>Ga0307474_10001575_pt1 | contig 16463 bp, 12 predicted proteins | sample atmos_gasesECM1C_2_FD_203312 | JGI IMG/M metagenome (GOLD analysis project Ga0307474, IMG submission 203312) | Hardwood forest soil microbial communities from Morgan-Monroe State Forest, Indiana, United States - atmos_gasesECM1C_05 | ecosystem: Environmental > Terrestrial > Soil > Temperate... | reverse complement strand
GCGATCAGAAGGGTCAGCACCCGGTAAAGGGACTGGCGGAGCGCCTCCGACATGTGGGTCAGCACCGAGTTGTTGTTGTCTGACGAGGTGAGCTGAGACAGCGGCGGAACCTGAGTTTGCAACCAGTGAGCCATCAAGTGAACGGGGTTGTTCATGAAGCTGCCTCCTCGAATCTCTGCGGATGAAAGCCGGTTGGGGGAAACGCAGTCATGTGCAGTGGACTCAGGGGTGTCATGGGTTGAACCTGTCAGGCCAGCGCCAGCGCGAGACCAGGTAAGGTTTGTCGGCGTCGAAGGCCAGGGCGACGGCTTCGACGTGGCGTTCCGGGTCGATTCCAGAGGCGGTCAGGTTGATGTGTCCGGCCACCCAGGCCAGGTAGAGCGGGATGAGCGCGCCCAGCAGATGCCCACGATTGATGGTCCGCAGGCGAAAGGCGACCAGAAAGTCGTAAACGATGCGCGCCCATAGGTTTTCGGGCATCCGGAACGTTGTTGCGTCGAGCTGGGAAAGCCGCTTCAAGCCCACGAGGGTGGCCGGCGGCAGAACCAGCGACCAGATCTCCTGCAGATTGGAGTACGCCAGGCGAAAGCCGTCAACCATGGACGCGACTTCGGAGGTACGCTCCGGAGCGGCCGGAGGAGGAGGCGATGGGGGAACGACTCGGGGAGGCGGCAGACGGCGAGCTCGCTGCCAGTAGGCAGCCTTCGCCTCAATGTCCGCAAACAGCGAACCCGTGATCTGAGTGAGAATCGTGCGGACGTCCGGGTCGGTCGGCTGGGGAAGCGCGCGCCCTCCCACATCGAATTCGCCGATGTTGAACCCAGCCGCCACGGCCTCGGAAACGGACCAGAGGAGGGCGTCATTCTGGCCAAGCTTCTGACCTGCCGACGCCAGTCGTCCAGCCATACGCAAAGACAATCCCAGATCGATCGCAAGCGGATAACGGACGCGCGTGGCGAACAACGCACGGGTAAGGGGGTACAGGATCGCGGAGTTAACCAGGCCGGCATTGGCCGGCAATTGGTAATGGGGGACTGCCAGGTCAGCTGAATCGGAGATGACAGCCGTTGTGAGCTGCCGGAGCGCCTCTGTGCTAAGAGAACCGGAGTCAGGGCCAAGGATGAGCACATGTTTCGCTTCATGTTTCTGGGCCAGGTCACTTGCTGCCAGAAAGTCGGCGACGGTCAGGGTCCAGCTACTGCTGGTGGCTGGCGCCGTGATGATGCGCAGGTTGGGGTAAGACTCCGGTGTGAAAGCATTTTGGGTCGCGATCACCAGCTCTTCCGGCGGAAAGAGCTCCTGGAGCTTGGCAAGCAGAATGTCGAACTGTTCTTGCGGGAGTGCCGCCACAAGCGCGAGGAGAGCGTAGCCCGATCGCGCCGGCGTCCGGGTAAGGTCGGAGATGGGATCTGCTGTCGCCATAAAGTTCACTTGCGGTGCAAACAGTCTCTACGAGCCCGGATACGGCCCAAATCCGGCGAACGTCAGGGCAAGGGATCGGGCCGCCAGGTCAATAGCAGTCAGGACTCACCAAAACAGGGCTCACATGGATAGGATGCCAGCAACCGGAATGTGCAGCCATGCTGGACGGTTATTGAGTTCATAGAGAAGCTCGTACAGCGCCTTCTCCAGGACGTAAGCCGAAAAAAGGGCTTGAGCGCGCCGAGGCGGGGGAAGCAGCGACGGGTCCGCCGCGATTGTTGCTCGGTACGCCCGCAGGAACTCATTGGAAGCGGCGTTCTCCCATAGCCGCGCCCAGCTGCGCAGATCGATCTCGGATGCGGACTCCCGCACTACCAGGAACTGCGCCAGAGCCGAGTTTGCGGTATAAGAGAATGATCGCACCATTCCCGCCACGTCCTTGAGGGGCGACTGTTTGCGTCGGCGTTCGGCCAGAGGGCGGGCGGGCTCGCCCTCGAAGTCCAGCAGGACGAAGTCGCCAGTGTACAGGGAAGGACCGTCAGTGCCGGCACCCTTCACGCGCAGCGTCTGGCCGAGATGGTAGTCGCCGTGGATGCGGATACGCTTGCCCGCCGGCTCTTCAGCGGCCAGGCTGCGCGCCCGGTCCAGGAGTTCACGGCGGCGGGTTAAGAGCACGGCTGCCTCTCCCACAACCTCTTCGGGAAGAGCGGTGAACTTTGCCTTGAGCGCCTCCATTGCCGAGGAGATCTGGTCCTGGACCCGGAGAGAGTCACGATTCAGGTCTTCCGCCGTCAATGGCTCCGCAACGAAGGCCGGGTCCGCGGTGGGAGTGGAGAGGGCAAGGTGCATCTCCGCGGTCCGGCGCCCTAGGAGCGCGGCGGCGGCAAGCGCAGGACCTGCGTGCTTCTCGAGCTCAGGTGGAATCCTGATCTCTTCCAGAAAGCTGGCGATGGGGATCTCGATTGGGGGCGGTGTGCCGGTTACCCTCTCGAAGAACGTTGAAAGCTGCGCGAGGAACCACTCCCAGCCATCACCCTCGTTGGCCACAAGGCCCTGGAGCATGGCGACGGTGGTCTTTTCGCCTGCCGCCGGCGTGATGTCGACTTCGCCGAGGAACGGGGCAATGTATTGAAAGTGCGCGATTTCTGTGAGGAACCGGCCGATTTCGACGTCGGGATTCTCTCCCGATTGCAGACGACGGAAGAGCTTCAGAATCAGCTGTTTCCCATAAATGATCGAGGTGTTCGACTGTTCAGCCGAACCCACCCGCCCAGGAAGGTAGTGTTTCCCTCGGAAACGTGGGAAGGCCGTCGATACACGGCCACGGACAGCGCCTGTTCGCGGTTCCGGGTCGCCTGCCGAAGGAGACTCGCGGGGCTGCAGCCGCTGGATGTTCTGACCTTGGAGAGTGTGTGCATCGGCGCGGGGCGGCGCCGCGGCTTCCCCTGGCTGGGCGGTGAGAGGAAGAGGTTCGACGGGGCTTCCGGCGAGAGGGTGCGGGGAAACTGCGGCTGTCTCGTCCCTCCGCGGCGTGGAAGGCGGATGAACAGGCGCGGCCTCGGCCTTGTGTACCGCCGGAAAAACCTCGTGCGGACGAAGGTGCAGACTTCCTTCCTCCGGAACGCCGTGCGTGGCGCGCTCGGGGTGTGTCATCGCCTCTTCTGCCCTGCCGGAAGTGGCTGCCTCCCGTGCCGACTGACCGGTTGCTGCCGAAACCAATGAAGCGGCGACCTGGAGGGCGGCTGCGCGTGGCGTCGACAGCTCCAGCGCACCATTTCGCTCAATCAGCAGCAGGAGGGCCTGGCGAAGGTCCTCGCGGACGGCGCCATCGTGCAGCACGCCCTCGCCTGCCGGGGTAGGCAGGGTCGCGATGATGGCGATGGGCCGGTCCGCCCGAATCTGGTCGGCGGACTCCGCCGTTGAGAAAGATAGAGGTATCTGATAGACGTCGCTTGAGTTATCGCCGTAACTGATCTCGAAATAAAAGACAGCCGGAGGGATGGAACTGTCTGAAGGGAGGTCGCGGGCAGGCAGGACCTCGGTATTCGCTGCAATCGCGGCGGGAAGTTCAGCCCAGTCCAGCACGCGGACACTCTGAATCTTGCGCGTCTTGGCTCCAAACCAGCGCTGGCGCGACAGCCACTCAGGCAGTGCAGCCTCCAGGACCGCCTGGCCGTGTCCCGCGATAAAACCACCCCATCCCTTGGTCATCAGGTCGAGAGCGGCCGCTTCAGTTGCCTCTCTCTCCTCGAAGGTGATGGGCGTCAGTTCCAGCGTGAGATCGATAAGCGGTTCCAGTTTTGCGGCCGCCGGTTGAAGTTCCAGCCACAGAAATGAGTAAGGCGCCAGGCTCAGCGAATATGGGTCGGTGGTGATGGTCGGGAACGGTACATAGCCCGTCATCTCCATTGGCTCCGATCCCGCGTAGGAGGCAAGATCGAGAGACACGGGTTGGGCAAAGCGGCTGAGATTCGCCACGCAGAGCACGGTTTCGTGACTACCGTCGCCGCGGTCGAGGTCGCGGAGATAGGCGAGAATCTTGCGGTTCGAGGGGTTAAGGAAGATGAGCGATCCGCGGCCAAAAACCTGGAACAGCTTACGAAGCGCGATCATGTTGCGGTTCCAGTGCAAGAGGCTGGATTGATCGCTTTCCTGCGCCTCCACATTTACCACCTGGTAACCATAGATCGGATCCATGATGACCGGAAAGTAAAGCCTGGCGGGATCGCACTTGGAGAAGCCGGCATTTCGGTCAGATGTCCACTGCATCGGTGTGCGCACGCCGTTCCGGTCGCCGAGGTAGATGTTATCGCCCATCCCGATCTCATCCCCGTAGTAAATGATCGGGGTTCCCGGAAAGCTGAAGAGGATGGAATTGAGCAACTCGATGCGGCGGCCGTTGTTATCCACCAGCGGGGCCAGCCGACGCCGGATGCCGACGTTGACCCGCATGCGCGGATCGGCCGAGTAGGCGAAGTACATGTAGTCGCGCTCGTCGTCGGTTACCATCTCCAGCGTAAGCTCATCGTGGTTGCGCAAGAAGAGACCCCACTGGCAGTTTTCCGGGATCGGCGGGGTCTGCGCCATGATGTCGGTGATCGGGAGCCGGTCTTCCTGCCGCAAGGCCATGTAGATGCGGGGCATCAGGGGGAAGTGGAAGGCCATGTGGCACTCGTCGCCGTCGCCGAAGTACGGGCGGACGTCCGCCGGCCACTGGTTGGCTTCGGCCAACATCAGGCGGTTGCCGTACTCGGCGTCAATGGCGGCGCGGATCTTCTTGATGACGGCATGCGTTTCCGGCAGGTTCTCGCAATTGGTGCCGTCGCGCTCCACCAGGTAAGGGATCGCGTCCAGGCGCAGGGCGTCCACGCCCATGTCGAGCCAGAAGCGCATCGCCTTCAGCACTTCTTCCAAGACCAGCGGGTTGTCGAAGTTCAGGTCGGGCTGGTGGGAGAAGAAGCGGTGCCAGTAATACGCCTTGGCCACCTCGTCCCAGGTCCAGTTCGACTTCTCGGTGTCCGTAAAGATGATGCGCGCGTCCTTGTACTTTTCCTCGGTCTTCGACCATACATACATCTCGCGCAGCGGTGACCCCGGCGGGGCGACCCGCGCAGCCTTGAACCAGGGATGCTGGTCGCTGGTGTGGTTGATGACCAGCTCGATCATGACCTGCATTCCGCGCTGGTGGGCGGCGTCGAGAAATGCCTTGAAGTCGGCCAGGGTGCCGTAAGAGGGATTGACGTCAGTGTAGTTGGCGATGTCGTAGCCGTCGTCGCGTAGTGGCGAGGGGAAGAACGGCAAGATCCACAGGCAGGTAACGCCGAGCTCCTGCAGGTAGTCGAGCTTCGACATCAAGCCCGGGAAGTCGCCGATGCCGTCGTTGTTTGAATCGGCAAAAGCCCGTACGTGCAGCTCGTAGATGACCGCGTCTTTGAACCAAAGAGGGTCGAGCGCGCTGGCGATCTTTTTCACGTTCCGCGAACTCCGGTCAGAGAATCCTGAATAAAAATCCTGATTTGCAGGATTGGTTGCAATCTCCATGAAGATGGGCTTCAATTCGGTCCGCTGTTCCGGTGCCGCTTGCGGTCAATCGACTGAAGTCCGGGGATGAATTGAATCGACCGGGCTCGAACTTCGTTGGTTCTGGCCTCGTCGTTTTGGCGTCTATTCTGCTCCGGGAGCTCTCAAGGCAGGGGAACAATACGGAAGATATGCGCCGGTTGCGTGCCGGGGCGCAGTGCCACGTAATTGCGACGGTCGTTCCAAGTGTATTGTGCGCCATTCAGAAGGTCGTCGACGATGAAACTTTGTCCGGGGGTGAGGCCGAGCGCGGCGAGGTCGATGTCGGTCCAGCCGGTCTGCCCGTAGACGGGGTCGAGGCTGACGATGACAAGAATGGCGTTGCTCTTATCGAGGGTCGCCTTGGAGTAGCAGATCAACTGGGGATTGTCCGTTGCGTGGAAGCGCAGCGAGTTGTTGGATTGCAGCGCGGAGTTGGCGCGGCGGATCTTGTTGAGTTGTGTGATGAGCGGAACCAGGGAGCCCGGGGCGTTTCGGCTCCGCTGCCGGATCTCGTATTTTTCGCTGTCGAGGTACTCTTCCGACTCGGCCTTACCGGGCGCGGGACGAGCCGGGGCGTTCTCGGAGAGCTCGTACGCCGGGCCGTAGATGCCGTAGTTGGCGGTCAGGGTGGTGGCCAGAATCAGGCGCAACATGAAAGCCGGGCGCCCGCCCTCCTGCAGCACCTTGTGCAGAATGTCCGGGGTATTTGGCCAGAAGTTGGGCCGGAAGAAATCGCTGATCGGCGGCCTGGTGAGCTCTTCCAGGTACGTGGTCAGCTCCAACTTGGTGGTGCGCCAGGTGAAATACGTATAGGACTGGGTGTACCCGGTTTTGGCCAGCCAGTACATCACGTGCGGGCGAGTGAAGGCTTCGGCCAGAAAGATGGTGTCAGGGTACTTCGTGTGTAGCGAGCCCAAGCACCACTCCCAGAAAGGAAAGGCCTTGGTGTGGGGGTTGTCGACGCGGAAGACCTTGACACCCCGTCGGATCCAGAACTCGAAGACCGAGTGGAGCTCGTCCCACAGGCTCTGCCAGTCAGGCGACTCGAAGTTAAGCGGATAGATGTCCTGATACTTTTTGGGCGGGTTTTCGGCGTATTGGATGCTGCCGTCAGGGCGAATGACGAACCAGCTGGGATGGTCGGCGACCCAGGGGTGGTCCGGAGAGCACTGGAATGCGATGTCGAGAGCAAGCTCAATGCCGTGAACCTGGCAGGCCTTCACGAGGTGTTCGAAGTCAGCAAAGGTGCCCAGCGCGGGAAGGATCGACTTGTGCCCACCGTTGTCATCCGGGTGTGCTTTGGCTCCCGGCGGAATGGCAGACAGGTCGCCGATGGCCCACGGGCTGCCCACGTCGCCCGCCGCTGCGGCGACCGAGTTGTTCTTGCCCTTGCGAAAAGCTCGGCCAATGGGATGAATGGGCGGGAGGTAAAGGATGTCGAAGCCCATGGCGGCAACCTCGGGTAGTTGCGCTTCGACGTCGGCAAAGGTTCCATGCTGGCCCGGGACGGTAGAGGCCGATCGCGGAAACATTTCATACCATGAGGAGAATTGGGCGCGCTGGCGGTCGACCCAGACGGAGAGCTGTGGCTCCGATTGGCGGGCGTACGACAGGTCAGGATACGTCTCCACCAGCGCGATCGTCTCCGGGTCCAGGGGAAAGTCGTAGTAGGAGAGATTGCGATCGGCGAGGGCGGTGAGGAAGCGGGCGGTTTCGAGCAGGGTCTTGGCGTCGTGGCCCTTGGCGCGGGCGGCGGCCTGTTCGATAAGAATGGCGCCGGTGCGGAACGCGAGTTGAATATCCTGTAACGCTGGTTCTGGGCCTACCTCCAATCCGCCGGGCGAATCGAAGATAGCGGCAGGATTCGCAGGTGCGATTGAGGCCTCACGGGCCCGAGACATGATGTTCTGGGACTCGACTGGAATGGGTTGGGCGGCGAGGCGCTTGCGGAGGTCGCTGACCCACGTGTCGAAGTGGTCGACCCAGCCCAGGATGGTGTAGTGCCAGGGGCCGAGTTTATCGACGGTAAAGGACCCCGACCATTGATCGTTAATCCCCTGGACCATGGGAGTGAAGCGCCACTCCGGCTCCGAATCGGGCCGATAGAGGAGTCGGGCCGCCACGTGGTCGTGGCCATCTGCGAAGATGACCGCCGACACAGCAACGTTGTCGCCAACGATCTTGCAGACGGGATGGCGTCCCGCGTCGACCTGCGGCGCAATGTGTTCGATGACGACCCGGGTGCGGCCTTGCGATGGCTTGATCAAACGCGACCTCCGACGCACAGACGCAGTTGGCTGCGTTTGCCGCCAATGGAATTGTCACCGATGCCAGGCAGGGAGGGCATTCCCAACCTGTGAAAAGAGATGCAATGAGCGGATTGCGGGGTTACTTGCGAATTCTGTCGCAACGCTGCGACTCTGCCCTGCTCCCTCTGACGAAACAACCCGGCAGCTCCTGACACTTCTCCATGTTACAAGTGCTGGCTCAAGGGCCGTGCCCTGGGCTGGTACCTGTCTGTCGTTGGGCACGACGCAGCCTACCTCTGTAACACTAAATCGCGCAATAGCGGGCCCGACTCCACACTCGGACGAGGGCGTCTTGCATCTTTTTCATCGCCGCCTGGCTAGCCTGCGGCGAGAGGGAAACGTGCCCGGTCTTCATAGCGCGATCCGGTGGGGCCGAGGATGCTTTCGTAAAGCACAAACTCGTGCGCGGTGAATGAGGGAAACTTCGGGGCAGATCCTGAGGCACTGTCGAGCCGCCGCTTGAGGTCGCGCATGCTGCTGCCCGATTGACCCTTTCTCCGCGCCAGAGTGATGTGGGGGCGATAGGGGCGGTCTTCCGGCTCGAAGCCGCAGTGGCTCGTCGCGCGCGTGATCATCTGTTGAAGATGCGTGAGTTGGGGCGTAACGGATACGCTGACGTAGAAGATACCGGCACGATCAAAGAAGCCGGGCTCCTCGAGGCGGATGAGAACGCTCGGCGCAGTCAGTTTTTCAAGCTGCTCCAGGACACACCCATATTGCACTTCAATCGCAGCGCCGAGGAACTGCAAGGTGATGTGCCAGGATTCGGGGCTTGACCAGCGAAGGCCATCCCCGGCGCGCTCCAGGTGCGAGCGAAGGGCGGCGAGCCTTTCGGAGACCGCTGGAGCAAGCGGAATTCCGATGAAGAGGCGCATGCACTCAGGATGCGCCCTTGCGCGCCCCGGAAACGGGACGCGTCGCGAGAAGCCCGTCCGCTGATGGAGTCTTGCCCCGATGCGCGCGGGCCGGATCCCTTCCGTCGAGTAGCGCCCCATCCTGGCGCGCGACAAGCGAATCCAGGAAAGGAACTTGCGTTCTGATGATGCGCTTTCGCGCTTCGGCGATGGAGAACCACTCGCCGCGGTCGACCTCGGGAATCTCAATCATGCGGTGGGAGCGCGGAGGCCACTCGATCTGGCACAAGTTGCTCACCAGCTTTCGAGGATCGCAGTCGCCTTCGATGGCCCATCCGGAGACGAGCTTTCCCGATGCCTGGCGGATGACACCGAGTTCAAGAAACGGTCCTGCAATTGAAAAGCCCGTCTCTTCCTGAAACTCGCGCACAGCGGCTTCAAGTGGCTCTTCGCCGTCGACGTATTCGCCTTTGGGGATGGTCCAGGCGCCAACATCTTTCTTTATCCAGAAGGGACCACCTGGGTGAACGAGGAAGACTTCCAATTCTCCGTGGCCGCTTCGATACATCAGGATCCCTGCGCTACGTTTTGGCACAAGACGACTCCCCCTAGAGTGTAGCGGCACTTGTCAAGATTCGGCGGAGTTATGAGCTGAGGAAGGCTGTGGATAAATCTGCGGGGCCACAGAGGCCCCGCGGAATCGAGCATTTTTAGCTGGCTGGCGACAATGTTCCGCTGAGGCTGAGATCGATCTGCACATCCTTTGCGACTTTCAGAATGAACATGCTTGGATCCTTCAAGCCCCACTTCACATACGGGATGACGAACATTCCCTTCGCGGTGAGCCTGGAGCCGTCAATGTGGACCTGCATGGGAACGGTGAGATCGTGCGCCGTGCCGTGAAGGGTGAAGACGCCGGTGACCTGGATGGTGGAGTCGCCGGAAGCCGCGAGGTTACCCTGGTAGCTTTGCGGCGCGAAGGTCACATCGGCGAAGTGGTCGACGTCAAGCACGTCGGAGTGCATCTTCTTGTCGCGGCCTTTGTCGCCGCTGTCGCCGCTGGCTGCAGAGACGACGATGCTGCCAGAGATCTTGGTCGCGCTGCGATCAAACTGGATGGTCCCGCTTTGAACGTGAAAGGTGCCGTGCACCTCGTGTCCGCTGCCGATGAGCGCGAAGGCGACGCTGCTTGCCGCGGGATCGGCTGTGAAGCTCTGCTGCTGGGCGAAGCAAGCGGATGCAAGGGATAAAGGAAGAATGAGAATCAATGTTCGAGCAAGGGTCTTCATGGATCGATCTCCTGACGGACAAGCTACTGGTGATGAACGAGGTTTGCGGAGGATTGAGTGAGATAGAGCGTGAGCGACGCGACCTGCTGATCGCTCAGGTATTCATGACCAGGCATGTCGCTACCTGGAATCCCGAATTTAGTGATGCGAGAGAGTTGCGGACCACGGTCAGCGCCCGCTTGCAGGAACCGGAACGGTCCGGTCAAGAGGTTGGCGGGTTGGTTGTGAAACTGCGATTGGTACTGCAGGCGAGCTGGGCCGTTGGCGTCGTGGCAGGTGGAGCATTGGTATTGGTAAAGCCGCTTTCCTTCGGCCGCATCGGCGTGAGCGGTGTCGGGAAGCGTGGGTTGCCAGGCTTGCTGGGAAGCGCGCTGTCCTTGCGCGTCCCCACTGTGAAGACTTGCAAGGTAGGCCACAAGATCGTCACCGCGTTGATCGCGAAAGAGGAATGCGAACGACGGCATGATGGAGCCGCCGCTGACTTCGTCCGGCTCGATGAGGTGAGCTTTGAGCCACAGAGAGGAACGGCGCCCGCCCACTTGCGCCAGATCGGGGCCCTGACGCCGATTGCCGATCAGCGGCGGTTGTTGCGCGTGAATCTCCTGCAATGATTCGGTGGGCCCCCACAGGAGCACATCGGGCGAGTTGGGCCGGACGTATTGCGAGTGGCAGTGAATGCACCCTTCGCTGATGTAGACGCGCCGGCCACGTTCGATGGGGGAAAGTTGATTTGACGTAGGCCGTGCGGGAAAGAATCGATAGATTGCGAACGCCGTCGCGAGAGCTGCGCCCATGACCGCGACTTCGCGCGCCCGGCTCCGGGTCAACCGCGCAACGGTCGGAAGCAGGACGATGATTCCTGCAAACATGACGAATGCAGTGGGGACATGTCCCAGATTCTGGCCCATGCCGATGCCCAACGCCGACCCCATCCAGCCGGCGATTGCGTAGATCCAGCCGGCCTGGATGCCGCGCTCGCGAACCGTAGCCGCGTTGGTGAGAAAGGAAGGATAGGCGACCAGGGCTACCGAGTAGAGCGAGACACCGACGGGATAGAACAGCGATGCCGGCAGAACGAGAGCGGCGTCGCGCAACAAGAAGCAGGCAAATCCAAGAGTCATGAAGGCCGCGGCAAGGACCAGTCCGGATCGATGAGCCTGCAGCAGCATTGCAGCGGCCAGAGCTGCACCCAAATGGAGAAAGGCGTTGGTCCATAGATGCGCGGATCCGATCCACGTCCCTGCCTTCAGCGCGGGGACGTGCTGGATGATGAAGAAGGCGGCCGAGTCAAGCCACACCAGGGCGGCGAAGGACGTGAGGGCGCGGAGAAAGGGGACCCGCGACGATCCCTGGAAGACTTTAGTCGCCGGCTCAGAAGGTGAGGGCGTCGAAAGAACCAGTCCAAGCAAGCTCAGCGCGGCGGCGACGATCGTCTGTGCCCGCGGTGTGGCCGTGAAGAGCAGGGGCATGTTGCAAACGAAGTAACCGATACCCGTTCCGAGACCAACCTTGAGAATCTGGTTGCGATTGCCAGTCCACTCGCGGAGGTGAGTAACCAGCGTGACGGTGAGCAGGCCAAGTGCGGCGCCGATGACAAAGGAGACGACGATAGCGCTAACGCGTCCGAGCGGCAGCATCGAGGCGAGTGCAGCCATCGCAGATGCGGAAAAAGCCATGCGCAGGCGCTGCACATGCGAGGCGACCAAGCGGACGCGCGGGGCGCCGAGGCTGAGCAGAATTCCGCCCGCGGCCATGGCCGCCATCGCGAGATTGAGGCTTGGTCCTTTCAGACTGAGCTGGGCGAGACGGTCGAGAAATGCGAACTGGGCGAAGATGAGGAAGTACACGTAGGTGACGGCGACCAAGGCGACGCCGCGCCACCCGCTGCTCTCACCCCGGTCAATCATTGACGAGCCACCTCTTGCGCAAGCCGATGGCCTGGATTACCACGCACACCGCGTCGAAGATTGCGATGCTGATCCATCCAGTTGCGAGTTCGCTCGCCAGCACGCTCTTGAGCACATAGATGGCCACGGCACTGCGCGTAAACGCAGTGAGCAGCCAGACAGTCTCCGCGCGCTCTGCCGGAGCATCAACAGCGATAAGAATGGCCCCGTAAAGGTAAGAGATCCCGACCGAGAAGACGAAGGCGCCGATCCAGGAGAGATACGGCTTGGTTTCCGAAGGAGAACGCAGGCCCATCAGATGAAGCGTGAATTGCGGAGCAACCCACAACATGGCCCCGGTGGCCGTATCGGAGAAACCGGCAATCACTTGATAGCCAAACAGGACGGGATGTCTCACGCTACCTCCACTCCTGACAATTCGGGTTTTGCAGCCGGAGCAAGCACCGGCAACGAGAATGCCGCAACCCACCATTCCAGCGAACCGAGCAGCATGGCAATGCCCGTGAGCAGGCGAACGAAGTAAAGAATGAAGCGAGCCCGGCCGGGCACGATAGTGAAGGCCGGATTGGCGCCCTCAATCCATCCTGCCATGCTGATGATAACCACGTAGACAAGAACGCCCATGTTCCACGCGTGAAAGGACCAGGTACGCGTGAATATCCATGAGTCCTGTTCGCCGACCAATTGAATCATGACAACGATGAGAAGCGCGGTGAGAAACCCGGCAACGGCGGTGAGAGAGTGGCCAACAAGGACATCAGTGAACTTGATCCGGTCGAGGATTCCCGGCAGGAAGAAGATGCATCCGCTGGCAACGAGTCCACCCCACCACCACAACATGGCAATGCGCCACCTACGCGTGGCCGGCGTCCAGCGGAAAGCCGCATAATACGCGGGAACGAGAAGAATCCAAATGAGAAGACTGGCGAGGCTCAGGTATTGAGCGGGGCGGTGGTGACTGACATCGTTCCGGCCCAGGAGCAGGCAGAGAGCCGATTCGGTGACGAAGATGATCCATGAAAGCGCGACAGCTGGTCTGCGCTGCTCTATGCGCCGGGTGACGCCGAAGGGCAGGATCAGCAGGATGAGCACAATTCCCAGCGACGACTCAAGCTGGCTGGCTCCGGTGGGACCGCCGGTGCCAGGGTTCACCGCCGGATAGACGCTGGGGTCCGATGCAAAGTAAATGGCAAACGGGACGGCCGCCAAGATCACAAGGCCAAGGATCCTGGCGAGCGCCGCTATCAGATTTGATGCATGATTGTCGCGTTTCCCGCGAATATAGGCGATTGTGAGCAGAAGCCAAAGCGCTCCCATGGCGAGCGGAAAGAGTACGCGCGCGTAGCCCGTCCAATCGAGAAAGAGCTTACCGCTGGATTGACCAGAGAGCCAGCAGATGGAGCCGGCGACGAGAGCCCCTGACCACAACCACAGGATCGGTCGGCACCACGGTGCGGTCGGCCCGCGATCGGCGCCATAGACCTTGAACAAGAAGCCGAGCATCGGCAGGCTGCACCAGCCATACAGTGCTACGTTCATGTGCACCATCATCCACCGGCCGTAGGTCCACTCGCCAAGCCACGGATTGAGACCGGGCAACAAGAGCAGAATCGCAATCATCACGCCGATGGCGTTCCCCACAACGAGCCACACAAGCGCGTGCCGAGTTGCGAGGGCAACAGCCGGTGAGGCGTGAGGTGCCGACGACGCACGTTCAGCACTCATGAATCCTCCCATCGCGCATTTCGACGAGGCGATCGCAGGCGGCTGCGAGACTGCGATCGTGGGTGGCCATCAGGAGTGTTAGGCCTTCTCCCCGCGCCAATTCAAGCAGCAAAGCAAAAATCGCTGCGCTGTTGCGCTCGTCGAGCGATCCCGTGGGCTCATCAGCGAGGAGGATCCTGGCGCGGTTCATCAATGCGCGGCAGAGCGCGGTGCGTTGTCGCTCGCCCCCTGAGAGCTTCTGAATGCGATGGCCAAGACGATTCTCGAGGCCGATGCGCGCGGCGAGCTGCCGAAGCCGTTCGCGCGCGGCTCGGCGATCCATGCCGGCGGCGATAGCAGGCAGCAGGCAGTTCTCTTCGAGTGTGAGATCGGGAATGAGATTGTGAAGCTGGAAGACGAAGCCGACTTCGTGGCGCAGGAAGCTTGTCATGTTGCGGCGGGTTTTCAAGTCGATGCCGTTCACGAAAACGCGGCCTTCGTCGGGGTGATCGAGTCCGCCGATCAGGTGAAGCAGTGTGCTCTTGCCGCAACCTGACGGACCGCACAAAGCCACGGTCTGGCCTGCGATGACTTCCACCGTGACCCCCTTCAGAACCGTGATGGCGCCTTCATCGTAGCTCTTCCAAAGATTGTCCGCACGAATGACAATGCCGCTCGAGGCGGCTGAATCTGCCTTCGAAATCTGCGAGGACGTCCGCGTGCTCATTCGAAGCGAAGCGCCTCCACTGCGCGAATCCGCACGGCGTACGCCGACGGGTAGAGAGCTCCGGCGATGCCTGTGAGCAGGGCGAGCAGTACGACGATGAACATGAGCGCCGGATGAAGAGTCACGTCCACATATCCATGCAAGGCCGGAATCAGCTTGAGGCCGAAGAGCGCGCAGGTTCCGATGGCCAGGCCGGCAAGCGCCCCGACAATCGCCACGATCGAGGACTCGCCAAAGATGATGGCGGCCAGTTGTGCGTGGGAAAAGCCGTTGACGCGCAGGATCGCGATTTCGCGAATGCGCGTGAAGACAGACATGATCATGGTGTTGGCCACGCCCAGGCCGCCCAGTGCCAGGCCGCAACCGCCAACCGCCCACGCCGTCGCCTTCAGGATTTTGAACTGCGAATACGACCGCGAGAATTCCGCGTCCTCAAGGCCAATCAGATTCGGAAAGCTAGCGTTCACCTGGCGTTTGAAGGCGGCGACGTCATCCTTGTTGTGCAGCCGGATGGTGACCACCGACGAACCTTCCTTGTGAAAGAAGCTGCGTGCGGCATCCAGGGTCATGAAGACGCCGCCATCTTCAAAGCCGTTCCTGGTGCGGAGGACGCCCACGACGTGAAACGCGCCGTGGCCGATCGGCACCGTGCTCCCCAATGAGGCGTTCAGGAAGCCGGCGGCGCGTTCGCCAAGGACGACACCGTCCTTTACCCGTCCGAACTGCGAAACATCGCCAGCGATCCACGTTGCATTGCGAATCCGTGCATCCTGCGCAGTAATGCCGAAGCAGGTGATGATGGGGTGGTCTGCGCTGGAGACGACGCCGAAGAGCACCGGGTCGGCGTGGGCCACCATCGGCCACGCGGCTATTTGGCTGGCAGCAGAGGCTGGAACTTCGCTGAAGAAGAGGTCAGAAACGTTGCGCTCGAAGACGATCAACTCTGCCCCGCTTGAGAGGATGCCCGAGAACATCCCGATCGCACCCTGGAGCACAGTAACCACCGTGAGCATTGCCGCAACGCTGAATGCGATGCCGGCCACGCTGACGATGGTGCGGATACGATGCCTGCCGAGATTGGTGAGAATGAGCCGGAGGTAGATCATGTCTCCAAACTGCCGGGAAACTCGCAAGCGCTCTCGGTTGCGCGCGCGAGTTCCGACTCCAGGTCGGTTCGCAACCTGCCCAAAAAGCCGAGAGACGGCCGCAGCGCAAGGAGCCGGAGCAGCATGCGGTCTCCCAGCCGAATCAGTCGCGTGAGCCGTGCCACGGCCGCAGGCACTCCGATGGCAAGAGCGATGTTGGGCCGGTCGAGATGCAGATCGCGAGCGGCGGTCTTCCCGGACTCGGCGGAGCTTTGCAGAAGGTCCTTCAGATCGTCGACCATCTGATAGCCGAGGCCCCAGCACATGGCCATGCGCTCCAGGAATCGGACCTCACGCCGTGAGGCGCCACCCAGCATAGCAGGCAGTACCAGCGTGAGGCGGATGAGGGAGACCGTCTTGCCGCACGCGATTCGCTCCGTAGTTTCGCGATCGTGCGGCAAACCCGCGTAATTCAAATCGAGGCTCTGACCGTTCAGCAGGCCGTTCACCCCCAGTCGTTGTTCAAGATACTCCATTGCAGCGGCCTGAATCTCCCGCGGGCGCCCCGAGAGCGCCTTCCACGTGAGTGCGTAGGCGCGATTGATCAGCGCCAGCGCGGCAAGGATTGCTCCCGCCTCGCCAAAAGGGAGATGCACGCAGGCAGCCCCCCTGCGAGCCGCGGCATTGTCCATGCAGGGAAGATCGTCAAACACCAGGGACGCCGTGTGAAAGTACTCGAGCGCGACGGCCAGATTGCTGGCTGCCCCTGCGGCCATCCCGTAGGCCGAAGCCACTTGTGAAACCAACTTGGGGCGCACCATGCTGCCGGGGTGCAGGAGCAGGTGTCGCAGAGCTCCGCGAAGGCCGGGTTCGAGATCCTCGGGAATCGGCAGAGCATGCTGAAACTTCTCTTCCATCCGGACTGTGGGGAATCCTCGCAATTCGCCTGGACACGCCCCATCATCTGCCTTGCTTAGTTCCTTACTCTCGATAGAGATATTGCAAGAGGCCATTTAGCCTTCTCCACGTTCAATATTGGCGACCTATTGGTAAGACGAGAAATCGAGAGCCCGGGAGAGCAGTGTCGCAATGAAGATTCGTTCA
>Ga0307474_10001574_pt1 | contig 16463 bp, 14 predicted proteins | sample atmos_gasesECM1C_2_FD_203312 | JGI IMG/M metagenome (GOLD analysis project Ga0307474, IMG submission 203312) | Hardwood forest soil microbial communities from Morgan-Monroe State Forest, Indiana, United States - atmos_gasesECM1C_05 | ecosystem: Environmental > Terrestrial > Soil > Temperate... | reverse complement strand
GGCGTTGAGGCGGGAAGTTTAGCGCCCAAATGGTGGGCGCAGGAATTGTGAGTTCTTACCGTAGCCTCATCAAACCGGGCTACGATCCGGAATGTTACTTGCGGAAGCGATTCGCAATTACAATGGGCATGACGGTGTTCCGACCAGCATTCAACCGTTGTATTTCAAAATCATATAAGTGTTGGGAGTCCCCCCTTTCCTCAACGGCTTCTGTGCTTCGAGTTGTTTGGCCTTATGGAGTTTCGTGGTCTTCTTTGCTTTAGCCATTTTGTTTCCTCCCTGAGATGTGGGCGTGCCCGCGCGCAGCCTAAACGGCGATGAGCGACTATTTCATTTTATACGTCAGGAATTTTACGGGTTGTGTGCCACCGGATGATCTTACGACCGCCTTGAGCGGCCTCGTCGCCTCAAGTTTCTTGCCCTTATGAAGCTGTTTGACCGATTTACCCATGACAAAAACCTCCGTGTTGCTGCTTACGCAGGGGTTAGTGCAAACGACGCGCCAATCTCTCCGACGTTGATTTCAAATCGGATGGCTCCACGAGAGCGCGCCAGAGCGTTGAATAATTCACAATCCTGTTGAGTTTTCGCTCTCGACGAATAGCCGGATAACGGGCCGTCCGAAGCAGTAACGCATTGCTTCCTCGTTGCGGAGGAAAGGCGCGAGGGGTTTAGCCCCGCGTTTTTTTTATTTCCACGGAACAAATCCCTGGTGAGTCTCGTTTCTTCCTTTTGAGGGTCTATCCATAGACAGACTATAGGTCGGTCGGGTAGGATTTCGGGCATGGACAAAAAAACGGAGTTGATGCCGGGAACATTGGACATGCTCATTCTGCGGACGCTGGCGCGGGCGCCTTTGCATGGGTATGGGATCGCACTATCGATCAAGCGGCTGTCGGACGATTTGCTGACGGTGGAAGAAGGGTCTTTGTATCCGGCGTTGCAGCGGCTGTTGCTACAGGGCTGGGTGCGCGCGGAATGGAAGATGACCGAGACGAAGCGGCGGGCGCGATATTACACGTTGACGGCGGCGGGGCGGAAGCAATTGGGAGTGGAACTGACGCGGTTCGAGCAGATGGTGGCGGCTATTGGGAGGGTTTTGCAGGGTGCGTAAGCGGCGGCGGCGCGGAAAGGCGGGCGCGAACGGCGTCTGAAAGGCGACGCGATTCGCGCGGCTTAGTGGTAGGCGCTTCGCGCCGATTTTTACCCGGCCCTTACTGGCCGGGCTAAATTGTGCCGCGCCTGCGGCGCTTGGTTTTTGCGGGTGAGGATGTGAGTGGGGCTTCATCCTGAGTGTAGCGAAGGATCTCAACCAGTAGCGGGTGTGGGCTGCTCGACGAAGGTGGCGGGTGCTCGTCGTAGTGATTTTGGGGTGGAAGCATGGATGAGATCCTTCGTCGCTGCGCTCCTCAGGATGACGGCAACGGCAGTGGCTCCCACCCTTCCAGAGGCGGGAAGGATGGGGCACCCGGAAAATCGAAGGGCAACGGCAAGGTCGTTTGAAGCAGATCCCTCGCTGCGCTTCGGGATGACAACATTGTTATTGTTTTGGTGCAGAGTTGGGGAAAAGTGATGGTGGGGGTAGGGATGACGCCGATTAGCAAGATATTGCGGAAGCTGGGGATTTTGGGGCGCAGCGAAAAATTTCATGGCGAGCTGGAGGAAGAAATGGAATTTCATCGCGAGCAGAAGGAGAAGGAACTGCGCGACTCGGGGATGGCGGAGGAGGAGGCGCGGCACGCGGCACGGCGGGAATTTGGGAACGATTTGAAATTGCGGGAGGAATCGCGGGACGTGTTTGGGTTCTGGTGGGAGACGACGCTGCAGGATTTTCGTTTTGCGATGCGGCAACTGCGGAAGAATGTGGGATTCACCTGCACCGCGATTCTGGTGCTGGCGCTGGGCATGGCGGCGGCCATTGCGATTTTCGCATTTGTCGATGGGGCGCTGCTGAAGCCCTTGCCGTATCACGATACCGCGCGGCTGGTGGGCGTGTATGAATCGATCGAGATTTTCCCGCTGAGCAATCTTTCGTATCCGGATTATCTGGACTGGAAAAAGCGAAACACGGTTTTCAGTTCGCTGGAGGCGTATGGCGGCAACGACGTAATTCTCAAGGCGGGGTCGAGCAGCGAACCGGTGCACGTGGGACGGGTGACTGATGGATTTTTCCGGACGCTGGGGGTGAGCCCGGTGGTCGGGCGCGATTTCTACCAGGGGGAAGATTTGCCGTCATCGCCGCGAGCGGCAATATTGAGTTACGGAGCTTGGCAAAAACGGTTTGGAGGCCGGGCGGACGCGGTGGGGCAGTCGCTGACGCTGGATGGCGAGCCGACGATGATCGTTGGAGTGGCGCCGAAGGGATTTCATTTTGCGCCGGCCGAGCCGGCGGAATTTTGGGTAACCATGCACGCGACCAGCGAATGCGATCTACGGCGAAGTTGCCACAGCATCTATGGAGTGGCTCGGCTGAAGGATGGAGTGACGTTTGCGACCGCGCTGGCCGATGTGAAATCGATCGCGGCCCAACTGGAAAAGGAATATCCGGACAGCAACCGCGGGCAGGGCGCGGCGATGAGCCCGCTGAGCGAAGTGATCGTGGGCGATGTGCGCCCGATCTTGCTGGTGTTGCTGGCGGGGGCGGCGCTGCTGCTGATCATTGCGACGATCAATGTGGCCAGCCTGGTGCTGGTGCGGTCGGAAACGCGGCGACGGGAAATTGCGGTGCGCACGGCACTGGGCGCGTCGCCGTCGCGACTGATTCGGCAATTTGTGACCGAAGGAATTTTGCTGGTGCTGAGCGCCGCGGTGTTGGCGTTGGCGCTGGCGAATTGGACGATGCAACTGCTGGTGCGGCTGGTTCCGGCGGCGATGGTGGCGTCGATGCCGTTCCTGCAGGATTTGGGATTGCATCCGCGGGTGCTGGTTTTTGCCGCGGCGATTTCGGCGCTGGCGGCGATTTTGTTTTCGCTGACTCCGGCGATGCGGTTGGCCTCGCCCGAAATGCGGCAGGACCTGGCGGAGGGCAGCAGGGGGTCCGCCGGGACGGTGTGGCGGAGAATGGGGTCGAAGCTGGTGGTGCTGGAATTGACCACGGCGGTGGTGCTGCTGGTGGGCGCGGGACTGCTGGGTAAAAGTTTATTCCTGCTGCTGCACGTCGATATTGGAATGCGGCCGGATCATCTGGCGACCATGCTGGTGGAAGCGCCGCCGAAACCGTACGCCGATCCCGATCCGGCGATCGCGCTGACGCGCCGAACGATGAAGGAAATGGCGGCGTTGCCGGGCGTGGAATCGGTGGGGCTGACCAGTTTGCTGCCGGTGACCACTTGGGGAAACACGTCGTGGTTCCGGATTATCGGCAAGCCTTGGCACGGAGAGCACAACGAAGTGCCGCAGCGCGATGCGAGTCCGGATTACTTCAAGACGCTGGGAGCAAAGCTGGTGCGCGGGCGGTATTTTCGGGAAGACGAAGACGGCACCAAACCGTTCGTGGTGATCATCAATCAGGCGCTGGCCAAGCAATATTTCCCGGGTGAAGATCCCATCGGGCAGCAGATTATTTTTCTGCAGGCGACTTCAAAGCCGATGGAAATTGTGGGAATTGTGGAAGATATCAAAGAAGGGCAATTGGATACCAGCAATCGCGGAGCGATCTACACGCCGATCAATCAGGATCCGGGAAATTATTTCATGGTAGTGCTGCGCACGGCGGGGAATGAAAATGGGCTATTGCGGTCGATGATCCAGGTGATGCGCCAGATCGATCCGGAAATTGCCACGACCGAAACGACCAGCATGAACGACCGGATCAATCATTCGTTTGCGACATATTTGCATCGGTCGTCGGCGTGGCTGGTGGGCGGGTTCGCTTTTTTGGCGCTGCTGCTGAGTGTGGTGGGATTGTACGGGGTGATTGCGTATTCGGTGTCGCAGCGGACGCGGGAGATTGGAGTGCGGATTGCTCTCGGGGCGCAGCGCGGCGCGGTTTACAAAATGATTTTGCGCGAAGCGGGCTGGCTGGCAGTGGCGGGAATTGGGGCGGGACTGGTTTGCGCGGTGGGCGCGGCGACGTTCATGCGGAAAATGTTGTATGGGACGCAGACCTGGGATGTGCCGACTTTGGTTGGCGTGGCGGTGGTGTTGACCATGGCGGCGCTGGCGGCGAGTTTTATTCCGGCGCGACGGGCGGCGTCGGTGGATCCGGTGGAGGCGTTAAGGATGGAGTAGCGGTGGCCGAGTTTTAATGTGGCGTTCTTCGTGCGTGAGTTATGCTGAAGCACTTTGAATCGCTCGCGCTACGCTGAAATCTTCAGGATTCTGCTGGTTCTTCTTGTTTTGTTCCTACCTTTTCGATGTGCACACGCACAAGAGACAGTTTTTGACGTGCCCAGTGCGGATATTTTGGATAAGGGCAAAGTGTATGGGGAGCTGGACGGCACGGTGCGCGCGAGCGACCCTTCGGCGACCTTTACGCCGCGCGTGGTGATTGGTGTGGGGCACGGAGTTGAGGTGGGACTGAATTTTGACGGGCTCGGCGCGCCGGACGTGGGGTCGCTGGAAATTTCGCCGACAGTGAAATGGAAAATCTGGAACGACGTGAACGCCGGATGGTATTTTTATGTGGGCGACGATTTATTTTTTCCGGTGACGATGCGGATGTTCGACGTGGGGAATTACGGGTACGCCTCATTGGCTAAGAGCTGGAAGCATGGAACTCGGGTGGGATTTGGCGGGTACGATTTCACGCACGGGGTGGTGGCGCGAGGGAATCGTGCGGGCGGGCAGTTTACCTTCGAGCAGACCATTGGGAAGCGGGTGACGCTGGCGGCGGAGTGGTACTCGGGGAAGAGTTCGGTGGGTTACGTGAGTCCCGGGGCGGTTTGGAGACTGACGTCGAAGCTGTGTTTGTATACGGCATATCAGATTGGAAATTCCGGAGTGAGCAGAGGGAATCATCAGTTTCTTTGGGAGTTTGGGTACAACTTCAATTGATGCGGGTGAGGGGCGGGGCAAGAAGTGGAGGTCGAAGAGAGGTCCCTCGTCGGCGCAAAGTGCGCGCCTCTGTCGGGATGACAACGTGAACCGAAGCAACGGCGGAGGTGGCGGAATGGGCAGCGCCCTTGGAATGGGCTGGGCGGTGTTTCGTGGATGAGATCCTTCGCTGCGCTCCCTTCCTGCGTCAGGGCAGGCAGGATGACGTCAAAGACGGGTTGCGGAGCCGGCGCGCCGCTGTCCCTTCCTTCGTCAGGGCAAGTGGGATGACAACTAACTGCGAACGGCAGTGGGCGCGTTCACGTTTCGGTGCACGAAACGGTCGAGAAAACGCGCGAGGTCGGCGGGGTCGATGAATAGGACATAGGCGGAGAGGACGTCCCATTGGAACAGGGGGACGTTGATGGCGTATTCGAGGCTGAGGTGAAAGAGGACGCCGGCGACGAGCAGCGGGTAGCGGAATTTCTTGATCCAGATTCCGGTGCCGAGCAGAAATTCCAGCGCCAGAGCGGCCCAGGAGCCAATGCGCAGGATTGCGGGACGCAGCAGAAATTGCGGGATGGGGAAGCGCTGGAATTCATCGAGATGAAAAATGAAGTAAAGGGCTGAACCTTCGGTCCAGGCGCCGCCTTTCATTTTCCACCAAAAACTGACGAGGTAGAGGAAGGCGAGCTCGAGTTGGATCATGCGCTGGGCCCAGGGCAGGCGCGGGCGGAGTTCGGCGGTTTCCTGGCCGCGGCGGATTCGGAGCCAGCGGTCGACGGAGAGCGCGGCGCCGGCGGGCGCGAAGATCAGGAAGAAACCGGAGACGCGAAGAAACGTGTCGCCGCCGTGAAGAATGAACAGATTGCGCTGGTCGATCGAAGTGAGGCACAGGTAGACCACAATGCTGCTGGCGCGGGTGCAAAAGCCAACGGTGAGACAAGCGGCGGCGAGGATGAAAACGACGAAGAGCGCGTTGATGGCGAAATCCGTCTGCGGAATTATGGAAAATAGATTCAGGCGAGTGCCGGGTTCGACCACGTACATAGTAGCGGCGCTGATCCAGGAATGCGGGCCGTACCAGGCGAGCCAATCGCCGCGGAGCAACAGCGCGGTGGCGAGGACCAGCAGACCATAGATGATGCGGAAGACGGCGATGTTCAGCGGCGATTGCGGCTCGAAGAAAAATCTGTTCCACGCGGCCCGGAAAGAGGTGAAAGGCGTGGCGAGCGTCAGGCCGGGGCTCACCGCAAATCCTCGGGCTGCACGTCGTAGCGGAAGAAAACGTCCTGGTCGAGCGGCGTGCGGGCGAAGGTGCCGTCACCATTGGGCAGAATGTTGGACCATTTGACCATCAACCAAACTTGCTGAGGATTTTTTTCGCGAATGCCGGGCAGGCGGGCGACGTAACGGGCGACGTCTGGGCGCAGCGCGGCGTTGCGCTGGTCCAGCAGGATTTCCACGAATTTCCGGTAACGTTCCTTGGAATATTTCTGGGTGAGGGTCAGAAGTTCCATCCGCGGGAAATCCCACATTTGGGTCGAGCCATCTTTGTAGATGATGACGGCCTGGAGGTAGGTGTTGGTGGCTTTGGGCATGGGGGAGAACATGTCCCAGGCCTGGAACAGGCCGGACCAGAGCAGGTAGGGGCGGACCAGTTCGCGGCAATCGTTCGCGAATTGGCTGCGGAAGGGGATCGCCCAGGCGGTGATGGCGAAGATGTGGAAGACGATGAAAACGTTGATGGCGATTTTCTGCCAGGGTTTTAGCGCGGAGCGGTTCGGCGTCGATGACGAGGGGTTAGATTTTGCGGTGCGCGGCATTGGCGACTGACAGAATACCTAAAAAGTTTGGCGGAGGAGAGGATTGCGTTGGCGATTCTCGGCGCGTCGTGGGTGACACGCCGAGGCGGACGGCGTGCGCGAACGGCGTCTGAGAAGCGACGCGGTTCGCGCGACTTAGAGGTGCGTCGCTGCGCGACGACTTTTTGGCGGGGCTGAAGCCCCGCCCTACAAGGCGCGTAATAGTGCGAGACTACGAAAGCGGACGGAGAATTAGATGAACGGCGAAAATATTCTCGAAGGGCGAAGCAGAGATTAAGCGGGAGAAGAAGGCGCTGCCCGCGGGGCCGGCGCTTGGCGCGGCGGTGCCAGCGGATGTAACTCGGCTGGCGAAAGCATAGTAGAACCGTTAGCTGGCCGTGGAGTAAGATGTGGCCCGGCCGCTATGCGGAGAACCCTCAGTAGGATCGTGGCGCCTTCTGCGATTGCACTCCTCGTTGTGTTTTGTGTCTTCCCGGTGCGTGCGCAAGATCAATCCTCCGCCACGAACTCCGCCACCAATTCCACCGACCAGAAAAAGCAAACGGCCAGCATCGCCGGAGCTGTGGTCCGCGCCGGAACCGACGAGCCGCTGCGCAAAGCTCAGGTGCATCTGACTCTTAAGGATGATCGGGGATGGAAGAATTTCGACATGGTGACCGCGGCGGATGGCAAATTTGTTTTCGAGGGACTGGCACCCGGAACGTATCGATTGAGCGTAAGCCATGACGGATATGTAACGAAGAGCTATGGTCCGGAGGGAGAACAGGAAGCCACCTTAACTTTGGCTGCCGGGCAAAAGATGGAGGAATTGATCTTCCGACTGCAAAAATGCGCGGTAATCACCGGGAGGGTGGTGGATGAAGACGGTGATCCGGTACCCGGAGCGGACGTAGTAGCAGTGCAGCGCAAACCGTATCGAGGAAAAGAGCGGTCGCTTCCATCCGGCTACACCCCAACGAATGATCTTGGCGAATACCGGGTGTTCGACCTGCTTCCAGGCCGTTACTTTGTCTGCGCGACGCCGCCGTTCGCGCCGAAATCCGAAGCGCGCGCACCGGATGCGGCTGGAGGATCCAAAGCGCAATCCGCGGACAGTTATGCCGTGACGTGCTATCCCGGAACCCCGGACATTTCCCGCGCCTCCGCGATTGAACTTAAGCCCGGAGATGAGATTCCGGGCACGGATATAACACTCGCCCGCAATCGGAAATATAAAATTCGCGGGACGCTGACCGATCTTTCGGGAAATAGCGATGCTGGAGAGTGTGTGGTGATGGCGATGCCCACGGAAGGACCAACCGGCCGGACCTTCAATTCACAAGGAAGGGTCAATCCTCAAGATGGGTCGTTCGAGTTATCCGACCTTGCGCCGGGCACGTACGAACTAATGGCGCTCAAAATCAACTCGGCGCGGCCGGACCACGCGTCTACCAAGGTGGAAATTATCGATTCCGATCTGGATTCGGTGAAAATCGTGATGAAGCCGGGCGCGGACCTGCGCGGACGAATCGTAATGGAAGGGAGGGCAGCCTTCCCTACGACTCTGAAAATTTCGCTGGCTGCCAACCCCGCAGCCCTGATGGATGGGCTGGATAGCGCGCGGCCGAAACCAGACGGAAGTTTCAGCCAGACAAATGTGCACGATGGCACCTACGCGATTTGGGCGACATCCGAATGCGAGGACTGCTATCTAAAATCCGCAAAGCTGAATGGCGTGGACTTGCTGGACAGGGGATTGCAAGTTGCGGGAGCGGTGAGCCAGCCGCTGGAGTTGGTGTACAGCAGCCGCGGCGGGACGGTGGATGGAACCGTGGCCAAGGACGACGGCCTGCCGGCGGTGGGGGCGACGGTCGTGCTGCTGCCCGAACCTTCGCGCCGGGAATGGGCCGGGCCGTTTAAACGCGGCACAACCGATCAATATGGGCGGTTCAAGATTCGGGGCGTCGCGCCCGGGACTTACACCGCGTTTGCATTTAAAAAGGCGGAAGACGCCGACGAGATCGACGATCCGGAATTTCTGAAGCCGATTGAATCACAAGGCAAGAGCGTTGAAATCGAAGAGAACGGCAAGCAGACGGTGCAGCTCAAGCTGACGATCACGAATGCGGAAAGTCCCGCTGAACGGAAATGAGTCATTACGCCAACGATCGTCACCGCTGAAGAGTGGGCACCCTAAGATTTCTAATCCAATTCAAAACCTGCGGCGCGCTTACGTTTATTTTTGGCTGAGCAGGTAGAGGTCGGCGTGGGAGCTAGGTAGGGCGAAGGCGATGGTGCTGAGGTCATGCGCGAAATCGTAGGCGTTGCCGCCGGAAGAGAAGGGGAAGGCGAAGGGCATGGTCAGCGCGGTTTGCGGCGGACCGGTGAGTTTTCCGTTGGCCCAGGGGATACGCATCACCGTGGTTTCGCGGCGGCTGGGATTGACGTAGAGAATGGATTTGTAATCCGGGGCGAACGCGGCGTTGAAGGTGCTGACGCCGCTGACCAACGTGGTGCATTTCTGATCCGCGACCGAATACTGGTAGATCCCGGTGCGCTGGCCGGCCCAAACCGCGCCAATCAGATATCGTTGGTCGGGTGAGACATCTTCCATTTGCGCGCAACCAGTGAGGATTTTCTCCGGATTCGAGCCATCTGGATTCATTTTCCAGAGTATCGGCAACGTATTCCCCGCGTCGAATGAGGTGACATACAGAGTTTTCTGGTCGGCGCTGAGAAACAAGGTAAAGAGCGTGCCGGGCGGCACGGGAATCGAATGCAGACCGCTGCCATCCGCGTTCACTACATACGCTTTGTCCGGCTTGCCCGTCGCCGAATCGACAAAGAACAATCGCGAGCTATCGGCCGACCAAGTGGTGGTGGCCATGCTTTCTCCGGAGGCGATTTTTACTTTTCCGGAGCCATCGAGGTTGGCTACCCAGACTTCGGTGCGATCGGGTGCCGGCGCCAGGACGTACGTAACTTTCTTTTTGTCGGGCGAAATGGAGGGCTGCGAACCATTTTCTGCGTCGATCTCGACGATCTGTTTGGAATGCGCGTTCCAGGCTTTCAAAACGCCCGCCGATTTTCCATTCACGTAGTAAATACCTTTACCGCTGGGATCGATCATGGGCGAAACATCCGGTCCGGTGCCGAAACTAACCTGGGTGAGGGTTTTGTCCTTCAGGTCGTAACTCCAGAGATTGGTCAGCCCATTGACGGTGCGGGAAAAGAGCACGCTTTTTCCCACTTGGTCCCAAACGACCTCTTCGGCCTGAGCTAAAAATTTGCCCAGGTCCTGCGCGGTGCCGTTGCTGAGATCGACCTTGTAAGCATAAACATTGGGCAGCAAGCTGATCGGTTCGGCGGCGAGGAGCAGCAGATGATTACCATCGGGGTAGGGCAAAATGGAGCGCAAGAAACGCTGCGTCGAGGAGTCCAGCGAAAAAACTTTTTGTTCGTTCAGCGCGGATCTGTCGCTGCGGAAAATCCCGTTGCTGCTGCCCTTCAAATAGAAAATTGTGTTGCCATCGCTGGACGGAACCATCCAATGGCCGGCGGCGATGCGGGTGGGCGTGCCGCCCAGGGTGGGGATGGCCCAACCTTCGTCGGTGCCGAGATTGCGGGTGTAATAAATCTGGGTGCCGTCGGTGGAGAAGCTGCTGACGAATTTATCTCCGGCGTCGTTGGTCAGTTGCAGCGGCTCGCCGCCGGAAGTGAGCATCACGAAAATCTGGGCGATGTCGTTGACTTGGGAGCTGAAGGCGATGGTGTGGCCATCGGGAGAAATGCGCGGATGGCGGATGGGCTTATCCCAGTGGCTGATCTGGGTGATTTTTCCCGGGCCGGCGGGGGCGTGCGATCCGCCGAGGAAATGGTAGGCGGCCAGGCCCGCTGCAGCGAGAAGAATAATCGTGGCGATGCCGGCTAGCCAGAGCTTGCTGCCGGCGGGCGCGGAAGCGGCCGGCGTGGGGGCTGCGCCCGGAGACGAATTGGAAATCTGTGCGGCGGTGTTGGCGGCCGCTGAATTCATTGCGCCGGAGGAAATTCCGGCGCTGGAACTGCCGGGCGCCGCTGGTGCGGCGGTGGCTGCCGAGCCCACGGCGGAACTCGTGGTGCTGACGCGGCCGGAATCCTGCGACGGCTGCTCGTAGCCGCTGGCGCTGATGCGACTGGAGCCGATGTCGCGGCGGAGGCGTTTCAGATCCGCGCGCATTTCGGAGGCGGACTGGTAGCGCAGGTCGCGGTCCTTTTCCAGCGCCTTATTAATGATGTCTTCGAGCTTCACCGGCAGGTCGGGATTCAGGCGAATAGGGGCGACCGGAGCGCGATTCAAAATCGCGTCGGTAATGACGCCGGAAGTTTCGCCGCGGAAGGGAACTGCGCCGGTGGACATTTCATAGAGCACCACGCCGAAGGAAAACAAATCGGTGCGCGCGTCGAGTTCCTTGCCGCGGACTTGTTCGGGCGACATGTAAGCCACGGTGCCGACGGCGACGCCCGGGCTGGTGAGATCTTCGGGACGCACGCCGGTCAGCTGCGCCTGGGTGGCGTCGCCAGTCATGCTGTGTACCGAAGCCAGGCGAGTCTGCTTGGCCAGGCCGAAGTCGAGAATTTTGGCGTGGTTGCGGTCCGTTACAAAAATATTCGCGGGCTTGATGTCGCGGTGGACGATGCCTTTGGCATGCGCGGCGTCGAGCGCATCGGCAATTTCGATGCTGAGGTCGAGCAGCGTTTCGATTTCGAGCGGGCGCCCGCCGATGGAATGTTTCAGGGTTTTTCCGTCGAGACATTCCATGGCCAGGTAGGTGTGGCCGCCGTCTTCGCCGATGTCGTAAATGGTGCAGATGTTGGGATGGTTCAGCGCGGAGGCGGCTTTGGCTTCGCGGCGAAAACGTTCGAGGGCTTGGGGGTCGCGGGCCAGATCTTCGGGCAGGAATTTCAGTGCGACAAAGCGGTCGAGGCGCGTGTCTTGTGCTTTGTAGACGACGCCCATGCCTCCGCCACCAAGTTTTTCGACGATGCGGTAATGCGAGATGGTCCGGTCGACGAGCGGCTGAGAATCGTCCATGTGCCGCGAATGGTATCCGCTAGCGCGAGGCGCTGTCAACGCGAGGGCAGTAGGACAGGGTGAGAGCCTGTCCCACTCTCGGTGGGTAAATTCAGGTGGGGCTTGCGCGATCGATTACCTCAGTAAGTTGCCAACGAGCCAGTAATCGATGCTGAATTTTCCCGGGCCAGAGCAGATCAGCCAGATAAAGATGAGCACGTAGAGGACTTCGGGAAGGTAGAGGACGTCGTCGAGCCAGTTCAGACGCGAAAGTCCTTTGGGCACGGTGGCGAGCGAGTTGGTCAGGATGGCTACAATCATATCGATCGTTAAAACGGCGCTGGCCGGGCTCGAAAGAAGCCCCACGGCCACTAGTGATCCGCAAATGAACTCGACGCTCGCCACGAAATAAGCCGTCTGGCGGGGGAACGGGACTTTGCTGGCAACGAGCGTATCGTAAACAGGCTTGATGCCGCCGGCGCTGAACAATTTGTTGAAGCCGGAGATGGCGAAGAACAGCCCAATCGAAACGCGGACCAGCAGGATGGCATATTGTTCCAACCCACCGTTGCCTAGCAGCGCCCACTCGACCAGCCGCTTCCAATCCATTTCTTTTGCCTCCATCCAACCTAAGCGCGCGGCGCGGCCGGCTAAGGTTGGAACCCGTCAGCCATCCATTTGGCGAATAGTTCAATGCGAGATTGGGGCCAAGGACCTTCACCTCTCGGCGGTGGAGGCGGCATTACCGGGCCTCCGATTGCACGAATACGATCGTAGATTGCCGCAGCGTGTTTCTTGACGTCATCGTAACTTGCCAGATTGAACGCTTTACGCATGCCTTCAATGTCCCGTTGGGTAAAGAGCGGAAGTATGTCCCTTTGAAAGCTCGTCGTGTTCGTCATAGCGCCTCACAAGTATTTGCGTTCCGTGGCTGAACCTCTCATACGCAGGGTTGCGATTGTGGCTGCTGGATTGGCGGAGCATATCACACCCCCAATTCTTGAAGCGCTGAGGCGAAGTTTTCTCCCAGGGACTTCATACCGATCCAGTAATCCATCTTTCAGGTAAGAGCGTGGTCCAATTGTTTTGTCTTTCCTGATCGTGATCGGACATAATCCGCGGCAGGGACGAGTACGAAAGGACCGGAACCAGCGAGTGAGTGCCGTTGGTCAGAACTGGAGATATCCATGAGCGACGTACAAGTCGAACAGAAGAGCTATGAGATGCCCCCGAAGGAAGGGATCAGCATCGCGTATTTTCTTACCGTCGCGGACAAAGAGCGTTCGGCTCGCTACTACGAAAAAGTCTTCGGCGCGCGCATTCTGACCATGGGCGACGGCAACGCGCCTCCGTACCTGCAGCTGGCGAATATCTGGATGATTCTGAACGTTGGGGGCGGGCCGACCGCGGATAAGCCGACGGTAACGCTGAGCACGCCTGACCCGAATCAGATCAATAGCTTTATGAATTTCCGGGTTGCGGATATTCAAGCGTGCTACGAATTGTGGAAAAGTCGAGGCGCCGAGTTCCTGACGCCGCCGATTCCCAAGTACGGCGAGATTCGCTGTTACATCCGCGATCCGGACGGTTACATTATCGAAGTCGGGCAGAGCACCAATCTCAAGTACGGTTAACGTCCGCGCCCACAAAGCATTTTCACAATCCCAGGAGGAGTTGGGGCTGAGCCGGAAGTACTCTACTGATGGGCGCCGTCAAGTAAAGGACGGCACAAACGAAAACCTTCAACTAGTCGGCACTACAACTCGTCACTGTCGGCGTCAACTGAAGGGAGGTCCTCGCTACCGAAAATGCGTTGTGCGTCTTTCTCCGAGTACGCTTGCATAATCTTTCCTGTGGCGATTTCGATTCGATACACGACGAAATCACCCATGTACTTGCATCCGCTGTCCGGACCCGCCAGCCCTGCGACGAGAATCTCACGCGACCCGTTCAACCACTGTGACCCGACAACATCATCCGCACAGTAGTCTAAACCGCTCCACATCGCCTGTGTTTCCTGGGTATCCGCCCACCTGGGCAATGGGGCTCTCTTCATTCTGAGTATTAGGTCAGGCCTTACACTCCGCGTCACGATAGGTATTTCCACGAGACCGGTCTCAGTCACGTCGTAGACTTGCGTGTGCCACGGGCCCAATTCACCCGACTCGCTCCAACTCACAAATAACCGAGTCGAATCTGGCGCCCATCCCACCTCCGCGTCATGCATATTTCCAAACGGCGTCCAGTATCGTTTTCCATCCATCTTCAACCGCACGTGGAATCCCCGCACCTGAATAACTTTCTTCCCGTCGGGCGACGCGAGGTCCAGTCGCCGTTCCGGATTCGAGTCAGGTGCCATCCAGGTATTAAACAGCGCCACCGTCTTGCCGGACCATGCTCCGCGACACGCCATGTAACGGCGATCACCGTTTTCCCTGCAATCCGTCGATTTCATGCTCTCGGCAACGCGATTACTTTGCCCAAACAAGGGCGCAGGAAGGAGAAGGATGAGGCAAACCCACACCGCCGACAACAATCGGCCCATCATTTCAGTTTCCTTTAGTGAGGATTAACATATGTAGTCGAATTCACGCCACGACGTCAGTTTATCTGATTGGTTGATTGCGGACTTACAAACTCCTTTCATGCCGCGTGACAGGCATCACTCGGCATCACGGATGATTCTCGCAACCGCCATCAGCCGAGAAGTCCCTGTTAAGTTGCGGTATCGAACATGTGGTTTTGGAACGGATTCCACTTGTCCGGTTGCCGAGTTCACGGGAGTCGAGTGGACGCTCGCTGCTGCTGGTCATTTATTACGTGCACCGGCGCACGCTGGGCGTCGCCGAACATTCGCGATTTTAGAAATTGTGCGGGTGCGAAAACTACTTGTTCGGATGCGACGGAAGTTCGATACTGCGGGGGCAACTTTCCGCGTTTTGAGTTTCTAAGCTTATGGCTGCCGGAAAATCTTTCTGGAAAACGGTTCCTCGAACATCTCTGATCACCTTTCTGCTGGGTGTCTTTTTTATTTTCAGCATCGTCGGCTTTGCCAGCGACATCTCCGAGATGGGACGCCAGCCCACGCTGCGCCTGGTGCTGAACGTCTTAATTTCGGGTTTCTTTCCGGTGCTCTACGCCATTTCAGGATTTGTACTGCGGAAACAATTCTGGAAGGCGTTGGTGCCGCTCTTCATCGTACATCTCGCGCTGATCAATGGACTTGGCGTTCTGCTCCCCGATCAGCCACTCATGGCCGCGGACATCGCTCGCCTGCAAAGCAGACTGTCATTTGACGGAGCTGCCATATTCATAGCCGTCGCTGTCGGGTACGCTGCATTTCTATATGCATCGATAACCGAGTCACGCCGGTACTTCCGGGTGCACGCGGAAATGGAACTCGCGGCGGAAATTCATCGTGTGCTGGTCCCGCCCATTGACGCGAAGCTCGGGAATTTTCAGTTCTACGGATACTCTTCGCCAAGTGGTGAAGTGGGCGGCGACCTGATCGATCTGGCGGGCTCGGAATTTCACTGGGTCGCCTATGTGGCCGATGTGTCGGGCCACGGAGTTGCACCGGGAGTCGTCGCGAGCATGGTCAAGAGCGCCGCTCGGATGTTGCTGAGTTCGGCCGAAGGCAGTCTGCATCTTCAGTCGCGGCTGAACGAAGTCATCTATCCGTTGAAGAGGCCCGATATGTTTGTGACGTTTTGTTTTGTCGATTGCCATGCCGGTCGTTTGCAATTTGGTCTTGCGGGCCACCCGGCGATCTTGCACTTTTCAGCTAAAACGAACGAGGTAACGCAGCTGGAGTGCTCTAATTTCCCCTTGGGCATCCTTCCAGATGGGGAATTTGCAACCGGCGAGGTGGTCACGGACGAAGGAGATGTGCTGGCGCTGTACACCGATGGATTGCTCGAGGCCGCGAATGCAGCGGGAGAAGAATTTGGAATCCAAGGATTCGAGACCGAATTACGGAAGCATGGCCGCGAACCATTAAACGTAATTTGCCAGTCCTTGCAGGAGAGCGTAGCTCGGCACGGCGTTCAACTTGACGACCAGTCGGTTTTGTTGATTCGACACTCCACGCAACGCAACTGAACGTGTGGCGTGGTCGGAGGAACGCTGGGAACTCAACGACGACAAGGGTTGGGTCGGGCGATTAAGCGCTCGCTTCCCGCGTTGCGGTCGAACGCCAGGTTCCGGCGCTGATTTCGTAAATGCGAACTTCGATCGATTTCGGCCCCCACATGATGTTGTGCGTGTAGTGAAAACCCACGCGCTCGAGCATCTTCTGCGAGTTGTCATGTCCGATCCCGTGTCCGGCGACGATCACTGGCAGGCCCAGCGTATCGAATCCATGCGCGAGGGCCGCGCGCAAACCTTCTTCACCCAGCCGGAGGCCCCAGGCAGACCTTACCAGATGCACGCCCGCCTCGATGGTGTTGGGGTCCATCTGCCACGGGCGCAGCCCGGCGCAACCTGCAAAGTCGCCGGTCTCGCGCACAAACATCGGCCAGTACTGGATTCCGAGGCGAGTCTCACGTTCACATTCGACTTGAAGCCGATCATGCGCCTGCTCGCGGGTCATCGCGCCGCCGAAGTAACGGGTCACTTCCGGATCGCACCACAGC
>Ga0307474_10001573_pt1 | contig 16467 bp, 16 predicted proteins | sample atmos_gasesECM1C_2_FD_203312 | JGI IMG/M metagenome (GOLD analysis project Ga0307474, IMG submission 203312) | Hardwood forest soil microbial communities from Morgan-Monroe State Forest, Indiana, United States - atmos_gasesECM1C_05 | ecosystem: Environmental > Terrestrial > Soil > Temperate... | reverse complement strand
CAGCGCTCCTGGCTGAACGGTTTCTTCGCTGGCCTGTTGTCGAATGACACGCCCGTGCCGCTGTCGGCGGAGCAGGGCGCGGCACTTCTGGCAGGGCCAGCCGCTGCAGATGACGATGATGGTGCGCCTTGGCACGACCAGACGCTGCCGATCGCCGAACGCATGAAGCTTGCTGAGGGACGCCCGCTGAAGCGTCGGATGATGGCAGCCATGGCGCAACAGGATTGCGGCCAGTGTGGTTACAATTGCCAGGACTATTCCAACGCGATCGCCGACAAGAGCGAGGCGCGGCTCAATCTCTGCGTCCCCGGCGGCAAGGAGACCGCCCGGATGCTGAAATCGCTCTATGAGGAAATCGACAAGGCGCCTGCGGCGAAGCCGGCGACCGCGACGCCGTCTGGCGATGCTGCGCCGGCACCGGCCGTGTCCGTGGTGGTGATCGAGCCCGGCCGCTCCCGCGATAATCCGGCGGACGCCACGTTCCTCTGCCGGCGGCTGCTCAACAAGAAGGGCTCGGAGAAGGAAACCTATCATATCGACTTCGATCTCTCCGAGAGCGGCCTCGACTATGTCGTGGGCGATTCCTTCGGCGTGTTCGCCAACAATGATCTCGGTCTGGTCGACCAGATCATCGCGCTGCTCGGCGCCTCTCACACCACCAAGGTCAACGGCAAGACACTGCGCGAGGCCCTGACCACTGACGTCTCGCTGTCGCCGGCACCGGATACTTTGTTCGAGCTGATCTCCTTCATCACCGGCGGCGCACAGCGCGAGAAGGCGCGGGCGTTGGCGCAAGGAGAGAATCCCGATGGCGACGCAGCCACGCTCGACGTCATGGCGGCGCTGCAGAAATTTTCCGGAGTCCGTCCACACCCCGAGGCCTTTGTCGAGGCGCTGGAGCCGCTGCAGCCGCGGCTCTACTCGATCTCGTCCTCGCACAACGCAACGCCCGGCAAATTGTCGCTGACGGTCGACTGCGTGCGCTACGTGATCGGCAAGCGCAAGCGGCTGGGACTTGCGTCCACCTTCCTCGCCGAGCGCATCAAGGAAGGCGAGAAGTTGAGGGTCTATGTGCAGAAGGCGCACGGCTTTGCGCTGCCGCAGGACCCGAAGACGCCGATCATCATGATTGGCCCCGGCACCGGCATCGCGCCGTTTCGCGCCTTCCTGCAGGACCGCAGGGCGACCGGCGCGACGGGGAAGAACTGGCTGTTCTTCGGCCATCAGCGCAGCGATTGCGATTTCTTCTATGCCGACGAGCTCAATGCGATGAAGACAGCAGGTCTCTTGACGCGTCTCTCGCTCGCCTGGTCGCGTGATGGCGCCAAGAAGTTCTATGTGCAGGACCGCATGCGCGAGGTCGGCCGTGAACTGTGGACGTGGCTTGCCGAAGGCGCGCATCTCTACATCTGCGGTGACGCCAAGCGCATGGCCAAGGATGTCGAGCGTGCCCTTGTCGATATCGTCGCGCAGTTCGGAGCGCGATCGACGGATGAAGCCATCAGCTTCGTCGCCGAGCTCAAGAAGAAGGGACGCTTCCAGCAGGACGTGTATTGATGCCGCCGTAGACGAGGAATAAGTTCAATTTCTGCTCAAGTTGAGCGAATAAATTTCTCGTTGTCACGGCTCTCGTGGAATTTTCGACTGGGAACCGGGGCGACGAGGGCGCACGCATCACTATTTTGACATTCACCCTTGCAACGGGTGCTAGAAGCAATTTCATTAGCGCGCAATGGGGCGTTTGAGAAACACCATGCGCGAACTCTCAGCGGAAGCCCGCTTGCATTTCCGTGCGCGGTCGCTGTCACGCCGTGGGGGCGGCAGCCTTCACCTGGCGGCGCTCTATAGTGCCTTTGCCGTGATCGCGGCGATCGTGTTCGGCACGCTCTCGGTGCATCCGTTCTAGAGCTTGGTTACGCGGTGCGCTTGAACGGGGCGACTGCAATTCCCGCATCCGACAATCCCATACGCAGTGCGCGCGCGATGTCGACTGCTCCCGGCGTATCGCCGTGAATGCAGACGGTGTCTGTGCGCATCTTCATGCGCTTGCCGTTGACCGAAATCACCTCGCCATCCCTTACCATGCGCACGACGCGCTCCGTGATCAGCTTGGCGTCGTGCAGCACCGCGCCCGGTTTGCGGCGTGACACGAGCTGGCCGTCATCTTCATAGGCGCGGTCGGCGAACACTTCGTGCACCATGGGCAGATTGGCCTTCTCGCCCGCTGTCACCAGGCGTGAATTGGCGAGCACCACAAAAATCAGGCTTGGATCGACTGCCTTGATGGCGCTGGCAATCGCCTGCGCGGTCATGTCGTCCTCGCAGGCGACGTTGGAGAGCGCTCCATGCGCCTTGACATGCGTGACCTTGTGACCGGCGGCCGTCGCAATCGCCTGCAGCGCACCGATCTGGTAGGCGACCATGTTTTCGATCTCCGACGACTTCAGCCCCGGCACCGGCCGGCGGCCGAAGCCGTGCAGGTCGCGATAGCCAGGATGCGCGCCGATGCTCACTCCGCGTGCTTTGGCGAGCTCCACGGTCTTGCGCATGATGTCCGCATCGCCGGCATGGAAGCCGCAGGCGATGTTGACGGAGGTCGCAAGCTCGATCATGGCCTCGTCATTGCCCATCACCCAGGGCCCAAAACTTTCGCCGAGATCGCAGTTGAGATCGATGCTGCTCATGGTGTCTGCCTTCTCTTGATTTCAGCTCTTGATACTAAAGCGCGATGAGACATCGCGCATCAGGTGTTTGATTGCGCATGATCTTTCGGAAAACCGCTACACACTTTTCCGGATCATGCGCTAAACCGGTGGATGCCAGGTCTCCGCATCGACCGCGCTGACGGCGTGGCCTGCGACGTTCGCATCATGCAGCGCCTCGAGGTTGAGCTCCACGCTTTCGATCGCGCGCAGGCGATCGGGCAAGGAGCGCAACAATTGCGCGAATTTCTTCGCCTCCATCTGGGCCTCGGCCATGCCGATCGCCTTGAAGCGGAAGCCGGTTCCAGCCGTGGTCTGTGCCAGCCGGCCGATGTCGGCGGAAATCACGGTTGCGATCTTGGGATAGCCGCCGGTGGTGCCGCGATCCGGCATCAACACGATCGGCGTGCCGTTGCCCGGGATCTGGATGCTGCCGTCCACCGTGCCGTCGGAGACGATGTTGTGGCCGTGCAGATGTTTGATCACCGGGCCTTCCAGCCGGTAGCCCATGCGGTCGCTGGTCGGAGAGATCTTCCATTCGCTGGCGAGGAACAGCTGCTTGGCTTCGTCGGCGAATTCATCGTCCTGCGGCCCGAACAGCACCCGGATTGGCTCGCCGGTCGCCTGGGGCAACTCGATCCGCCGCTCGGGCGCACCGCTTGCGGCTTTGGCCGGCAATTCGTCACCGGCCTGGAGCGGGCGCTGATAGGGGCTGCCGAGGCCGGCGCGGGCGTTCACCGCAAGGCTGCCGAACATGGGATCGCCGGTAATGCCGCCTTCGATCGCGAGGTAGCTGAATGCGCCGCCTTTCGCGAAGCCGAGATTCAGGGTTTCGCCTTCAGGAATCGTCATCGAACTGTCGAAGGCGACGGGCCGCCCCGCGATGTCGGCGCTGCGTGCGGCACCGGAAAGCGCCACACGAACCCCGCCGTCGCGCGCCGTGAAGGCCGCGCCGAAAGGGCCGATTTCGACGGCTGCTGCGAACGGCGTATTGTCGAGCAGCGTGTTTGCGGCGGCCAGCGCCAGACGGTCCATCGCGCCGCTCGGCGTCAGCCCATAGCGTTGCGCGCCGTGGCGCCCACCGTCCTGGACGGAGCTTGCAGGTCCGATGCTGGTGACGATGAGCCTGGTCATGAGGACATCAACTCGGCGACAAGCTCGCCGCGTTCTGCAGCCTTGTCCTGCTCGGCAAAACTCTTCTCGTCGATGGCAAAGAAGGTGATGCGATCGCCAGGCTCCAGCAGGAAAATCGGCTCGCGATGTAGCTGATAGGTGCGCATCGGCGTGCGGCCGATCAGGTGCCAGCCGCTTGGGCCTGCGAGACACTGGATGCCGGTCTGCACGCCGCCGATCGAGATCGTGCCAGGAGGGGTGAGGATGCGCGGGTTCTGCCGGCGCGGCATGTGCAGGAGTTTTTCCAACCCGCTGAGATAGGACCATCCCGGCGTGAAGCCGATCATGGCGACGCGGTAGTCGCCTGCCACATGGCGCGCCACGATCTCCTCGAGCGTGGTGTTCAGCGTCTTGGCAACGTCCTCGAGGTCGATGCCGTTCTCGCCGCCATAGGCGACCGGCACGCGCCAATGCTTGGTCCTGGCATTCGGCGACGCAGGAATTTTTGCCAGCGCCAGGAGCTTCTCGCTCAGCGATTCGAACTCGATCCGGCAGGGATCGTAATGCACCAGAAGTGAGCGATAGGTCGGCACGGTCTCGGTCACGCCTGCAATCGGCGCTGCGGTCATCGCGCGGTCGAGCGCCAGCACGCGCTGATTGGCGGCATCGTCAATGTGCTGGGAGAATTCGACCGTGATGGCGCTATCGCCACTCGGCAGCAGACGGGGCGGGCGGAGCGTCGCTTCCATGGCCTCACAATGTCGCAATCGGATGCGTGAAAGCTGTAGCCTGTTTTGGGAGAAAACGGAATCCGTTCGCCAGAAAAAATCTCGTAAGTTCAATAAATTAATGCGATGTCCGTCGATAAATACGCGTTATCGCGATTGCGCCGTTCTGCCCTCTGATCTTCGCCCTTGACGGAAGGTGCGCGCCCCGCAAGATGCGCCCGCGATTTTCCGTTTTTCCAAGGAGCCTCATCTTCGATGTCCCTTAAGCCCGACGCCATCGCGACCCTCGCCAAGGTTTCCACCGCGACCATCACCACGGTCCTCCTGAAAAAGGGGTTGCGTAACGTCTGGATGCGCGGCGCGCGGCCGCTGCATCCGGGGCAGAAGCGTCTGGTTGGCCCCGCCTTCACGCTGCGCTTCGTGCCGGCGCGCGAGGATCTGGCGACGCCGGAATCCTGGTCGTCGCCGATCTCCACCCGCACCGCAATCGAGGCGATGCCGGAAGGCTGCATTGCCGTGGTCGATGCGATGGGCATTTCGGATGCCGGAATCTTCGGCGACATCCTCTGCGCGCGGATGGTCAAGCGCGGCGTTACAGCGCTGATCACCGATGGCGTAGTGCGCGATCTCGAGGGCGTGATGAGCACGAACCTGCCGGTCTGGTGCAACGGCTACGCCGCGCCGCCGTCGGTCGCTGGCCTGACGTTTGTCGGCTGGGGCGAGCCGATCGGCTGCGGCGGCGTTGCGGTGTTCCCCAATGATGTTGTGGTGGCCGATCAGGACGGTGCCGTGCTGATCCCGCAGGCCTTCCTCGACCATGTGCTGGCCGAAGGCCCTGAGCAGGAACGAATGGAAGCCTGGATCGTCGATGAGGTGAACAATGGCGCAAGCCTGCCCGGCCTCTATCCCATGGACGCCGAGACCAAGGCCCGCTACGCGGCATCGAAGAAGTGACGATGTGAAGGAGTAGGGTGGGTAGAGCGCAGCGAAACCCGCCATTTTTCGCCGCGACACCAGGTGGTGGGTTACGCTTCGCTAACCCACCCTACAGAACGGAAATCGAGGGAGAACACCATGGACATCTATCTCGCCGGATCGCGCCCCACGCGCCGCGCATCAGCCGACAGCTTCACCGGTACGGTCTGGCAGGACCCGATCATAACCCCGCAGGCACCGGCGCGCGTGGCCTCGGCCCGCGTTGCCTTCGAGCCGGGCGCGCGCACCGCCTGGCACACCCACCCGCTCGGGCAAACGCTTTATGTGATCCAGGGCGTCGGGCGGGTGCAGGCCAAAGGCGGCCCGATCCGCGAGATCAAGGCCGGGGACGTGGTCTTTATTCCGCCGAACGAGAAGCATTGGCACGGCGCTGCGCCAACCACGGGCATGGTCCATGTCGCTATGCATGAATCGCTCGACGGCAACCACGTGACCTGGATGGAGCACGTCACCGACGCGGAATATAACGGCGCGGTGGGGTAGGCGCCGCGCTCTCTTAAATCTGCTCACCCGACGCGATCAGGGCCGCGTTCACACCGGCCCTGACGCTTTTATCGGCGTCGGCTGTTAGGAGTAACCTCGACAAGGTCGGCACGGGGCTAAATCGACGCTCCTGACCCGAGGGCGACATCACCCCTCCGGCACCCCGGCTACTCGCATACCCTCGGAGGTTCGCTCGAAACCGGCAAGATAGGCCGGATTGTCGCTTGCGCGGGCCACGGTACGGAAGCGGCGGATGGTAAAGCTTGGATTGAGCGCAAGCCCCGCTTTTGTAGCTGCCCGCGCCTCCGCCAGCGCACCCTGCAAACCCAACGCAGCGGCCAATGCAAAATGGGAGAGTGGATGATTACGGTTGCGCTCAATGCTTCGGCGTAACCAGGCGACGGCTCCGCTATCGTCACCAAACTGCAGCTTAGCCATGCCCGCAAAACGCATCCATCGAAACGACTGGACGTCGAGAGGTGAGAGACGCAACGCCTCGAGGATGTGGCCTTCGGTTTCGCGAGCGCGTCCCATATAGAATTTGGCAAGCCCAATAGCCGCATGAGCAGCAGCCAAATTGCGGTCGAGCGTCAACGCCCGCTCGCATTCAGCAATACCTTCGGCGGCGCGGTTTGTCGCAATTTGAGCGGTTCCCAAGAGAACATGGGCCACTGCATGGTCCGGGACCAGGGAGAGCGCTTTGATCGCATTTGCTTCGGCTGTCGAGATCAACTCGGCTCGGCCGTCGGCAAGAAAGTCGGCCCCCATCGCGAGATCAACCGTTGCCATTCCGACCAGCGCCGCCACGCTCCGGGGCTCGACCGCCAAGGCACGTTCAAAAAAACCGCGAGCCCGGATAAGATGCTCTGGTGCCGCACCCTTGACGATGCAAGCCATGCCCTGGAAATTCAACTCTCGTGCGTTGGGATGCAGCGAACGCTCCGCTCGCCGCGCCTCGGCTACGATGAGTCGGGTACCTAACGTGCGGGCGAGCCGCGCTACGATTTCGTCCTGCATGTCAAAAAGATTGGCGACAGGTTTGTCGAAGCGCTCGGCCCAAATGTGGGTGCCGCTTTCCGCGTCGATAAGCTGTACATTCACGCGAAGCCGGTTATCGCTGCGCTGGACGGAGCCTTCCAGCACATAGCGGACATTCAACTCACGACCGATCGTTACGAGGTCGACCGCTTTGCCTTTGTAGGTAAATGCGGTGTGTCGACCGATCACGAATGCCCCCCAGATTCGCGACAAGTCCGTGGTCAGGCTCTCGGTCACTCCATCGACGAAGTAGTCTTGCGCCGGATCACCGCTGAGGTTCGCGAAAGGCAACACCACGATGGAAAGATGACGCGGTAAAAGCGGGTTCGGCCTTGCGCGCTCAGCCCGTGTCGCCGGGCTGGGTTCATCCCGGATCACGGCATACGCTCGCACCGGAAGGCCGATGTTCTTGAGGGTTTGCTCGCCGAGGTCGGCGAACTCAACGCCGACCTTGCCCCGGACCTGATCGTAGGCAGAAGACGAGATGCAGATCCCGCCCGGCTCTGCGATACCTTCAAGCCTGGCTGCAATGTTAACGCCGTCTCCGAAGATGTCATGCGGCTCAACGATGACGTCACCGATGTTGACGCCCACGCGGAAGGCAATGCGTTCGCTTTCAACCTCAGCGATTGTAAGTCCGGAAATGCGGGTCTGGAACTGCACAGCAGCACGAACGGCTTCGACCGCGCTCGGAAACTCCGCCAAAAACCCGTCCCCGGTGTTCTTGACAATGCGGCCGCCGTGCTCGGCAATCGCTGGGGCAACCGCTTCCGCCAGGAGCGCTGTCAGTTTGGCATGCGTAGCCTCTTCGTCATTGTGCATGAGCCGCGAGTAGCCGGCCACGTCGGCGGCCAATATCGCCGACAACCTGCGCTCGACCCGGATTTGCCGCTCTTGCACCATAGCCCGCAATCCAACCCACGGCATGTTTTACGACGGATTAGACGAAAGGGCCAAGCGGGTTTTGACAAGACGCCCATCCCACTGGAGAGCCGCGCCATGCGCAATCGACTGCAATTCAGCTTCTGGGGAATGCACTCAACCGCCGAGGGCGTGTACGCCATTACCACCGCGGTCGTTAGCCCCAGCAAACGGGATGTGAAGCGAAATAACCGTTCCTACTATATCTTCTGCGCCGTCCACGTCCCCTGGCACATCGCGCCGTGCCAGGTGCCAGAGCCCGAGGTGCCCGAGAGGCGGCCGAAGCCAACCGCATGCTTGAGGCCGCGGGCAAGCGACACGCTGATCGAGCCGGAATCCGCGACATGGCCGGATGCGGTCATCATGCCGCCGGCGGAGGCGACGCGCCCGTTGCTGATTCCGAAGGACGCGGTCGCGCCGTCGCCGCATTGTGAGTTCGACGAGGCGATGTGCACGCTCCATTCCCCGTCAAAGCTTGCTGCCGCAGCGGGCTTGGCAAGCGGGAAGGCGAAGCAAAGCAGAACCTGCGTGGTGACCAAAATCTCGCGCAACCGTCCCATGACATGCCCCTTTTGTTTCTGATGGCGGCACGATCGCATTGGGCCGCTTCCAGGGCTGTGATGGCTGTCACATTGGGGCGTTGGTCCCGCCGCCTACCGCGCAGCTTCCCTTGCAGCGGACTTCGCCGAGGGCATGTAGATGTGAACGTAGCCTTCCTTGATCGCCGAGGTGATGGTGTCGAGGCGCCGGCCAATATGCCGCTCCAGGACGTAGCTCGCGGCAGAAGAAGCCCTTGCCCGGGGTGAAGCGCAGGAAGCCCTCGGTGTTGAGGCGATTGAGCGCCTCGCGCAGCGGTGTGCGGCTGACGCCGAGCCGCTTGGCAGGTTCGCCTTCGTTCAGTCGCTCGCCGGGCTTGAGCTCGAAGCTCACGGACATCGCCTTGAGCTGCTCGTAGACCCTCGTTGCGTGTGATCTCTCAATTTCCTGAATGAAGTTGGATATATCAAAATCTCTACGAAAAGACGCGAGGCCTTAAGCCCGCGTGAAACCAGGTGATCATGGAATAGATGTCGTAGACGGGAAGCCCGACTGCCGCCTGCAGCGCGGCTGCATAGGGCGGCATGTTGGTGCATTCGAGCACGATGGCCCCGACGTCGGGATGCTTTGCCACCAGCTGCTTGCCGGCTTCGACGACGTCCTGTTCGGCGAGCGCAATGTCCATGTCTTCTTTCTCGGCCTTGATCAGGACGCGGAAGAACTCCTTGCCGCTCTCGGTACCCACCAATGGCGTATCGAGCGGTACGCCGGCGCCTTCGAGATGCGCCGGGCTCAAGGTCGAGCCTGAGACCGTGACGAGCCCAACCCGTCTTCCTGGCGGCAGCGTCGCCTGCACCCAGGGGACCTGCATCAGCGACGAGGTCGCGACGGGCACGCCGACGGCGGCCGCGATCTCTCTCTGGAACAGCGAGAGGAAGCCGCAATTGGTGGTGATGGCCTCGGCCCCAAGCCGGATCAGCTCTTTGGCGGTGGCAATGAAATCCGGCAGCAGGCCAGCGGCGCCCTTGAGTACGACCTTCTCAGGAGACGCCCCCTCGACCACGCGGTAGAGCACGGGGAAAGGCCAGGTCGTGGCATTGCCCATGTCGCCGGGAATGCGCGGAAACTTCGCTTCCAGCATCAGGATGCCGAGTGGCGCGCCATAGAGCGCCTTGCCGCCGCGGGCGATGCGGGAGGTAGAGGTGATTCGGACGCTCATAGATCGGGTCTCGCTGGTCAAAGGAAACGTTCGGGCGAGAAAGGGGCGAGCGGAATTTCCGGCTCGCGACGGCCCAGGAGCTGGGCGACCAGTCGCCCGGTCCGTGCCGAGCCGACCAGGCCGACATGGCCATGGCCGAAGGCATAGACGACGTCCTTGGTCGCGCGTGCATACCCGATGCAGGGCCGGCCATCGGGCATGCTCGGCCGGTGTCCGAACCAGGTCTTGATGCGGGAAACTGGAATGTCCTTCGACAGCTTCGGAAACATGCTCAAGAGATTGTCGCGCAGGATATCAGCGCGCTTCCAGTTCGGCGCCGCATCGAGGCCTGCAATCTCGACCGTGCCGGCGGCGCGCAGGCCCTGATCGGTCCAGTTCACTACCATCTTGGCATCGGACGCCATCATGGACATGCGCGGGCCGGTACCCGGGTCTTCGATCATCACGTGATAGCCGCGCTCGGTTTCCAGCGGCAGGTTGTCGCCGACGGAGGCCGCGAGCGCTTTTGATCGCGCGCCGGCTGCGACGACCGCAGCATCGCAGGCGATTTCGCCGCGGTCAGTCACGACGCCCAGGAGCTTGCCGTTCTGAACCTTCAGCATCGTCGCTTTGGCAGCCACGCGCTGCGCGCCGCGCGCGACGGCGAGGCCGGCGAGTGCGGCAACATATTTGCCGGGATTGCGGCAGCGGCCGGCTTCTTCAACCAACACGCCGAACTTATAGCGCGGGTGCAGGTCGGGCTCGCGCTGGCGCATTTCGTCCGCGGACAGCTCAAGCCATTCGATGCCGACGCGCTTGCGGATGCGCCAGCCGAGGTCAGCGTCGAACGGCGTCCGCGACGGGAAGACATGCATCACGCCGTTGCGCTCGATTAGCTCGGGGACGCCGGCTTCCTCCGCAAGGTTCTTGTGCAGGGAAGGGGCATTCTTCAACAGCGGACGCAGCGCGCGGGCGGTTGCCTCGACCTTGGCTTCGGTCCATCCCGACAGGAGATAGCGGATCAGCCACGGCAGCGCCTTCGGCAAATAGGACCAGCGGATCGCAAGCGGCCCGAGCGGGTCCATCAGATATTTCGGCACCTTCTTCCAGACGCCGGGCTCGGCGGGTGGAATGACCGAATGCGACGACAGCCAGCCCGCATTGCCGTAGCTTGCCGCTTGCGTACCGCCGGGCTCGCCTGGATCGATCAGCGTGACGCGATGGCCGTCGCGCAGCGCCTCGATGGCGCTGATCACGCCGACCGCGCCAGCTCCGATGATGGCGATATGGCGTGCGCTCTCTGTCATCGCTTTACGCCTTGCCAGGTATAAAATCCTTGCCGACCGACATCGCGCGCGGATCGAGGAAGCAATGCAGGATCGACGGCTTGCCCGAGGCGAGCGCGCGCTCGAAGGCCGGCGCGAAATCCTCGGTGCGTTCAATCCTTTCGCCATGGCCGCCAAATGCCTTGGCATAGAGCGCAAAGTCTGGGTTCTGCAGCTGCGTTCCGACCACCCGACCCGGATATTCGCGCTCCTGATGCATGCGAATGGTGCCGTATTGGCCGTTGTCGATCACGATCACGATGACGGCCGCGTCATATTGCGCGGCGGTGGCGAATTCCTGCCCGTTCATCAGGAAGCAACCGTCGCCGGCAAAGGCGACAACGACGCGGTCAGGATGATGTCGCTTGGCCATCACAGCGGCGGGCACGCCGTAGCCCATCGAGCCCGAGGTCGGCGCGAGCTGAGCAGCGAATGCATGGAAGCGGTGATGACGATGCAGCCAACCGGCGTAGTTGCCGGCGCCGTTGCAGACGATCGCATCCTTCGGCAGGCGGTCGCGCAGCCATGTGACGACCTTACCGTATTGGAAAGTGCCCGGCAGCTCCCGCGGCGTGCCGGTCCATTGCAGGTAGTCCGCATGCGCCTTGGCCGCCTCGTTCTTCCAGGCGGGCGCGGCGTGTGGCTTCAGCGCCGCCACGGCCTTCGCAAAGGCAACCGGGCTTGCCTGAATCGCAAGCGTCGGCTGGTAGACCCGGCCGAGCTCCTCGGCTCCCGCATGCACATGAATCAGCTGCTGCGTCGGCGAGGGAATGTCGAGCAACGTATAGGACGACGACGGCATTTCCGAGAGACGGCCACCGATCAGAAGGATCAGATCGGCGCCGGTGAGGCGCGCTTTCAGGCGCGGATCGGGTCCGATGCCGAGGTCGCCGGCATAGTTCGGGTGATCGGCGTCAACCAGCGAGGCGCGGCGGAACGAGGTCGCAACCGGCAGGTCGAAGCGCTCGGCAAATTGCGCGATGCTCTTGGTTGCGGCTTCATCCCAGCCCGAGCCGCCGAGGACGACGATCGGCGCCTTCGCTGCCGCGAGCAATCCGCTGAGCCGGTCGATGTCAGAGGGCGCGGGCCAGCTGATTGCGGGCTCGACGCGGGGCGCGTCGCTGACTGCGGCCGTCTCGGTCAGCATGTTCTCTGGCAGCGCGACCACCACAGGGCCACGGCGGCCCTGCATGGCGACGCGGAAGGCACGGGCGACCAGCTCGGGAATTCGCTCCGGCCGGTCGATCTCGACCACCCATTTCGCCATGCTGCCGAACACGGCCTTGTAGTCGAGCTCCTGGAAGGCCTCGCGCTCGCGCATGCCGGTGTCGACCTGGCCGATGAACAGGATCATCGGGGTGGAATCCTGCATGGCGATGTGCACGCCATGGCTGGCATTGGTTGCGCCGGGGCCGCGGGTCACAAAGCAGATGCCGGGCCGCCCCGTCAGCTTGCCATAGGCCTCCGCCATCATTGCCGCCCCCCCTTCGGCACGGCAGATCATGACGTCGATGGGGCTGCCATGCATCGCATCGAGCGCGGCCAGATAGCTCTCGCCGGGAACGCAGGTCACCCGCTCTACGCCCTGGACTACCAGTTGATCGACCAGGATCTGGCCGCCGGTGCGCAGATTGCTCTCGGCTCCGTTCGATTGATTCATGTCAGCTCCTTGCAGGCATTGGTGATACGCATCACGGCTTCGCGCAAGTTTTGTTCGAACGCGGCGTAGGACAGGCGGCAGTACGGCACAAGGCCGAAATGGCACCACCTGCCTAGCACGCGGCAATAGCGATGATCTCGATGCGATAGCCGGGATCGGCGAGATTGGCCGTGCCGCAGGCGCGGCAGGGCGTTTGTCCCTGGACCACCCAGGAATGCCGAGTGAGCAGACAGCGTCACGTTCGGCAGTTTGGTCAGCGGATGATCTGATGGCAGGGGCTCGATGTTGAAGACGTCGAGGCCGAAATAGGCAATATGGCCTGATTGAAGCGCATCGATCATCGCGGCTTCATCGACGACCGCGCCCCGCGCGGTGTCGATGAGATTTGCGCCCGGCCGCATCGTCTGGATGCGCGCGCGTCAGCGCGAGGCCTAGCAGGTCCTCTGCTCAATTCACTCGCGTCCAGGTCTGGCCGCCGCAGAACATGCCGCCGAAGGCGCAGCCCTGCACACGCAGCGTATCCGGACCCTTCAGCGCGATGGTGGAGTCATAGGTGCTGCCGGTGTTGGGATCGAGAATTCGGCCGCTCCATTTCTGGTCCCGGCCCGCCTTCATGTTGATCAGCACCTGCTCGCCGTTGAGGTTGGACTTCGAATCGACCGAATAGCCGCAGAGATTGGCGCCGCATTGTTCGATGCGCACCTTGCCCTCCTTCTCCTCCGTCAGCCACACGCCGATCGGCGAGTTCGGGTCGCGTACCGCTGGTGCAGGGGCTGGCGCAGGCGCTGCGGCTGCAGTCTGTTGGGGAGCCGGAGCGGGCGCGGGTGGCAGCGGCGGTTGCGGAGCGGGCGCCGGGAGCACCACGACATTGGGGCCAGGCTGGGGCGCGGTGGCGTTCTGCTGCACGGCGGGCGCGGGGGCCGGCGGCGGCGGTGCTGGAGGAGGCGCTAGCGTCGCCGTATCAGACGGGGTGTTGTTGGCGGTCGTGGTCGGCGCCGGGGCAGGCGGGGTCGTCGCTGGCGCGACCGGTGCCACCGGCGACTGCACAGCCGGGGCCGCAGCTTGTGGCGCTGGCGCGGTCGCAGCCTCAGCCGGCGCGGGTGCTGCTGGCGCTTGCGGCTCGACCTTGGCCTCCTGCGGAGCCTGCGGCTGCTTGTGGCTGGAAGCTTGATCGGTGCTGCGCGTGCGTTTCGACTTCCGGCCGGTATTGTCGTAGACGCCCGGGATCGAGACGGTGCCGCGATCTGGGTCGATACGGATTGTATGGCCGCCATACTGGAAGGAGTACTGGGCCTGCGCGGCGCTGCTTGCCAGTAAGAATGCGGCAAGAGCCAACAGCCTCTTCATCGTGACCTCCTGAGCAGCTTGATCCCCGGGATAAGCCTACGAAGGGTCTCGTCTCCGGAACGTGATCTACATCACTTTCACGACATAGGTCGTGGGCTAGCGGCTTTGGTTCAACGCTTCCGCAAATGGCAGTCTAATTTGGCCGCCGAGCGGGTCAATTGTCTCACAGGGCAGCAGTTCCATCAGCTCACTCGAACCAGCCACCGTAAATCTTCCTGAAGCTGCCGTCTTCCATCGAAATGTGCAGCCATTGATCGACAAAATCCTTCAAGGCTTCGTCGCGCTGCAGCCAATAGGCCTTTTCAGCAAAATCGAACGGGTGATCGGGATGCACCGCGCAGAGCACGCCGGGATGTAGTTTTTGCTGGTAGCGCGTCTCGGACGCGTCGGTCATCATCAGATCGGCATCGCCCTTTGCGATCTGATCGAAGATGGTGACATTGTCGCCGTAGACGCTGATCTCGGCGTTCTTCAAATGCGCGCGCGCAAACCGCTCGTTGGTGCCGCCGGGATTGACGATGACGCGAATGCCAGGCTGGTCGATTTTTTCCAGCGTGTCGAACTTCGTCGTATCAGCGCAGCGCGCGATCGGTGTCTTGCCTTCGCGCATGATCGGCGTTGAGAAGAGCCCCTTCTTCTGGCGGTCGAGCGTGATCGAGACGCCACCCATTGCGATGTCGAAATTGTCGGCCTCGAAATCCCTGGCAAGCTGCGGCCATGCGGTTTTGACGAACTCCACCTTGACGCCGATCGCCTTGCCCAAGGCTTCTGCCATGTCGACGTCGAAGCCTTCGAATTTGCCGGTCAGGCTGTCGAACAGGCTGAACGGCGCGTAGTCGCCGGTCAGGCCTACGCGGAGCGTGCCGCGCTTGACGATCTGGTCGAGGCGGGAGGTCTGTTGCTGGGCTTGGGCGGGATTTGCCGTCAGGAGAAAGGCGGCGGCGAGACAAGTCAGTATACGAAGCATCACGTTCTTTCGCGAAAAATGCCGATGACTGCAACTGGTATAGAGCAGTCGCCGGCACTCGCAAACGCCCCCTTGGTAGCCGATGCGCCGCTTGAGCTTATTCCTCGTTCTTGCGCAGCGCGTCAGCACTTGTGTAAGCACTTGCGCCACGGCTGATCATTTCGCGCCGGATCTGCTCAAAGCGGCTGTGTGCATCGCTCTCGCGCTCATCGACCAGCTTCATGGCGGCTTCCGCACTCATCGGCCCGCCAATTGCCATTGGGTTGGAGCTCTCGCCGATTGTCTCATCGACGAAATACTCATCGTTCTCGCCGCGGCGGACGCTCCATCTGAAGCGGATGGAAGCGATCGGGCCGGGGCCGATCTTGGTGTAGCCATCGGCTTCCGAGGGCGCGATCGGCGGCGAGCCTGTTGTCGGCGTTTCGAGGATGCTTGCGATGGTCGCAAGCGCTTCGTCGGTCGGATCGCTTTGGGTCAATGCTCCATCCTCCGAAAAATCCTGGACGACCGGTCCAATCCTGCTCCGGGAGGCTTGATTCCGAATAAGGCCGAGTTTAGGCGCAGATCGGCGGCAATTTCGTCTGCCACGGGCGCTCCTGCTCGAGCTGGGCCGCGAGCCGTAACAAGGTCGCCTCATCACCAAAACGCGCCGCAAACATCATGCCGAGCGGCAGGCCTGCGCTATTCCAGGCGAGCGGCACCGACATCGCGGGCTGGCCGGACATGTTGAACATCGCCGTTCCCGGTATATAGCGCCGCAGCGTTGGCCCAATATGGGACAGGTCCTGCGCCATCGAATTGAGCTCGCCAAGCCGCAACGGCGGTGCACACAGCGTCGGGCTCAGGAAGACGTCGTAAGCCACCATGAACTCGGCGAGCGCGCGCGAGATCTGAAACGCCGCAAGCTCGGCCGCGACATAGTCGGTCGCGCTGGTCTGCTTCGCGTTATGCGCCATTGCGAGCGTCAGGAATTCGAAATCGTTCTCCGTCATGGGACGGCCGAAGCGTCGTTCGGCGAGCCGCACATTCAGGGCGGTGTTGGCACCGACGATGGTCGTCATGACAGCAGCGGGATCGCTCGGCAGCACGGGTGCGCGTTCATCGACATCATGGCCGAGCTTTTCCAGGAGCGCGGCGACCTCGCGCACGGCTGCGGCGATCTCGGGATCGATCGCCTCGCCGTGGGGCGAGGTGGCGGTGAAGGCGATGCGCAGGCGGCCGGGCGCCTGTTTCACCTCTTCGGCGAACGGTCGCGCGGGCGGCGGCGCCTGATAGGGACTGGTCAACTCCGGCCCGCTTATCGCATCCAGCATGACTGCGCTGTCGCGCACGCTAACGCTCACCACATGGCCGCAGGCAAAGCCGCCCCAGCCCTGGCCGCGATCGGGACCGAGCGGATTGCGCGCCCGCGTCGGCTTCAGACCGAACAGGCCGCAGGCGGAGGCGGGGATG
>Ga0307474_10001572_pt1 | contig 16480 bp, 15 predicted proteins | sample atmos_gasesECM1C_2_FD_203312 | JGI IMG/M metagenome (GOLD analysis project Ga0307474, IMG submission 203312) | Hardwood forest soil microbial communities from Morgan-Monroe State Forest, Indiana, United States - atmos_gasesECM1C_05 | ecosystem: Environmental > Terrestrial > Soil > Temperate... | reverse complement strand
GAAGTGTTTCACAATGCGACGCTTGTGAGGTCGCGGCTTAAGTTTCGGAACGGTTGCGGAACGAATCGCGCCCGAATCGCTGACTCATGTCGTCGTCCTGCTTCGTTCACCGCAACATATCGCGCAGCCAGCGTGTTCTGCCACTAGATCAAGTTTTACTCAGGCCAACCAGCGGCGGTTTTGACCGCAAAATCCTTAAGACGAAACAGGGCTCCGAGTCGAATCAGAAGTGGACAAGAGTCAACAGGATTCCGCGAAGTCTTTTGTTGTCGCGGCGCGACGAATTGATGCGCGCCCTCGCTCCGGGCAAGTGGAACGCGACGAACTCCCGCGAGAAATTGCATATCGGCGAAACCGGATTCCGGTGCTCACGCACCGCTCGGGACGAACGATTGGTCGCTGAGATCATGATGCGATTAAGTGGAATCGCATCATGATCTCATCTCTTTGTTTGAGCATGATCTTTTCGGAAAATCGGTTCCTACTTTGCGCTAGCGCGGCCCTTTGGGTCCGGATCATGCTCTCCGGCGCTCTTTGATTCTTCAGTTCGTCTTGGCCACGCGCGGCGGTACGGCGGCGGTGATGAATTGCGTGGCTTCCAGCACGGCAAGCCCGAGCGGCGTCGGGATCACCAGACGAAACGGAACCAGGATGCGGGTGCCGAGGACCGGTGCAAACGCGATTTCCATGCTGCGCGCAGCGGCGAGGTATTTGATCACGGGACGATCGGGAATGTAGCCGGCAACCGGCGTGAAAAAGATCGAGCACACCACGGCCGGACCCTGATAGCCCTTTTCCGCCTTCACGGTTTCCATGCGCTTGTAATCAAGCCTGAGGTCGTAACGCATCCGGCCGTCAAAGATTGATGCAGTGCCGCGGCAGGCGTCGGGACCAAGCGGATCGCCATTGCCCGGCACGCGGAGCATCGCGCCCGTCATCGGATCGAGCACGCCTCGGCGATGGGCCTCGGTCACCGGAATCCGGTTCGGATCGACCGGCCACTCCGGGTCGAACGTGAGCTCCTTGATGGTCCCATTCGCAAGGATCATGCGAATGGCCTGGGTGTATTTCGGGGTCGTGGTGCTGGCGCTGTAATTGGTTGAGACCAGCGCGCCGTTGACGACGCGTCCCTGCGAGGAAGCAGCACCCGAGCCGGAGGTGAAGGCCTTGAGCAGGCCGGCCGTGCCGCCGATCGCGGACGCGGAAAATTGGTCGTCGGAAATGTCGATGTTCCAGGCGCCCTTGCCGACCGGAATGCCCGCCAGCGTGGCCTGATATTGCGCTTCCAGCCTGCCTTGGGAAAAAGCCGGACGGATGGTCAGGCCGAAAAGGCCCGCAAACAGGCTCAAGCCGACCAGCGCCGGAAGCACCCGAACGGCCCGCCGGGGCGAAGTCAATCTGGACGTGATCACGGAAGAAGGGTCCTCAAGACAGCGGGATCCAGAGCAGCGGGATCAATGTATCATCTAAACAAAAAAAGACGGCGAACAATGGGTTGCACGCTTTTTAGGTAAACCGGAAAAACCCGTGCCGAAGCTGCGCGCACAAATAATGCGACCACAATGTCGGAGGCGAATACGCCGTTTGTGTGATGCAAAAAGACAGGCTAAATGCCCGCCAAGACCGGCATTTCGGTAAACCAGGCAAGGTGTCGAAACCTTGACGCTTGGCCCATCTGCCCCTATACGTCCGCGGTTCGCTAGTGTGGTGGATTTGACATTCGCTTCAATCTCGCCGCGGCCCCTCGAAATGCGAATGTCAAATCCAAAACCACACTAGAATCTGGCATTTGCTGGTGTCCTTTTTGGTTCTGACATTCGTCGACGAACCCGCCGCGACACAATACGAATGTCAGAACCAGGACACCAGGATGGACGTGTTTTTGACCCCTTGGCGCCGCCCCTCGTGAAGCGGTTCGGAGCCGGGACGGAAGAGGATTTCTTAAGATGTCGCGGCGTTGTGAACTGACGGCCAAGGCCCCGCAGGTGGGCCACAAGGTGAGCCATTCCAATATCAAGACCAAGCGGCGCTTCCTGCCGAACCTTTGCAACGTCACCTTCATCTCGGACACGCTCGGCCGCAATGTGCGCTTGCGGGTTTCGACCAATGCGATCAAGAGCGTCGATCACCGTGGCGGGCTGGACGCGTATCTGTTGAAGGCCCGCGACGGCGAACTGTCGCCCCGCGCGCTGGACCTGAAGCGCCAGATCGAGAAGAAAATGGGTGCGGCTGCGCCGGTCAAGAAGGCGAGCTGAGCTTCGCACCAAAGCCGGGCTTTTAGGCTGCCTGTCATCGATGATTTTAGATGGCCGGGTCGAAGTCCCGGCCATTTTGCTGAAGTCTGAATGCCCGTCTCGCTTTCGATTCACCGACGGCACCGGCATTGACGTCAACGATCCCCTTTGCATTGGATGCCGATCGTTGAGCAACCCTATTGGGCAGACCCATTTGCGCAAGTCTCGCGTTCTTCGTCCCTTTCACAGCTTGAAGTTTTTTGGCGCATGGCTGGTGCCATGGCGGGCGGCATTCCTGACCCGGGCCGAGCCGTCCGGGCTTCGGTTTTACGTCTCGCACCGCGACGGGATCGGGCGCCAGGTGGCCAAATACGGCGGCATCGAGCCGGAATTGACCTCATGGATCGGCAACAGACTTCAACAAGCGCCGAAGGGCATTATCATCGATGTCGGCGCAAATCTCGGCTGGCACTCCGTTCACGCCGCCAGACACGACTGCGTGGAGAAGATCGTCGCTTTCGAGCCGGATGCCTTCAACGCCTGGCTATTTGAACGAAATCTCGCGATCAACGCCATTGACAAGGTCATTGTCGAAGCCTGTGCCGTCGGCGCCGAGCCTGGTCTGGCCCGGCTTTATCGCTACAAGCCTTCGAACAAGGGGCGGCATTCGCTGTTGAAGGACTACGGCCTCGGCTCGCGCCTGGTTCCAATGGTCGATATCGATTCTGCGATCGATGCCCTCGGCCTTGGCGATCGCCGCGTGTTGCTGATGAAGATCGATGTTGAAGGATACGAGCCTTCGGTCATCGCGGGAGCCACGCGAACGCTGACGCGGACGGACGCGCTGATTACCGAATATTCGCCTTCGCTGAGCCGATCTGGCAATTTGTCTCTTGGCGAAATGACGGGCCGGCTCGTCGGGACCGGCTTTGTCCCACATTTGCTGATGGACGATGGCGGCATTGCCTTGATTGACGAGAGCGAGCTGCGCCGGATTGAACGCCAGGTCGATGTGATCTGGACCAGGTGATTTTCGGATATGACCAGCCTGTCCTTGATCGTGATCACCAGGAACGAAGAGGCATCGATCGCCCGCTGCCTCGGCTCGGTGAATATTGCAGACGAACTTGTCGTCGTTGACAGCGGCAGCACCGACCGCACCGTCGAAATTGCCCGCGCCCACGGCGCCAATGTCGCTTCAACCTCCGACTGGCCGGGGTTCGGACCGCAGAAGGCACGCGCTTTAGATTTGGCGCGCGGCGACTGGATCATCTCGCTCGATGCCGATGAATGGATAGAGCCGGGTTCGATGGCCGCCATCAGCAAAGCCATCGCCGATCCGGATGCGCCAAGCGCCTACAGGATGTCGCGGCGATCCCGCTTCTGCGGAAAGATCATCCGCCATAGCGGCTGGTCGCCCGATTACGTCGTCCGTCTGTTCCGGCGCGGTCGCGCACGGTTCTCGGACCACCTGGTGCACGAAAGCCTGATCGTGGACGGCCCGGTCAGACGGCTCGACGCGCGTATCGAACACGACAGCATCACTTCGTGGGCCGACGCGCAAGACAAGATCGAGCGCTATTCCATCGCCGCCGCGCATCAGCTCGCGAGGGGCGGCGTCCGCGGCTCGCCGCTGAAAGCATCGCTGCGCGGATGGACGGCTTTCCTGAAAACCTATGTCTGGCGCGCCGGCTTTCTCGATGGCGCCGCCGGGTGGAATGTTGCCGAATACAATCGTCGCTACACCGATGCGAAGTGGCGAAGATTGGCGGAAATCTCGGCAAGCAAGCTACGGCACGAATCCTGACCGTTCCTGGAGTAGAGCGATATGTCGCTACCAGAACCTGCAAACGATCTGGTTCCCCTCGACCGGGTCCGCGGCCTGTCGTCCTGGAAATATGCGAGATTGACCTTCTCGATCTACTCGCGACGGCTCAGGAAGAAATTGCCGCGACATTTCAGATGCGACTGCGGCGCGCGCTACGTGTGGAGCCTGCACGAACATCAACATTGGGATCAGATCCAGACCATCACCTGTCATGAGTGCGGCGACATCTATCTCACCCTGCAAAACACCATCGTCAGGATTATCCCAAACCCGCTTCATCGCTCGATGATCAGCGACCGCGGCATCGCTGACGGCCATCCCTTCTCCGCGCTAGCGCGCCGGATCGCTCCGTGAGGCGGATGAGCCGACGCGTAATCGCCGCGGATGAGCGGCATCGATCCGGTCTGAATAGCCCCAACGGAACGGCGACTCCGTTCCGCCTGCGGTTTTTCGCGCGTTTAAAATGTTACCAATCATTCATCGGAACCCTGCTTGCAAAGGTGAGGCTTCCCCATACCTGCCGGTCAAAGGGAAAAACACCATGAAACAATCAGAGATCTTTCGCGAGAATGCCGAGAACTGTGCGCATCTCGCCGAAGCCGCAGCCAATGAACCGACCTTTCTCCGATACAAGAGAATGGAAGCCGCGTGGCTGGCATTAGCCAACGAGCAGGACTGGCTGGACGGAGAAGTGTCTCCTGCACCCCTTTCCATTGCACGCAATGGCAACGGCAGCGTTACAGGCAAAGCAGCTTCGTCCGATCCCTCGACGTGAAACTGGCGTGACAACCAGGCTATGCGGGTCGCGGTAATTCATTCTGGCGAGAGGCAAAGTGTCACCCCCCGAACACCTTATTAACGAAACCCCAAATGCGATGCAGTAATCCTCGTTTCCCATATGTTGATTCATAATATTCTCGGCGCCGTCGTTCTTCAGCGTGCCGACCGGCAGCGATCTCTGCGTCGGACCACTGAGCCGCGAATTCGACTTGCCCATCAGTGATAAAATAGTGCGACCGGCATGGTATTTGCCAATTACCGATAGAGGGGCGCAAGGTCGGGCGGCCTTCGCGTTCTAAAAATGTCCACTCAGCGTGGCCCAGCGGAGTTATCACTTTTGTGCCACAGCCACATCCACAGAGGTGGCCGGCCACAGCGTACTCGCTCGAAACGTATAGAATACCTTCAGAAAGTTGCTTCGGAAGATACTTTACATGCTGAACTGAAATCTTTTTCACATCGCCAACTCGGAAAACGTCCGGAGATTCTCGACGCCCATCAGTATGTGAGGGCCCACGTCATCGTCGACATAAAAGCCACGCAATTGTTTGTAGCGGATCATTGCGATACTGGCATTCAACGCATTCAGTTCTGCAATCTGAACATTCCTGCGGTAGATATCGTCCGGATTGTCAGCCATTTCGGCTAGATTCATGTCGCGTATTTGCGCGGCCTTATCCGAAGCGTAGTACGTCATTCGCATCGTGCCCGCTAGAGCCCCTTGATCGCGATTTAAACCCATACCTACATCAATAAACGGTATGCCGAGGCCAATTAGTAAGCCAAAAATCTCTGCCCGCGCCGACCCCTTATCGACGCAGACGAAAGCAAAAGTTACTCCGTCGAAATCGCTGGCCGAAGCATGATCAATATATTGGCGCTTCGTCTTAAGGCCGGTGCGAAAGTTATCGTAGCGCTGGTGATAGATTTCGGACTTGCTCTTACCTAGTTCACTTTCTTCTAGCTTGCCGGGCGATCTAAAGGCGTTGTGCACATAGTAGGCGTCGCCATCAAATGCTCTAATCTCCTTCACTGGCGTCTTTACAAGATAATCAAGTAGATAAGAGCCGGTACCACCGAGGCCAATAATAGCGACCACTTCGTCCCTGAACTTAGCTGCAAGGTCCCCAATTTCGGCTCGGCTCGTGAGCGTGTCGCGGAATTTGAATACCGAGTTCTCGATTGCGTCATTATCGATCCCAAACGTCAAAGGGTTAGCGCCGTATTTTTCAATAGCTGGCCCTCCGATGACCCGGACATAATGCTCGATCTTCTCGAAGAAATTTTCGAAACCACCCGCCGCGGGCTTGTTTGAGAAGGACCTTTGGACAATGACGTCAGCCCTACTCAACTCTATGGTAGAGGGACCACCACCAAGATTTGGGATTGGTCGACCATCCAGACCATAAGGTATCGAGCCAGCAAAATAGATTTGGACATTATGGCCCTTGCGGACCGAATTAGGGAATTTCGATTGAGAAAGGGAAAGTCGCTTCAGGAAGTGGCCGACGCGGTCGGCGTATCGAAGGCTCACATCTGGGACCTCGAGACAGCCCGTAGCAAAAACCCCTCCATCGAACTTCTAAAGAAACTCGCGAATTTCTTCGGGGTCGGCGTATCGGATCTGATCGAGGAAAATCCTGCCGCCGAAGGACAGGGATCACGTGTCCTGGGCATGTACCGGGAGTTAAAGGAGCTATCTGACCGTGATCTCGATGTCATTCAACAGATGGTCGAGCGGCTAAAAAGCAAGGACACTTAAAATGAAGGTCACCCGGCTTGACCTAGACGGAACAGGCTCACCGGAGGGTTTAGTCGCTAAAATTTTGAAAGCCGAACCGACACTGTCCTACCCGATACCGATAGAGGACCTCGCTGCGGCTCTCGATATCGAGGAGATAGCTAGCCTAGACACAGAAGCCTTTGAAGGCGGTCTGCTGATGAGGCCGCATCGGAGTTCTGGCATCATCCTAGTCAACAAAGCTGCGCCTAGTGGCCGCCGTAGGTTCACAATCGGCCATGAACTGGGTCATTTCTGCATTTTGAGCCACAAACCAATCGAGGGAGATCGCTTTCTCTGCTCGCGGGATGATATGCGACAATGGTCGGTATCAGAAAAAGATACTTATGCGCGAATGGAAATGGAGGCAAACAAGTTTTCAGCATTGCTCCTTATGCCGCCGCCATTGCTTCGTAAGTACATGACGAAACTTGGCGACCCCGATCTCCTTAATATTCTTGCTATCCACGAAGATTTCGACGTGAGCAAAGATGCAGCAGCCCGATCATATGCTCAGTATCACGATCAGCCTATTGCGTTAGCGGTCGTGAGAGACGGAAAAGTGCTGAGGATTTATCAACACATCAAATTTCCTAGGCTTAGCGTTCTGCCAAATAGCGACGTACCCAGTGCGTCATGCTATTGGCGCGTTTCAAAATCGCGAACTTTACCCACAGAACTGAGCGAGGTGCCCGCCGGACAATGGCTAGAGTCGAACTGGGGGCAGCCAATGCCTGAGCTTTTTGAACAAGTGCTGCATCAACGATTAGGGTACGCGCTGATCCTATTGTGGCCCGAGTTGACTAAAGAGGAAGACGAATACGATCCGGACGAGAACCGCACGTCTAAGGAGCGCTTAGCAGATCGCCGTGCCCGTTGGGTGAGCGATGGCCGGACGCGTAGATGAAGGGGCGGCGTGCCATCGCGGATAAACTGAAGCAATCCAGACCTTTTTGATTCCGGAATATGGATTCCTTTGTCACTTGGAGCGGACCGAAGCACAGTTCCACTCGACTCTGTCCGTGATCTTTCATTCTGGAATGTGGCAGGGTAAACATCTCGATCTACTGATGGTGATACAGAAAGAAATTGCCGCGGCATTTCCGATGTGGTTGCGGTGCGCTCTATATCGAGAGCCTCCACGAACATCAAACATTGGGACCAGGTCCACACCGTTACCTGTCATGAGTGCGGCATCTCCGATAACTATCGCTTCTCCGCGCTGTAGGGACGCACTGGATTAAGGCGAACGTAAATTTGCGCTTGACAGTTTTTTGAGGACGAAGGGTGATTTGCCCGTCGTGCCAATTCGCCGCAGGCGTGCGGCGTTGCCCGTTGCCCCAAATCAGCAGCACGATTCGCCTTGTCCCGTGCCCGCAAGAGGGGCGTTTCGCGATCGTCACGAACGTTGGGCACAGGATGCGATGGACGCTTCTATGCCGATGACGAACGGCATGGAGCGGACGGCGAAGTCGCGTGGTCCTGATGTCTCGACGCTGGCATCAAGTTCTTAAGAAGCTAACGCTTCTCAGGGATGACGGTGACAAGAAAGCCCGATCACCGGGGAGAGCGCGGAGTAAGCCGTAAAGCCATTCGCGCAGGGAGTGCCGGATAGTCTGGCCGACCTGTGGTGGACTTACTCGTGTGCTTTTTTATTTCGCACGCGAGGCCGCGGGTGCGACCGTGCATCCGGCATTCCCTGCGCCCTCGATTAATCGAGGGCGGGACGTTTTTCACCAAACCTCGGGCGCTCGCGCCGCGGGAACGCCGTCGCGTGTCGTCTTTGTCCCGGCTTCCACGAAGCCGGCACATGTGGTGAGATAAAGCAAAGCCCGGGAGCGAAATGATGCCCAAAACAACCAGCGCCCTTGCCTCGCGCCGTCACATTGTGAAAGCTGCGGGCCTTTCGATCGGCGCGGCGGCCGCATCCCACCTCGGCATCAAATGGGCGAGTGCTGCGGCCTATCCGGAGCGGCCGATCAAAATCATCGTGCCGTTCGCGGCAGCCGGGCCCACCGACATCATGGCGCGCATTCTCGCGCAGAGTCTTGGCTCGGCTCTCGGCGGCAACGTCATCATCGAGAACAAGCCCGGCGCCGGCGGCAATATCGGGATCGGATATGTGGCACACGCGGCCGCCGACGGCTATACGCTGCTCGTCGTCTCCACGGCCTATGTCGTCAACCCCGGTCTCTACGCCAGGATTCCCTACGACCCCTACAAGGACTTCGCGCCGATTACCGAACTCGGTTCCACGCCGAACTCGATTCTGGTGACGCCTAAACTCAACATCAACTCCATTGCGGAATTGATCGCACGCGCCAAGAGAAATCCCGGCGAACTCAATTGGGCGAGCCCGGGTGCCGGCACCACGCCGCACCTCTCCGGCGAATTTCTGAAGATCGTGGGCGGAATCGAGATGACGCATGTGCCGTTCAATGGCGCGGCGCCCGCCATCCAGGCGCTGCTCGCCGGCACCACGCAGGTCGCCGTCTCGGCTTTGCCGCCGGTGCTTCCCTTTGCCCAATCCGGCGAGATCAAGGTCCTCGCCATCACCAGCGCCAACCGCTGGCCCGATCTGCCGAACGTGCCCACCATGGTCGAGCTTGGATACAAGGACTTCACGGCCGAAACCGCGCAATTCTTTTTTGCGCCCGGCGGGACCGCGCCCGACATCGTGGAAAAATTGTCGGCCAAATCGATGGAAGTGCTCAAGGAACCCGCGGTCGTGGAGCGGCTGCGCATCAACGGCTACGAGGTCACCGCCGCGGGAAGCCAGGCTTTGCGACAACGCCTCGAGCTCGAAATACCGAAATGGCACGACATCATCGCCAAGGCCGGCATCAAGCCGGTGTGACCACAAACGTCAGGGCGAGCGCGAGCGAAGCAATCCATTTGACCTCAGACGCAATATGGATGCTTCGTCGTCCACTCTCGCAGTGACAGCAATGAAGGCCTGAAACAGGAAAGGACTTAAGCGTTGAAAATCGTCGACCTCAGCCGTGAACTCTATCACCGCACCCCTACCTATCCGGGCCATTCCGCGATTATCCACGGGGTCTGGAAGACGCATGAGGAGGCCTTCGTCGATAGCGGCAAGGTACATGGACTGGCGTCGATGTATTTCTCGATGCCCGATCACGGCGGCACCCACATCGACGCGCCGCTGCATTTCGACCGGCGGGGTCAGCCAATCGACGAATATCCGCTCGAAAAATGCATCGTACCGGGCATCTGCATCGATCTCCGACATATCGCGCCACGGGCGGAAATCACTCCGCCCGATCTGGAGACGGCGGTCAAGAAGGCGAGCCTTGCGGTGCCGAAGGGCGGCACCGTTCTGCTCTGCACCGGCCACCACGAACGCACCTTTCCGCGCAAGGAATATGCAACCGAGAACTCCGGCGTCAACGTCGCGGCGACGGAGTGGCTCGCCAGTCAAGGCGTCGTGCATTTCGGCATCGACTCGATGCGGCCGGGACCCGAAGGAACAGAGAATTTGCTGGTACACAAGGCCTGTTTCGGCCTCGGCATCACCCACATCGAAAGCCTGTGCAATCTCGAATCCCTGCTCGGCGCCGGTCCGTTCACTTTCATCGGCCTGCCGATGAAGTGGCGCGGCGGCACAGCCTCACCGATCCGCGCGGTGGCGGTGTTCGGGATGTGAGTGAGTGATGGCTCCGACGAGCGTAAACTGACCACAAGCCGGTCATGCCCGGCCTTGTGCCGGGCATCCACGTCTTTGCTGCCAACCGAGCAAGACGTGGATGGCCGGGTCAAGCCCGGCCATGACGAAACGTAAAATCAGAATTCTCGAAAGGCGCACCATGAAACGAGTGATGATTCTCAACGGTCCAAACCTCAATCTTCTCGGCGTGCGCGAGCCGCATATCTACGGCACCACGACGCTCGAAGAGATCAGGGTGGCTTGCGAGCGTGAGGCGAGCAAGCTCGCTCTGACGATTTCGTTCCACCAGTCAAACCACGAGGGCGAACTCGTCGACCTGATCCAGTCGGCGCGGCAAAATGCCGACGCCATCATCATCAACCCGGCCGCCTATTCGTTTACCTCGATCGCGATGGTCGACGCCATCAAGGCGTTCGATGGCCCGGTCATCGAGGTGCATATTTCCAACATCCACGCCCGCGACGAATATCACCGGCACTCGAAGATCTCGCACGCCGCGACCGGCGTGATCTGCGGGTTGGGTCCTCATGGCTATATCGCCGCGATGCGGGCGCTCACCGAGATGCCGACGAAGTCATGATCGAATCTGCCTACGGCGTCACCGGCGATGCCGTGGGCAGGGCGATGCCCTTCGAGGCAGCCACCTGGCGCAGGAGGTCGGGGCGGTCGGAAATGATTCCGTCCACGCCCATCTCGATCATGCGCGCCATGTCGGCCGGCTTGTTCACGGTCCAGACGACGACCTGAAGTCCGAGCGCATGGGATTCGGAGATCAGAGCCGGAGTGACGTCGCCGAAAAAAGGCGACCAGATCGCGCCGCCGGCAACCTTGATCGTGCGCGGAAGCGATTGGCCATGTTCGGCGGGATTGAAGCCTGCGGTCCACGCCGTTGCGCTCTGGAGCGAGACCGTCGATGCCGACCCGATTTGGACGGTCAGATACACGGTCGGAATTTCGGGCGCGAGTTTTTGCAGAATCTGCAAGGTCCGCCAGTCGAACGACTGCACCATGACCCGGCTCTCGAATTTTTCCGCGCGCAAAAGGTCAAGCAGCAATTCGACAAAGCGGTCGGGCCCCGGCGATTCCTGCGGATGATCGGGATCGATCTTGGTTTCGATGTTGAGCCGCACCTGGCTGTCGCCGGACTTGCGCACGAGGTAGATGACTTCCTTCAAAGTCGGGATTCTCGTCTGCGGCACGGCACGCTGGTCCGGAAATTGCGCGGCATATTTGCTGCCGGGCCGAATCTGGCCGACATCGAATTTCTTCACCTCCTCGAGCGAGAGCCGGACAAAGGGCGTGCCGGGCGAAGCGACATATTCGCCGTCCGGCCCTCGGGCAAGGTCGGGGTTGAGACCGCGTTCATGGGAGACGACGATCACGCCGTCGTACGTCACGCCGATGTCGAGCTCCAGCGTGTCGACGCCAAGCGAAAGCGCATTGGCAAATGAGGCAAGCGTATTTTCCGGAAGCAATGCGCGTCCGCCGCGGTGAGCCTCAATGTCGAACGCCATGACGTCACCGCCGATCAGGAGAAAAAATACCGCGAGCGCAACGCGATCGACCAAACCCATGAGCGATCCTCCGCCGCGCGATCAAATGACCTCACCTTGCGCCGAACGTCGTTTTTCCGAACAGCTCCTTTTGCGTCGACGGCTGCGAACGCCAATATTGCGGCGGCGCGAAAACTTGCCCGCCGAGTTCGGCCGCGGCGTGCCACGCCCAGCGCGGGTCGTAGAGCATGGCGCGGGCCAGCGCGACCATGTCGGCCTTGCCGGATGCCACGATCTCTTCGGCCTGCTTCGCCTCCGTGATCAGGCCGACCGCGATGGTGGTGAGGCCGGTTGCTTTCCTGACCGCCTCGGCGAACGGCACCTGATAGCCCGGCGAAAGCGGGATCTTCTGCAGCGGCGAGACGCCGGCGGAAGACACGTCGATCCAGTCGACGCCGCGCTTTTTCAGCTCTGTCGCATATTCGATGGTCTGTTCGAGATCCCAGCCGCCCTCGACCCAATCGGTCGCCGACACCTTGACGCCGACCGGTTTGTTGGCAGGGATCACCTCTCGTATCGCGTCGAACACTTCGAGCGGGTAGCGCATGCGATTCTGCAGCGACCCGCCATATTGATCGGTGCGCTTGTTGGCGATCGGCGACAGGAACTGGTGCAAGAGATAGCCGTGCGCACTGTGCACCTCGATCGCATCGATGCCGAGCCGCATCGCGCGCCTGGCGGCGTCGACGAAGGCCTCGCGCACGCGCTTCAAGCCTTGCGCATCGAGCGCACGCGGCGGCAACTCGCCTTCCTTGTGCGGCACGTCGGAAGGTCCTTCGGTCTGCCAGCCGCCCTCGGCAAGCGGAATCTGTTGCCCGCCATGCCAGGGCCGGTTGCTCGATCCCTTGCGGCCGGCATGCGCAAGCTGCATTGCCACCGCGATCTTGGAATTTTTGCGGACCGAGGCGAGGATCGGCTTCAGCGCCGCTTCGGTGGCGTCGTCCCACAGGCCGAGGCAGCCGGGCGTGATGCGGCCGATTGCCTCGACATGGGTTGCCTCGATGCAGAACATCGCCGCGCCCGACAGCGCGAGCGAGTTGATATGGGTGAAATGCCAGTCATTGGCCTCACCATTCTCGGCCGAATATTGGCACATCGGCGCCACCATGATGCGGTTTCGAAGCTCAAGGTCACGCAAGCGGATCGGAGAAAACAGGGCGCTCATGGCGGTGTCCTGAAAATGGGTTTGGGCCGGACCGCAGTTCTATACCTTGCCGCCTGGCGGAGGTCGAATGCTCGCAAGGGTGAGGCACCCGACGGGATTTCAGGGCTTGATGCCAGCGGCCCTGACCACTTCGAGATTTTCCGCCGTTTCGTGCGCCACGAACGCGTCCATTTCCCGCGGCGTCATCGGCTTTGGCTCGATGCCGAGCCTCGTCAGACTTTCTTGCATCGAAGGCTCGGCGAGAAGTTTTGCGCCCGCGGCATGGAACTTCTCGACGACGTCGCGTGGCGTTTTCGATGGCATGAACACGCCGAGCCAGAAAACGCTTTCGGCGTTTTTCAAACCCGCCTCGGCGGGCGTCGGCAGATCCGGCAGATCGGCCGCGCGCTTTTCCGTCGAGACCACGAGCGCGCGCACGCGCCCCTCCCTGATCAGCGGAAGCGCGGTGGCGAGCGGGCAAAAATAGAAGTCGATGCGGCCGCCGAGAATGTCGGCGATCACTTCTGCACCGCCGCGATAAGGCACATGGGTGGTTTCAATTCCTGCGGCAAGGCGGAATTTTTCCGCGCTGATATGCGTCGCGCTTCCGACGCCGACCGAGCCGAACGCGATGGAGCCGGGTTTTGCCTTGGCATCGGCGATGAAGTCCTGCAAGGTTTTCCATGGCCTCGTCACCGGCACGATCATCACATTGGCGCTGACGCCGATCATCAGCACCGAAGCAAAGTCTTTTGTGACGTCGAAAGTCAGCTTGGGATAGATCGCCGGCGAGATCGCAAATGCCGAGGACTGGGCGAGAATGTTGTATCCATCCGGCTCCGCTTTTGCGACCAGCGCAGTGCCGAGCGTTCCGCCGGCACCGGGGCGATTTTCGACCACGATGGCCTGACCGAGCTCGGCCGAAAGACGGTCGAACACTACGCGCGGCACGACGTCGGCCGCGCTTCCGGCGCCGAACGGGATGGTCGCCTTGATCAAGCGCGACGGCCAGTTTTCCGCCCGCGCGGCCGCGACCGCAACGACCAGCCCCAAAATAATCGTCCACCGCAACGCATGCCGCATCAACCGCTCCGCCACATGGCGCCGCCGAGCTGCTAGCAAGAACCGCCCCTTCTGACAAATGTCGCTCCATTGAACAAGGAAGTGACAAAAGAGGTTCACTCAACGAGCGTGAATTGCAGCATCAGGTTGCGCTGGATCGGCGAAAAATTGTCGTCCGACACCATCGTCAGCACCGTCTCGCCCTCCGGCGTCACATGGGCATCAATGCCTTCCATGTTGTCGATCTCCTGGCCGAGATCGGCCTGGAAAATGGACGGGCCATCGATCACCGCCCCTGGCGCCACCGATCCGAGCGGGACGCGCCGGATGCGGATGTCGAGCCCGGCCACCCAGGAAAACTTTCGTTCCAGGATCAGGAGATCGCCGGATGCGAGCAGCACCGCATCGCTGACATCGAAATTTTCGGTGCGACGAACGCTGAATTGCCCGGGCGTCGGGCCACCGACCAGAAAGGCGATGAGATTGCCTTTGGCGTCGAGGCCGCGTTCGGAGATCGCAATCAGCGTGCCCGCAAGCGGCATGCCCTTCGGTACGAAGACCAGCGCTTCCAGCCCCTTGTTGTATGGCAGGCGGCTCGCCGCTGCAGGCAGCGGCACAATCTCGCCCCGCGAGCGGGTAAAGCCCTTGCTGAAATCGAAGCGCAGCACCTGGTTGACGCGTTCCAGGCCGATGTAAACGAAGGAGCCATCGAGTGCGATCGATTCCGAATCGAACCAGCCGCGTGTCTGGATCGGCTTGCCGTCCGGCCCGAGCATCGGCGCCGCCTCGACTTCGGCAAGTCCGCTCATCTCGCGACCTTGATAGAGGATGCGGCCGGTGAACCAGTTTCCGTGGTCGCTGAATGAAATGAAGCGCTCGCCCGCGGGGTCGAGGCGTATGCCTGACAGCCCGCCAAAACCCGGGAAGGAAGACGTCAGCACCAGCCCGCTGCGATATTCCAGGGCACCGAACCGCACGCGCGAGTGGTCGTGTCGGTCGAACGACGCAATTGGCCGCGCGTGGACCTCGATCGATACGGGGGACGGAACGAAAAATACGTCGGGCGGGACAGGTTTTGCCGACGAGCGTCTCTCGGCCTGCGCCCGCGCGAGGTCGGACATGGCGACGATCGAAATCGCTGCCGCCGTCGATCGGAGAAAACGGCGGCGGGAGAAATGCGCCTGCTCAACCGAAATGGGTCATCTCATCTGGTCACGAGTGCAGTCGCCGCGGCGTGCCGTTTCTGGCAGGCGGCGGCGCGCCATGCGTCTCGGTGAACAATTCGGCCAGCTTTTCGGTGATGGCGCCGCCGAGCTCTTCGGCATCCACGATGGTAACGGCACGACGATAGTAGCGGGTGACGTCGTGACCGATGCCGATGGCTATCAGCTCGACCGGCGAACGGGTCTCGATCTCTTCGATGACATGGCGCAGATGCCGCTCGAGGTAGTTGCCGGGATTGACCGACAGCGTCGAATCGTCGACCGGCGCGCCGTCCGAAATCATCATCAGGATCTTGCGCTGCTCCTGGCGGCCGAGCAGCCGCTTGTGCGCCCAGTCCAGCGCTTCGCCATCGATGTTTTCCTTCAAGAGGCCCTCGCGCATCATCAGGCCCAGATTCTTGCGTGCCCGCCGCCACGGCGCATCGGCCGATTTGTAGATGATGTGGCGGAGATCGTTGAGCCGGCCGGGATTGGGCGGCTTGCCGGCGGCAAGCCAGGCCTCGCGCGACTGCCCGCCCTTCCAGGCGCGGGTCGTGAAGCCGAGAATCTCCACCTTGACGCCGCAACGTTCCAGCGTGCGCGCCAGGATGTCCGCGCAGGTTGCAGCCACCGTAATGGGACGTCCTCGCATCGAACCCGAATTATCCAGCAGCAACGTCACCACGGTGTCGCGGAACGTCGCTTCCTTTTCGTGCATGAAGGAGAGCGGATGGTAGGGGTCGGTCACCACCCGCGACAGGCGGGCGGGATCGAGAATGCCTTCCTCGAGATCGAATTCCCAGGCGCGGTTCTGCTGCGCCATCAAACGGCGCTGCAGGCGGTTGGCGAGGCGCGCGACAATGCCTTGCAGGTGCGCCAACTGCTTGTCGAGGTAGCTGCGCAAGCGCTCCAGCTCGTCATGGTCGCAGAGGTCTTCCGCCGCGATCACTTCGTCGAATTTCGGCGCGAAGGCATGATACTCGGGACCGCGCGGTTCATTGGCGCCGCGGGGATTCGGCCGCGTCGCTTCGCCCGGTGTTTCGTCGTCGCCGAGTTCGCCGTCATCGAGAGTATCGCTGGTGGAAGCCTGCGCGCTTTCCATCGCGCTTTCCGACATCTCGTCGGTCGTCGCCTCGGCCTGATCGGCGCTCATTTCCTGCGCGGCATCGGAATCAGGCGAACCTTCCGCGCCGGACTGGTCGTTTTCGC
>Ga0307474_10001571_pt1 | contig 16480 bp, 14 predicted proteins | sample atmos_gasesECM1C_2_FD_203312 | JGI IMG/M metagenome (GOLD analysis project Ga0307474, IMG submission 203312) | Hardwood forest soil microbial communities from Morgan-Monroe State Forest, Indiana, United States - atmos_gasesECM1C_05 | ecosystem: Environmental > Terrestrial > Soil > Temperate... | reverse complement strand
GTACGCCAAAGCCAGCACCGCGATTGGCGCGAGCGCCGGCACACGTTTGCGATTTCGCATCCATATCCATGCCGAACCCAGCAAAATCAACATCCATAACAGCGGCGTGGGTCCCGCCAGGAAGTGCCTATGAGGCGCGACGCCCGAAGTCACGGGCGCGGTCGCGACCTTCACCGTCACTGTTTGCGTGCCGCTGCCGCTAAGCTGCACGGTGGAACTCGACAGAGCACAGGTCGGTGCCGGAGTTACTGTGGGCATAATGGCACAACTCAGGTTCACCGTTCCCGAGAACGATCCTATCGGTGCGAAGGCCAAGCTAAAGCTGGCCGTTTGTCCGGCGCTTATGATTTGGGAAGTTGGTGATCCGGAACCGGCGCCTATGGTGAAATCCGGGGCGGCTGGGACGACGAGCGAGATCGGCACGCTATTCACAATTGAGCCCGAGCTTCCCTGGACCTGCACCGAGTACGTACTCGCGGCCAGACTCGCACTGGTGGTAATGGTGAGCGTAGATGCTCCCGAACTGTTAGCAACGGTGGGAGGATTGAATGCGCAACTGGCTCCGGTCGGCAGCCCGGTGCAGGAAAGCATCACTGAGCCGTTGAATCCGAAGGTCGGCGTAACGCTCACGGTCGACGTGGCCGAAGAGCCCGCAGTGACCGTGCCGGGGGTTAAAGCAGCGGCTGAGAGTGCGAAGCCGGCTGGGGTTGTATTGAGCAACACGCCCGCTCCGAAGACACTCTGGCTGCTGCCGGAGCCTGTCCCTGGCGTAAGGACGAAGTCCGGGCGGCCGTCGCCGTTCATATCGGCGACATAAAGCCCTGGCAGGATATTGCCCGGAGACAGAATTGGGATAAGGGAGCCGAAAGTTCCATCGCCATTTCCCAACTGCACTCCATTTCCTAGCGGGTGCCCATGCGTATCAGTAACTTCAACGACCAGGTCCAGTTTGCCGTCGCCATTTATGTCACTCACTGCGAGAGCCGGGTTGGGCAGTAGCGGCAGCAGAGTAAACGTGCCATCGCCATTTCCGAGGGCAACTTGTCCGCGGGAGAACAGGTCTGGTTTGCCGTCGTTGTTGAAATCGGCGGTGAGCACCGGAGCAAAGCTATTCAGGTTCGTTGGAAATACTGCGGGCTGAAAAGTACCGTCGCCCTTGCCGAGCAGAAGCGCGGTTGGGGCTCCCCCCACCGCGAGGTCCAGCTTGCCGTCGCCACTGAAGTCCGCTGTGACCAGGAAACCTCCGCCACCATCGTAATACTGGACCGGAGCAGCAAACGTACCATCGCCGTTCCCGAGCAAGATGGCCACGGACTGGCCGTCTGGCACGGCCAAATCGAGTCTTCCATCATGGTTGAAGTCGGCAACGATAGCCGTACCGCCGCCGTTGACGTTCTGCGGATGAAAAATGGGCGACTGAAAGCTGCCGTTGCCATTCCCGAGCAGAACGCTATAGCCCCAATTAGACGTTATTGGGTCTTGGCCGATCACCACTAGATCGAGATTGCCATCGCCGTTGAAGTCAGCCGTCACTATGGCGATGCCTGAGTCTTGAAGAATGTAGGTGTCGATTAGGGAAAGCTTACCTGTGCCGTCATTCTTGAGGATGTAAACGTAGAAAGTGTCCGTGCCGTTGACGTCTTGACTCGAAAGGAGTGCCACGTCCGGGATGCCATCCTTGTCAAAATCGCCAATGGCGACACCGTTAGGATATGTTGGTACAACTCCGAGGGGAACACCTTGGAAAGTTCCGTTTCCGTTGCCCAGTTGCACCGAATCACCCGAGGCGATGTCTAACTTTCCATCGAGATTAAAGTCGGCAATGGCAATTCCGTTCACACCGCTGCCATAGTAGGGACTTGGCATGTTAAGAACGTAATTGCTGCTATTGGAAAAAGTCCCGTCCCCGTTTCCCATGTATATCTGGGCAAAGGACAAATCGCTCTCCAAAACCAAATCCAGCTTGCCATCGCCATTCACGTCTGCTGCTGCCAGCGGCCCGCCGCTGCCGAGGAAGGCGACCGCTGGAGCCTTGAAAGTCCCGTCCCCGTTTCCGAGGAGGAAATAGGTTGTGGCAGGCCCAATGCACGACCCGTTGCAGAAACCCGAAACTCCTGAAACCACGAGATCGAGCTTCCCGTCGCCGTTGAAATCTCCAACTACTGCGCTGCTATCCAAGATGTTGACGCCGACTGATGTTTTCGGCGTCGTCTGAAAAGTTCCATCCCCCTTCCCAAGCAACACGATTTCCTGCCCGGGCACATTGTCCCCCGCGATGGTCACGACCACGTCGATCTTGCCATCGCCGTTGAAGTCTCCCAACGAGAGCAACGTCGCGCTAACCGAAGCAGCACCCAGGTTGTATGAGACTCCAGAAGCGAACGTGCCATTGCCATTGCTGATGTAGACAAACAAGTAGTTGCCAAATACTCCGACCACATCGGCCTTACCGTTGCCTTTCAGGTCAGTCGCCGCAACCGCCGACAGGTTGGCGCCGCTGGCAGTCTGGTCGGCGCCTGGAACGTGCCATCGCCGTTTCCCAGCAACACAAGCAGAGTTCCCGTGCCCTGCTCCAATACGTCGGGCTTGCCATCGCCATTGAAGTCGCCAACGGCAAGGACCACCGCAGGAAATGTTGAAACAGGTGTGCCGAGTCTGAATGTGCCATCGCCGTTTCCCAGATTCATCGTGCCATCCGACGTCAGGATGTCGGGCTTGCCGTCGCCGTTGAAGTCGAACACAAACTCGTTGCCCGCACCGCCATAAGTGGGCGGTTGAAAAAATGAAACTTGAGATTGTGTTGGAAGGGAAAGAACAACTAACCCTAGGCACACGAACGGCAGATAGAACGATGCGCGCTTCATGGCAGACCTCGACGAAGATGAGTTAGTAACTCGTTGCCACGCTTTGGCGGGGGAAGGGGAGCCGCAAGCGACGCTAATCCTACCACATTTCCGCTGCAGCCGAGCGGTTGACCGATTTCAGCGGGATCAATCAGCGGTTGAAGATACAAGTCGAAGAAGTATAGGTCCACCAGCGGCATCAGTACCAGCGTTCGAGTAACATTGAGACTTCACTATCTGCGCGCAGAATCCTTTTGAGGCGCAATTGTCATCATGGCCGCGGTCCGCGTCGCGGGCAGGACAGAAGGAACTTGTAGCGGTTGTAAATTGCCATTTCACTCGCCGACCAGGTTCTAGTATGTTCACAAATGTGTCCCCGACTCTTCTCTCCGCAAGTCCTTTGCATCCAGCGTCAGGACTGTTCGATTTTATCGTTGATTAATCGGTCGTTTCGCGAACTAGTGCGGACGGCCAACCGAACGAATCGGCACCAGGCAGCAATGCCGCACGAAGTCTAGTGCAGAGGAATCCGCTATTGCGATCCGGGGTCGAATGTTTCGGAGTGTTAAAAGCGGAACCGATCACCTTGGATCGAGTTGCAGATCGCTTCCAGTTGGAGTGAATGCCAGCACGTCATTCAACGAGCCGCGAGTACGAAGGCAAGTGAAAATCGTCCGGGCAAAATGGGGCTCCTCACCGTTGCCACTGAAACCGCATGAAGGTGAAAACTGGTTGAAGAATTTGAAATCCACGGCATCCTGCGATTGTCGAAGCTTTACTGGCGTGGCGTCGCCAATCATCGTTCAACGCAGACGGCGATTATGTATTCGCCAGTACGACCATGATGGGAAAGAAACCGCTGGGCACGCACTGCGTCATTCGTCTCGAGCGTGGTTAGGTGAGAAGGGAACTGGTCCTGAGGTGCAGAAGGAACTGATGCGGCATTCGAGCATCGTAATGACGGTGGACGGTTATGGTCGTGGAGTCGCAGATTGCAACCGTATGGCGAGTGCGGTGGTTGTTAGTGACGTTTTGCAGTGATCCCGCTATTGGACTGTTAACGGACTGCGGCGCTCGTAACTGTTTGAAGAATTGGTGCAGAAGGGCGGACTACTCCGTCACATTGATAACACATAACTTACTGATTTTGCACTCGGCCTAAAAGCCCAAATGCCCCACAGTCCCGCTTCCATTGTACGTTTATTGTACGGCGAACGCTTGCTAACGTTTCCACCGGCAACCGAATGGTCACTTTCGAACGTCGTATGAATGTTCCAAGGCAACTCTCTCCGGAGTTTCTGCTGGTCGATCTTGTTAATGAACTCGGCGACCTTGCCGAAGATATCGCCGGACGATGGGGCAGTAATCGAGGCACAAATTGATCTCAGACTCGCGATACCTGAGTGCAGCATGCTTTTGAATCCCGGAGAGCGAGGCGACCTGCCGCGGAACCAGATTTCCAGGCTAGTCCTGAAGGTTAGATCTAAAGTCGGAACGGGTGCGCTACAGCAGCATCCGCGTGATGCTGAATGGCGAGTCGACGAACCGAGATATGACCATCAGTGGCGTCGAGGGTAGCTACGACTGCTTGATTGAGTCCGGCAGAAGGACATCGCCTCCATTGCACACGGGCAAGAACTTAGTCGAGATATTTCTTGCCGATACTTGGAACCACGCTCAGAAGGCGAACTTCTCGATTGCGATTCCGGCAAAGTGTACAAGCGAGCCCAAACACTATCCTTCCAACAAACACGCGCGTGACCCGAACCGGCGCTACTTCGCGAGGATTCTTTCCACGTCCGTGCAAGCCAGGTGCAGCGTTTTGAGTTTCTTACCGTAATCGGTCAGTCCTAGCTTTCCGGGCACGATCTGATGGCAGGTGGTGCAACCGAATTCCTGAAAGCGGGCGGCCTTATGGTTTTCTTCCGCGGTGCGATTTACGGGCTTGACCTGGGCGATGACGTTCATGGAGGTGAGCAGCGAGATACAGCCCTCAAAATTCTTGCCGACCTCTTTGCCGCGATCGTTGAATCCAAGCTTGCCGCTCGCGCCCATAGTGTGACAAGTGCTGCAGTGATGACGTTCGAAGATATAGGCGGCTAATTCGTCGGGAGTCTTGCCTGAGAGGTCCGCATCTTGCTGGGGTTTTCCCCCGTAAGTCGAGTGACCCTGGGGATTCGGCTCAGTTATCGCAGAGGAAGGGAACGGCGCCGGATCCGCCGAAGAATAGGCTGTCCAGCCAAAACTGCAACCGAAACTGGCGAAAATGACGATGGCTCGCCACCAGGGCTGGCGTCGGAACAATCTCTCGCAGCGTTCCTTGGCGATGTTTATGACGTCTCCGATTGGGCTCATTTGTTCTCCTTTTTAAATATTAATTGGATCACTTCTTACGAAGAACTACACATTCACGTCAAGATTTCGAAGGCCAACAATTTATTCCTGGGCTTGAAAAATCCATACTTCACCGCTGTTGTGACCAGATCGAGCTGGAACAGCGAGATAAAGACGGTCTCGGCCCTTGCTTCCAATACGGGCGGCGTAGCCAGCGGTGCGCGCGCCTAAAGCCGAAGGAATCTCGGCCAAGAGCTGATAGTGGTCGGCGTCGCTCTGCTCGAAGACGCTGATAAATCCTTGCCCGCCTGGAACATAAACTCGCTTAAACACCGCGTCGTAGTAGAGATCGTCCGCATCCGCGGCAGCGCGAATGGTGGCGATCAAACGGCCTGATTTCGTATCGAGGACAAGCAGTCGCGGAGGGGTGCGGGTGCTGACAAACAGCCGATGGGCGGCTTCATCCAGCGCCATGGGAAAGTTTCCCTGCAGGTGAGGCAATGGCCAACGCTTGATCGTATGGGTGGCGCGATCAATCACCGCGATCTCATTCAGGTCTGGAAGGTTCACGAAAATCGCGTACCCCGACTTCTCCAGTTGGAATGACTCGGGATGCGCCCCCAGTTTGAAGTCTTCCGAGAGCCGTCGATTGGATGCAGCATCCACAACGGCAATGCCAGCCGTCTCGCCTTCGCCGTGGCCAACGTAAACGTGTTTTGAGACGTCATCATAACGAAGGTTATCGACGTCGTCGTCAAAGGCTATGGAGGTGATGAGACTAAACGAACTTCCATCGAAAACGTAGAGCTTACCGTCGCGGCTGCCGACAAATAGTTTCTTGAATTCAGGAACGTATGCAGCCCCTTGAGGATGGGGCACTGCTGTGATGGTATGAATGTGTTTTTCGCTAAATGTCTCCAGAACCTCAACTGTGCTGTTCCCCACGACGCAAACAAATATCCGGCCGCCAGGGTCGATTGCGAAATGGTCGATGCGGCCCTCGACATTGGGCATGGCAATGGTGCCCGTCAAAATGAGGGGAGGGTCAATGCGTGATGGAACGGGTTCCTGGGCATGTATTGGACCAGAAAGAGCGATCGGCGCAGCTAGAACCAGAAAAGCAATTGCACCATGAAGAAGGCGCTTCCGACAAGCGATTAGACGGGTTGCAATTTTTGCCGTGAGTGCCATCATTGCCTAGTCTCGCCCCATCTTGTCGGCAGCTTTATCGGGCGGCTTCGCTTGCTGGGAAAAGAGTTTTGGGGCCAGGAAGGTGAATAGACCGTTGCGCACACCGTCGGTGACGAATACTTCGCCGGCTTGGGGGTCGATGGCCACGCCCGCGGGATGTACAAGGTAGCTGCCCGGACCTTTAATGATGCCGCGTGGCGGAACATCGCCGTTGTCATTGATGCTCCACATGCCGACAAAGCCGGGCGCGCCGGTATTCCAAGGGGAGGGCAGATCGGTGTCGGGCGGCAAGTCCCTTCTCGGCATTTCAAGGGCATAGGGCGGATGGTTTTCGTTGTTGATGGCAGCGACAAAAACATTTCCCTGAGCTGGATCAATGGCTAGTTGCCAGGGGCGAACCAGGCCGGTGCGCGGTCCCGCGATCACTCCCCGGGGGGCGATATCACCATTGTCAGATCGACCAAATATAAACAGCCCCGTCGTGCCTCCGCGCACGCTAGATGCGCTGGCCGCAACAATGCGGTCATGGACCGGATCGACGGCGACGCCGACGATGAAGAGCAAACCGGTTTTTGATCCGGCAATGATGCGCTTCGGCGGAACGTCGCCGTCGGCATCGCGCGAAAAAACCAGAAGGCTTCGACTGCTGGTGTCGGCTACGATGATCTCGCCATTCTTCTCATCTACAGCGAGGGTATGCGGTCGAACCAGATGGGTGTGGGGACCCTGGATGGAACGAATGGGCGGCTCTTCTCCAGTGGCTCCGCCCCGAAACGTTAACACGGCCGCGCCGAGTGCGACCGGCACGACGACCTCGTCGTGAGTGGCATCGTAGGCCAAGCCATGCATGGTTCGACTTAAGTGGGTCGCCTGTCCCTCAATAATTCGCTCTGGACTCGCATTTCCGTTTGCCGACCTGGCAAATGCCGCAATACGCGGCTGACTCACTCAATTCGGCACCAAAAGTTGATCGCGTTTGGAATCGTAGGCAACGGCATAAGGGTTGCCGAACCCACCGGTAGCCGTGCCCTGTGGCGCGTTACGAATGATGCGTTTTGGAGCGACGTTGCCATTCGCGGTCCGTGCGAAAACCACTGCCGTGTGATCGCCATAATTGGCGACCCATATTTCGTTGTTCTTAACATCAACGGCGACACCCATGGGACTTACGATTCCGGTACGGTTACCGCGAATGACCCGGACAGGCTCAGCGTCGCCGGATGCCGAGCGACGAAATATAAGAATTGAGTTGTCACCGTTATCGGCGACCGCGATCTCCTCGTTCTCGGTGTCGACGTCAATTCCCATGGGCCAGTTCAAACGCGTTCGTTTGCCCTGGATGGTACGTACCGGTTTTGCATTGGATTGGGCCGAATCGTCAAACACGGTGAGGGAGGGCTGCAGAAAATGTCCGCCAAGCGACAGAGCATGGCTGGAAACGCCGGCATCGTAGGCGGAGTACGATGCGATGACGGAAGAGTTTCCGTGGTTGGCAACGAAGAGTTCGTGATGTTTAACGTCCCAAAGAATACCGTGGGGATCGGCTAAGCCCGTATCCGGCCCTTCGATGACTCGCAACGGAGCTTCCAGGCCCTGGGCTTCACGGCGGTAAAAAGCGACCATGCTGAGTTGCTGGACGGAGATGGCAAACTGATCGGCAGCGGGGTTCAGGGAAAGTCCCCACGCCTGGTGGGGAACGTAGAGCCGGCGCTTGGGCTTGAGGTCGCCCTGGGCATCATCGTTGAAGACCACGATGCGATCATCGAGGTCATTGTTTACCGCGTAAATTTCATGATGCGCCGGATCGAACATGACTCCGGCGATGTAGCCAATCTGGGAATCAGGACCAATGATCTGATGAATCGGAGAGGTAACTTTCGAAGAGTTATCGCCGCTAGCCCGATCGTAAACAACAACGCTCTTGCGGTTTTCGTCGCTCAGCGCGATCCGGTTGCTTGCGGCGTCGAGGGTGATGCCGTTGAATGTTGGGTAAGGATCTGTGACCAGCCGAACCGGGGGAAGCTCGCCTCCCATCGCCGCTGAATCTTCGAAAGCTTGCGAATCATCATTCTCCGGAGTGAGGCACATCATCGGCGTCGGCAGGGAAGTGGCTAGCATGATGGCAGACGCACCAGAGATGACGTGTGGCGACTCTTTTTTTGGGTGGAGTTTAAACAGGAAGAATCCGGATGGCAAGAAGACCAGGACAAGAGTGAGCCCCAAGAGTCGTCCGATCCTGTTCAAAGTGCAACGCTCCTATTTGCTAAATGTGGCTCGACCGATCCGAAAGCAGCAAGCGAGCCGCAACCGGCACCTGCCGGGCGCTTCGCGCGCCAAGGCCAGCTAGCTGGACGTAGATTCGGCAAGCTGCAACAATCCCGCTCTAACTAATATTGGATCCAGGATTCTTGCTTGCTCCTCACTGAGCGGCGTCAACGGAAGGCGTAGCTCTGGAGAATCAAGCAAGCCCAACCGACTCATCATGTATTTAAGCGGTATGGGATTTGTGTCGAGAAAAATTGACTGATTTAATTCAAATAGCTCGGTGTGAATGATGCGTGCCTGTCCGAGATCACCCTTGTCGACCGCTTCATAAAGTGCGGCGACGCGGATGGGCGCCAAATTACTGACGGCGTTCATCAAGCCCTTCGCGCCCAAAACCAGCATCGGCAAGCTGAGCGCCTCAAGGCCGCAGAAGATGCGAAACTCGGGCCCTAGCTCGCTCAGCAGTTTCGTTATGAACTCGAGATCGCTCGAGGCGTGTTTGATTCCTACCAGGTTTGGGGAACGCGCGGCGATCTGCGCCACGGTAGCAGGAGTGACGGACACAGCCGCTCGTCCTGGAATGTGATAAATCAGGAACGGCAGAGTGGTTCGTTGCGCGATGGCAACGAAATATTCCAACAGTCCGCGCTGCGACGGTTTGATGTAATAGGGAGTGACCACGAGAACTGCGTCGGCCCCCGCCTTCTCCGCCCGTTTGGTGAGTTCAACCGTATCGGCGAAGGACTGCGAACCGGTTGCCGCTACCACCGGAATGCGCTGCGCAACCACCTCGACCGCTACATTTACCAGATCGGCTCTCTCGTCGATGGTGAGGCTGCTTGGTTCACCGGTTGTTCCACAGACAACTACGCCGTGCGAACCTTCTCGTACCTGGCGCTCCGCCAATTCGGCAAACTTCCGCAAATCTACTGTACCGTCACGATAAGGCGTAACTAACGGGGGATAAGAGCCACAAAGGAATCTCTTATTCAAGGGCATCATAGTCGGATCATTTTTCGGCTCCGTGCGCGCGGTCTGCGCGCGCGGCGGCCTGAAGATTAAGACGCGCGATTGGTGGAGAAGCCTTCGTTGGCTCCCAGAGATTCGATGGGCTGGTCCAGACTTTCCTGCCACAGCAGAGAACCCATCCAGATGTTGAGTGGACTGTCTTGGATCGTTAACTCGTAGACGTCTTCTTCGAGTGAAGCATGATTATGAACAGCCCATCCCGGAGCTGAGAACATTAAGTCGCCAGCTTTCCATGGATACCGTTTGCCTTCGACGATACTGAAGCCCTTGCCAGCAAAATAGTAGTTGATTGCCGCGCCAACATGGCGGTGTGGCCGATCTACGATGTTTTTGGGACGGATTGTAATGGCTGCAAAAAAATTACTCGTCGTTCCATTGGTATGTCCGGTGCTGGGATTGTAGAGCAGATATAAGCGCCGGCCGAGATATGTCTTCCCCAGTGACGCTAACTTGTTTAACTCCTGCTGCACGCGACTCCAAGGGAAGTGCAAGGGATTATGTTTGACGACGTCGGGACTTATCAGTTTCTCGTAAGGCATGAGCTGGGCGCCGTCATCCGAGATGGGAAATGTACCGAACGGACTGCGCGCGGCGGCATGCTCTTCCTTAAACTGTTTGGCTTTTTTTGTTTCCGTCAGCGGATGTTCGTCGACGATGTGCACCTTCATTTTTTGCAGCAGCGGGGCATTGCTATAAGTTAGGCGAACTTGAATCTCATTGGTATCGTTCGCGTGCTCGTACACCACCCACGGCGGGGTCGTCCAGACGTCGTATCGAGCGTGGCGGATGTCTTTGCCGCCCACTGTGGTCTGCCCGCCACCCTGAATGCAGAAATTCACGAGGGAGGAGTTGTGGCGGATCGGCGAAGTCCGCTCGCCCGGCTTCAATACCGAAATGGAGACTTCGATGCCGGGGGCCAAACCATCTCCAACACCGGTCAGGGGATTTACAACGCGAGATTCGCGGCGCCCGTGAGGCGGCGCGGGCAAGCTAGCCAAGCGTTCAATTTCAGCGTCAATCGCCTCTTTCGGAATCACCACCGGAGGAATGAGTTCGATCTTTCCATCGTTTACTTCCGCGCGGTCTGCAAAATAAAATTCTTTCACTGCCATAATTCATGCTCCTCTTCGTGTTGTTGCCATTTCTGTTTTCCGCAGGCGCGGCGAGACTTTTTGCGGCTGCGCAATCCTGTTACCGAGATTCCGTTCCAGCGCTCTTTCATAGAGCGCAATGCCAAGCGAGAGGTCAGAAACTCCCACTCCGAGAGATTTGAAAAGCGTCAGGTCATCGCTGGCTGCGCGTTTGAAGCGGCTGGCTGCGACCTCGGCGAGGGGCCTGACGGGCCCCCACCCGGCGGGGGTAGCGCCGAAAAAATCGATCAGCTCGCGCGAAAGTTTCTGCGCCTGAGGAATGCTGTCGGTAACCACCTGAGTGGCGCGAGCCAGGACGTCGCGGGAGACTTCCGCGCGGCTGGGCACGATCGCACCAATCGAATTGATGTGCGCGCCGCGGCCTACCATGTCGGCGCTGAGTACTGGCTCCGAGGCGCGGGTGGCAATGGTGATGATGGACGCACCATGGACAGCTTCGCGCACGCTGGAGGCGGCGACCGACTCGATCTCGAATTCACTTCTCACCCGCTCCGCAAACTGGGCGCGGTGCTCGGGATTAGGACTAAAGACTCGGATGCGGCGAACCGGACGGACAGCCAGTACTGCTGCCACTTGCGTCATCGCCTGCTTGCCGGTTCCAATTACAGCGAATTCGTTCGCTTCGGGCGAAGCCAGGCATCGGGTCGCAACTCCGGAGGCCGCAGCCGTCCGCAATTGTCCGAGCGCAAATGCTTCCACGATTGCTCTCAACTGTCCGTTGTTACTGTCGAACAACACCAGCAGCGGCGTAGCTCCGCTGTTTGTGTGCGGCCAAGTCTTCGTGCCAGCAAATCCGCGTTTTGGAAATACCGCCCCTATGGCGTGCAATGTAGCGCCGGCGCCCCACTCCACGTGAGTCTTGACCATGTTTTGCGCCTGGCCTTGCGACTCTTCGAACAATCCCGCCTCAAGAGCGGCGATCGCTTCTCCTATATCCATAAGCGAAGCTACGTCGGATTCAGAGAGCCACAAAACCGAATCACGCGACGATGTCACGGCTTCATCTCCAAGGGCGACGGCACCGGCGGCGCCAGACTCAGCGAATTTGCGATCATGGCGTGGGAAACATATCGTCCGATCAGCATTAAGACGGCGATGGTCATCGCAGGGCCCAGCGTTTGCACCACGGGCTCCAGTTCCTGAGTGACGTCATGTCCCTTGGTGTTGATGGCGGCGATGGCCAGTCGCTGCACCAGAACTTCCTGCCGGGATAGAGCGCTATGGCCGTTGCTGGAAAGGCTTAGAACCTCCCGCACCCAGGCTTCGCTGAATCCCAGTTTCAGCGAAAGGCGCTCATGCTGTACTCGCTCGTATCCATTGTTCATCAGTTGAGCGACCGACAAAGATACGACTTCCGTCAAATTTTCGGGGAGGGCGTGCTTAAGATGGTCAGTGAACTCCAAGAATGACAATAGAGCCTCGGGTTGATGGGCTGCACATTGAAAAAACTCTCCGAGGTAGCCCAAGCGCTGGATACGCGGGCGCAAGAAAGCTTCGAGGTCAGGATGTAACTGTGCCTGGGACAATCGTGGAATCGACTTACTCATGATCGGCTGTCTCGATATGGCATTGAACGTCGAGGACGTGTTCGGTCATTACTGCGCGCGCGCGGGCGGAATCGCCACTCCGCACAGCTTCTAAAATATTGCGGTGGTATCCCACAACACGGCGGCGCATTTCCATACTCCGTTTGGATCGGTAGATCGCATCGCGAATCGACTCGTTAACCGCGATCACGACAATATTAAGGACCGGGTTATTTGTCGCCTCGGCTACTCGACGGTGAAATTCCATGTCAAGATTTCGGCTCAATTCTCCCGATTGCAGTTCCTTTTCCTGCGCCAGCACCACTTCCTCAATCGCTTTGGTGTTTTCAGCGGTCGCGCGCAGGGTCGCCAGTCGTGCAATTTCGGGCTCGAGCATGGTTCGCACTTCCGTCAGATGACCGCTTTTTGCCTGGCCCAGCTTTACCGCAGTATTCAGAGATTCCAGCAAGGCACGAAGGGCATGATCGAAATCGGAGACGAAAGCGCCGCCACCCGAACCGCGCCGGATGGTGATCATCCCCTCTTTTTCGAGGGCGCGAAGGGCCTCGCGCAGAGCCATACGACTAGTCTGAAATCGTTCCGCCATTTCTCGTTCGGGCGGTAATTTATGCCCCGGAGAGAGCAGCCCGCTAAATATAGCTTGCCGAATCTGATCGGCTACAGCCTCGTGGATGCGCGGTCGCGCCAAGCCAGTAATGCTGAATGAAGTGTCTAAATCGGAACGTGCCATTTTTCTCCGAACCCTCAAGAGAAGCGTTCGCGAGAAACACTATAGCATAGGGTCTTATGTTAGACCAAAAATTTGTTCTGTAAGATTTTCGTGATCCGCCTTCATTTTTTAACCCATCGTGCGAGTTAAGGTCGCGCCCGGACGAAGAAGCTGAGAAATGAGTGGGTGGGTCCTCCCCCCGCAAGGCTTTGCCGGATCGCCTAGCCACGCCTTGCCTGTCGGGAAGCGAATTGTTTTGCAGCCGCTGGGGTTCCTCATAAATTTGGTCGGAACTGGCCAAAATCGAAAAAAAGAATAGGCCGAATTCAATTTCTTCTTGACAGAGTCCCATAATGGTCTGATATTAAACCGCAAGCACGTGCGGTGTCCCGCAAGCCAAGGGGTGCTCCGGCGACTTAAATCTACTCTGTTGGATGTCTTGCAACGTAGGAGTCAGAGTTGGCTGGACGTTTGGGATTTTAGCGTCAGATGGAGGGGTCCATGGGAAGCTTTTGGCGAATCCCGAGGAGAATGCGAGGTCGGGCTCTTGCGTTGGGCCTGCTCGGCGGCTTGGTTTTATGCCAGTCTTCCAGTTTTACCCACCTGCAAGACGCACCGACGAACAATCAACCATTGGAAGCCTGCTCGCCAGAAATGCTTTTCACTCCGTGGACGGTAGAAGCTTCGGATTTTCAGAATAGTGAGGATGCAACTGGCGGCGATATCGCTCCGGTGCGTTCCCTCGCAGACCCCTATCCCAGCCTTCACAGCGTGGCGGTTGACCCGGACAACAACCGGGTGTTGATGAGCGATTCCAATCGTGGAGGGCTTTTGTTTTACGACCGCTCGGGCGGAAGTCTTTCCTCCGACGTAGCCAGGCCTGTCACCCAAATTCGAGGGCCCGCAACGGGGATGATGTTTGTGGCCGGCGTCGCGTTGGATCCCAGGAATCATGAACTGTTTGCGGTGAACAACGATATCGGGGATCGGATGGAGGTATTCCCCTACGACGCCGAAGGAAATATAAGACCGAAACGAATCCTATTTGTGCCCCACGGTTCGTGGGGCGTGGCACTGAACCGCGAGCGAGAAGAAGTTGCGATCACGGTCGAACACTCTAATACCGTCGTCATTTACCGGCGCGACGCGAGCCTGGGGGAAGCACCTCTGCGAATTCTGCACGGGCCCAAGACCGGCCTCGGCGATCCTCATGGCATCACTTTTGACGAGGAGCGCAATGAAATTTCTGTCGCGAATCACGGCAATTGGGCGCCGCTGACCCGCGCGGAATCTCTGCAAGGTGAAGTCAAAGGTGGCCGGTTCAACCTGCCTTCGATTTCAACCTATGCCGGCGAAGCCAAGAACGATGAGGCGCCATTACGCACCATTCAGGGAAAGCGGACCGGCCTCAACTGGCCGATGGGCATGAGCGTGGATCCGATTCACAATGAAATCGCAGTTGCCAGTTACGGCAGCGATTCCATCTTGATTTTTCATCGCACCGATGAAGGCGACGTTGCGCCCGTACGGGTGATCCACGGAGGTCTAACGTCGATCGCCGGGCCGATGGGTGTAAGCATCGACACCAAGAACGACGAAATCTGGGTGACCAACTATCGCGAGCATAGTGCCGCCGTGTTCGCAAGAACTGCGCAAGGAAATGTCGCGCCGAAACGCCTGGTGCGCAACGCGCTTCCCGGCACTCCAGCAGTGGGATTCGGAAATCCCGGCGCGGTCGCCTACGACTCCAAGCGCGATCAGATTCTCGTTCCTAATTGAGTAAGCGTACCCAGAATTCTGGTATTTGCCAGGCTGGCAAACGGAAACATGAATCCAGTGAGAGTAATTGAAGGACAAGGAACGCACTTGAGCCGCACCATGCATGGCATCGTTTACGACGCTGTGCACGACGAGATCATAGTGCCTGTGCATCTTGCCGGGGCGGTTTTGGTGTTCCGCGGCGACGCGAAAGGGGAGCAGGGGCCCATTCGAATGATTCAAGGGCCGCGCACCCAGATACTTCGTCCGGAGACGGTGGCAGTGGACGTGCCGCATGGCGAAATTATTGTCGGCGAAGACGGTGGCAAAGACATCCTCGTGTTTCGACGGGATGCCCAGGGAGATGCGGAGCCTCTCCGCGTTATTCGCGGGCCGAAGACCGGTCTGGACGAGGTTCGTGGGGTGGCGGTTGATCCAGTGCGCAATTTGCTCGTTGTCTCGAGTTACAGCCGGAAAGGAACTACCGGGGTGTTCATTTTCAATAGGACCGACGAAGGGGACGTGGCGCCGCGAGCCATCATCGCCGGCCCTAGAACCGGCATCGTGAGAATTCGGCAACTCGAAGTGGACCCCGAGCGAGGAAAGATTTTCGTTGCCGTCAAAAACAACACCGAATCGTATCGATGGGATGCGGCGTCCCCATCTCCATGGGATGCCCGGGAACTCGGCTTCATCGGGGTTTGGGACGTTTCCGACAGCGGCGACGTTGCTCCTCGCGCCGTGATCAAAGGACCGGCCAGCGGAATTGTATGGCCCGCCGGGATAGCACTCAACCCGCGGCAACAGGAAATTTACACCATTGATAGCGTTCGCAATGGAATGTTCACCTATTCGGTGCCCGAGTTCTTTCAGGCTAAATCGGCAGCGATACATGGAGAGGCAGCGAGTCGATAATTCGGCGATCGACTTTGATGGGCAGGCGTTCAGCTATTTCAGCATTTCAAGGGGATGCGGAGGCTACAGTTATGGGGTCAATTAGTGTAAATCTTCGGGTCGTTCTAAGCGTCACGGTGATTATGGTTTTCCTGCACGCGACTCAGGGATCCCTGAGCGCGCAAACGACAAACGGAATGATTCAAGGTACCGTTCACGATCCCAGTGCAGCGCCAATCAGCGGCGTCAACGTTACCTTGAAAAGTGTTGAAACAGGAGCTACTCAAAGCGTGACCACCGGTGGCGACGGTACCTACGAATTTCTGAGCTTGCCGGCTGGTGCGTACCAGGCCGAGGCGAGTATTACTGGTTTTGACACGCAATTGCGGAAGGGAATTGTGTTGACCGTTGGCGCAACCATCAGCGTGAACTTCTCGCTGTCTGTGGGCAAAGTGATGGAAACGATCGTAGTCACCGATGATGTGGGGCAGGTGGAAACAGCAAGTTCCACCATCAGCGGCGTTGTGGGCGAGAACACGATCCGCGAACTGCCGCTCAACGGCCGCGACTGGCTGCAATTGGCAACTCTTCAGGCCGGCGTGATCGGAGGGTTGGAGCAGCAATCCAGCGCGGTCTCCACCAATTCTCGAGCCGCACGCGGCAACGGAGAGAATCTTTACATTTCGGGAAACCGTCCCACCGAAAACCTGTATATGGTGGACGGCTTGATCGTGAACGACTACGCGAACGGCAGTCCAG
>Ga0307474_10001570_pt1 | contig 16481 bp, 10 predicted proteins | sample atmos_gasesECM1C_2_FD_203312 | JGI IMG/M metagenome (GOLD analysis project Ga0307474, IMG submission 203312) | Hardwood forest soil microbial communities from Morgan-Monroe State Forest, Indiana, United States - atmos_gasesECM1C_05 | ecosystem: Environmental > Terrestrial > Soil > Temperate... | reverse complement strand
AGAAGACGCTGGAGGCGATGGAGAGCATTTACACCGCGCGCAACACACAGCAAATCACCTTTTCGCAGATTGCCAATACCGGCAGCGGCGGGATTTTCACCAGCGGGCCTACGCAACTCTTGGCGGCTGGTCCCGATGGACTGGTGAATACGACCGATGACGTCGTCTTCCCCGCCAATGGACCTTGCCCGTCGGGGCCAGAGTGTCTGGTGCTGCCGGGCCCTGACGGCGTTCTCGGCACCGCCGACGACAAGGCCATGAGCCTGGCCAACTTCAGGCGTGAGATTCAGATTGCTAAGGTCTTCGAGTCCGACGGCGTAACCGTCGATCCTAACCTGAAACAGGTCACGGTGATTGTAAGTTACACCACGGGCACGTCGACGGTACCGCGCGTTTATACCGTTAACGCTCTGGTTTCGGCCTTCCGCTGAGGCCAGCGATGGAAAGCATGATGAGAAATACAAAGATGCGAAAACAAAATCAGCAACGCGGCTTTACGCTGTTGGAACTGATGGTTTCCATGGCGCTGGGCCTGATTGTCATGGCAGCTATGGCCAGCCTCTTCAAAACCGGGCTGAACTCCACCATGATGGTCACGCAACGCGCCGAAACCCAGCAGAACATGCGGGCAGCCATTGATCTGATGGTCAAAGACATCGGTATGGCTGGCGCCGGTCTGCCTTCGGGCGGAATCCAGTTGCCCAACGGAGGGGGAACGACCGGCGTCTCGAAATACGCTTGCGACCAAACTTTGACTTGCCACGTCACGGCCTTTACCTATCCGAACGGCAACTACATGTACGGGATTATTCCCGGTTTCAGCAACGGTGTGGAAAATAACGCCGTGATTCCTGCCGCGCCCGCGCCCGCCGTCAATGACAGCATCACTTCCATCTATTGCGACTACAACTTCCCCTTGTTTGAATACGACCTCATCACGTTCGTCGGGGGAACGCCCGGCGGCCAGATCAATCTCGCGGTAAATCCCGCCGGCCCATACGCGGCCAATCCGCCGCCCGCTGTGAACGCTGCCGGCGGCATTGTCAAAGGCGACTTGATCATGCTCAGCAACAGTCTGGGTACGGCGGTGGGCGAGGTGACCAACCTCACCACGAACAGCATCACGTTCGGCAACCTCGACCCGCTGAACATCAACCAGAGCGGCGCCTCTTTCAACAACATCGCCGCCATCAGCGGAGGCGCTAATACGGTCGCCTACCGCTTATACGCTGTAAGTTACTACCTGACGGTGCCTGCCGCCGGGCAGACGCCGCGGTTAATGCGCCAGGTCAACGGACTTACGCCGGTGCCCGTGGCCGATGACATCATCAACTTGCAGTTCGCCTTCGACATCAACAACGGCGGCGGCGGACTCGACGTCAACCAGCCCAATCCCCTCGGCGTGGGCGAATCCCCGAACAATATTCAGAAGATCAATATCGTGGTCATGGGACAAAGCATCATCAACAACGGAAACAAGTCCCAGAACATGTATCTGGCGACTTCGGTCAGCGCGCGCAGTATGGCTTTTCGCGATCGCTACAAGTAACGCTCTTGGGGGGCAGGAGACCAACTATGGGACAGGGAAAAAATAACTCACGAGGATTCACTCTGATTGCGGCGCTTCTCATTCTGGTGCTGCTGTCGGGGGTGGCGGCTGGCCTTCTCTTCATGGTCACGAACGAATCCAAGATGGGCGGCAACGACATGGAGGCCAACCTGGCCTACTACGGCGCCGAGTCCGGCATGGAAAAGCTTACGGCGGACCTGGCGGCTCTCTACGTCCAGTACCAAGCCCCCAAGAACAACCAGATTCAGAACTTAATAAATTATCCCCCGACATCTGCCATGGTCAGCGGCATGACCTACAACGAGCAGATCATCGTGCCCTTGCAGGCGGACGGGATTACCCCCAAGAGCAGCTTTAACACGGTCAGCTCCGGTTCCAATCAGGGGCTGTACGCAGAAATCGTTCCGATGACGCTGCAGGTGATCGCCACCCGTCCCGCCGGCGCCACGGCTAACATCACGCGCAAGGTAGAAGTCGCATTGATTCCTGTGTTTCAGTTTGGAGTTTTCTGCGGCTTTGACTGCAGCTACTTCCCCGGCCCAAACTTCAGTTTTGGCGGCCGTGTGCACACCAACCAGAACCTCTTCCTCGCCGCGGGCGCGGACTTGGTATTCAACGACAAGATTTCAGCATTCCAGCAGATCATCCTGGATGAGTTGGAAAACGGACACCTTACCTCATCGGGATATGGTGGGACGGTTTTTGTACCCAAAGCCAGCGGGGGTTGCCCTCTGAACGTATTCCCCCCGGGGGGAGGCAATTGTGTAACTCTTCCGGTTAGCGATGCCAGCTGGAGCGGCGGTTACCCCACGGTGGGCGGCGCCGCCAACATGAGTTTCACCAGCCTGATGGGGCCGTTCAATGGATTCGTAACCAATTCGCTCAACGGCGCCAAGAACATGCAGTTGCCGTTTGTGCAGAACAGCTGCACCAGTAACCCGCCGCCATGCACGGATCCCATTTCCATTATCCGCAAGCCGCAGCCCCTCGAGTCAGCCGCGAGCACGCTCGGCAGCTCGCGCCTCTACAACAAGGCGCAAATCCGCATTCTGTTGGCCGACACACAGGCAGACCTTCACCCGGAACGCGGCGCGATCGCCGATGGACAGGACTTCCAGTTCCCGACAGGGGCCGCTACACAGTTCACTCTGGCCGATGGCGTAACCAAGGAATATTTTGGCTGGGCCACGCCGGGCGTTAATGGTTGGGTCAACCCCTATACCAATAGCGGCCTGCAAAACTGGACCGCTACGGGATTTCCGCTCACAGGGGAGCTGACCAGTAATCCAACCGGTGTGGCTCAGATGAGCAGCGCGGCAACCGGCGGCCCGTGGATTCGGGTCGAATACTACAACAATGCTGGCGCATGGGTCGGCGTGACCACGGAGTGGTTGAAGTTGGGCTTTAGCCGCATCTTTAACAATCCGCCTACTGTTCCTGGGTCGAACATGGTTGATCCCAATGCGATTTTAATTCTTCAGCAGCTGCGTCCGGCGCCGGCGGTGGCGCAGGCCACGGTCGCGCAGGCGCAAGCCTCCGGCCATGCCGCAGGCACCCAGGGCAACTTCTATCCGATCAATTTTTACGACGCGCGCGAAGGCGAGATGCGCGACCAGACCGTGGCCAATACGACGAGCGGTAACAATACTTATTCTTCCTGCTCGGTCAACGGCATCATGAACGCCGTTGAACTGGACGTGGGCAACCTGGCCCGCTGGCTGAACGGGACCATTCCCGGCAGCGGCGCCAACGTGAACTACACCAACTACAACGGTTACGTTCTCTACTACTCCGATCACCGCGGAATGTTACCGTCCCCCAATTGGTCCAACGGACACCAGACTCCTCCGGGAATCAATGGCGAGTCAGGTCTTGAAGATGTGGTGAACTCGGCACAGAACCTGACTTCCACCACTCAGGATGGAACCCTGGAAGCGCTGACGTACTACACCTACTCGCCGGAAGATGTCGATCAGAACGGGTTCCTCGATAACTGGGGCGAGAAGAACCTGGGGTACGGTTTCGGCATCAACACGAATACCGTTCCTCTGAATTCCTACAAACGGATTACTGTCGCCAACGCAGGCACGGCTACTTCCGTAGACTGCGCCAGCTACAACACCGCAACCGGCGCGCTGCTTACCGGCAACACTGATCAGGAGGGCATGGCCAATCCCGTAAGCGGCGCTCGCCACGTATTGAAGCTGGTCGATGGGGGAATGAGCGCGGCAGGAGTGAGCTACCTGCCCGTCATGCCGCCAGCCAGCGGATGCGTGCAGGCCGCCACCACCCCGACAGGGTGCGGCGGTTTCACCATCGCTTCGGAGAACCCAGTCTACGTGCAAGGCAACTACAATTCCAGCGCGGCCGACCCATTCTGGGGAACTGCAAATAATGCAGTCCCAAGCCAGGGTCTGCATTCGGCGGCCTCCGTCATCGCCGATTCGGTCACAGTTCTGTCGAACTCCTGGAGCGATATGGGCAGTCTGATGTTCCCGACAAGCCCCGGCAGCCGGGCCGCTGGTGCGGACGCCTATTACCGCATGGCAGTCTCCGGCGGAAAGAACATCCCATTCCCAATACCGGGTTGGACCAATGTCGGCCAGGACTTCGGAACTGACGGAGGATTGCACAACTTCTTAAGGTATCTGGAGAATTGGAACGCCACACTACACTACGACGGATCGCTGGTCAGCATGTATTACGCGGAATACGACACCGGGGTTTTCAAGTGCTGCACCACGGTGTACAGCCCGCCGACTCGTAACTACTACTTTGACGTGCTGTTCCTGAACCCGTCCAATCTGCCTCCAGCCACGCCGGAGTTCCAGGACATCGACAACCTGAACTATCACCAGAACTTCACACCGCAGTAAATTGGTCTGGTCTTGTTCTCATGCCCCGATTCCTAACAATTCGCTCCGGTGTGTTTTCACGTCATCCCCATGCCAGCATTTTTTGTCCGCCAGACGCAGGATTCCTCTTGTTGACTGCCGCAGAGGAAACGGCCACAATGCTTCCGGCGAAGTTCCGCAGTTCCAGCGCCCTCCCGGATAAAGTAGAAGGTTCAATTGATGAGCATTGCGATCCCGTCCCGAAAATCCTTCCAGAGTGATCGGAGAGGATGTCTGACTGTCTGCGCTATTGCGCTCTGTTTGTGCAGTTCTGTCGCGCTTGCTCAACAACCGTTTAGCGCAGGCTTACCCTTCATCAACGCAGGCCCATTCTCGACGTTCGCGCAATTGGATTTTGCCCAGATATACCTCGATACCCAAAACCGGGAACTGAAGAAGAACCGTGAGATCCAGGCACAGCGGAAGGAGTTGTTGAAGTCGGGAGTTGTTTCGGCGCTGGACTTGAATGCTCCGAACAAGGCCATCGAAGAGTTCGACCGTGCTTCAGAATTGCTAAGAGAGCAGAACTCGAAAGAAGCGATCGTCCATTTACGGAAGGCGATTTCCGCCTACCCCAAGTTCGTTTCCGCCCATAACGCCCTTGGCCTGGCCTACCAGGATCAGCAGGATGGTCGCGCTAAAGAGGAATTCGAGACGGCTACGAAATTGGACGACAAGTTTTGCGGCTCATTCCTGAATCTGGGATTGCTCGCACTCTCCGAGAAGGACTTCGAGACAGCCCGGTCAAACCTGGAAAAGGCCGTCTCTTTGCGGCCCACAGATGCAAAGATCCTTGCTGCCCTGGCGTTTGTTCAGAATAACGACCATGACTACCAGCAGAGCCTTGAGACTGTGCAACTGGTGCATGCTCGCGAACACCGGGGTATGGCGAACGTGCACTACATCGGAGCTGCCGACGCCATGGCACTAAATAACACTGAATCCATGCAGCACGAACTGGCTATTTTTCTCAGTGAAGATCCGACCAATCCTCTAGCTCCCATCGCACGGAAGAATCTCGATGTGCTGGAGCGCCGGAAGAACGCCACGCTCTCAGGTGGTCAGAATTTGGGTGTAACAGCCGCTCCTGAAGCTCAGCAACTACAGACTTTTCCAAACACTGATCGGTTGAAGGCCGAAATCGCAGCCGCGGGCGGTGAAGCCTCTAAGGGTGCGAACTGCAAGACATGTGAAGGTGCCGAAACAAACTTGGTCGCCGAGAAAATGGCGGCGCCGTCCCCTTCCGCGCCCGCGGTCTCAATTTCTGGGACGGCCACAAGCCGGTGGGCAATCCGCAAAGTGGTTGACGAAACGGCAGTGTTCTTCTCCGCCAGCAGCCACGGACACATGGTCAGCGATCTGCAACTTTCCGACGTACAGATTCGCGATGACAACAAGCCGCCGGAAAAAGTTTGGCAATTTATCCCTCAATCCAAGCTTCCGCTGCGTCTAGGTCTGCTGATCGATAGCAGCGGCTCCGTGCAAAGCCGTTTCGGGTTTGAAAAGCACGCGGCCGCGAAGTTTCTCCAGAAAGTCCTGAACTCGTCAACTGACCTCGGATTCGTCGCAGGCTTCTCCACTGAGACCACGGTAACTCAAGATTTCGCTGCCAATCCGGCAGAACTCGGTCAAGGCATTGAGAAGATCCAGAACGGCGGAGGTACAGCATTGTTTGATGCCGTCTCTTTCGCCTGCTGGAAGTTGGCAGCTTACCCTGACGAAGGACGGGCGGCCAGAGTTTTGGTGATCCTGAGTGACGGTGAAGATAACTCCAGCCATAGAAGTCTTAAACAAGCGCTGGAAGAAGCCGAATCTACCGGTGTGACAATTTACACGGTCAGCACAAGCGAGAGCGGTAGCGCCAAGACAGATGCCGACCAGATATTAAAACTGCTTGCCGAGCGCAGCGGTGGAGAGGCCCTGTTCCCCGGGGACATGCTCACTCTGGAAGGGTCCCTCAGCAAATTGCAGAGTCTGATTCGAAACCGATACCTGGTCGCTTATAAACCCGCGGCTTTTGAGCCCAATGGCAAGTACCGCAGTATCCACATTACCGCTGAGAAGGACGGGAAGCGCCTGCAGGTCCAAGTTCGCAAGGGCTACTTTGCCAGGATCCAATCAGCCAATAAGTAAGCTTCGGTTGGCTTCTCGACTTAGGAAGTTCTGAGCCAGATTCATTGGCGCGCGCTCCCAACTGGCATCCAGTTCATCTAAACTTGCACAATCAAGCACTACGTGGAGAAGACTATTGTCCGACATTCACGCTATTTTCTGGGATGTAGGCGGCGTACTGCTCACCAACGCCTGGGATCGCACGCAGCGCACCGCCGCGCTGGAACATTTTCATTTGGATGAAGACGAATTTCATGGCCGTCACGAAATGGTGGTCTCGTCTTTTGAGCGTGGAAAGATCACGCTTGATGAATATCTAGACCGGACCGTCTTCTACCGCGCCCGGCCGTTTACGCGACAGGCCTTTCGGGAATTTATGTTCTCTTTGTCACAACCTTATCCGGACGTGCTCGCCTTTGCGCAGAGCCTGGCGGATAGCGGGAAATATTTCATGGGAACGATTAACAATGAGTCGCGCGAGCTGAACTATTTGCGTATCGAAAGGTTCGGGTTAGGTAAACTCTTCCGCGTATTTTTCAGTTCGTGCTTTGTAGGATTGCGAAAGCCCGAACGCGACATCTACAGGCTGGCGCTTGAGACCACGCAGATTGCGGCTGAAACCTGCTGCTTCATTGACGATCGCGCTCTCAACCTGGAGTGCGCCCAGAAGCTGGGAATGCACACGGTCGAGATGCAGCAACTGGAGCAATTGCGGTCGGACTTGATGAAATTGGGAGTACGCCCGTAAGACGGATATTGCCGCCCACCTTTATTAGCTCTTTCGGGGCTGACTGGTCTTTACCACCGCGCCGGCAGGGATGTCGGACTCGAGCATTGTCAGCGAGAGATCGCTGGACCAGCAATCGGCAGTGACCTTCCATTCGCCATTGCCCTGGCGGGCGCAGACCCAGAGATATTTTCCTCGCTCCTCGCGCCGTTTTCCGCTGGCGCCCGGAACGAGTGCCTTGCAGCGTCCAGCCTCGTACGCTAAATCACCAACCACATCCACGCGCAGGGGTTCGATCTCCACTTCTCCTAATCCGGCTTCGAGTGCGCCGAAGAAGAACTCTCTTATCGCCGCCGCACCACGGACAGGAGCGTAATTTGAGCGCAGCACCATAGCATCGGCCGCGTAAAGTTCGAGAAGATCGTCGAGGTGCTTGGTATTGCAGGCCAACACCCACTCGTGAGTGACACGCCTCACCGCCGCTTCGGCGCGACTCATCTCGCCACGAAGTGCCACATTCGGACGCAATCTATCTTCGCGGGCGGGGTCCACGCGGGGCATCTCCGTTGCCGGTCGAGAGGCGCCACCTTCATGCCCAGCCGGAAAATAGTGATGATGGTAATGATGGTGATAATGATGAGTTTCGTTGCGAGGGAAACGGCTTACCGGCTCATGCTCACGTGCACCGGGAAGCAGAGACGCGGATTGAGGCTGATCGGCGGCAAAGCTCGATTCGCCTGACGACTCTTGCAAAGGAGACCCGCACATGGCGCAGAATCGACTTCCGTCGCGACTGTGGTGTCCGCAGGCCTGACAGGCGGCATCGCCACGGGTAAATTCGCTGGCAAGGTCATCCGCTGTATGCTCGACATCCGATTGAGAGGCCAGCCGTTGAGCGGCCTCCAGTGCGGCTGCGATGGCTTCAGAATTCGGCCGCGAGCGGCGAAGCTCCGGTTCCAGCCTCCGGTAAAGTTCCTGCATTTCGACCGTGCGTTCGGCACCGCGAGGGGCCCCCGATTCGGGGCCAAGCTTGGGAAGTTTTTTGTCCTTGTCCACGAACTTTTGTTCTCCCCTTTTGCCGCCATTCTAGCAGGAGGAGACAATACCCTTTTCAGAGATAATTGATGTTCTCTTTCTTTGGTGCGCGCAAGTCAACGAATGGAAAACTCGATCTTGCCTTCGGTTTCGGTCGGCACGCCGTTGCAGGTGCCGGGACGATAGCGCCAGCGGCGCACCGTATCTAAGACTCGGCGATCCCCCACGATGCCTGCGCTCTCAAGAATCAGAGGGCTGTGCACGCGGCCATCGGTTCCGATGATAAAGCTGACTCGCACTTTCCTGCCGCGTCCCGCCGGTGTAAGTAATGGGTCGGGGGTAGCTAACGCCACGGGCGCCTGTTCCTGCTCGCACGAGCGCCAGTTGACATGCGGCACGTCCGCGAATTGGGAAGCGCGGCTGAGAGTACGGGATACCTCATGTTCTCGTTCCAGTAGTGCTGAACGTTCAGCCTTCAGGCTGGTCGACGCCACGCAGAGCGTCGTTGAGAGACCGACGAGGAGAACTCCGAGCCCCGCCATTCGAAAGTTGTGGTTCCTCACCTCGTTTTCACCAGTTCTCACATGCTCTTGGGGGCAAATTCCGGTCCACAGTCGCACTCAAGTAAGCACTTTTATATCAATTGTTTACGACTGCAACTGCAGGTGTGAGATGCAGGAATGTGAAACGCCTTGCACTGATCAGTGCACTAAGGTGGTCGACTGTTCAGGAAGTCGAGCGCCGCAGGGTCAAGAACGTGATTTCCGGGGGACAATTCAAGCGGGCTGGTACTCCAATAGTCCCCAGACCGGGGTTCGTATACAGCGTGAGCGCACCGATCCGGTAGAGGCCCCAGTAGTACTTTCTCGCCAGTGTGGGAAGGTAGAAAGGAGGCAGGAAGGGAAAGCGTACTTGCCCTCCGTGTGAATGTCCGGATAGCTGAAGGTCTACAGGATAGCGTGCGACATGGTCCGCATAATCGGGTTCATGCGCCATCAAGATAGTAGGCTCGCCGCGGGCAACGTTGGAAAGAGTTGCATCGAGGTCGGCCGCCCCGCAGAGAACATCATTCACCCCGCCGAGCCAGAAGCGCGCTCCGTTCCGCTCAATAGGAGTCGAGCGATTCGCCAGAACTTGAATTCCTGAGGTTTGCAGTACGTTCGCGACATGTTCGGGAACCGTGGCACAGTCATGATTGCCCAAGACCGCCCACAAACCGTTGGTCGAGCGCATCTGCCGCAACAGGGCAGCACAGGGCTCGGCCTCGGCGGCCGCTTTCTCTTTGCTCCCGCCGAAGGATGGCTCAGTGACAAAATCTCCCGTCAGCAGGATGAGATCGGGACGCAGACCGTTTACCATGGGGACAGCTGCCTTCAGCGGGTGAACGGAAAAATGCGGATCGTAGTGAAAATCGCTTAGCAGAGCGATGGTGAACCCTTCGAGGTCCGCCGGCCAGCGGCGCAGGGCGATCTCTCGCCGCACGACCCGAGGAAGGTTAGGAGCAAGCAGAACTGAATCCGCCGCTATGGCCGAAATTGCCGTTCCCGCCGCTAAGCGGATGAAGTTTCTTCTATTCGTGGGGGCGAAAGCCAATCGATCCAAGGCCTTATTCTGAAGCACACTCAACACTGTTCCCTATCAGCATACACAGATTTTCCCAAATCCTTTTCAATATTCGGTCAAAAGCTGAACGTGGCCTGCAGATCCATACGCCGGACGGACGCATTTCCCTGTGAAAACGGTCCTCCTTGCAGCGAGTTGGGAGCGTCAAAAAATCGTGAACCTACAACTCCACTGGGATTTCCCAGGTTCACCTTATTGAAGACATTGCGCACGTTAATGCCGAGCGTCAGGTTGTAACGCCGGTCAGAACTCGGTCCGCTCATGGTGGGACCACCCCCGAAAAGTGGGCCGCGCGGACCTCCGCCGCCGTGACCACCGCCGCCTCTGGGACCGCCGGGCCCATCCTGATTTCCGGTCGCCCCTTTGGTTTTTGGGCCAAAGCCAAAGGTTTTCGTGAAGCGCAAATTCAATACAGCATGGGCCGGACCCTCGCCGTAGCTGATGGGAAGAATCCGCTCCGGAGTTGCGGCCAAGTCTGGTCTGGTATCGAAACTCCCGACCGGAGTGCAGTACACGTTCGGATTACTTGGGTTCGGGGTCGAGGTGGCGCAGGTAGCCGAGGAGATGAAACCTGGGCGGTCGTTAAAGATCGAGTCGCCGTTCACATCGGTTGGGGTCGTGATATTGAAGGGCGTCCCGGAGCTCACCACTATGAAAGGGCTTAAGCGGATGGCGTACGGCATGGCGATGCTCCCCCCGAGGAAGAGCCGGTGACGAACATCGAAAGTCGCGCGCCCATAATCCTGGCTGATGTTGTAGGAATTCGAGGCGAAGTTCGAAACGCCTGAGGCATCGCTGTTGGCATAGTTCAGGGTGTAGTAGCCAAATAGTTGCAGCTTGGAACCCGCGCGAATATTTGTATTCGCGATGAGCTGGTTCTGGCGGAAAACGGACTCCGAGACATACTCGTAGACGTATCCTTGCGCTGGGTTGGGGCGTTGTCCGTTGATGGGTGCGTTAGCGTTGATCGTGCCGAGTTGATCGAAGCCGCGCGAATTCAAGTAGGTCACCGACAAAGTGGCCGATTTTGTCACTTGCCGTTCGATGCTTAACGCGGACTGCAACGTGTAAGGCGCGTGCAGCCTGGGATCAACGCGGTAGATGGTCGGAGTACTCGTCGCCGCCGATAAGCTGCAATTGGCAGGTACTGGAAAGCAGGTCGGATTGTTAATTACATATTGCTGTTGAACGACGCCGTTCACGCGCTCAGCCTCGAGAATTTGTTGCGATTGAAAACGATCGTAGAAGATGCCGAAGCCGCCACGTATAACCGCCTTCGGCGGCGCGGTTCGCCCGCCGATACCCCATGCAAATCCTACTCGCGGCGCCCAATCGGCGTGATCGTGGATGTCATTCTGGGTTTCGAAGCGCAGGCCGTAACTCAGGGTGAGATTCGGGCGCGCGCGCCAGTCGTCCTGCAGATAAAGGCCCGCGTCGTAGGTAGTGACATTCGTGTTGGGCAAACCGCTGGTGATCGAGAGCTGAGTCGCGTAAGGAGTGCCGCCTGTTTTGAGCTGCTGTTGCGCGTATTGATAGGAGATTGGACAGGGCGTGCTCAGCGGAGGCGGCGGGTTGTGGTCCGTATGACAATTGGGATCGGCGTCGGTTGGCAAATTAAGCGACGAGAACGTAAACGTCCCGTTAAAGCTCGAAGTCGAAAAATTAGCATCGCGCAATGCCCGGACTCGGGCTCCGAACTTCAGGTTGTGATTTCCGTGAATCACGGAAGTGTAGTTCTGGAATTCGTAGTGGTCCTGGTGATCAACGATCGTGCCTTGGTTATTGCCTCCACCATCGAACGCGCCGCGGACGTTAACGGTGGGGTCAGTACTGAGCGGATTTTGGCTGCTGAGTTCGCGCAGATACTGGAACCGGGTCTCATTCACGATCTTGGATCCGAATACCTGCGTGTCACCAACCTGAAAAGTGTGTTCGCTCGTAACGGAGTTGTAAGCCTGCGAGGCGAGCGTGAATTGTCCCGGACCCTCGTCGTTCTCCGTATCGCGATAATACTGATAGCGGGCGGTCAGAGTGTTGTTCTTGGTAATGGCCCAATCAAACCGCGGGCCTAAGTTCGTACGATAGCGCGGGTACGGAACGGATTCCACGTCCGGAATCGGATTGAGATTTGGATGGAGAATCGTGGCATTGATGGCGTTCAGATCGTTGATGTTTCTGCGCTCCGCCGTGAAAAAGAACGACGCAGTCTTACTCAGTGGGCCCCCGATATTGCCGCTGTATTGCGTGGAGTCGTAACCCGGCTCGGCGCCAGCAAAGGGATTGTGGGAGTTGAAAGCGGAGGTGTTACCGAGCACAAAGAACTGTCCGTGGAACTTGTCGGTGCCCGGCTTGGTGAAGATCTCGATCCGGCCGTACCCGAGTTTGTCGTACTCGGAAGAGAATGGATTCTGGTTGATGCGGATCTCCCGGATTGAAGACTTGGGCGGGAGTTGTCCGGCGGTGAAGCCGTCAATATACATTTGGCCGCCGTTTGGACCGGCCGATGGCCCGGCGAGCGCTTGCAAATCCGACAGCAACTCGTCCGGATCGTCGGGCAGAGCCTCCAGTTCCTGCCCCGAAATCACGATCGCACCGGCGTTGTTCGCGGGATTGACGTCGATGGTCGGAGCTGTATCCGAGACCTGGATCTTCTCTTCTTCCACCTGAATGATCATTGAAACGTTCAGCCGCAACGGCTGGTTCGAGACCACGACATTCGCGTTTTCATAGCGAGCAAAACCCGGCGCCGAAACGGCCAGCGAGTACTTCCCTGCCGGAACAGTTTTGAATTCGTACATGCCTTGCCCATCGCTCTGAGTAGTGATGGAAGTCCCTGAGGCCGGCTTCAAGACGAGGCTTGCATCCGGAATCACGGCGCCGGAAGGATCGGTGACTTGTCCGCGCAACGCGCCAGTGTCGGTCTGTGCGACTGAAGCCGGGAGTAAGGATAAGAAAACCGATAAGAAGACTAAAACATATTTCATAAATTGAATTCTGCGTAATGCGAATGGAAGAAAATCGCGTCAATAAGTCCCGTCCCACCGGGACTCACCCACTTCCTCCGCGATGATTTACGTGCCTGGCTTATCTGGTCACCTCTGACACGAGATTGATTATTGACTTCCAGAATCGCCGCCGGGCATGCCCCCCAGACTCCATGGGGTCAACATCATCGCCTGATTCGCATTAGGTGCAGCCTGAAGAATCGCTTCTACACCACTCAGCAATGTGATCGCCGTGCTGGGATTCGAAGGCGTGCCTTGCGTCGTGACCAGCATGATGGCATCGCCTTTATGCAGATCCGTCAGCGCGACTGCCGGCAGGCGATTGAGCAGCTGCTGAATATCAGGCGCTCCTGTGCGCACGCCGCTCATGCCCCCACCTGAGGTTCCTGGCGCGCCTGTATTTGCCCCGCGCGCGGCCGCCCCGGCGCCAGTTCCATTCTGACCGGATGAAGCGGCGCCGGCTCCAGGCATTCCGGCCGGCATGGAGCCAGCGACCGAGGCCTTTAGACGCGCTGCCATGCGCTGCGCGATTTCCGCGGGAAGCTGGTGTAACTGGGAATCTGGAGTGACCTTCACCTGTACCGTTTTCTTGCTCAAGACATCTTGAACGGTGACCATACCTGCGCTGGCATCGACCGAATTGATGGTCCCGGCAATGTTTCGGAAGCTGCCGGTGACGATCTCCTCTGCGGCGAACCCGGTCCCGTCAGCGCTACGTTCACCCCGAGCGCGCAACTGATCGCCGGCATGGATCTCCGCGAATGAACTGGGGCTCGCGTCTTCGAACTTGACGGAGTCTTGAGCGTACCGGCGGAAAACGGTCTTCGGTGAACTGTGAACGGCGATAGTTTTTTTTCCTCCGAACCCCATCACAGACAAGGAGACCGTTCCGGTTGGCGGGTCCACTGCGCTGACTAGCCCGCCGAGTCCGCGTTTCTGCCAGTCCTGGCGAATGCGATCACTTACCGCGGCGACGACGGCGCTCGTGATCACCAAGACTTCTAAAACGGAGATCGATTTCGAATCGGCCGAAGCGAAACCACGCACGCGGATCTTGTCGCCCACCCGCAAGTCCTGCAGTTGAATGGAGGTCGCGTTCTTGAGATCGTTCGCACCGGGCACCAAGCGCTTGATACTCGCATTCGGTTCGACGTTTGCCGTGATTTCCGGGCCGGCTTCTGGCGCTAGAGTAATGACGTTGCCATTGATTGCCTTGATGGTCCCGATGCTCTTGGCCACAGCTGCATTTGTCGGCGCCCCTTGAGGTGTGGAATTCGCGGTTTGGAATGCTGTCGAGTGGGAGACAGCAGGTCCCACACAAGCGGCGACGCAGGCGGTCATCACGATCAATTTGCGTGTGCTCATACGGCCAATGTTCTAATTTACATCGCGGCCAGCCACGCAAGTATGTGATTTACAAAGTTTTACCCGTCTGAAACGAACTTCACAAAAGACAACTTGTTTATCTCGCCATTGCGCACTCTGGCGCGTGGTCATCCAGAGTGCCAATAGACGGGTGTCCGAGGCAACGTTACGATTTTGGTGAGTGCGTGGGGAATGCTACGCGACCAAGGATGAGTGTCTTGAGCCGCAGGTTTGTCTGTTGGGCGATGCTGCTGATTGTTCCATCGGCGTTGCTGGGGCAAACTCCGTCTGCCATTCTCCATACGCAGGGAGGCGTCTGGGTCAATAATTACGAGGCGAACGACTCGTCCGCGATCTTCACCGGGGACGTGATCGAGACACGTCCGGGATTCTCGGCAAACCTCATGTTAGAGGGGTCGTCAGCTCTAATTCAGCCAGAATCGGTGACGAAATTTGAAAGTGACCTGCTGGCCCTCGAGCATGGCGGAGTTTCGGTTGGGACGTCACGAAGCTTCAAAGTCAGGGTGAAGTGCATCACCGTGACCCCGGTTGCGAATGAATGGACGCAATATGAAGTCAGCGATGTGAATGGAACCATTCAGGTTGCGGCGCGTAAGAATGACGTGCACGTGGAAGTCGCTGGCCATCAGAAGCCCTCGGGCGATAATGCTGGATCACAGGGCGGATCGGTGAAGGAAGGCGAGCAGAAGAATTACATCGAGTCCGACCTCTGTGGCGGCCCACCACGCAAGGGGGGGGCCTCAGCCATCGATCCGAAGTGGATCGCAATTGGGGCCGGAGGCGCTGGAGTTTTGATTTGGGTGCTTATCCACGGCGGAGGCGGAAGCAGCCCGACTCCAATAAGCAAGTCGACACCGTGACTCACCTGGAATGGAATAAAGATTCTGAACTCGATCTAGCCAATCTGCTTCAACGAACGCCCAGTGCCTCGAGCGTACTCCGATAGTGGTCGCCAGTGGGTCCGGTGCTTTCATGCGACCGGACAAAGGAAATGATTCGGCCCTTGACCTCGGCAGCATTCGGAAAGTCGCGATTGGTCCAAAATCGCTGGCCGGGATCGAAGAATCCGACGCGAGCCAGAAATGACGTTCCGTAGTACTCGGCATCTTCCACTGATCCATCTGCGATGTTCACCTTGAATGATCCGTCGGGCTGGAGCGACTCCTTCAAGCACCAATCCAACATACGATCGATCTCGGCCGTCATTGTTTTCCGCTGAACATCGCTCGCCTGATTCCAACCGTAGCGAAACAAGGTCGCTACATCCATGTTGTTGTGATTCCAGTACTGCCCTTTCCAAAGCCACCCAGTGGGATAGTCGAGGTCTTTCAGGGCGAGGGCGGTATCAAGCAGTCGCGGCATATCGGGCACATTACCTTTGAGATACGACACGACGTGAAACGTGAGGCTGAGATCGTCGGGAAAATCTTCCCTCCCGCCTCGCAGATAGCGCTCTCCCCAAAATCCGGTTTGAGGGTTGCGATAGCGGTGAAGAACTCGATCTAGAAGGGCCCCTCGCAAGGCCGGATCGACAATGTAATTCTCCGGCTTGCGACGAACTATTATCTGCAGCAGAGTCGCCAGAGTTTCGTTGAACTCACGTTCACGATCGACGCCAGTGCGGCGAACATCAGAAATAGAAAGTGCGTCCAGATAAGCGATTAGTCTTTCCGGCGTGGACACACGGCTTAAGAATTTTGGGAACGGATGCGGTGGTGGATCTTCCCCTGCCCGCGATTCGAAATGATCGTACGTAGCGTAGAGCTTCAGATACCACTGTGTGTAGCAGGCTCCCCACAGTCCGTCGCCGTCGGCATGATCGGAAGACGGATGGCTGATGCTCTGTTCCAATTCACTAAGACGCTGGTCAACCGGCTTAAAATCGGCCGAACTGATGAGAAGAGACTCGGTCTCGAACAAAATCTGATGGCCACAGGTAGTCTTCCCGCCCGTTGCTTCTTCCTCAAACAAACGTTTGGCCAAGGTTTTGGTGCGCGCAATCCGCAGTTCGAGCTCTTGTTTGTAGTGCGGATTGAACGCAACGAAGTCTTGCTCGAGCCGAGCAGTAGCTTCCTTATCGACGGCAGTAGGAGAAATCTGTGCTCGGACAAACGATGCCACGGCGAGAA
>Ga0307474_10001568_pt1 | contig 16484 bp, 11 predicted proteins | sample atmos_gasesECM1C_2_FD_203312 | JGI IMG/M metagenome (GOLD analysis project Ga0307474, IMG submission 203312) | Hardwood forest soil microbial communities from Morgan-Monroe State Forest, Indiana, United States - atmos_gasesECM1C_05 | ecosystem: Environmental > Terrestrial > Soil > Temperate... | reverse complement strand
GCTGCGCCAGGCGTTAGCGGATAGCATCGAACGAGGCTCGATCCGCAGTGTGCTCTTGCAAGGAGCGGGACAGCCCGCCGGGGCAGTGCTTCCCGATTGGATGAGCGGTTACGGATTCGTCTTTCCCACCGATGGAGATCTGCCGCGTGCCCGTCACGCGCGCGAACAAGTGCGTACGATTCCGAACTGGACCATCGCGTATGATAGCGGCGACCCGCGCGCAAGATTGTTGGCGGAGCGCATCGCACTCAACGGCAAAGACGCGGGGCTCTCGCTGCAGCCGACATCAACAGGGAATGGCGACTTGCGTCTGTTGCGGATTCCGCTTGCTTCGACGGATCCCTGGATTACTCTTGCCCAGGTCTTCAATCTTGCCGGAGTTGCGGTCCCGAAGAGCAAGGGTGGATCGATCGAGGAGTTATATCTGGTCGAGCATGCGCTGCTGACAACGCAACGCCTCATCCCTCTGTTTCATCTTCCAACTTCGTATATGGCCTCGGGGACTGTGAAGAACTGGAACGTCCGAGCGGATGGCACATTGAGTTTATCGAATTCCTCGATGGGGAACGGCATCCCATGATGTTCCGGCGCAAGCTGCTTGCCCTGTTCGCGCTCACGGTGTTTCTGTCTGTCGCGGCGATTGCCGGACTCGTCCTGGCGGTCACGCGGCGGGCATTCGCGAAGAGCGAGGAGGAGAGGACTTCCGCTCTGGTTGCGCAGTTTCAGCGTGAGTTCAATCGTCAGGGCGAAGAGATTGGCCGGCGCGTTCAGGCAATCGCCGCTTCGGAACCGGTGAGCCGAATGGCCAACGCGGTGAGCGGAACAGCATCCGACTCCGCGGGATACTTTGACCTTGCGAGGTCGATGGCGGACAGTCACCAGCTGGACTTTCTGGAACTCGTGGACGGGCGCGGCGTCATCATTTCATCGGCGCAGTGGCCGGCGAAATTCGGTTATCCGGTAACCGGCTTCGAGAGCCTTGCGGCGTCCAACGACCAAAACGCATTTCTGATGCAGGAGGAGATGCAGGATTCGGCAGCCCTGGGTATGTTCGCAGTGCGGACCACTCATTCGGGGGAGCATCCGATTTATGTGATCGGCGGGCGGCGGCTGGACAACAATTTTCTCTCCGCGATTGACTTGCCGGTTGGCATGAGGGCACTCCTCTATCAAAATCGCGGCGATCATTTCTCGCGCGAACTGCTGCTGGATCCGGCAGCGGCCGCAGCGGCCGGGCAGGCGCCCGCCCCGGAAAAATTCGCCACGCTGGTCGAAGCGGTGCGCCAGTCGCATCAGGAGATGTCTTCGAAAATCCAGTGGACCGCCGATCAAGCCGACGACGAATTGTTTCGTGCGATTCCGCTGACGGGGGTAGGGAAAGATCATCCGCTGCTGGGAATTCTGTTGATTGGAAACTCGCAGCGTTCGTACGTGGAATTGAGGCGGCGTATCCGCGACTCCGCACTGCTGGCGGGCGGCGCGGGCATTGTTCTGGCAATCTTGCTTAGCGGCTGGACGGCGGTTCGCGTGACGCGGCCGGTGGAGCAACTGGCGCGGGCGGCTCAAGATGTGACCGCGGGGAACTGGAACACGCACGTGGAGGTGCAGGGAGAAGACGAAGTCTCACAACTCGCGGAGTCTTTTAATCGAATGACGGCAGAGTTGATCGCCCAAAAAGAACGGCTCGTGCAAGCGGAGCGGGTGGCGGCCTGGCGCGAACTAGCCCGACGGTTGGCGCACGAGTTGAAAAATCCGTTGTTCCCGCTTCAATTGACTGTGGAAAACCTGGTTCGCGCGCGCACGCAAAGTCCGCAAGAATTCGACGAAGTATTCCGCGAGAGTTCGCAGACGCTGCTGGCTGAGATTTCGAACCTCAAGGCGATCATCGGGCGCTTCAGCGAATTTTCGAAGATGCCGCAGCCGCAGTTGCAGCGAGTGAACGTGAACGAAATCGTGCAGGCAGTGGCACAGTTGTTCCAGGCGCAGTTTCATGGCCCCGGACGCGAGCCTATTGAGTGCAATCTGGATTTGGGTGAGGGCGTTCGATCCATTTCTGCCGATCCGGAATTGCTGCATCGCGCTCTTTCGAACCTGGTGCTGAATGCCATGGACGCGATGCCTAGAGGCGGAGTGCTGACATTGCGCACCCGCCGTACGGATGGGAAAGTGATCCTTGAAGTGGCGGACACGGGCACGGGGTTGACGCGCGAGGAATGCGAGCGCATCTTCACGCCGTATTACACCAGCAAACAGCATGGGACTGGTTTGGGGCTGGCGATCGTACAGTCGGTGATCAGCGATCACGGCGGCAGAATCAGCGTGCGCAGCGAGCCCGGGGTGGGGACAACGTTTGTCATCGAACTACCGGACAGTTCGCAGCTGAAAGAAAAAGCTGCCACAGTTGAAAGTGCGGACCAGAGTGCCGCATCTGTGCACGAGTAAAAATCGGAGGATCGTTGCCACTGAAAGCACACCTGCTGATCGTCGACGATGAAGCAAATACGCTGGCTTCGCTCTCACGGGCGTTCCGGCTTGCCGGGCATGAGGCTACCGTCTGCGACAACGCGAATAAGGCCATGGAACTGGCCAAGGCGCAGAACTTCGACCTGATCCTCTCGGATGTCGTCATGCCAGGGAAAGACGGTTTGATACTGCTCGAAGAACTCAAGAGCCAGGGAATTGCCGCGCCGGTGGTGATGATGTCGGGGCAGGCACATATCGAGATGGCTGTGCGAGCCACGCGTCTGGGCGCGCTCGATTTTCTGGAAAAACCGATCTCCACCGAAAAGCTGCTGCTGACGGTTGAGAATGCACTGAAGCTGCAGCGCTTGGAGAGTGAAAACCGGCAATTGCGGCAGCGGCTGGGCAAGCATGAAATCGTGTGGAAGGGCGAAGCCATGCGTCGCGTGATGGCGCAGGTAGATCGCGTCGCGGCCAGCGAGACGCGAGTGTGCATCCTCGGCGAGACTGGAACCGGTAAGGAACTGGTCGCGCGAACCCTGCACGAACGAAGCGCGCGGTCGGGCGGGTCGTTTGTCACCTTGAATTGCGCAGCGGTTCCGGCGGAATTGATCGAGTCCGAACTGTTCGGCCACGAAAAAGGATCGTTCACCGGGGCGTCCGGACGACATATCGGAAAATTCGAGCAGGCAGATCAAGGCACGATCTTTCTGGATGAGATCGGCGACATGCCTTTGAACATGCAGGCAAAACTTCTTCGTGTGCTGGAGGAGGGAGAGGTCGAGCGAATCGGCGGCGACAAGCCGATCGCCGTGCATGTGCGCGTGATCGTTGCCACGCATCGCGATCTTGAGGCGCGGGTTCGTGAGGAGAAATTCCGGCAGGACTTGTTTCATCGCATCTTTGTTTTCCCGCTGGCGCTGCCTCCTCTGCGCGAGCGACGCGAAGACATCCTGGTTCTTATCCAACATTTTGCGGCGCAAGTCTGCGCGCAAAACGGCTGGAAGCCAGTCTCCTTCACTGAAGATGCGACGCGAGCATTGCAGGCTTACGCCTGGCCGGGGAATGTCCGCGAACTGCGCAACATGGTGGAGCGCCTAATGTTGCTTGCCACCGAGGGTCAGGTGGATTCCGAGACGGTGCAGAACGCCCTGCCGAAGACTTCCGCCGCTTCCCTGCCGACAACTACTCTCGCCGTCGGGGCGCTTGCCGATCGCGTGCAATCGTTCGAGCGAGAAGTGATCCTGGCCGAACTGAAGCGCACACATCAGAACATGAGCCTCGCCGCGAAAGCTCTTGGCTTGGAGCGCAGTCACCTGTATAAGAAGGCGGAACAACTCGGGATCGATCTGCGTGCCATGCGCCGCGAGCAAGACGCACAGGATTGACCTTGGGTCAGTAGTCCCATTCCGGAGAAATCTTGGCCCGCATCGCCTGGATCGTCTGCCTCTTCTTTGTATCTCCTCCGAGCCGCGTGCTCGCCACCGAACTGCCCTCACCACCCGCATACGGAGTGCGCATGGAGCAGGCATGGATCCCAATGAAAGATGGTGTTCGCCTGGCTGCGACTCTCTACATGCCAGATGGCGCCAAGCCTGGTGAGAAGTTCCCTGCGCTGCTGGAATATCTTCCCTACCGCAAGGACGACGGCACGGCAGCCGGAGATTATCCGAAGCATTCTTACTTCGCGCGGCGCGGGTATGTGGGAGTGCGCGTTGACATTCGCGGCTTTGGCGCCAGCGAAGGAGTCCCGCCTGAGCGTGAATATTCGGAGCAGGAACAAACAGACTGTGAGCAGGTCATCGATTGGCTGGCGCATCAGTCCTGGTCGAACGGAAATGTAGGAATGTTCGGAATCTCCTGGGGAGGTTTCGCAGCGTTGCAAATGGCGATGCGACATCCTCCAGCGCTGAAGGCGATCCTTGCGGTCGATGCCACCGCAGAACTCTTTCATGACGACGTTCACTACATCGACGGCATGGCACACATCGATGAGTTTGAACTGAACATGGACATGGCCGAGGGCTGGGTCGGCGCGCCCGGGTACTCTCTCGACGAAAAAGTGCTGGGGCCGCGCTTTGATTCGCCTCCCTGGTCGCTGCTTTATCTCCGACATCAGCATGACGGGCCATTCTGGCGCGACCGCGTCCGTCCACTAAGCGAGATCACGATTCCTAGTTTTCTGATTGGTGGACTGCTCGATGGCTACCGCGACAATATTCCAGACATGCTGATGCAATCAAAAGCGCCGATCAAGGCTATCGTCGGGCCATGGAATCACACATTCCCCAACGATGCTCGGCCCGGCCCACAGGTCGAATGGCGCGATCAGGCGGTGCGCTGGTTCGATTACTGGCTCAAGGAACGCGACACAGGAATGCGGCGGGATCCTCGGCTCGTCATTTATATGCAGCACTGGCATCCGCCCGACCCGAATTTGCAAACTGTGCCGGGAGAGTGGCGGCGCGAGGATGTGTGGCCACCGAAAGAAGCTAAAGATGCAACTTTCTTCTTCCGGTCGAATCATTCGCTGGCGGATTCCCCTGCCACCGACGGCCGCCATGATTTGAAGTACGTACCCACAGTCGGCGTCGAGGCCGGCTTCTGGTGGGGAGAGTTGTTAAGCGATCCGCGACCCGTGGATGCTTTCAGTCTAGTCTACGACTCGGATCCGCTGAAGGAAGAGGTTGCAATTCTGGGGCGTCCGCACGCGCTGCTGCGCGCGTCTGCCACCGCGCCGTTGGCCGACTGGTTTGCGCGGCTCTCCGATGTCGCTCCCGACGGTACTGTCACGCAGATCACGGGCGCGGGAATCAATGGAGCACAACGGGATTCCATGAGCGACCCGCATGATCTCGAGCCGGGCAAAGTTTACGGGCTCGACATCGAAATGCATCTGACCTCGTGGGTCTTTCCCAAGGGACACCGCGTTCGAGTAGCTATTTCGAATGCTTTGTGGCCGATGATGCTGCCGACCCCATATGCGATAACAACCTCGCTCGAACTCGGCGGCGCCCGCGGATCGCGCGTTGTTCTACCGACGGTCCCGGTGCACGGCACGCCTGCGCCTGAATTCACGCCCCCGCAACCTTCTGAGGAGCGCACTGACATCAAAAGCTTAGGCTTTCCCTGGCCCGGCGAGTGGACGGTCGAGCGCGACGAAGCGAGACAGAAGACGACTGTGCACTGGAAGGGAAAGGACGGTTACGTTTATCCGTGGGGCACAGAAGACGATTTGGAAAGCTTGACCTATGAGGGCGATGACGCGCACCCAGAAACATGCTCGGTGCAAGGCGAGGCTGAAAGCACCTTCGCTCTCCAAGGCCGCACGCTGGCGTGGCGCGGGCATCTACTGGTCACAACCGACCAGAAGAACTTCTACTACAAGTACACGCGCGAACTATTGAAAGATGGTCAGATGCTGAAGACGAAAACGTGGCAAGAGACGATTCCACGGGATCATCAGTGAGCCTGCTTGTAGATTTTACCTTCCTTCATCACGAAGGGAATGTCTTCCAGCAAGCGGATGTCGGTGAGCGGGTCTCCATCGACCGCAATCAAGTCGGCGTACTTGCCCGCCTTGATCGATCCCAGCTCGCTGGAGCGACCGAGTAAATCGGCCGCACTGCTGGTTGCGGCCTGAATAGCCTGCATCGGGGACATGCCGTACTTCACCATAAAGCCGAACTGCTTTCCGCTGGTTCCGTAGGCACAGACTCCGGCATCGGTTCCGAACGATAGCTTTACGCCGGCTGCGACCGCTTTACGAAAATTTTCGCGGTGAAGCTGACCGAGTTCGGCGTCATGCTGCAGAAAGTCCTTGGGAAGATTGCCATTTCTTCCATCCTCCTGGATGCACTCCTCGTCATAGATGTCCATGTCGAGATAAGTGCCATTCTTTTTGGCCAACGCAATGCCCTCGTCATCAATCATGGTCGCGTGTTCGACGGACGCCACTCCGGCACGAATCGCATTCTTGATGCCGGCCGCCGAATGCGCGTGGGCCTCGACCCGTAGCCCGAAGTGACTGGCCTCGTCAACCGCGGCTTGCAGCTCCTCGGGCGTGAACTCCTGCGATTTTGGATTGCTGCCATGAGTCAGCACGGCGCCGCTGGCCAGAACTTTGATGTGATCGACCCCTTGCTGCGCCAGTTGACGGATGACCTTGCGCACTTCCCATGGGCTGTTGGCCTCGCCATAGTGCAAGTCCCATGGTAGGGGAATGTCGGGAGCGAGGCCGGTCAGGGCGCCTGCGCCACCGGCGATCGTGACGTAAGCGCCAGCAACAAACATCCGAGGGCCGACGACATCACCGCGGTTGATTGCATCGCGAAGGGCAATGTCTCCAAGCGCGCGGTAGGTGCCGACATCGCGCACGGTGGTGAACCCCGACTCCAGCATGGCGCGCGCATTGGGTACGGACTCGAGCGCAATTTGAGCAGCTGTCTTTTTGAATTGAGCGATGGGATCGCCGGTACGCGCGCCATCCGCAAGGTGGGTGTGGCAGTCGATAAGCCCAGGGAGCACGGTCATGCGGCTGAGATCGATGACGGTCGCGTTGGCTGGAATCGACAAGCCCTTGCCGACACTTTCGATCTTGGCATCACGAATCAGGATGATCTGATCTGTCAGCACCGTGCCCGAGTCCGGATCGACGACTTTGCCGGCACGAATCGCTGTGACCTGAGCTGAGACCAGGTCTGATAAAACGCAGACGAGTAGGAACAGAATGAGATTTCGTTTCATCATGTTTCTCTGGAGCACAAGGAATTTCAGTCTGCCGCCGCTTCGGAGGCGAGCGGGATTCCTTTTAAATCGGCGGCAAGAAGCCGGTGAAACAACTGCTCCCCAGCCTCGCGCCTCACCGAGAGTCGACCAGATCCATAGGCACGCGACTTGAGGCCGCGCTGCACATCTTCGCAAATGCCAAGATCTTCATCCTGGACACGATTTCCGACACTCACTGACTGCTCGTTGTATGCACGGCTGGATTCGCTCACGTCTGCGAAATAGAAGTCAAAAATCACCGTGCAATGATCGGCATCGACAGGGATCACGTAATTGGTGTCCATGTATCCCTCGTAGCAATTGATCATGAGGTTGGGATATTGCCAGAAATAACAGGCGCGATCACCTTTCCGCGTCTCGCCGGTGGCCGCATCTTCGGCGGAGCCGACCATCGGGCTCGACTGCAGGCAATAACGATCCTCGTTCTCGATGGTGTATTGCTTGTAATCGAGCACCGAGTTCAAGCCTTTGTGCAAATGGGGAACGTGGTATCCGCCATCGAGATAGTTGTCGACGAAGACTTTCCAGTTGCAGTTGATGTTGTACGTTCTGCGGTCGAAGTAATGGAGCTTGTTGATCGCCAATGGAGCGACGCGTTTGACCAGTCCTCCGAGGAACTCGTGCAAGGACGCGGCTTGCGGGTCGAGATTCACGAAGATAAAGCATTCCCACGTTTCCACGCGAATGGGGATAAGCCCGTTTTCTGCGCGTTCAAAACCTTCGACCCCCTCAAACTCCGGCATGCCTTTAAGAGATCCGTCCAGCCCGTACTTCCATCCGTGATAGGGACACTGCAGAATGGAGGCCTGCCCGCAGGGTTGGGTCACGACGGCAGCAGCATGGTGACGGCAAACGTTGTAGAAGGCACGTAATTTCTGGTCACTGCCACGAACGACAACGATCGGCTCTCCGGCCAGCCGAGTGGAGACAAAGTCTCCCGGTCGTTGCAACTGATCGGTGCGCGCCGTCAGTTGCCAGGTCCTGCCGAACACGTTCAGGCGCTCCAGTTCCGCGATGCGCGGATCGACATACCAGGGCGCGGGGATGGTCGACGCCCGGGCCAGCGGCGCGCGATCGTCGTAGCTCGCGAGAATCTGATCAATTGAGCCTTGCATAGTTACTCCCAGATCAAGCGATGTACCTTGATCCCATCGATCGAATTTACTAACGGCGATGATTGGCCCGAGCCTGTCGCGATGCCCGGGGTGCGCGCTCCATCGGTCCAGAGCCGATTGCCCGCTGCAACACGTCGATGAATTGTTGGATGCGGGCTTCCTTCTTTTCTAACGATTCGCCCTGATGACGAAACAGGCCAGGATCCAACTCCGCAGTGAGCAGCGCGTCCTGAAAGCGCTCGATGGTCCAGTCCAGAATGGAAACCATCATCTCAATGTCGAGGTCCTTGCGCAGTTCCCGGCGCTCGAGGCCGAAGCGGACGAAGTTCACGGTTCCGTAGGGATCCTCGGCAATGAGGAAGCGATTGATCTCTCGCTTCAGTACGAGATCGGTGCCGTAGTTGCCGAGCAGCGAGATCCGATACGGGATCCAGTCGTCATGCACCAGATGTTCGGTGCGCGCCAGCCAATAGCGAAGCACTTCGAAAAATCCAGACTCGCGGACTTCAGCCGGCGCGTCCAGATACTTGGCAAAGGATCGCACGGCGCGCTTATAGACTTCGAAGAACAATCCGTCCTTGCTGCCGAAGTGCTGGAAGATTGATCCCTTGGCAATTCCGAGTCCGGCGGCGATGTCCCCCACCCGCGCATCATGATATCCGTGCTCGGCGAAGTGCTGCGTGGCCGCTTCGATGATGCGTGTCCGCTTCGCTTCCGAACGAGGACGTAGCGGTGCGTTCCGCTGATATAGAGGAGGAGCAACGCGATTGCTGGCGATTCCCGGCATATAAGTGACTATCAGTCACGGCAGCTTACTTCAGAAACATCTTCATTTCAACTTCATTTTTACTGCTTGTTGGGGTAATGTTATCGAGATTCAGCAGACCTCCGTGACCAAGAGTCAGATCAAAACAAAATCCAATCCTGCGGTCTACGATGCCGTCGTAGTCGGAGCCGGCCACAACGGGCTGACAGCCGCGGCTTATCTGGCCCGTGCCGGACTTTCCGTACTGGTGCTGGAGCGTCGGGAGATCGTAGGCGGATGTTGCGTGACCGAAGAAATCGCGCCCGGCTGCCGCGTGTCGACTACTTCATATGTTGCCAGCATGCTCCGCCCCGAGGTGATTTCAGAGCTACGGCTCCGCGATTATGGACTGCGCATGATTCCCTGCGATCCGGCAATCCAGGTTCCTTTCCCTGATGGGCGAGTCGTTCCCTGGTGGGCGGACCGCGACCGAGCGCAGAAAGAATTTTCCAGGATTTCCGCAAAAGATGCTGCACGATTTGTGCAAGTCGACGATCAGTTGAAAAAACTGGCACGCTACTTGCAGCCGTTTCTCCTGGAACCGCCGCCGGAGATCGATACTTCAACCATTAACGGCTGGGCCGATTTGTTCCGCGTGGGCAAGCGCTTTCGTGGCATTTCAAGAGCTGAGATTGCACAGCTGGTTTCTTTTCTCACCGGTAGTCTCGGAGAGTTTCTCGACCGCAACTACGAGTCTGAGGAGATGAAAGCCATCTTCCTGGCGAACAATGTGTATGGCAAGCATGGAGGCCCATATCAGCCAGGCAGTGCCATCGGATTGCTATTTCACCTGCTCAGCGGCGGCGAGCACGAACTGCAAGGCTTCTACGGACATGTAATCGGCGGCATGGGTTCGATTAGTCAAGCATTGGCTGCAGCAGGCCGAGACTTGGGAGTTGAGATCCGAACTTCATCGCCGGTCGCTCGCATTGAGGTCCGCAATGATCGGGTCCGCAGCGTGGTTCTTGAGGATGGTACCGAGTTGTGCGGGCGCATTGTGCTTTCGAACGCCGACCCGAAACGCACATTCCTGAAGCTGATTGACGCTAAACACTTGCCCGAGGATTTTCTCGCCGCGGTCCGCGGGATCAAGATGGCCGGCCCATGCGGGAAGGTAAACTTGATTTTGTCCGAGGAGCCAAAATTCACGGGTACGCCTGCCCACGCTACGCCACTCGAGCGCACGTTCTTTACGCTAGTTCCTTCGCTTGAGTTCGCAGAACGCTGCTACGACTTGGCCAAGTTTGGCGAAATTCCCGAGCAGTTGTGGGTAGACTGTGTTGTCTCATCGAATGCCGATGACTCGCTCGCGCCCGCGGGCAAGCATGTCCTTACTTGCTTCGTGCAGTATGTTCCGTACCATCTTCGCAAAGGCAACTGGGACGATAAGCGAGAGTTGCTGGGCGATCGTGTGGTGAAGAAGATTGCCGAATATGCGCCGAATGTCCCCGGCGCGATCGTGGCACGGCAAGTGCTCACTCCTCTGGACCTCGAACGCACGTACGCGCTTACGGAAGGAAACATTTTCCACGGAGATTTGCGGCTCGAACAACTCTTCTTTATGCGTCCCGTCCCGGGATGGTCGCAGTACAGGACTCCCATAGCCGGTCTTTATCTTTGCGGCGCGGGGGCGCACCCCGGAGGCGGCGTGACCGCAGCGCCCGGCCGCAATGCTGCCCATCAGGCGCTGCGCGACTGGAAGAGAGGGCGCTTCCGCGAGGCCGCCGCATGACTTCTACGAACGGAAAATCCGATTCCCTGCCGAAGACGGCGGACGCGGTAATCCTCGGCGCGGGCGTGATGGGCACTGCGATCGCATTTCATCTTGCCCGACGCAATGCCGGAAAGATTGTCGTCCTTGATAAAGAACACGTGGGTCGAGGCGGCAGCGGACGTTCCTCGGCACTGGTCCGGATGCACTATAGTTTTCCGCCCGAAGTTCAATTAGCTCTGATCAGTTTGCGTACCTTCGAGCACTGGCGAGATGTCGTCGGTCAGCCGGGGGACTTTCGCAAGACAGGTTTTGTGCGCATCGTGCATCCTCACGAAGCGGAACGATTAAAGTTGAACGTCGAGATGCAGCGCACTCTGGGCGCAAAAGTAGAACTCATCGACAAGTATCAACTGCACGACCTCGAGCCCGACTGGAATGTCGATGATGTCGAACTTGCGGCATACGAACCGGATTCTGGCTACGGGGACGGCGCCAGCGTGGCAGGAGACTTTCTAGCGGCGGCCCGCGACCTGGGGGTACATTATTTCTCTCGCACGCAAGCCATAGAATTCATCGTTGAGAATGGGCGCGTCGGCGGTGTCGCCACAGATCTGGGAACGATCTCATCGCCGACAGTGATTTCAGCCATCGGCCCCTGGACAAAACCGCTGTTCGCGCGAGCGGGGTACGAAGTTCCCATTGAATGCGAGTTTCACCAGGTCGCCATTCTCCGGAACGCACCCGACATGAAAGGTGGAGGCTGCGCCTGCATTGACTCGGTCACAGCAACGTACTTTCGCTCGGACGCACAGGACAAGTTTCTCGTGGGCGACTTCTATGGCAAGCGCCCGGTCGATCCCGACAATTTTCCGCAGCGCGCATCTGACGATTCGCTGGAGGAAATCATCGATCGCACGTGCCGGCGCATTCCGAAGCTCTCGGGCGCCGAGGTTCTGCGAGGTGTCACGGGAGTCTATGACATGACGCCAGACTCGCGCCCGCTGCTGGGCGAAATCCCAGGGATCAGCGGACTTTATCTCTGCGCGGGATTTTCGGGCATGGGCTTCAAGATTTCTCCCGCAATCGGTTTAGTGATGAGTGAACTGGTGCTCGACGGCCGGGCTAACGCGGTCGACATCCGCGCCTTCCGTCCGGACCGGTTTGCGCTGAACCAGCCCATCAAAGCGGAATATGAATATGTAGACGACTAGCAAGAACAGGAGCAGGTATGAAGAAGAAAGGCATTCTCGAACGGCTGAAAGAAGGACCGGTGCTGGGCGACGGCGGGTACCTGCTGGAACTGGAAAAGCGCGGATGGGTGCGCGCGGGCCCGTTCACGCCAGAAGTGGCGCTCACGTATCCCGATGCGCTGCGTGAGCTTCACGTTGAATTTCGCGAAGCTGGCGCGGAGGTTTTGCAAGCACTCACGTTCTATGCCAGCCGCGACAAGCTGGCCACGGTCGGCCTGGAAAACCGTCTCGAGGATCTGAATCGTGCTGCAGTTCGGGTTGCGCGCGAGGTCGCTGGCGATCGCTGCCTGGTGGCCGGCAACTTGAGTCTCACATGGATGTACGAACCGGACAGCCCGTCCGCCGCCGATCGCGTCCGCAAAACTTTCGACGAGCAACTCGCAGTTCAAGTGGAGGAGGGCGTCGACTTCATTATCGGCGAAACTTTTTCCTGGTTGGGTGAGGCGCTGATTGCCGTGGAGCGCGCGAAGAAGACCGGCTTACCCGCGATGGTCACCATCTGCTTTGAAAACAGAGACGAGACTGCCGAGGGTAAAAGCGCTGCTGATGCGGCCAAAGCGCTGTTTGATGCTGGCGCCGACATTGTCGGCATGAACTGCCTGCGCCCGCCGCAACACATCCTCGGCCCCATGGACCAGATGCGCCGCGCGGTATCGGGATATCTCGCCTGTCAACCCGTCGCGTATCGAACGCCAAAAGAGAAGCCGGATTTCACGAGCCTGCCGGAATTCCCCTATGCGCTCGATCCGCTGCAACTGACGCGCAAGGAGATGGCAGATTACGCCCTGCGGGCGCGCGATCTCGGAATCAATTTTATCGGCGCGTGCTGTGGCACGGTTGCCATGCACATCCGCGAGATGGCGCGCGTTTTGGGAAAGTTACCTGAGGACTCGCGCGTATGGAAGAAAGGTGGGGAAAAGCCGATGTCGGCGTACGAATACTACGATCACGACAAGGTCAATGCGGGAAGCACAAAGTAAACTGCGTCAGCCACAAAAATGCGGGCCCACTTTGGGCCCGCAATCCAACCGTGCTACAGGCCTACCCCACCTTGCGTACGCCGGGATCGACGGCGTGAACCAGCGGAACATCGACCAGATGCTCGCTGATGAACCACACCTGCAGTTCGTTGCGACGGAGTACGTCACTGATCACCATATCGTTGGTCCCATCGTCGCCGATTTCAACGGCACGCCGCGCGAGCTGGCGGCAATGGCCAATAATGATCTGATGGGCGTCGAGTAAGCGGGAGATTTGCACCGGCACTTCTTCCCTGCCTTTCGGTGGCCTCGCGATGCGAGTACTCTCGGCGATATCGGGAGCCATTGCGATCGAGATTCCTCCCAACAACTGAATGCGCTCTGCAATGGTATCGACCAGTTCCGCCTGCTCCTCATAATGCTTGTCATACAGCAGATGCAGCTGATAGAACGTTGGCCCGGCAACCTGCCAATGCGATTTTTTGTAAAGATCGCGCAATGTCATTGTGTCGGCGAGCATGATGTTGAGTTGCTCGGTCATCTCAAGGCGCACCGGTTCGTCGAGTTCGAGCGGCAAGGCATGCAAAACCTCACCAAAATCCTGAATTAGGGGGGCGCGTTGATGAATTCGTGGTTGTGAATTGAGGGTGTGGCGTGTGGAGGGAGGATCTTTCTTGGGCATGCAGTGGCCTCCTTTGATTTTGGAAGAATATCGTAGGCCGCAAATCAGGCAGGAAAAAACCGAGCGGCTGCTTTCTTAGATACCGCCGCGTTGAAAAGGATGCCGTCGACGTCAGAGTTTGACGCCCCTGACCTCCGTTGTTATCATCGAACTGCGGGGTGGAGCAGTCTGGTAGCTCGTTGGGCTCATAACCCAAAGGTCGGTGGTTCAAATCCACCCCCCGCAACCAACTCTCCGCGATTCCCTTCCTGCAAGTCTCCCGGATTCTTAAAGTTGCGAGTCGAGCCATGTGTATGGCTTTCCGGGTTTGCTGCTCTGTTGTTGTTCCATGTTCCAAAACTTGGAGCAAGTTGGAACAGATCGCCGAAAATCGCCCGCTCTAATGCGAGCGTGCGCTTCGATCCGCGTAGGCAGAGGTGTGTGTGTACCCAGCACATCTCCCAACCGACTTAATCTGAGGATGACCTCTGAGCCTGTAGGCCCTATCTGAGTAGGTGCGCGTGGGCCTGCCATCGCGGCGGGAACTGAGCTTGTCGATTGTGGCTGAACTTGCTCCAGTCCGCCTTCATTACCGCGTTTTGAATTGCCTCAGCCCGTTACTGTGAGGCATTCGGAAAGAGTGGGCGGGCGCTTTCTCAAGGTCGCAGGCGTAGCTGTCGCAGAACCGTGCAAAGTCCGGAAACCATCGCTCAGTCAGCATCTTCAAGAAGCCGTAGCTTCCGCCAACAATCGCAAACGTGGGCTCACCTGCTGCATACGAATCGACGTCAATCCATGTACGCCCTTGACGCTGTTCAAACCGGATGGTCCGGTGAGTGGCAAAACCGCCCTCGGTACCGTGGGCCAGATACCTGACGAGCGAACTGGGCTCACACATCTCTATTACGTATCGCAAAGGCAATGGGTGTGGATAATGAATGCCGCCGAGGATACAGCTATGCGGTGTCCAAGGAAATCCCGACCATCTTAGACCGTTATATACATCGGAAACCTTCGGCCAGTTTTCAATTTCGGCAAAGAGTTCCCAGACACGGTCACGCGGGAGGACCGTGGACACAGAGTACGAAAACTGCCGATACATATAAGGCTCCAGCATTTCCAAGACGTGCCTACCACATGTCCGCCGCACTCGGTATGCCTCATATCATCGCGCTCAAAGCCATAGAACTCGCTGTGTGTGAATACAGGTAGGTGTGACGAGAATCACAGACGTGAAAAATCGGTTTATAGGTTTGAAGCGCTATCAGGCTCGTTCTCATCCCTCTTACTGCTCAGCCATGCCCCGCCGCATCGCAGATGGCATGCGGGAACTTTTCCCCGGAGCCGTCGTTTCCGCACGAGGCTGAACTACGACGAGTCCTATCAGAACTCCACTCGGCGCTACGAGAATATACGATCCGGATCAGGGAGATGGCGGAGTTTGAGCGAATCGTTGATCCAAGACCGTGCCCACAACCCTACAGCACTTCCGTGTGAGCGCCGTTACGAGTCTGGTAGCATCAGGCACGGACACTGCAGTGTTAAGGGATGCGCGTCGCAAGATCGAAGCCTGGCGGCAGGATTACGTCCAGTCACGCTGCGTCGCTGTCGTTTTTCTTTTGTCTTCCCCATGTGACTTCTGTTGGCACATTCGCTGAGCGTGCTCATTCAAGTCCTTAAGCCGGCGCATGGCGATTCCCATGCAATTTTGAACAGCGCAATGCTTGCAGTCGGGGTCATGCAGATTCAATAGTGACAGCGCTATACAAAAACGACTCCTGAATGACACCCGTACCTCCCTCTGTGGGGAACTCACTATGACCGCACTCCAGGTCGAACGAAGAGACCAGTTTGTTGCGAGGGGCAGCGCCCGGATGTGAGCTGTGGGCAAAGGCGCCCGTGCTCAAAAAACAAGACCAGAGCGCCGCACCCCAAAGCCTCAGCGGACGATCAGCGGCCTCATCATGTCGTGCTCTTCGTGCTCAAGGATGTGACAATGCCAAACATATTCGCGGCCGCCCGTCCTGGGGCTCACTGCATCGCGCATCGCTGCCGTGGGAAGTTCCGGCAGGTCGAACTTCATGATCACTGTAGTGATCTCTCCCGGGTTCATGCGGACGGTTTCCTTCCATCCCAATTCGTTGGGGTCGGGTGGGATCGGCGGTCCGCTGTAGCTCCATCCGCTCGGATCACCCTTGAATGGTTGCCGCTGAATTAACTGTACGTTCACAAGATGGAAATGGATTGGGTGAGTGTCCCCGGTAAGGTTCATGATCTGCCACACTTCGGTGGTTCCGGCATAGGGATTTTCGGTGCTCGGCGCCATGTACGGCTGTCCCCACGTCGGCAAGCCCTGATTGTTGACTCCATTCTGGCCAAAGGTTCCGATCGTCTGAATCAACCGACCCATCTCGTCGAAGTCCTCATTCAAGGTCAGCATGCGATCCGCAACGCCGTGAAATGGAAATGCTCCGACGGAGGGGTCGCCGTGGCTGTAGAGCAAGCCTGGCTGATTGCCATTAAGGAAGTTGTTTTTCAGTTGAACATTCATTTGCGACAGCCAGGTAGACGTAGAAGTGCTGTCGCCGGTTCCATTTCCGACGACGATCTTCAGCACCGTCCGGGTATTCGGGCCGAATCCCAAATGTGTATTCGGCGCGCCACCGATTGCAGTCTGGTCGCCATCACAGGTGAAGTAATCGTTCCGTGGA
>Ga0307474_10001567_pt1 | contig 16484 bp, 16 predicted proteins | sample atmos_gasesECM1C_2_FD_203312 | JGI IMG/M metagenome (GOLD analysis project Ga0307474, IMG submission 203312) | Hardwood forest soil microbial communities from Morgan-Monroe State Forest, Indiana, United States - atmos_gasesECM1C_05 | ecosystem: Environmental > Terrestrial > Soil > Temperate... | reverse complement strand
GCAAGCGAGTTTGCGTCAGCTCTTGGCTGCTGCGAGCGCGTCGAGTGCGCCGATGACGGCACTCACGGGTGGCCGTACCTTGAATGATTCCTCGTACAGCTTCGTGCGTATGACGCCATTTTTGTCGAGAATAAAAATAATCGGCCTCGGCACGCCGTAAGCGCGATTGCCCGGCGGATATTGCGGGTCACGCAGCTTGTACAGGTCGATGACTTCGGACTTCGGATCAGACAGGAATGTGAAGGAGATATTCCGCTGGTCGGCAAAGTTTTTCGTAATCTCCGGACTATCGTACGAGAGCGCAGCGATCCGATAACCGCGCTTCTCTATCTCCGCCGCTCCGCTATTGATATCGATCAATTGGGCCTTACAAAACGGACACCAATCGGCGGACCGAAAGAACATCAGTACAAGACCTTTGCTGCCCATGACGTCAGCTAAGGTACGAGGTACGCCATTTTGATCGGGACGCTTGCCGATATCCGGAGCAATCAAGCCGACAGGAGGACCAAGGTCTTCGGCCGTTGCTGGTTTAAGCGAGGACGCAAAAGCGAACGCCATGAACCCGAGGAATAGTTTGAAGAAGTTAGAAGTCCGAAAAACAGTGGTCACAGGGCTCCTCCATTCGCAGTTGCTAGATTGTGGACCTATCGGTCCACAATCTATAGCCCGGCAACCACTGGTATGCACATACAAGATTTGTTTATCTCACCCGACTCAAGCTTTCACCTCGTCGGCCGTCGCCTGGTTCCGAGCCCTGCCGCGCTATGAGGCGATAACGCGGCGAGCTCGACCTCGGGCTGGTTTTGTGTACTTCGTGTGACGGTATGGTGTTTTGCCTTCACGCCGCATGGGTAGCGACGCCTTTCGCCAGCGTGAGCAGCTCATCGACGGACCACTGGTCGTAGGCGTCGGCGCCGTACTTCACCGCATTGATCCGTCCGGACGGCGCGATCAGGAAGTCGGCCGGCAGCCCTAAGGGCCCTCCCCCGACAACTCGCAGGGCGAAATGACCGTGCGCCATACCGCGAAACGCGGCCCCCAGGGAGTTGAGGCTTATGAAGCTAATCGAGCTTTCGACCCCAAAGTCCTTGTAAAGGGCTTTCTTCGGATCGCCGACCATCAGGAAAGGGATATCCTGTTGGTACGAGCGGATCGACCTCGGCGAGGAATGAAACACGATGACTTCCTTGATGCCTGCAGCGTCGATCTCTCTCGCACGTTTCCTGAATTGCCCGATATGCGTGTTGCAAATCGGACAATCAACGAAGCGCCGGAATTGCAGATGGACAAGGCGCTTTGCATCGGGGAGGTCTATGACCTCCCCGGTTATGGCTTCCATCGCCGTCGTCGGCAGCATGTCTCCTGGCTTGAATTTCATGACTTCCCCTCTCTCCTTTGCAATTCTCGACCGATTTACCGCTTCCCGCCTGAAAGGCGGATTAGCCTGCTGCAGCGCGCGGGGGTACGCCCGAAAGCGCGCGAAAGGCGTCGCTATGTTCTTCAACAAGAGCTTCAAATGAGCGGGGAGGGCGACCGGTAAGTTCCGCGACGGTGGTAGTCACAATATCCGCTGCGCCCAACCGTATCAGTTCGTAGGAACCAAGTGCGGCGTCGACCTCGTGTGGTGCGATCCCCTGGGCGATTCGCGACGCACGTGCTGCCGCCGGAGCCTCGTCGTCGTAGCTGAATGCGATGCCGGTTTTTTGGCTGAGTATCGTGGCGATGGTCTCGAACGATAGCGACTGCGAGCCGGTCACCATATGCGCTCCAGAGGCTTGCGGGCTCTGCAAGAGCACTGAGGCGACGACCGCCGCGACGTCGCGCCGGTCGACCCACGCTACTTTTCCAGCGCCTCCCGGAGCCGCAATCTTGCCGTTCGATCCAATGGCAAGTGATAGTGCGACTTGCATGTAAAAGTTCGGCCTTATGAAAGTATAGACTATGCCCGACTGGCGGATGATCTCCTCAGTTGCTGTGTTCTCGCGGCCATAGGAGAAGGGTGAGGTTTCGTCCCCTTCGAGAAACGATAAGTAGACGATACGCTTCACCTTGGCTTCTTTTGCTGCTCGCACCGCGTTCGAATGATAGGGCACGCGGTCTTGAACGCTCCCCGGCAGCGAAACCATAAAGACCTGCGTCGCGCCGCGCATTGCTTCAAGAAGCGCATCGTAGTCCTCGTATCCCGCAGTCCGAGCGTCGGTGGCTGCCCGCAGCCTTGGCTCTATTTTCCTGACATCGCGCGCCAAGGTTCGCACAGTTTGACCTTGCGCGACGAGTTCGGATGCAACCGCCGACCCGACGCGTCCACTGGCGCCGGTTACCAAAGAAATCATGGCGGGTCCTTTCGGTGGCAGCGGGCGAAGGCACGGTCGAAACACGCTACCGAGCACGAACGGCGCTTTGGATTGTTGGTCGCACCGTCAAAGAAAAGCGAGCAATCTTCGTTGCCGCATCGGAGGATGCGCGAGAGCCGATTCCCCTCAAAATAGGCCACGATCACTTCCATTGCCCGATATGCGTGTTGCAAATCGGGCGATCAACGAAGCGCCGGAATTGCAGATGGACTAGGCGCTTCGCATCGGGGAGGCTTGTGGCCTCCCCGGTCACGGCTCCCATCATCGTTGTAGGCAGCATGGCTCCTGGCTTGAATTTCAGGCAGCCTGCTCCAACGGCGCGACAAGCGGGAAGTCAACTTCCGTTCCGATTACCAAGTTCGTGTAATTGGCGAAGGTGAACAAAGCGACGTTCGCGACGATCTCCTGGATTTCCTCATCCGAGACCCCTGCGGACTTCACCTTTTGGAAGTCCCCATCTGTAACTGCGCCGCGCGCCCGCACGATTGCCGCGGCAAACTTTAGGATTGCGTCGACTTTCGGATCGGCCGATCCGGCCCTCCGGCACGCCGCGAGTGTTTCATCCTTCATGCCGTTGCCCTTGCCGATCGCTGTGAAAGCGGAAAGGCAATACGGGCAGCCGTTGATCTCCGAGACCGCGATCGCAATTTGGTATCGAGTCTCGAACGGCAATACGCCGCCTTCAAGCGTTCCGGAAAGATCGAGAAAGCCCTGAAATGCGGCCGGCGCGCCGGCCATCGTTCTGAAAGAGTTCGGAGCGGCGCCGTATTTATTCACCACGGCATCGAGCAGTTCTTTGGCTTTTCCCTTGGCCATTCCCGGATCGATGGCCTTTATTCTCTGCGTCATGTTTAGTGCCCTCTTAATGTTAACTGGACTGATCGGTCCAGTTAGTGCAATCGCATCTGGACTGTCAAGTCCAATTTGTGTAACGTGTTCGTGTGTCCGCAGATCAGAAATCCGAACCTCGCTCCTTGACCGCGCGCGGCGCGGCGACCCGATCGCGCATTATCGAGGCCGCAGCCGATTTGATTTACGCGCACGGCGTGGAACGGACGAGCCTCGACGAGGTGATGGCGGCAAGCGACGTGAGCAAATCGCAGCTCTATCACTACTTCGCCGACAAGGACGCGCTGGCGCTCGAGGTGATCGCCAGGCAAACCGAGCGCGTTCTTGCCGCCCAGCAGCCGCACCTTGGCGCGCTGGATTCTCTGCGTGCCCTGCGGGCGTGGGGGCAGGCGATTATCCGCCTCAATGAGCAGGTTGACATGGGAGGCTGCCCGCTGGGATCATTGGCCAGCGAGCTGGCGAAGACGTCCGAAAGGACGCGAAAGCGCCTCGCCGGCGGCTTTTCCACGTGGCGCGAGCGCATCGAACAGGGGCTCGTCAAGATGCAGGAGCGCGGCGAACTTGCCGCCTCCGCCGATCCGCACGACCTGGCTCTCGCGCTCCTCAGCGCCGTCCAGGGCGGGCTCCTTCTGGCCAAGACGACGCATTCAAGTCGCCCGCTGGAAATCGCCATCGATATGGCCATCGACCACGTCGCCCGACACGTAAAAGCGCCGTAGCAACCCGACCGCTCGGGCGAATAACGACGTCGCTGCTGCGATCGCTCACTTGAATGGAATCGCGTACATCAAGCCACCCTTGCTCCAGGTCGCGTTCAGCCCCCGCTCGAGTTTGAGCGGGCTGGTTGAGCCGACGTTGCGCTCAAAGATCTCGCCATAGTTTCCGCCGGCCTTGATCGCCTGCAGCAGCCATTTGTTGTCGAGCCCGAGCCGCGAGCCGAGTTCGCCGGAAGTTCCCAACAGCCGCTGGACCGCGGGCGAAGCACTGGATTTTGCCATTTGCTCGGCATTGGCCATCGTCACGCCGAGCTCTTCGGCCTCGATCAGGCCGTAGTGGAGCCAGGTGATGATGTCGCTCCACACCTCGTCGCCGTTGCGGGTAAACGGTCCCAGCGGCTCCTTGCTGATGGTTTGCGGCAGTACGACATAGTCGGCCGGGTTTGGCGCTGCGGTCGCCACCGCGCCGGCGAGCGCGGAGGCATCCTGGGTCATGGCATCGCAGCGGCCGCCGAAGAAGGTCTGGTACATGGTGTCGACGCGGTCGAACACCAGCGGCTTCCAGTCGATATTGTTGGCGCGGCCGTAGTCGCCGAGCGTCACTTCGTGGGTGGTGCCTTGCGCGACACAGACGGTGGCGCCGTTCAGGCCCTTCAGCTCCTTGACGCCGGCATCGCGCCTGACCACGAAACCCTGGCCGTCATAAAAATTGACCGGACCCTGGCGCAAGCCCAGCGTCACGCCGCGCAGAAAGGTTTGGGTCGAATTGCGGTAGAGAACGTCGATCTCGCCCGACTGAAGCGCGGTGAAGCGGTTTTGCGCGGTGAGCGCGACATAGCGGACCTTGTTCGGGTCGCCGAGCACGCCGGCGGCCAATGCGCGGCAATAGTCGACATCGAGGCCCTTGTAATTGCCCTGGGAGTCCGGTGCCGAGAAACCGGCAAAGCCGGCACTGACGCCGCACACCAGCGTGCCGCGCTGCTTGACCGTATCGAGGGTTGCAGCCTGCGCGGTAGAAACGAGCGCGACAAGCAAGGCTGTCACTGCGATCCTCTTCATCCCTTCCTCCCTGTACTGATGTTCTAGTGATTGATGCTTCGCAAGGCGTCGTCCACAGCGGTGCCAAGGCGCTCGACAATCATGTCGATGTGATCCCTTGTGGCGATATAGGGCGGCGCAAGCAGCACGTGGTCGCCGCTGCGGCCATCCACGGTGCCACCGGCCGGGTAACAGGCAAGACCGCCTTCGAACGCCGCGGCCTTTATTTTGTGGTTGAGCTTGAGGGCGGGATCGAAGGGTTTTCGCGTCGCACGATCCTCCACCAGTTCGACCGCCTGGAACAGACCGCGCCCTCTGATGTCGCCGACGTGACGGTGATTGCCGAACCGCTCGGTGAGCCGCCGCTCCAGGTGCCGGCCGAGTTCCTTGACCTGGTCGAGCAGCTTCTCTTCGCCGATCACGCGCTGCACTTCCAGAGCCGCCGCGCAGGCCATCGGGTGAGCAAGATAGGTATGTCCGTGCTGAAAGGCGCCGGAGCCTTGCCGGATGGTCTCGATGATTTTTCCGCTCGCGAGCATCGCGCCGATCGGCTGGTAGCCGCCGCCCAATCCCTTGGCGATCGCCTGGATGTCCGGTGCCACGCCTTCCTGCTCCCACGCATGCGTGGTCCCGGTGCGCCCCATGCCACACATCACCTCATCCAGAATGAGGAGAGCACCATGTCGGCTGCAGATCTCGCGCACCTTGCGGAAATAGCCTTCCGGTGCCGTCACGGCTCCGGCGGTGGCGCCTACCACCGGCTCGGCGATGAAGGCCGCGACGGTGTCGGCACCAAGCCGCTGGAATTCGGCTTCAAGTTCCGAGGCAAGGCGGGCGACGAAATCAGTTTCGGATTCGTCGTCGCGTTTTTCGTGATAGGCGAAGGCAGGCGTCACATGGCTGAAGGCTGAGGACAGAAGCGGTGCATAGGGCGCGCGGCGCCAGGCGTTGCCGCCCGCAGCCAGCGCCCCCAGCGTATTGCCGTGATAGCTCTGGCGGCGCGCGATGAAATGTTGCCGCTGCGGTTCGCCACGCTCGACGAAATATTGCCGCGCCAGCTTGATGGCAGCTTCGATCGCTTCCGATCCGCCGCTGACGAAATAGGCGTAAGCCAGTCCTCCCGGTTCGTGGCCGACGAGATGATCGGCCAGCGCCTCGGCGGGCTCGGAAGAAAAGAAGGCCGTATGGGCGTAGGCCATCGTCGATGCCTGTCTTGCCATGGCCCGAACAATTCGCGGATGCTGATGTCCGAGGCAGGAGACCGCCGCTCCGCCCGAAGCGTCGAGAACGCGGCGGCCGTCCTCGGCAAACAGCCACACGCCTTCGCCGCCGATGGCCTTAGGCGGGATTTCGCGCAGGCTTCGATGCAGCACGCGGCTGTTACGGACGGCCATGATCAGAAACCTTTCTCAGTCACATATTGGGAAGTCGCCGCGAGGAGGGCTTCGGTCTCTTCGAGACGTTTTTTCGCAACCGCGCCGCCCATCAGGAACGCCGCGGCCGCGAGCGATTGCGCAATCGCGACCGCACCGGTCAGGCTCGGGAAGAAACCCGGCGAGGCGGCGGACTCGAACAGCAAGAGATGGTCGGCGCCTTCGGCGACCGGTGCGGTGACCGTATCCGCGATCGCAATCAGCCGCGCGCCGGCACGCCGCGCCTGGTGTGCCGACAGCACGCTGGCGCGCGAATAGGGCGCAAAGCCGATCACCACGACGGCGTTATTGGCCCGGAAGGCTCCAAGATCGAGATCCTCGGGGCCGGAACCGCCGACGAGCTGAACTTCGTCGGGACGGAACAAGCGAAGCTCGTAGTTGAGCAGTTCGGCGACCCCGCGACAGCTACGAAAGCCTGCGATCCAGATCCGCCGCGCGGCGTGCAGCGTCCCGGCTGCGGCGGTTATCGAATTCGACGAGATGCGCCTTAATCCGAGCGCCTCGGCCTCGAGCTTTTCCGAGACCAGCAACACGTCGGAATCGGGCCCCCGGCGCCGGTTTTTGGCGCGGAGCGAGAACGGTGAGGATCTTGGCGGCCGGCGCGCCTCGGTGAGCGCGGCGCGCAGTTCTTCCCACCCGGAATAGCCGAGCGCCTTGGCGAGCCTCGTGAAGGAAGCGGGATCGGCGCCCGCAACCGAAGCCAGTTCCCGCATCGAGCGCGTCGTCGCGTCATAGTCGTTGGCGGCCACAAAACGCCCGACTTCGCGTAATCGCATCGGCAGCGAGGGCAGGGCGCTGCGCAGTTCGCTCAAGGGTGAAGCTCGGGACGGCTCGGGCATGAAACAAATGTTGCATATTTTCGGTTTTGGTGCAACATATGAAACGCGCCTCGCCGCTCGCCAGGGCTTGGCGTACAAGGACGGCCGTACAAGGATTGATGTGCTGTGACGACATCCGCATCAAAGCCCCGCCCCCGCAAGCAGCTGCACTTCTCGCTGCGCGATGACAGGGTCAAGGGTTGGATCTGGCAGGTTGTCGTCGTCGGCATCGCTGTCGCGGTCGTCGCCTGGCTGTGGTCGAACACCAGTCACAATCTCGCGGTGCGGCGGATATCCACCGGCTTTGCCTTCCTCGGCCGCGAGGCGGGAATGCCGATCGTCGACACTTGGCTGCCCTACAGTCCCAAGGACACTTATTTCTGGGCATTCGTGGTGGGCATCGTCAACACGCTCCGCGTCGCCGTCATCGGCATCGTGCTCGCAACCGCGCTCGGCACCATCGTCGGCATCGCGCGGCTGTCCTCCAACTGGCTGTTGTCCCGCCTCGCCGCGGTCTATGTCGAGGTGCTGCGCGACATCCCGTTGCTCCTGCAACTTCTGTTCTGGTACGTGCTGATGCAGGGACTGCCAGCCACGCGCGCGGCGTGGAAACTCCTCGACGGCGTCTTCCTTTCCAACCGCGGCCTGGTGCTGCCCTCGATCCCGATCGAAGCAGGGCAGTTGTGGGTGCTGTTGGCGGCCCTTCTCGCGCTGATTGCATTTTACGTCGTGCGACGGCACTTGATCGCACAGCAGATGCAGGACGGCCGGGTGCGGCGCGCCTGGCCCTACGCGCTGGCGCTGGCGATGATTCCTGTGGCCGTGTCGTGGTCGCTGGGCGTTTCCTGGGCGGTGACGATGCCCGAACTGCGCGGCTTCAATTTCGTTGGCGGCTGGACGCTGTCGCCGGAATATTTTTCGCTGCTGATCGCGCTCGTGACCTACACCTCGGCGTTTATCGCCGAGATCGTGCGCAGCGGTATCCAGGCTGTCTCCAAGGGACAGTGGGACGCCGCACTGGCGCTCGGCTTGCGCCGAAGTTTCGTGCTGCGGCAGATCGTGCTGCCCCAGGCGCTTCGCGTCATCATTCCGCCGATGACCAGCCAATATCTCAATCTGACCAAGAATTCTTCGCTTGCGGTTGCGATCGGCTACCAGGATATCGTCTCGATCGCCAACACGACGCTGAACCAGACCGGCCAGGCCATCGACGCCATTGCGCTGATCATGGTGGTGTTCCTCACCATCAGCCTGAGCATCAGTCTGTTCATGAACTGGTACAACGCACAGATCGCGCTGGTGGAGCGCTGAACTCATGACGTCGGCGGCGGACACACAAGGCTCACGCGCCCTTCTCTCGCACTCCGACCACGGCGTCTTCGCCCGCGCGCTGCGCTGGCTGCGCACCAATCTGTTCTCCTCAATCTTCTCATCGATCATCACGCTGGTTTTGATCTTTTTGCTCGCGAAGATGCTGTTCAGCCTCGCGCAATGGGGGATATGGAACGCGATCTGGAGCGTGCCGGGCAACAACACCGGCGCATGCCGCGCGCTTCGCGGCGTCGGCGCATGCTGGGCCGTCATTCCTGAAAAAATCCGCTTCATCTTGTTCGGCAGCTACACTTATGACCAGCAGTGGCGGCCGGCGGCCGCGACCCTGATCTTCATCGCCTTATTCTATCTGTCGAGTCGGCGAAGCTGGTGGCGGCGGGAATTGGTGTTGGTCTGGGTGGCGGCGCTTGCGTTGATCAGCGTCTTGATGTGGGGCGGCATTTTTGGCCTGAGCTTCGTCCCGCAGGATCGTTGGGGCGGATTGCCGGTGACCCTGATCCTTGCGACTTTCGGGCTCGCCTTCGGCTTTCCGCTTGGAATTCTCGTGGCGCTCGGCCGCCGCTCGAAATTGCCGGCGATCCGCTCGCTCTGCGTTCTCTATGTCGAACTGATCCGCGGAGTGCCGCTGATCAGCCTTCTGTTCATGGCGAGCGTGATGTTTCCGCTGTTCATGCCCGAAGGCTTCAATATCGACAAGCTGCTGCGGGCGCAGATCGCGTTCATACTCTATGCCGGCGCCTACCTCGCCGAAGTGATACGTGGCGGCCTGCAGGCGATTCCAAGGGGTCAGCAGGAGGCGGCCGATGCGCTTGGACTGTCGTATTGGCAGACGAACCGCCTCGTCATCCTGCCGCAGGCAATCCGCCACGTGATCCCACCGCTGGTGAACACGTTCATCGCCTTTTTCAAGGACACCAGCCTGGTGTTGATCATCGGCATCTTCGACCTGCTGACGACGGCCAAGACCGCGATCATCGATCCGGCCTGGCAGGCGTTCAGTGTCGAGGTTTATATCTTCGTGGCTTTGATCTACTTCGCCTTCTGCTTTGCGATGTCGCGCTACAGCCGGCAGCTTGAGACCCAGTCTCCATCGAAGTGACGCACCCGCCCTTACTATTGCTGCATGCCGAAGTGCGCGCTAGTGTGGCGGTTCAGAAGTCCGCATCATTACTGCCGCGAGTTCATCATGCGGACTTCTGAACCCAAGCCACACACTAGATTCAATGATTTGCTAGTGTCCTTTCGATTCCGAAGTTCGCAAAAAGGGGTTGCCGCACAATAATGCGAACTTCGGAATCGGGACACTAGGCTCCATTCGAATGGATGCAGGAGGGACGCTTGAGCACATCGGACGACAGCGAAATTTCCGAAGATCGCCGCGAAGCGCTGCGTTACGCGCTTGCGATCGGCAGCGGCGCGGCCGTCGCCTCGGCGCTTGCCGGCCCGGCTTCGGCGCAAGGGGCGGCAGACAACACGCTCGACCGCATCCGTGCCAACAAAGTGCTGCGCATCGCGGTGCTGCCGGGAGAGCTGCCCTATTTCAACAAGGATCTCGCCACAGGGACCTGGTCGGGCTTCTCGATCGACATGGCCAACGACATCGCAAAACTTCTCGACGTCAAGCTCGAATACACCGAATCGACTTACGGCAACTCGATCCTCGATCTGCAATCGAACAAGATCGACCTCGGTTTTGCCCTCAATCCGACCCCGCAGCGGGCGCTGGTCGTCGATTTCACAAATCTCGTGTTTCCGCATCCCTTCGGCGCCATGCTCAGGAAAGGACTGGAGGCGAAGACCTGGTCCGATATCAACAAGCCTGAGGTGCGGATCGCGGTCGACGTCGGCTCGGCGAACGAGGCAGTGGCGCGGCGCTTCGCGCCGAACGCGACGATCAAGTCACTCAAGTCGCGCGACGAGGTCATGCTGGAGATGTCGTCGGCGCGGGTCGATTGCGTCGTCAACGCGCTGGTGCTCGGATTGACGGCGATCGCCAAGAACCCGAACCTTGGCACCTACAAGATCCTGCAATCGCCATCGGTCGCCATTCCTTCCAGCATGGCGGTCCGGCGCGAGAGCGACAAGCGGTGGCGCGATTTCCTCTCGGTGTGGGTCGATTACAACCGCGGCATCGGGCAGATGCGCGAATGGTTCGTCAAGGGCCTGACGCTTTCCGGTGTGAAGCCCGAAGACGTACCGGTCGAACTCAATATCTGACGCAACTTGATCGTCTCATGCAGGAAGACAATCCGCCGCAACAGTCGGCCTCTGGCACAGCGGTCGAGAACACAAAGTCTTGGATCGGAATTGCCGTTGGCGCGGTCGCTGCTGCGGAGGTTTGGTTCGCGATTGCCGTTGGCGTTCTTTTTGCGATCGCTGCAATCATTGCCGCAATTATCGCTGCTATCCCGATCGTAAAATCCTGGGTTGGATAAGCGCTGCGTACTGGTCAAGCCGTTTCTGCGATCCGGCACCATCTGGCTGCGGCGGCGGCAGAACTTCTGAGCCAACCCAGATGCTGTAATGGGCGTGTACTCAAAAAAGTCAGCTTCCGAGGGTAAAGCGGAGGTCGCCCCGCTTGGTCGTCATCGACGGCTTATGACCCCCGAACCGACATTTCGACGAGCATCTGCTTAGTCCGGAAAGGCTGCAGTTGCCAATCTGTTCTTGTGCGCGGCGGGTGGTGCTCATGACCCCCAATAGCGCGCGGCGGGGTCCCATCCGGATTGAGGCACCTAAGAGTTTGGAAGGATCCTATTCGCCTTTAGGAACCAATGTTCACTTTTGAACATTGCCTTGTCGCGAGCGCTCGCGGAGGGGTAAGTGACTGAGTTGCCTTTGATTCTCGTCATCGAAGACGAGTATTTTTTGCAAGCCGACGTTGAGAAGGTGTTGACCGACGCCGGTTTCGCCACTGACATTGTTTCGTCCGGCGAGGAAGCGCTAACGCTTCTTATGGACGGCACCAAACGTCCCAATGCTCTAGTCACGGATGTAAGACTCGCGGGTCGCCTGACCGGTTGGGAAGTCGCCAAGCGCATCCGAGAGAAGGACCCCTCTTTCCCAGTCATCTACGTTACCGGCTACGATCGGGATTGGCCCGCATATGGCGTTCCGAATAGCATCGTTATCCCAAAGCCGTTCGCGTCAGCTCAACTGGTGACCGCCATTTCCAACCTTCTCAACGGCGGAACGCCATCGACAACTTGAGGATGCCTCAATTTGGTGGCCTATCTGTCGGGCACGCGGAAACGACGCGACTGACCCACAGGCAACATTGCTACTTCGCTTCGGCGAACAGTATTGCTATAAAATTGCCGCCAGAGCCGTGAAGCGTATGGGTTCTCGGGGTTTCCTGTGGCGCGGAAATACGAGTTAGGATTCGAACAAGGGTCTGTGGGCAACGAGACGGCCTTGGACCCCGCGGAGCGCTTGGGCAATCTGCTGACATTATCCTACGAAGCGATGCTCGCGTGGCGACTGGGCGGGTCGATCGAGTTCTGGAATGCAGGGGCCGAGCGGCTTTACGGTTTTGCGCAGAACGAAGCGCTCGGACACAGCAGCCACGCTCTGTTGCAGACTAAATTTCCAATCGATTTTGCCGATTTGCGATCGCAGCTCCGAGATAAACGGCACTGGTTAGGTGAGCTGCGCCATGTTCGCAAAGATGGCAAGGAAGTCGTCGTCGAGAGCCATATGCAGTTGTTCGGTGACAGTATCGTGCTCGAAGCCAATCGCGATATCACCGAACGCAGAGAGATGGAGGTTGCGCTCCGCGAAAGTGAGCAACGGTTGCGCTGGCTGGCCTCCATAGTCGAGTCCAGCGACGACGCGATTGTGAGCAAGAATCTCGATGGCATTATTTCAAGCTGGAACAAAGGGGCCGAGCGAATCTTCGGCTACTCGGCGGACGAGGCAATCGGTCAGCCCGTTACCCTTGTGATCCCCGAGGACCGACAAGGCGAAGAACAGGAGATTCTAACGCGCATCAGGCGAGGTGAGCGCGTCGATCATTTTGAGACCGTTCGGCAACGTAAGCACGGCAGCCTGATCGTCGTTTCGCTGACCGTTTCTCCTGTCAAGGATGCCAGCGGCAACATCGTTGGCGCGTCGAAGATCGCAAGAGATATTACCGAGCAAAAGAGAAATCAGGAACAGATCAGCGTTCTGGCTGGCGAAGCGGAGCATCGAAGTAAGAACATCCTCTCGAACGTACAGGCGATCGTCAACCGTTCTCGGTCCGACACTTCCGAGGGCCTAAAGGACGTGATCAGCGGGCGCATCCAAGCGATGGCAAATGTTCACTCGCTGTTTGTTGAAACGCGGTGGAAGGGCGCGGAAGTCTCGGCGATCATTAAGCATGAACTTGCTCCTTATCTCGACGAGCACGACGCGCGGGTTCGCATGGAAGGTCCGGAAACCGTGTTGAAACCGAGCGCTGCGCAGGCGGTTGCCCTGAGCCTGCACGAGTTAGCAACCAATGCTTCCAAGTATGGAGCGCTGTCCGATGCGAAAGGCCAGATTAGACTGACGTGGTCGTGCAACGAGGATGGACAACTGGCGCTTCGCTGGACCGAATTGGGTGGTCCGAAGGTAAAAGCGCCGGAACGCCAGGGCTTTGGTAGTCGTCTTATCGAGGGAACGATTAGACTATTAGGCGGCAAAGTACACTTTGACTGGCGCTTGGAAGGGCTTGTTTGCGAAATCATCGTTCAGGCGTGAAATCCGTCGCGCTGTTTCCGGCCATCAATCTACAGTCCGAGGCTTGGCCTGGCAGAGATGGATAGAGTGAGCTGCACCATGTCGCTTCAGCGTCGCTTTCTAAGAGTAAAGCGGAGCCGACGAATTACGCCTTGTCGTAGGTCATGCCACGCTCGAGCCTGCGCGCCACGAGCGTAGCCGGGAACAGGATCGCGAAGTAGATCAAGGCGACGATGGTATAGACCTCCAGCGGCCGATAGGTTTCGGCGTTGATCAGGGTTGCATTGTAGACGAGATCGGGAACGGCGATGACGGACACCAGCGAGGTGTTCTTCAATTGCGTCACGGACTGGTTGACGTAGGGCGCCATCATCGGCTTGAGCGCCTGCGGCAGGATCACCAGCCGAAGCACGCGCCAGGGCGACAATCCCAGCGCGCGCGCCGCATCCCATTGGCCGCGGTGCACGCTTTCGATGCTGCCGCGAACGATCTCGGCGTAAAATGCGCCGCCATAGAGCGACAGCACGGTGACGGCGGCGACATGCGCCGGGATATTGACGCCAATGACGACCGGAAACGCGTAGTAGAACCAGATGATCTGGACGAGTAGCGGCGTACAGCGGAACAGCTCGATATAGGCGATCAGGAGCCAGTCGATGACGGGCAAGCGAGCGAGGCGCAGGATGCCGACGAAGAGGCCAATCAACGTTCCGATGAGAATGGTGCCGATCGTGTAGGCGATGGTCCAGCCGAGTCCGAGCCAGAACAGGTGGCTGTATTTGCCGAGTATGGCAAAATCCCAGACGTAATTCATGCCGGCTCCCGTTTCACTTGCGAGCGCATCTGCGATCCGGCGGTCATTAGAGCATGATCCGGAAAAGTGGAAACCGGTTTTCCGAAAAGATCATGCTCAATAATAGAGATGAGATCATGATGCGATTCCGTTCAATCGCATCAGTCTAGAGATAGCGGCGCGGCAAAAAGGCAGTCACGTCGAAAGCAGGCCTTCCACCACCGATCATCGATGCAATCGCATCTCCGGTGGCGGGCCCCGTGGTAAAGCCGATGTGCTGATTGCCGAAAGCAAGCCACAGGCCGGGATGGCGTGGCGCGGGTCCGATTACGGGCAGACTGTCGGGCAATGTCGGCCGCGATCCGCGCCAGGGTTCGCCGACCGCCTCGCCGAATTCGACCACGCCGTGCGCGAGCGGCACGACCGCTTCGAGCTGGGCGAAGGACGAGGGTGCATCGCGGTCGGTCAGCTCGACGCCGGTCGTGACGCGGATGCCTTGCTCCATCGGTGTCATCAGAAAGCTGCCCTCGGCGTCATGGATCGGCCGCTGCAATGCGCGTGCCGGATTCGGCTTGAACTCCCGATGATAGCCGCGTTCGAACGCCAACGGCACGCGGTAGCCGAGCGGACGGAGCAGGTCCGCCGACCACGGCCCCAGCGCAACCACGACATGGCGCGCCACTATCGTGCCGTCCGAAAGCACCACGCGCCAGCGATCGCCGTTGGGCGTGATCGACTTGATCTCCGACTGGCGGACTTCACCGCCAGAGCTCGCAAACATCTTCGTATAGGCCTTGACCACGGCCCCCGGCGAATCGACGGAAGCGGTCTGCGTGTGCAGCAGCCCGACCTTGTAGACGGGCATGATGTCGGGCTCGAGGGCCGAAATCGCCTGGCGATCGAGCAACTCGCTCTCGATGCCATACTCGGCCAGAAAGGCCTGCTCCCGCTTTGCCGCCTCAATGGCGTCGCTGCGCCAGACCTTCAACCACCCGGTCTCGCGAATGCGGTGCGCCGCTCCCGCTTTCACGATCCATTGGCGATGCAACTGCAACGATGCGCCGATCAGCCCGTGCAGGGCGGATGCTCGCGGCCTGGTTCGCGACGTTCGCGCGTTGGCGAGAAAGCGAGCTACCCAGTCGATGTTGCGGACGGTCCAGATCGGATCCCAGCGCAGCGCGGTGTGGCGGTTGGTGAGGTAGGCCGGGAGCGCGTTCCACAGCGACGGTTTGTTGAGCGGCAGGATCGAGCCGCTCGAGAGAACGCCGGCATTGCCGTAGGAAGTTTCGCTGCCTGGCTCGCGCCGGTCGACGAGAACGACGGAGAGGCCCTGCTGCCGCGCGGCGATACTTGCGGAAACGCCGACGATGCCGGCGCCCAGCACAATGACATCCGCATCGCTATCCCTAGAATTCTCCGGCATCACTCCCCTTCCAGCTCGTCTACATCAATGCCAAACCGCCATCGACCGGCAGCGCTGCACCCGTCACGTGTGCGGCCTGCGGCGACATCAGGAAGGTGATCACCGCGGCCACCTCGTCGGGTTCGGCCAATCGCGCCAGCGGATTGGCCGTGGCGACCGCTTGCCAGGCTCGCGCGTCCAATGCACCCGTCAGACCGGCATCCTTGCGGGTATAGCCGGGTATGACAATGTTGGCCGTTGCGCCCGAGCTTGCGAGCTCGATCGCAAGGCACTTGACCAGCACCTCGAGCGCGGCCTTTGCCGCTGCAGAGCCCGGATAGGTCGCCTCTCGGGTAAAACGATGCGCCGCGAAGCTCGAGACCGCGACCACGCGCGCTTGCGATTCCCGTGTCAGATCCGGCAGAGCCGCGCTGGTCAATTCGTGAAACGCGCTCGCCATGACGGCGAACGACCGTTCAAGGTCTTGCCGCCGCAGGTTGGCGAAACTGCGACGATCGGCAAAGCCCGCGGCATGCACGATGGCGTCGATGCTGCCGAACGCTTCGCGTGTGGCGCCGACAAGCTCGATTGCCGTTCCGGCAATCGCCAGATCGCCGCTGCGCCAGATGACCTTCGCGCCGGCACGCTCACACTCGGCGGCAACCGTTTTCAATCGCGCCAGCCCCGCATCGTCCGCGCCTTGTCCATGCAGCATCAGGCACTCGTCCGGACCTGCAAGCCGGCGCGCCACCGCAGCGCCGATCCCGGACCCGCCACCGGTGATGATTGAAACGCGCATGGATTGTCGTTCCCGAAGGCCCCCGATCGCAAGCGACTATAAGTGTGACACTTGGGAATGCCAACCTTGGCAATATTGCCGTGTCGCCGCGCGTCGAAGCCAACGAAACCCCGGAGCTAGGAAGCAATCGGCGATCCGGCGGTTTACGGAACGCAGACGGAAATCACCTAGTGCGATGCCGGCGTTGTCGTCAGCGACAAGGCAGCGACCGAAGAGAGGACCAGCATCGCGCCAAACCACTGCAGC
>Ga0307474_10001566_pt1 | contig 16487 bp, 9 predicted proteins | sample atmos_gasesECM1C_2_FD_203312 | JGI IMG/M metagenome (GOLD analysis project Ga0307474, IMG submission 203312) | Hardwood forest soil microbial communities from Morgan-Monroe State Forest, Indiana, United States - atmos_gasesECM1C_05 | ecosystem: Environmental > Terrestrial > Soil > Temperate... | reverse complement strand
ACAGATCGAGGATCTGTGGTCGCAATTTGCCGCGGATGCGCGGGCCAGTTACGGTTTTTACGGGAGCGACGTCGACTGGGAGGAAATCAAGAAACTCCCGCCCTGGCGCCGGCCGCTCCATGTTGCGAAGGAATTTTTCTGGGCGTTGTTGCTCAAGCTGACGCCCGCGCGGCGCATTCTGCTGCTGGCTTCGCTGGTGATGTTGATTTTGTCCATCGTAAAGTCGGATATGAAATTTGAATTTGCCGCCGCGGTCGGCTTTCTTCTGCTGCTTTCGCTGGAGCTGGCCGACAAAGTGACCATGAAGCGCGATTTGGAAATCGCGCGCGAAATCCAGACTTGGCTGGTGCCGTCGTTTCCGCCGGAGGTCCCCGGGGCGGAAATCGCGTTTGCATCGAGGCCGCAAAATTCAGTGGCCGGAGATTACTACGACGCATTTTTTGCCACCGCGCCAGGCGCCGATGGCGGCAAGCTCACGCTGGTGATCGCGGACGTGGCCGGAAAGAGCATTCCCGCAGCGCTGCTGATGGCTACGCTGCAAGCCAGCCTGCGCACCATCGCGGGCGAAGGCGCGTCGCTGGCGGATTTGGCGATGCGGTTGAATCGCTACGCTTGCGCGCATAGTCTCGATGGGCGCCGCTTCACTACCGCGGTGCTTGCGGAATATGAGCCGGCGACGCGGCGGCTGAGCTACGTGAACGCCGGGCACAATGCGCCGATTTTGCGCCGCGCGAACGGCGACATGGAGAAGCTGGACGTTGGCGGGGTGCCGCTGGGAATCCAATCCGCGGCAGAGTACGAGACTTCGGCGAAAGAGCTGCAGCCGGGCGACGCGTTGATTTTTTTCACCGACGGCGTGGTGGAAGCGTTCGACGAAAATGGCATCGAATTTGGCAACGAGCGCTGGCTTGGCGCGATTCGCGCATTGCCGGAAGTGACGGCGCAGGAGTCGCTGCACTTTCTGATGACGCGCGTTGACGCGTTTGTTGGCGTTACGCGGCAGTCTGACGACATTACTTGCATGATCTTCCGCGCCAAGCGGCCGGCCTGACTCGGTCCTGTTCCGCGATTTGCTTTCCCGGTCGCGCCACTCTCTTTTAGAACAGTCCCCCGCGAAAGCAATCAGGCGGGCGGCTTGGACGGCGCCTGCTGCGCCGGTGTTGGCGCAGGTGATCCTGGCTGCGGCGGAGTAGAAGGCTTGGCGAATTCGGCCTCACTGATCTGCGGATTGAGCTCGATTTTTTCGATTCTGATTTTCTGGTTTATCTCCGTAGCGGAACTCCCGGAGTCGATGGCAAAGGCGAATTTCAATCCGCTTACGTCGCGATAGTCGGTGAAGAAGGATTCCACAGGAAGCTCCTGGCCCTCATACTTGCGTTTGCCTTCCCATTTGACGAGCAGGAATGAACCGGCGTCGAAAAGGTAAAAGCGCGGGTCGCCGTTCTTGCCGGTCAGCTTCACGCGCCAGACGTCTTTGTCGCTAAACTTGTCTTTACCTACCAGTTCAACCTGATTGCCTTTACGTTTGTAATCCAAAAGGGGGCCGTCGAAATCAGCTTCCTCGGTGATATTTTTCAACTCGTCTTCGCTCATGGCTTCGGGATTGGCTTTGCCGATAAAGGGGTTATTGGCCCAGCCTTGGGATTGCCCGTCATAGACGCGCACCAAGGTCTGGTTTTGAACGGTGAACTGCATGTGCATTTTGAGCGGGCGCTTAAACTCCACAACGAAGGGACCGGTAGAGTCGCCGAAGGAGATTTTTCCGGCGATGCGCTGGGAACGGATAGCATGCAGCTTGTCGGCACCGCCGCGTGCGGCCATGACCTTGGCGAGTATTTCATCGACAGTCTGGGCAGGGGCGACCGCTGGAAGCAGAAAAAGAAGTGCGATGCAAAATCTTCTAGGTCTCATGACTTCATGGTAGCAGCCGAGGAAGGCCTGTGAGTAGGGGGATGGAGGGCCACCGCGGCTACGTCAAGGGTGCGAGGCCTCCGCTGGCTCAGGCTAAGTCTTCCGGTTTGATGGGGAGGCGGCGGAGGCGTTTGCCGGTGGCGGCAAAGACAGCATTGCCGACCGCTGGGGCGACTACCGGCAGGCCTGGCTCGCCGATTCCAGTTGGATCTTCCTTGCTCATCACCAGGTGAACTTCGATCTTGGGCACTTCGCTCATGCGCGGCATGTCGTAGTCGTTGAAGTTGGATTGCTGGACACGGCCGCGATCGATGGTAATGGCGTCTTTCATCATGGCGGAGAGCGCATAGACGGCCGCGCTTTCGACTTGGGCGACTACTCCGGCGGGATTTACGGGACGGCCGCAATCGACGGCGTAGACGATGCGATGGATGCGGAGCTGGCCCTTTTCGACGCTGGCTTCGGCGACGGCGGCGGTGTAGGAGTAGAAAGAAAAATATCCGGCGATGCCGCGGCCAACGCCTTTGGGAAGCGGCTGCGACCATTGCGCTTTTTCCGCGGCCAGCTGCAGGACGCCTTTGAGGCGCGCAGTATCGAGGGGCTTATTTTCCTTGGGATTGGTAAAATCCGGAATTTTGCGCGCGCCGCCGATCAATTGCAGGCGGAATTGCAACGGATCGACGCCCGCAGTAGCGGCCAGCTCATCTACAAACGTCTCTACCACGAAGCCGCTGCTGGAATGTTCGACGGAACGCCACCAGGCGCGGGGCACGCCGGAATGCGCCAGTGCGTATTCGACGCGAAAATTGGGGGTCTCGTAGGGAATAAATGCGGCGGTGGCGAATTCGCTGGCTTCCGGTTTTTCTTTTCCATCTTTGTCCCACACGGCGGCGATGGACGTCGAACTCTGAAAATGTTTCCAGGCGGCGAGCTTGCCTTGAGCGTCGACGGCACCTTGCATCTTGTGGTACGACGCCGGGCGATAGAAATCGTGCTGCATATCGTCTTCGCGGGTCCAGAGAACTTGCACGGGCTTGCCGGTAACTTTGGCTACTTGCGCGGCTTCCATCACGAAATCGGCCTGGTACCGGCGACCAAAGCCGCCACCCATCAGGGTGGTGTGCACGTTGACTTTTTCGGGCGGAAGCTCGGCGACTCCAGCGATCACGCCTTGGGCCCATTGGGGGGCTTGGGTAGGGACCCAGGCTTCTGCGCCGTCGGGCCGGATGTGCACGGTGCAATTCATAGGCTCCATGCAGGCGTGGGGAGCAAAGGGCAATTCGTACACGACGTCGATCTTCTTGACCGCAGAAGATAACGCCGCATCGGCGTCACCTTCATTGCGTACAGTTTTCCCGGGCTTGGCGGCGTTCTCGATAAAGTGCTTGCGCAGCGACTCGCTGGACTCGGCGGCGTTGGGGCCCTCGTCCCAGGCAATGTTCAGCGCTTTGCGGCCCTGGATGGCGGCCCACGAATTGTTGGCGATGACCACGATGCCACCGCAAGTGAAAGCGCCCTCGCCGACGGCGTCGATGGTGATTACATCGCGGACGCCGGGAACGGCCTTAGCCTTGGTGGCGTCAAACTTCGCGACCTTGCCACCGAATACTGGACAGCGGGCGATGACGGCGTACTCCATGCCGGTAATGCGCGAGTCGATGCCGAATTTGGCGGCACCGCTGGACTTGGCGGCGGCCTCGAAGCGCTTGCGATCGTGGCCGACGATGGTGAAATCGTCGGAATTTTTCAGGGGCACGGTATTGAAATCGGGGACCGGAACGTTGGAGGCGTCGGCGACGAGTTCGCCGTAAGTCAGAAATTGCTTGCGGGCGCCGTGGAGGACGCCGCCGTCCTGCGCTTTGCAGGTGTCGCGGCCGACGTTCCAATGCTGGGCGGCTGCGGTGATGAACATTTCACGGGCGGCCGCGCCTGCCCGACGCAAGGGGAGCCAGGAGCCAGCGACGCTGCCGCTTCCGCCGGTGCCGTGGTCGTAAACTTTGGGGTCGGTGGGGGCTTGTTCGACGCTTACCTGTTGCCAATCGAGATACATTTCTTCGGCGAGGATCATGGGCAGCGCGGTCATGGCGCCCTGGCCCATTTCGGACTTGCCGAGGATGAGCGTGACGCGATTGTCCGGCGTAATACGCACCCAGGCGTTTAACGGATTGGCGGGCTTTTTTTCTTGATCTTCGGCGGAGGCGTATGCAGAGCCGGGAAGATGAAAGGCGACGACCAATGCCGCGCCGCCCGCGGCTCCAGCTTTAAGAAAATCACGGCGATTCAAAACGGGGGCAGTAGTCATGAGGCACCTCGAATTCTTTGTTGTTTGCAAGCGTTTGCTATCGCAAACGCGGCGGCTAGACCGCCGCACTCCAAGTTAGGCGGATTTAGCTTGGCCGGCAGGCGTGCCTGCGGCGCGATGAATGGCTTTACGGATGCGTTGATAGGTGCCGCAGCGGCAGATGTTGCCGGACATGAAGTCGTCGATGTCCGCGTCGGTCGGATTGGGTTTCTTGGCCAACAGCGCGACGGCGGACATAATTTGGCCGGATTGGCAATAGCCGCATTGTGGGACGTCTTCGGCGATCCAGGCCTGCTGGACGGGATGGAGGCCGTTGGCGGACAAGCCTTCGATGGTGGTGACTTTCTTTCCCGCGACGGCGGAGATGGCCGTCTGGCAGGAGCGGGCAGCTTCGCCGTTGATGTGGACGGTGCAAGCGCCACACAGTCCGGCGCCGCAGCCAAACTTGGTTCCGGTCTTGTCAAGGGTGTCGCGAAGCACCCAGAGGAGCGGCATATCGGGGCTGACGTCGACCGTTTGCGATTTTCCATTGAGGATAAAGGTGGTGGCCATAAGTCCTCCTAGCGGTAGGGAGTTATCGTACAACAACTAGCAGGCTGAGTGAAAATGTGCGCACCTCCGTCAAGCTTGCATCAAGTCCGCAGAACGAATAGGGAGCCGTCGAATGCGTCGGCCGGTGGCAGCAAAGACGGCATTGGCCACCGCAGGGGCAATAGGGGGAACTCCTGGCTCGCCGCAGCCTCCCGGCGGCTCAGAACTGGAAATGACGTGAACCTCGATGACGGGCGGCGAATCCTTCATGCGCAACACTTCGTAATCGTGAAAATTGCTCTGCTGGACGCGTCCGTTCTGCACCGTAATGGCGCTCTTCAAGGCGGCCGCGAGTCCAAAATTGATAGCTCCTTCCATTTGCGCCTGCACGCCACTGGGGTTGATAGCCTGCCCACAATCGATCGCGCAGATGACTCGCTGTACACGCAGAGTCCCGCGCGAAGCGTCACACGCAACTTCCGCAACCTGGGCCACGTAACTGCCGTAACCGAAATGAGCGGCAATCCCGCGACCGGTACCTTTTGGCAGCGGAGTTCCCCAACCAGCTTTCTCCGCAACAACCTCGATCACTTGGCGGCCGCGTCCTACGTCGATGGTGCCATCACCGCCGAGGGAGATTTTGCGGGCCGGACCCAGCACCGCAAGCCGCAATTCGACGGGATCTCGCTGAGCAGCGAATGCGACTTCATCGAAAAAACTGGAAATGACAAATTGGTTGCCGGAATTTTCGACCGATCTCCAATACCCGAGCGGCATCCCGGATTGGGCGAGGACAAATTCGGTGCGCATATTCGGGATGCCGAAGGCCGGAAAGTCCGGGCCATTCATTTCCGCGGCGCCCTGCGGAGAGATACCAGTGCCATTATAGAAGACGCCGATGGAGGGCGAAGCCCCGCGATGAAACCAGGCAACGAGCTGCCCACTGGCATCCAGGCCGGCGCGCAGAACGTGGTAAGAGGCAGGGCGATAGAAATCGTGGCGAACGTCGTCCTCCCGTGACCAGACCACCTGCACAGGCGCGCGAGCGTCGCGGGAGAGCAAGGCCGCTTCCACGGCGTAATCCTGAATCAAGCGCCGGCCGAATCCTCCGCCAAGAAAAGTAACGTGCAGCTGAATATTTCCGCGCGGAATGCCCAAGGCTTGCGCGACGGAGTTCGCGGCAGCCCCTGGAATCTGGGTTGGCGCCCAGATTTCACATTTGCCGTCGTGCACGTGGGCGGTGCAGTTCATTGGCTCCATCGTGGCGTGGGCGAGGAAAGGAACTTCGTAGATCGCTTCGATCTTCTTCGCGGAAGACGCGAATGCTTTATCGAAATCACCATCGTTGCGCATCACGGTTCCGGGCGCGGCCAAGAGCTTCTGGAACTGGTCGCGCAGCGATGCGGTGCTTTCCTGTGCGGAAGGGCCTTCATCCCATTCCACTTTGAGTTTTTTACGAGCTTGCATGGCGGCCCAGGTTGAGTCGGCCAGGACAGCGACACTCGCGCAGGTGTAATTTCTGCTGCCGGGGCCGGATTCCTCGCCGAAATGATGGGTGAGATGGACAGAATTCTGTTCAAGAACAGCGCGCACACCCGGAATTTTCTTTACTTCTTCGGCGTTAGAACTCCGCACGCTTCCGCCGAAAACGGGACAGCGCTCGACACAAGCGATGAGCATGCCTGGAACGCGCACGTCGAGGCCAAACTTGGCCTGGCCAGAAACTTTCAGCTTCGTATCCGTGCGCGGCGTCGGATGTCCGATTAGCGTGAATTGCGAAGGCGATTTGAGCGGCGGATCGGGAGAAGCAGTGAGCTTGGCGGCGCGGGCAACCAAACTGCCGTAACGAGCGCGCCGCTGCGAATTCGCGTGAAGCACTTCACTAAGCGCGGCGTAACATTCCTTTTGGTCAACGCCCCATTCGGCGGCCGCGGCGCTAAGGAGCATTTCTCGCGCCGCCGCACCGGCTTTTCGTAAACTCGCATAGGAGGTGCGGACGCTCAAACTGCCACCGGTGAGTTGTTCGCCGTATCTCGGCTGCAAGTCGGCTTGGACGACTTGGACGTTTCGCCAGTCGCAGCAGAGTTCCTCAGCGACAATCATCGGCAGGGAGGTGCGGACGCCCTGACCCATTTCGGATTTGCCACACCAGATACGCACCTGATCGTTGGCGGAAATTTCGAGCCACGCGTTTGGAGCGAAAGTGCCGGCATCTGCGCCATTCGTATCGTGGTTCAGCCGTGCCCGGAGATGGAACGGCACAAGGAGCGCGACACCTCCGACGGCAGCGGATTTCACGAATGCGCGGCGTGGCCACACTGAAGACACAAGAGAGACCCCACCTTGATTGACGTATACGAAGAAGCAGTGTGAGCACGCCTTTGCCTAGGCGGGAGCCACGGTACGCGGGGCTTCGGGCTCGACGCCGCGCCAGCCGACCGGGCGGCCGCTGACGGCTTCTTTTACGGAGCGGAAGAGGACCACGTACATCAGCTGGCGATAGTAAAAGCGCTGCAGGAGCACGGGGACGAGCAACGTCCAGTCTTCTTTCTTTTCGAGGGCGAAGGCGAGGACGCAAGTGAGCATATCGATCAGCAGGAAGCCTAGGAAGAATAAAACGGAGCGCTCGAGGTCGGAGGTGGCAGTGACCGAGAGCAGCGGAAGGCGGATGATGTGGTACTGCGCGAGTGCCCAGGCCACGACAGAGCCGAGAAAGAGCAGGTCGATTACCGGGGAGATCAGCGGCAGCAGGAGTTGGAAGACAAAGATATTCGGTAACGCGACTAGGCCGAGCGTGCCGTACCTGGGGCGGAACAGGGTGCCGCTGTGCTTCCAGAAGGATTGTAAGGTGCCGAAGGTCCAGCGGAACCGCTGGCGAATCAGGACGCCGGGAGTTTCCGGCGCTTCGGTCCAGGCGATGGCTTCCTCTTCGTAGTCGATGTGCCAGCCGAGGCGGCGAATGGCGATGGTGAGGTCAGCGTCTTCGGCTACGGTGTCCGCGGTGATGCCGCCGGCGGCTTCGATGGCTTTTTTGCGCCAGGCGCCTAATGCGCCTGGCACGACGGTGATGCAGTTGAGCAGGTCGAAGGCGCGCTTCTCCATATTTTGGCTGGTGATGTATTCGAGGGCTTGCCAACGGGTGAGCCAGCGCGAGCGGTTGCCGACCTTCACGTTGCCGGCGACGGCACCCACCTTTTCATCGGAGAAATGGCGCAGGAGCTTGCTGATGGCGTCCGGCTCGATTTCGGTATCGGCGTCGATGGTGACCACGATTTCGGTGTCCGCTTCGCCGAGGGCGCGACCGAGGGCAGCGGCTTTGCCACGATTGACCTGATGAATGATGCGCACGCGCGGGTCGCGGCCGAAATTGCCATCGAGCAAATCGCCGGTGCGGTCGCTGGAGCCATCGTTAACGACGATGACGCCCAAATCCTTCAGGTCGGAGGCGAGTACGGATTTCACCGTCTGCACGATTACGGTCTCTTCATTGTGAGCGGGAATCAACACGGTGACGCCGGGAACGGGGTTGGGCATCACCAGGTGATGATCGGGGCGCAATTTTTCGATCAGGGCGAGGATACCGATAATCAGGGCGCGTCCGCTGACCATCACAATGCCTACAATGAATATGGTGGCGATGCTGACGCGAAACCAGTGCCAGATTCCGAAGATGAAGCCGTCGGCGCGGGCTTCCAGCTTTTCCTGCGCGGAGAGCGGCATCATTACTTCGGCGCGTGTTTTTCCGAGGAGGTCCGGGACGGAGACGAACTGATAACCTTCGGCGCGCAACTTGTCGATAATTTGCGGCAAAGCGGCCACGGTGTTGGCGCGCTCGCCGCCGCCATCGTGAAAGAGGATGATGTTGCCCATGCCAGCCTGGCGAATTACGTTGTCAACGATTTCTTGCGCGGGAATTTGCTTGCCGTCGACCTGGCGCCAATCGTGGGCATCGATTTTCTGACCGATGATCAAGTAGCCCATATCCTGGGCAACCGGGAGTTGCGCGACTTCTTCCGCATATTCCGGCTGATGATCGATGCCGTAGGGCGGACGGAAAAGGATGGATTTGACGCCGATGGTGCTCTCGATCAACCGCTCGGTGAGATTCAACTGCCAATGGATTTCGGTTTTGGAGATGTCGTCAAAGCTGGGGTGGGTATAGGTGTGGTTACCGACGTCATGGCCTTCGGCGTATTCGCGCTTTACGATTTGCGGAAACTGGCTGGCGTCGACGCCAATTACGAAAAACGTGGCCGGCACATTTTTCTCTTTGAGAATGTCGAGGATCTTGGGAGTCCAACGAATGTCGGGGCCATCATCAAAGGTGACGGCGATTTTGTTGTCGGCAGCGCCGATCTGGTCGATGTTGTAGGAAAGCGGAATGGCCTCGTACTTCTCGCTGGTAATTAGATCGCTGGGCGCGTCGTAAACGAAACTGCGCAGACCGCTCTTGGGCGTATCGGTGAAATGCCAAACGTCACCGTCGCCTTCGAGGATCAGGTCGGGGCCGGGCGGAATGTCCCTAATCCTTGAGCGGACGGCGTCGTCGGGACGCGGGGAATCCCAGACTGGCCACATGGAACTGTCCGAGGATCCCAACCGGAATAACGCGGTACCCTGGACGCCCAGGCGTTCGCTGGCGCGCAGCTGGTTGTAAGCGGTCACGGCGTCGAGCATCCAGACGCGATGGATGTGGTTGTGCTCGTCAGAATAAGAATAGTGGGGATTCAGGGACGTCGAATCAAACTCGACATCGGCTTCGGATTCATAGGCGTGCAGCAGAGCCTCTTGCACGCTCATTTCTTTGGCCGCTTCGTTAGGCCTTTTTGGACCTTCGGGCCAGTCGTAGGCGTAATTGGCAATGCCGACGACGACTTTTTGGGCGGGCACGTCTTCGAGGATCTGGCGCAGGTTCTCCACAAACCAATCCTGGGCCGCCACTGGGCCCGGTGGAGAAGTCAGCCAGTGCTGATCGTAGTTCATGAGCACGACGGCGTCGCATTCTTTGCCGAAGAATTTGTAGTCGTAGGCGTCGTCGCGGGCGGGCAGGGCAATCATCAATTTCAATCCGACAGCGTGGAGAGCGGGGCCGAGCTCGGCGGCGAACTCACGGAAATGTGGCTGGGTGGGGTCGGGAACCTCCTCGAAGTCGACCACTACGCCGGCCTGGTGGGCGCCGACGGTGTAGTCCACAACGTCGCGAACGAGGTTCTGGCGGGCCGCTTTGCTGCCGAGCATGTCAGCCATTTCCTTGATCCGCCAGGTCCGGCCGTCGTAATTGTCCAGCAAACCCATCAGCGGGAGTTCGACGTTGGCCGACTTCATCCAGCGATGCAGTTTGTCGTCTTTGAGAATGGTGATCGCCTGGGTTGGGCTGGCTTTGACGGTCTGATAGCGTTCGTAGTCGACGATGGTCAGCGCGCCGTCCGGCGTCACCGCATGTAGCTGGTCGGGAATGAGAACGTCGATATCTTTGTAGTGCTTTTTCAGGGAGGCGAAGCTGGCGGCGTCCCAACTCACGAAAAAGGCGGCGCGCAGCGGGTCGTAACTGGCGGGCACCGTGCCGATATTGGAGATGCGGCGATGGCGGCCTTCGCGGGCGGGAGTTTTCTTGATCTTACTCTTGAGGGCGCGATAGGCGGGCCGGGTGTCAGGCAGCAAGCCAGCTGGGAGTTCCACGCTGACCGCGATGGTCACGAAGAAATAGGCGAGCAGCAGAGTTAATAGGGCGCCAGAAATTTCCAGCACGCGGCGCGTACGGCGCCAACGGACACGCTCCGCGTCGTAAAATATGGGTCGGCGTTCCTTCATGAAGTCTTTCAGCCTGGCAAGGCGGGTGTCTGAACGCGTGCCGGCCGGGGTTCTCTCCCTCGACTGTGTTTCGCTCTCTTGCCCTGCCCTCTATTGTAAGATGCGATGCAACGATGAAGCGAATTTTCTCTAGCCCCGTTGTCGCGCTGACAGCCGGACTTTGCCTCCGGCTCTTTTTTGTTTTGAAATACCCAGCGAATTCGGGTGATACCGTGTTGTACGAGCAGATCGCCCGGAACTGGCTCCAACATCATGTCTACGCGATGAGCGTTCAAGGGCAGCTTATGCCGGTGGACTTGCGCATGCCGGGATATCCGGCGTTTTTGGCGGTACTGTATGCGCTCAGTGGACGCAGTGGCGAGGCCGCGCGACTTTTGGTGATGCTGGCGCAGGTTGTCGTGGATTTGCTCACTTGCTTACTGACGGCGTCGTTGGGGGCATTGCTTGTTTTGATCGCCAACGATCGCGCCCGACCGCGCCGAGTGTTCGTTGCAGCCTTGTGGCTTGCGGCCTTTTGTCCATTTACCGCAAATTATGCTGCCGTCCCGCTGACCGAAGTGTTCGCCACGTTTTTCACGACCGCCGCATTGTTGCCGCTGTGCCTGCTGGCCACGCGCGCGCAAAACCGAGGCTGGAGGTTAGTCGAACGGCACTGGATGCTGGGTAACGACTACTGGCATCTGGCGGCCTGGGCGTCGCTGTTGACGGGCCTGTGCACCCTATTTCGACCGGAAGCGCCGCTGCTGCTCTTGGCAGCATGGCTGGTGCTAGGTGTAATTTTGATATATCAGCGGGAGAGTCTGCGTTGGTTGAAGACCATGGCGATAATGGTGGCACTCTGTGCGCTACCCCTGTTGCCGTGGGCGATTCGTAACGCTGTGACGTTACATGAATTCCAGCCGCTGGCGCCGAGAAATTCCAATCTTCCAGGTGAACTGGTGCCCGATGGCTTTATGAGTTGGGAAAAAACATGGTTGTATCGTTTTCGTGACGTTTACCTTGTGCCTTGGAAGCTCAACGATGAATCCATCGATGTAGACGAAATTCCAGCCCGTGCTTTCGCCTCGCCGGCCGAAAAAGACCGGGTGGCAATGATCCTGGAGCAATACAACAATGACCTGACGCTCACGCCCGAGGAAGATGCCGCCTTCGCGAAACTGGCGCGTGAGCGCACGGCACGGCATCCGTTGCGAACTTATCTCTGGCTGCCCGCGGCACGCGCCCTGACGCTGTGGTTCACTCCGCGGATCGAGTTGCTTCCGTTATCGGGGACAGTTTTTCCGCTGGCGCAATCCTGGGAAGATGATCCCATCGATCAAAGCGTCACCGCGGGGTTCTTTCTGCTGAATATTTTCTACGTTGCACTCGCCGGATGGGGCGCCGTGCGATTGTGGATAGACGCGCCAGCCGCACGCGGAGCAATTGCCCTGCTGGCAACGTTTATCCTGCTGCGCACGGCATTTCTTACCACGCTGGAAACGCCGGAGCCGCGCTATGTGCTGGTGTGCTATCCAACGTTACTGGCGCTCGCCGCGCAAATTTTCGTGGAGCACGCAGCCGCGGATTAGCCTTCGACAGGTTCAGGGTGGATGGTGACGCGGTGAATCTGCGGGAAGCGTTCCTTTACGCGATCCTCGAGCGTCGCGGTCACGTCATGAATCTGCGTGATGGGGAGAGCGCCCTTCATGGTGCAGTGGCAGGAAACCAAAATATGATGCTCGACCTGGCGGGTGCGGACATCGTGACAATTCACCAGCTCATCGAATTCCGCCGTCAAAGAATTTAGGAATTCCTCGACGGAGCGGGAAAGCTGCTTCATTTCGCCGAGACCGGCATCCGGAATAGCGATGTGGCGGCCGAGCGGCTCAATATGAATGTTAACCTCAATTGGACCATCGCGCAGCTCGCGAATTCCTTCCTCGAGTTGCGAGGCCTGCCGGTGAGCCTCGCGCAAGCTTAGATTTTCGTCTACCTCCAGGTGCAATTCGACAAAGAGCTTTCCCTGCTGCTGCAGGGCGCTCAAGTCGTGAACTCCGAGTCCCATACGTTGCGCTACGGCACGAATGGCCTCGAAGAGGTGCTCACCTTGCGGTGCGCGAGGCTCGGCATGCACCATTACATCCGAAGGGACGATTTCGCCTACGCGCTTCTCGATCGCATCGCTAAGCGCGTGGACCTGTTCCAGGCTGGCGGTCCGCGCCACGCTTACAGTGGCATCGACAAAGTGGCGGTTACCGGCTCGGCGCACGCGAATGCGATCGACATCCAAGACCCCATCCATACGTGCGACCGCCCGGGCGATTTCCTGCTGCAATCCCTCGGGCGCGGCATCCAGCAAGGCATCCACCGTGCGCCGGCCAAGCCGCGACCCTACCCACAGGATGACCGCCGCGACTGCGAGTGCAGCCAGGGCGTCGGCGTAAATCAGATAAGGCAGGTTCCAGGTTTCGCCGGCCCAAACCAGACCTACGCCCGCAATTACGACTACGGTGCTCCAGACGTCCGTCGAAAAATGGAGCGCGTCGGCTTCCAGAGCTTCGCTGGAAAATTTCCTGGCCACGTGGGAAAGTGCGCGGGCTCGCGTGATGTCAATGCCCAGCGCGCAAAACAAAATCACGATCGCGGTGATACTCGGCTCGATATGTACGCTGCGGAAAAAGAGCCGGCTGAATGCTTCATAAATAATGTAAAGCGCGGTCAGGAGCAGCAGGCCGGTTTCGACAAAGGCCGAGAAATTTTCAAATTTGCCATGGCCGTAGGGATGTCTTTCGTCAGCAGGCTCGTCCGAGACGCGAACAGACAGAAACGTGATGATGGCGGCCACCAGGTCGAGCCCGGAGTGCAACGCCTCCGACAACACGCCCAAGCTGCCGGTACGGATGACCAGAAACGCCTTCAACGAAACCAGCACCAGCGCGGAGGCCACGCTCAGCAGCGCGGCGCGCTTCTTTTCCCGCACTTCCTCGACGACACCTGCAGTGATCACAGTCCGCCTAGACTATCGCAGTCTGACCCGATTCGCTCAGTGGCAGTTCGCGGACACGGATTGGCTAGGAATTGCCGCGCGGCAGGAAGCGCAGGGCCGCCGAATTTATGCAATAGCGCAGGCCGGTAGGTTGCGGTCCGTCGTTGAACACGTGGCCGAGATGGGCGTCGCATAGAGTGCATTTCACTTCTTCACGCACCACTCCGTAACTCGTGTCGACCCGCTGGTAAATATTTTCGGAGGCGATGGGCGCCCAGAAACTCGGCCACCCTGTGCCAGAGTCGAACTTAGCAGCGGAATCGAAGAGGGCGTTTTCGCAGCAAGCACAGCGGTACAGCCCCGAAGCATGCTGATCGTAAAGCGCGCCGCTGTAGGCGAACTCCGTTGCGGCCCGGCGAGTAACCTCAAATTGCGCCGGAGGCAGCAGCTTTTTCCATTCTTTGTTAGTGCGATGAAGTTTGGCGACAGTCTTCGCGCCGATTCGTGTGCCATTGTCGGCAAACTGAACGATGGTGACCGGGCCGGAACTGGGTTCGTCACCAGAGTGGTCATCCGCCAATGCGGAAAAACAGACACGCTGCACGCCGACCACTAGCGCATACGACGCCAGGGTCGCCGATCCAAAAATAAATCCGCGCCGTGCGAGGTTACTCATGAATGTGTCGGCGCCTTACCCACAAACGCTATTTCGCCGCGCTTAGGGGTGGCGCCGGCAATAGAGGCAGCCGCTTCGGCTCGCCGCGCGCGCCGCGGACTTCTAATTCTTCGAAAAGCAACGACGGGGCCACGACAGCTGCGGGCACACCAGCTTGCGCCGATCCGAATGCGCCCAATGCAGTACCTGCAAATCCGGCATTGGCGCTCTGCATGTAGTTGTAAACAAAATTGTCATTGCCAATGCCCGCCAAATTGCGCAGCGCGCGGGTGTTCACACCAATAATGCGCGCCCCGCGAATAATTTCTTCGCGGCCATCCTCTGGATAAACCTTGTAAACCAGCAGCGGGAGCCGGTCGCCAGTCCCCGCTCCACCGCCGAAGCTGGCCAGCAGCTCCGAGAAGTCTTCCTGGTGCAACAGACTGATGGCCGGATTGTCCATCTCTCGCACGACGATACAGTACTCCAGCTTTTCCGAGCGGCATTCGTCGAGGAACTTCTTTTTGAGTTCCACAGGCGAGACGGTATCGGAAGCGTTGAAAAAGAGATTGCTCATCGTTGGTTTGGCGTCGCCCAGAAATCCCGAACGTCCATGGCCATTGGAGTCCGCAGAATCTGGCCCAGGGCGGCGGGACATCAGCAATTCTTTCAGATTCCCTTTATCCACCACGGTGACTTTCTGTGCGCGTACGCCTTCGTCATCAACGGCATATCCGCCGAGCAGCGGAGTACCATGAAAATCCTTGGCGCCTGGGTCGTCAACCAGGCTTACGGTGGCCGGCAACACGCGCGACCCGATTCGACCGGTCCAGTCACTCTTGCCCCCCAGGCCGCTTAGCATTTGCTCGACGATGGGCTGAAACGCCAGGGCCGGACGCGAGCCGTTCATCGCCGGACCAGATATCTCGGCCAAAAGCGGGGCCGCGGCGCGTGCCTCAAACAGGACCGGCCCGGTGTAGTCCTCCGCGGGCCTGGCAGCACGCAGGGCCATCAGTTCGCTAGCCGAGACGTTCAGACCTTTGCGCACTGCGTCGACATTCGGCAGGTCCGCCGGCCGCGGCGCGTAGGACGCGTAGAAATGACTTAGAGGCATGCCGTCGCTCGCCAACGTGTTCATGCCCGCTTCGACCGCGGCATAGGTGCGATTGGTGCGAATTTCGGTGCCCTCGCTGGTCAGCAGATATTCGGTGGCGTACACCAAATAGTAGGTGACGCGAGATTCATAAATATCCGGGAACAAACGCAGCGTGGCTGAGGCCGCGCGCGCTTCCTGCTCCCAATTGCGATTTCCCCAGTCGGAGGTCGGGAGCGGCTCGATCTGCTGGATCGGATCGGACTTCGAGAAATCGTCGATATTGGATTGCCGAGCCAGACTGCTCAGGTAGGCTTGCTTGCGCGAGTAAGTCTCCACGGCCTGCTTGAACGCCTGGTCCGTGGCGATCCACAGATCCTGGCGAAGTGAGTCATAATCGCGATCGATTCCGACCGAACCCTGCGAGCCGATGAATCCGCGGAAGCCTTCGTCGCCTATAAAATTCGAACTGTCCAGCTTGTAGCCTCCGACGCGCGCTTCCACGTTCATGAAGCGATTGCGGCCACTCGTGGTGCTCAGCAGTGTGCCAAATTCCGCGACGATTTCGCGGACGTCCAGATCGAGCAGACGATACTCCACATAGTAGGGCCGCACGGGCTGTTGCGTTCCCGGGATATTCAGCTCTAATCGAGTCTTGGAGCGCGCCATTTCGTCACGCATAGCGCGCAACGTCTGGTCGTTGTCTTTCGGCGCTTGCGCAGCGTTTGCGCTATACGTCGGTGGAATGACGCTGATTAGAATCGCTGCGCAGACAAATATCTTCAACGTGCGCCTGGGGTTCATAGCTGACCTCCGGCCTTGATAATGTCGTGCGCTGGCGCCGGCAAGATGGGCGGGCGATCCGTGGAACTTTCCTTCTTCTGAACTTCGAGCTCGGAGGTCAGAATCGCTGGCGAGGCTGCCGACACCGGAACGGAACCAGATTCGGCGCCGCAATAGCCGTTGAACACTTCTTGCTTGTCGCCGGTGGCCACGATCTTGGTCAACGCCGCGAGCGGTGTTCCCACAATATCTACGCCACGCACTAGCTCGTCGGGCCGCCCGTCGGCGTACACTTTGTAAACCACCAACGGCAATACCTGAAATGCCTGCGGCTGACCGCGTCCGGTGAAAGTAAATCCGCCGGCAATGTCGTCGATCAGCAGGCCGAACTGCTTGCCCTGCTGCTTAATCAGCTCGATAAGTTTGGCGCGCAGCT
>Ga0307474_10001565_pt1 | contig 16491 bp, 15 predicted proteins | sample atmos_gasesECM1C_2_FD_203312 | JGI IMG/M metagenome (GOLD analysis project Ga0307474, IMG submission 203312) | Hardwood forest soil microbial communities from Morgan-Monroe State Forest, Indiana, United States - atmos_gasesECM1C_05 | ecosystem: Environmental > Terrestrial > Soil > Temperate... | reverse complement strand
TTGCCGACTTCGCGAATGGCGCTGCATGTTGGTAAGGCTCTCTTGCACCACGCGGAATAAAGCTAGCTCGACTTCTCGTGCCATCCGTCCGAGACGCGGTGACAGCTCCAATTCCACGTGGATTCCACTTCGTTCGGTGAAACCGTGCACATAATCACGAATTGCGTCCCCTAAACCAGCTTCGTTTAACACCGGCGGGTGCAGTACGTAAGAAAGCGTGCGGACCTCACGGATGCACCGGTCCGCCAATGCCTTACACTCGGAAAGGAGCTTGCGCGATTTTCGCTCGCGCGAAGGGATCGAACGACGGGCTTGACCAAGCATGGTTGCCAGGGCGACCAGGTCTTGCCCTGTAGAATCGTGCAAATCGCGAGCGATGCTGCGCCGCTCTTCGTCTTGCAATCGCAGAAGCTGGCCCGAAACGCGCCGCAGTTCCTCGTCAGCTCGCACGTGCGGTTATGTCACGGCGACTGCCCGCAACACGAACAGGCTTTCCTTCTTCATCGTGAAAGCTTGCCAGCGCTCCTGGAGGATTTTGACGCGGCCATCCGGCATAACGGTCCGATATTCGACCGTGGAAGGCGAGCGTTTATCGAGGGACGCTGCAAAAGTCGCATCCACTTTCGCGTGGTCCTCCAGATGAATGAATTCGCGGAACTTCGGACGTGTGGGATGGAAACTAGAGGGATCAGTCTCAAAGATGTGGTGTGTTTGCTCTGACCAAATCACGTTCGAGGTCTGCAACTCCAGTTCCCAACTTCCCATTTTCGCCACCTCCTGAGCCTCGACCAAGCGGACGCGCTCTCTTTCCAATTGCGCCGCTATGTGGTGTCTGTTCCCGCTCGCTTGATCTAAGGGCTTCTTCCGTCCGCTTGCGGTCTTCAATATCGATATTCGCCCCATACCATTTGACGATGTTCCCATGTCTGTCGCCCAAGGGCACTGCGCAGAGCAACATCCAGCGATATACGCCATCCGCCCTCCGCATGCGTGCTTCATGGGAGGACGGTTCCCCGCTTGCTAAGGACGCGCGCCACTTGTCCACAGTTCCTTCGACGTCTGCGGGATGAATCGTGGCTGTCCAGCCCCAGCCCCGCAAATCCTCTAACGACCGGCCTACGTAGTTCAGCCAGCGTTGACTAAAAAAATCGTGGTATCCGTCGGCGCGACTGCTTGTGATCAGCACGGGAGTCGTGTCCAGGACAAGGCGGAGTTGTTTTTCAGCCTGTTTGACCTGTTCCTCCGCCAGCTTGCGCTTCGTGAACTCATGAATACAGCCGACAATGCGACGGGGATGGCCACTGGAGTCACGAACGGGTTCGGCACGCAGCCTAACCCACGAGATCGAGCCATCCGGCCGAACGACTCGGCATTCGAGATTCTCCAAAGATTCTGCATCGACTACGCGTTGCGCGGCTTCCTGAACGTGCTTGCGCTCATCGGGATGGATCCCTTCCAACCAGGACCTCGGATTTTCGTCAAATGGTATGGGGCGAATATCAATATCGTACAGACTCTCGACCGTGCGGCCCCAGATCGCTTCATAGGCACGATTAACGAAAAGAATTTTGCTGAAATCCGCATTGTTGAGCAGGAGGACCTCCCGCAAAAAGTCCGCGACCTCGCGGAATCGTTCGCTGGCTTGAAGCTTCGGTCCTTAAAAATAGTACAAGGGCTGATAGAGAGTTAGAACCACACCGCTGCTGAGAATGCGATAAGCGGCTTAACCGGAAACTGATGACCCGCTACCCGCCGGCGGGTTCGGCCCGGGCGGCGGCACGGATGGAGGCGGCCTCGGCATTCCAGGCAGCGCCAAGAAAAATGATGACCGCAGACAAGTTCATCCAGATGAGGAGGCCGATGACCGCGGCGAGACCGCCGTACACGACGCTGTAAGGGACCCGCCGGACGTAAAATCCAAAAAGAACATCAACGAGCCACCATAGGAGCGTAGCGACTACGGCGCCCGGGACAACGTTGCGAAGACTGGTTTCTTGCGGGCGCGCGACCCGAAAGATGATGGTCAGGGCGGAAAGCGAAAGCACAAACGCTGCTACCGGGAAGAAAAAGGTCCACAGTCCGTGGAAAGGGTGTGATTCGCCAAGCTGATCGGCGATCCAATGACGCAAAGGACGGCCGAAGACGCCGAGGATTGCCGCGATTAAAAGAGGCGCAATGGTGGAGAGCAGTAGAAGCAGAGCGCGCAATTGGCGGTGGAGGAAGCCGGGCTTTTCCGAGTCGTTATAGATGATGTGAATCCCTTCCATGATGAGTTTCATGACTTGCGAGCCGGCGATAGCGGTGCCAAACCAGCCAATCAGGGCCCACTTCCAGGCTTGCGGACCGCGTTTGATTAGGAACTCGGAAACGATTTGGCGGCTGCCGGGGGGCAGATACTTGGTGAAATTGGTGACGAGATCGAGGAGGTTGGTGTGGCTTCCCCAACGGCTGGTAGCGATGGCAACAGTTAGCAGCAAAGTGGGAAAGAAAGCGAGAAAGAGGTTGAAGGCGATGGCTTGCGAAATCATGCCACAGCGCGGGAAAACGCGCGCGAGGATGCGCAGGCCGCGTTTAGAAAGCAAGGCTGCTGAAATCATGTGGGTCCAGTATAAACAAAGAGCCTTCCGAGACGCAGCCAATGTCGCGGTCTGCCTTGCCGGGTGCGTGTGCGCATCGTAAACTCAGGTCGGATCGATCGAGACATGGAAAATTTTCAGACTAAGGTCGCCGCTGAGGACAGAATGCTGGCTCGGAGGCGGATACCAGGAGTCGAGTCGCGGGCGGCATTGTGGATGGGTGTCTTGACTCTGAGTCTGTTGGTTATTGTTGGCGCCACGCCTGGGTTGGTTGCGCGGCAATCCTCGAAGCAGCAATGGAAAACATTGCCGTTTGCCATTGTGCGCTACAACGACGACGCGCCGAAGTCATGGAACGTTTATCGCGGTGAGCGCAAAGGAATCTATCTGGTGCGTTTGTGGAAGCGCTACCTGCTGATTGATACCGATTCGCAGAACGTATTTGAGATTGATCCGGAAAAGGTGAAAGTAGGGGGCGAGAACGCGGAGCTCGCAGCACAGGACATTCCGGAAGATCCGCTGGAAATCTCCGAATGGAAAACTAAAAACGCAGGACCGGTTTTAAGACACCGATTCCGCTTCGGCAAATCGGGAAATTTTATGGAGCTGCAAATTCCGGTGCTGCCCAACGGGCGGCCTGCTTACTGAACAGGCTTTCCCTGCCGATAAACGCCGTAGACCCAAGGAATTCCGAGGACACCGGGCTCAACGGCCACCTCAATTTGGTCTCCGACGTGGAAGCGTTCGAAGTCGTCAGGATCGACGGGGATTCTTTCGACTTTCTGGCCCGGGCGCCAGGATTGTACGACCAGGCGGCGAGTTCCTCGAACCAGGCCCTTCATCAAAAACTTTCCTTCGACGCGCTCGGGAACATAGACCGGCTTGGTGGCTGAATCGAGTTTGCCGTTGAGGAAAATCGCAAACGCGAGAATCCATGGCAACGGAATAAACCCGGCGTAAATTCTTTTGAGGATTTCGATTTCCTGATGTTTGCGGGCGCGGCGATCGAGAATGACCGCAATGGCAAGAGCAATGAAAAAAAGAACGCCGAAGAAGACCAACATTAAATCCAGATCCAACGGCGGATAGATTTGCGTGAGATACGGAAAAAGCAGCGATCCCGCCAAGAAGAAAGTGGTTTGCTTGACGAGTCTTTTGCGGAACATGTATTCGGCGGCTACTGAAGTGAGTCCGCAGGAGGGGCACTGATCCGAGTTGCGCGCTGAACCACAGTCGAGGCAGCGGGTCATGCGCTTGAGTATACCGTCAGGTCTAAGGTTGCGTCCCTGAAAGCCTGGAAATGAGCTGGAGGTAGGTCTCCTGCTGTTGCTCGGGAAAAGAGACGGAAACGCCCATGCCGCGGCCCGGTTCGATGCGCTTGACCGAACAGACGACTTTGACGGGCTGATCTAATAGCAAGTTGGCGCTAAATCCAGCGCCAATCCAGAGCGGATCGACGGATTCGATGAACATGCCGTTCGAACTGACGTCGCGGGTACTGGCGCGCAGCACTGCTGAGCCCCATTCGATGTCGAGAGTGGCGCGGAAGTCGTAGCGTGGCGCCCACCGGCGTTCGAGCCGCCGGGAGGGTGTGTCTGCAATGCCCATGGAGCTGGTGAAGCCCCCTAGTTCCCGAGCTTCGGCGCACGGGCGTCCGCGCCGATCTTGCATATTAAGAATACCCTCATGCCAAGCACGACACTACGAGCCCGGCGACGCATGTTTTGTTCCCAATAATGACCGATAAGCTAACAGAAAGTACTACTTAGAGGTATTAGTGCCGGGATTATCCGCATTGCCATCTGCTTGCGGTTTATGCTTTTGCAAGCGTCTGTGAATTTCTGCTTGCAAGTAATGGCCGAGATTTTCTGGGAGGATGCCGGGTGCGGCCAGCGCCTGCAGGTCGGAAACGGTGAGTTCCGGGAGAAATAGAAGAACGGTGGCGAGAGTAGTGGAAGGCTGGCGCAGAAGTGCGATGCGCACATTGTACATGTGACTCCATTTGTCATGCTGGGCAATGGTTTGCACGACGATGGGCGCCAGCTTCTCTTTGGCCAGCACACGGAGTACTTGCGCCTCGTTGAGATTAGGATTGGAAATCGCGGCTTTGACGATCATCGGCTGGCCTTCTGCCAGGAGCGCTCCAGCAATGCGCGCGGGTGAGCGCCGTGCCAGTGTGATTTTCTGTCCGAGAGGGAGCTGCGGCATTTTTGTAATGACCTGGTCTTCTGCCTTGCGTTTCAGGTCGGGAAGAACTCCGGGCGAAATCGCAAACTGAATCAAGTCCATCAAGTACAGTTGGCGAATCAAGCGAAGAGTGTCAGTTCGTGGTGTGTGGGGATGAAATGCGAGAAGCTTTCGGATCATGTAGTTCTTCAGAAAGTGGCGGCGTTTGAGAACTTCGGTCAAAAAATCGCTGGGCAGATCTTTGCGGTGCAAGAGCAGGGCGAGAGACCTTTCATCGAGCGAGGCGTTGTCAAGAATCGGGAATAACTGATCGGGAGGGACTTCGTGAATGAGGCGCACGAGTTCGTCACCGGTAGCAGCTTGTAATTTTGGCAAATCCCCGGAACTCACGGCGTAGCTCCTGCCCGGTTCGTGAAGAGCTGCAAAGCGATCCAGGCGGCGATCTCCGCCGGCTGAACCTGCAACGGAGTCATGACGGCGTTCGGAAGCTTGCTGCGCAATTCCCTGTCTATCGCCTGATCGAAGAAATGCGAGCGTCCGATGGTGCCACCTGTTTTGCCCAGATGGAACGTCTGTTGCGACAGATTCAGAGATTCAGCGAGACGCAGAGAAATAGTGGCGAGCTTCTCTGCGGCGGCATTCAGAACCGACTGAGCGATGGAGTTGTCACCGTCCGCGGCCGCTGCGACGACGGGAAAAATCCGCGGAAAAACGGAATCAGGCTTAGCGACAGATTTCAAATCGACTTGGGTCCAATCCGATACGGCCAGTTGCTGAAAAACTTGCTGTGCCAATTCGTCCGACTCTCCGTTCGGACCTGCGGCGCGAATTGCTGCAATCGCTGAGCGGCCGATATCAAATGCGCTTCCTTCATCACTGGTAGCGGGGCCGAGGCCACCTTCGCGCTTAATCGAGCCTGCGATATCCCTGCCGATTGCTGCGGAACCCGTGCCGACGACTAAAACGATTGCGGGCCCGGGCGGCATTGCGGCGAGAGCAAGTTCGAAATCGGTGCGAATGTCGACGACGGTTCCGGGAAATCGTTGCGCAAGGAATTGCTGCATCTGATCGCGATTTTCCGGACGACCGGTTCCGGCAAGTCCTGCGCATAGTGCCGAAACATCAAACTGAATATGCGTAGAATTCAGTGCTGAATCACAGGTCTCCCGAATTGCGGCAAATGCCGCGGGAAATCCGATGCGGGTGGGGTTCGAAGGCGGTCCCGTGGCGCGAGCAACGATGGCTCCTGCTTCGTTTAGCACGACGCACTCGGTTTTTGTGCCGCCGCCGTCCAATCCTAAGACGCATTTCATAGGAAAAGCTTACGCGAAAATGTGGCAGGTGGAATGCGGCAGGCGAGTGCAGTTTCGAAAAAGCGAAACGGGAACGGAATACTGACGACAGTTGGCGAGGCTGTGGGGAGTTGAGAAAGCCGAAGAACAAGCTTGCTTGAGTCGTTCGTCCGGGCAAACTGGGGCACAGCATGCTGCGCCCCAATACTTGACGCTAACTGAGGCGGCCTCTATCCTCGACGTTCTTTGCAACATAGCGAATTTGCAAGTGATAAGCGGGAATGCGCATACATCCTGTTGATCTCGCCATCGTAGTGGTCTACCTGCTGGGAGTGACGGCGCTGGGACTGTGGTTCCGGCGCGGACAGCGGGATGTGCGCGACTATTTTTTGGGAGGGCGTAGGGCACCGTGGTGGGCGCTGGCGCTTTCGATTGTCGCCACGGAGACGTCAACGCTCACGATTATAGGAACGCCGGCAATTTCGTATACCACCAACCTGACTTTCATCCAATTGGTGTTCGGATATCTGGTGGGCAGAGTTTTGATCGTGCTGTTGTTTTTGCCGGGATACTTTCGCGGAGAAATGTTCACGGCGTATGAGCTGATCGAAAAAAGATTTGGGACCAGAATGCGCGCGGTCGCGGCGACAACTTTTCTGGTGACACGAGCGGTTGCCGAAGGCGTGCGTATTTCCGCGATTGCTCTGGTGGTGAGCGTGGTGCTGGGAACTTCGGAGCAATTTGCGGTTGTGGTCGTAATCGCGTTGACGATTCTTTATACGTTTGAAGGCGGAATGAAAGCAGTCATCTGGACGGACGTGGCGCAGTTGCTGTTGTACTTGACTGGCAGCGCGGTAACTTTGGGATTTGTGCTGCATTCGATTCCCGGCGGCTGGAGTGAAGTCAGACAGGTCGCGGCGGCTTCCGGCGGTAAGCTCCAATTCCTTGATTTCTCGACGCACCTCGCGACGAAGTACACATTTTGGTCCGGCGTGATTGGCGGCGCGTTTCTTACCATGGCGAGCCATGGAACGGACCAGACGATTGTGCAGCGATTACTTGCGGCCCGGAACGAGAAAGACAGTCGCAAAGCGCTACTGGCAAGTGGCGGTGTGGTATTGATTCAGTTTGCGTTGTTCCTGCTGGTCGGTGTATTGCTGTACGTTTTCTCGCAACACACGCCGTTGCTTGCACCGGGCGAGCGTACGGACCGAATTTTGCCGCTGTTCCTGGTGCGTGAAATGCCGGTGGGTTTCGCGGGATTAATGCTCGCTTCTATCATGGCAGTGGCGATGTCGAATGCCAGTGGTTCGCTGAATTCCCTGGCGGCTTCCAGCATATTGGATTTTCCGACGGCGGCGGGACACCGGCAGGACCCGGCTAAATCTTTGCGATTGTCACGGCGGATGACGCTTATTTGGGGCCTGGTACTGATGGCGTTCGGCTTTGTGCGATGGGGATCATTGCTTGAAACCGGTTTGACTGTGGCCTCATTTCCGTTGGGAAGCTTGCTGGGATTATTTTTGCTGGGGACCATTGACCGACGCGCAAATTCGACCGGAGCGCTTGCCGGGATGCTTTGCGGTCTCGCCGCTATCGTTGCTGTGTGGAAATTTTCGAGCGTCGCCTACACTTGGTACGTTCTTGTCGGCGCCAGCGTAACAATTGCGGTAGGAGCATTGCTGAGCCGGATGGGCCGTGCGGACTCGAAGCGATTCGAAACATCCAGACAGGCCGAACTGAAACAGGAGATTGGATGAGCGCGGCGGACACACTCGGCAAACGATTGGAGCTGGTTCGAGGGCTTGGCCCGTGGGCTTCGGCGGCGATCGTCGTAGGCACCATGATCGGAACAGGAATTTTCCTGAAGCCGGCAGAAATGGCGCGCGAAGGACGGTTCGTCTCGGTGGTGTTCGCTGCGTGGATTGTCGGCGCAGTGCTGTCAATGTTCGGCGCCCTCTCGTTCGCGGAGTTGGGCGCGGCGATTCCCGAAGCGGGAGGCGAATATGCGTATCTGCGACGAGGCTTTGGTCCACAGTGGGGATTTTTGTTCGGCTGGATGCATTCGATTGTTGGTAGACCATCTTCGATGTCATCGATCGCAGCCGGAATCGCGCGATTCGCGAGCTTTTTGATTCCGGCGGTTGCAGCGCCGATTTTTACTTTGCACATGCCGGCGTTCGCCGGACTGAGGCCATATGTTTTTGTGTTTACGTGGGCGCAGCCGGTGGCGGTTTTATGGCTGGGCATCATGACCATTGTGAATTATCTGGGAGTGCGATTGGGCGGAGCAGTGCAAGTGGTTTTGACGCTTGTAAAAATTGTTTCGGTGCTGCTGGTCATCGGAGTGGCGTTCTTCTCGAGTGTGGGGTCGCACCCCGCTGATCCAGTGTGGCCGGTGGCTTTGAACGGCGGAATTTTAACTGCGTTCTTAGCGGCACTGGCCGCGGCTCTGTGGGCGTACGACGGCTGGGAAGATTTGAACCTGGTGGGGTCTGAAGTTGAGAACCCGCAGAAGAATTTTCCGCGAGCACTGCTGGGCGGAGTGGCGCTGGTCGCCGCCATTTACCTGTTGTTCAGCGCGGCGTGCTTGCGCGCGCTGCCATTCGGTGCGGTTGCGAATTCGTCGCATATTGCGTCAGACGTGGTGGAGCGCGTAGCGGGACACGGAGCGGCTTATTGGATGACGTTAGCCATGGTGATTTCGGCGATCGGATCGCTGAATTCGTCGGTGTTGAGCGGGGCGAGAGTTCCATATGCGATGGCGCGCGACGGATTGTTTTTTAAGATTGCCGATGGCATCCATCCGAAATTTCTTACCCCGTCTCGCGCGCTGATCTTTCAGGGAGTACTGGCCGGACTGATGGCGTTGACAGGAACGTTTGAAGAGTTGACCAATCTTTTTATTTTTGCTGGATGGATTTTTTATGGGTTGGCGGTGGTGGCTCTGTTCCGATTACGCAAGACCGAGCCTGAAATGCCGCGCCCGTATCGATGCTGGGGCTATCCGTGGGTACCGGGAATATTTGTTGCGGGCGCGCTCGCTCTGACGGTCAGCATTTTGGTGCAGCGGCCTGGAAGATCGCTTATCGGATTGCTGCTGATCGCGGTAGGACTTCCGTTTTATAGGCATTGGCAAAGGAGGCCTTCTCTTGGCTGAGAATGACGAGCAACGATTCGCGAAACTTCAGTTACTCCCGCGGGATGGGAGAAGCCGATTCTGGCGGCTTTCTTGAGCTTGCTGACTACCGGGCTAGGACAGGCTTACAACCGGCGGTGGCGACCGACTCTGGGCTTTGTCGTAAGAACTTTGCTTCTCGATCTCCTGTTCCTGCATTTTCGCGTTTGGGCTACATTTACGCTTGGCTGTTGGCCTCTTAGTGTTGCTTCATTGGCGAATCATCACGAGTGTGGATGCGGCCGTTCAAGCACGAAAACGTCTGCAGAGGCCCGCACAATCTGTTCCAGCGGCGGCGACGCTCGGCGCTGTAGGAATTGTCGTCGCAGCAGTGTTGCTGCAATCTACAAATTGGCTCAATCCGCTTGCCGCCTTTCGCGCTTTCCGCATACCTTCCGGGTCGATGTGCCCGACGCTCTGTGAAGGAGACCGAATCGTGACAGATGTGAAGGCCTTTCGATCGCAGCAACCGGAACGCGGAGACTTAGTGATGTTCCTTTTTGACCGAGAGAATGCGTTACACTTCAAAGGAGTCGCCGCAGTCGGCGGCGACGAGGTCGTCCGTCAGACTCGCAGCCGCCGCCCGACATCAACGAGCCGCGGGTACCACCGAATCGCTTCTTGGTTGTTGGAGATGACCTCGATAACAGTTATGCAGCCGTTTTTATGGCGCGATCGATGTCAGTAGGGTCAGCCCTCTATTTGTACTGGTCGCGAAAAACAGCTCGAATTGGGTGCGCCGTAAAGTAGGAGCGTCTCAACCGTTGGAAATCCGGCGCGTGGTCAACCGGGAAGAAAAATGTTGAACGGGCCAGCCGCCAGCGAGGAGCGCGACACCGGGAAAGATCACCCACGCGCATAGGCCAACGAAAAACGCAGGAATCATGATGTTGTGGGCGATGTGATCGTCAAGAATAATTGCGATCGGCAGGCCAATTATGAAAAAGACCATATAGGGAAGAATTGGAAAAATGGTGGCTGAGAATATGGCTCGAGCGCGGCCGCCGGCACGGTTTGAGATATAAGCTCCCAGCGCGCCGATGAAGGGCAACGTAAACAACCATGGAATGTAGACAAGCAGAGCCGGCGCGACGAAACGCCACCCGCGAGGCGTTGCGTTTGCCACCCAAGGGTGGGGGCCGAAGATCTGAATTAGCGCGAGGCAAACCATCGAGAGCGACAGGGTCACAAAAGCGGGGATCCAGAATTGCGTCACACGGTCCGGCATGGAGAGCTCCTTTTTTCGAGATGATTCGATTTTTCGCTGCAAAACGCGCCAGTCGCCGACGCTTGCCAGCACGCGGGTAATGGCGAATTGTTCTGATAGGCCTTCATTGCGCAACGATTGGTACGCTTCCTCGAGGTGACTTGCCAACTCTTCGCATACCTGAGCCGCATTGTCATCGTCCAATGCCAGATTGACCAGCCGCTCGCGAACGATTTGCACCCAATCATGCATGGGAAGCTTTCGTCAGGCGGCGTAAGGCCTGGAACAGCTCAGACCATTCTGCGCGAAGCGGCTGCAGCTTCTTCTTTCCCTGCGGAGTGAGCCGATAGCAACGACGGCGGCGGCCACTCGCGCTGGCTTCCCACGTGCCACGAATCCAGCGCCGCTGTTCCATGCGATAAAGCATGGGATAAAGAGCCGCGAGGCTGAAGCTAAGCGCGCCCTTGGTTTGCCGTTCGATGCGCCGGGCTAGTTCGTAACCGTGCAGCGGGCCGTCTTCCAGAACGCTCAGGATCGCCAGTTCTGCGGTTCCCCTCTTGACTCCAGTACCGATCATCAGTCACTCCCTTATATGTAAGAGTCTTATATATTGGAACGATGGTGTCAATTGGACGTTGGTACAGGTGCGATTGACAGGCGAGAGCCTGCCCTCTTTTACTATCGCGGCCCCTCAATGGTTGAGATTCTTCGGCGATCCTTATCGGATCGCCCAGAATGGCAGGTATTTTAGAACTATACCGAGGCGGCGTGTTTTGCAGCGGCGATAGGCACGATCGCGGCTTCCGCTTCCCTGCTTACTTCGATCGCAGGATGCAGCAACTTGGCGAGAATTTCGAAGCCGATGACGAGACGAGGACCGGGGCGCGAGAAATAGCTATTGGCATCGAGCGCGTAGACTCGGTCATTACGAACGGCAGGGATATCTTGCCAGCCAGCCGGGAAATCGATGGAGCGATATTCTTCGCGCGCTTGCTCTGCGGTATATCCGCACGGCGCGGCAATCAGGACATCTGGCTGCGCGGCGACAAGGTCGTCGAGCGTCACGCGGAAAGAAGGACGGCTCGGCTCGCCAAAAACATCACGGCCTCCTGCGAACTTAATCATTTCCGGAACCCAGTGACCGCCAACGTAAATTGGCTGGAGCCATTCGACAAACGCGACGGCCGGGCGGTCGCTGAGCGGCTGCTCTTGTTTCGCAGAATTAATTTGCTGTTCGACCGTGCCAATCCTTTCGCCAATGGATTCGATCAGCTTCTCGGCGGCATGGGGGCGGAAGGTCTGCTCGCCGACCAAGAGAATGTCGCGCCAGACATCGCCGAGATCGAGCGGGTTCAGTGAGAGCACTTCAGGCTTGCATTCGAAGGTTGCGAGAATCCCTGCCAGATCTTCGGGCGATGCGGCACAGACGTGACACAAATCCTGCGTGATGATGAGGTCGGGCGAAAGGCCGCACAGAGCTTCGGCATCGACGGAATAAACACTTTCGCCGCGCGCGCTGAATTCACGCACCAGCCGATCAATCTCGGATGGCGAAGCGCCTCTCGGAATACGGGAGTGGATAACAACGGTTTTTGAACGCGCGGCGGACGGAAAATCGCACTCGTGGCTCACGCCTACGATTTGCTGGTCGAGCCCGAGAGCGAAGAGGATTTCGGTGGCGGACGGAAGCAGCGAAACAATGCGCATCGAGGCCATTCGCGGACTCTACCACAACAAACGGCAAGTTCGAACTATTTGTAGAGGAGATAGCGGCGGCGCGTTTTGTCGTAGTCAGACAAACTAGGCTGCCAACCGGCGACGATCTCTGCTGGTGATGCGCCGTCTTCTAGTTTCTGCACGGTTTCGGCGTTGCCGAGCAGCACGACGGTTTTCGAAACATCGAAATTCTGCGGGTACATTTTCTGGAGCTGCGCGGCGATTTCCAGGCCCAGCCGCATAGAACGCACCGCGGCACGGTCCCCAATACGAATACCAACGCCATTACAGCGCTTCCCGGCGTATAAGCCGCTGACGGGAATGAAGGGCTGCGTGACGAACTTCAGACCGGGCAGATGCGCCGCGTTCAACGCTGAAGCTACTTTTTCGCTGTCCATCCACGGAGCCCCGAACTCTTCGAACGGCGCTTCGGTTCCCCGGCCGACGGAAACGCCGGCATTTTGCAGGATTTCAAGGCCGGGATAGACAATCGAGCCTTGCAATGTGCGAAGATTGGGCGAAGGCGGAATCCAACGGACGCCCGTGCTTGCAAAAAAATAATTGCGGTGCCAATTCTTCATGGCGATTACGTACAGATCCGCGTTGATGTGATTTTCGGAGTTGAAGAATCGCGCCAGTTCGCCGATAGTCAGCGCGTATCGCACGGGGATTGGAAAGTAGGCGACGAAATTTGTTTTGTCCGGGTCGAGCATCGGGCCTTCGATGATTTCTCCGCCGAGAGGATTGGGACGATCCAGAACGTAAAACGCGATATTACGCTTGGCGGCTTCTTCCATGGCATAGGCCAGGGTGACGGTGTAAGTGTAGAAGCGGACGCCTGCATCCTGAATATCGAAAACGAGTGTGTCCACCCCTTTCAGCATTTCGTCGGTGGGCCGCAGAGTTTCGCCATAGAGCGAGAAGACGTGCAGACCGGTCGAAGGATCTTTGCTGGACGAGAGCCGTTCATCCAGCTGGCCGCCCAGGCCGTGCTCTGGACTGAAAATTGCCACGACCTGGACGCCTGGCGCGTGCGCGAGCAACTCGATAGTGGACTTACCCTGCGAATCGAGGCCAGTGTGGTTGGTGATAATTCCGACGTGCTTGCCGCGCAGCGGCGCGAACTTTTGCGATTCCAGAACGTCCAGGCCGGTTTGCACGCGCCCCGCGCGTTGCGTTGACTTGTGTTTAGAGTTTGCGAGGGTCGTCGCAGGTAGACATGGCTGAAGCAACAAACAGAAGAGAGTACCGAACACACTGACCAAGACATAATGAGCTGCTGATGCGCGGTTCGGCAAGATTCCTCCTGGTTCGTTTCGATTGCAATGATATTCTGGAACGCCCTGTGGCGAATCGCGTTGTCGCACTGAGTTGCGTGTGTTATCAACAAGGAAGAAGAAGCAGGGCGTGACTCCGCGAGATTCCTGGGCGTTCTGGAGAATTGATGCCGTTGAAACGCCGCGCCGCGATGTGCCTGTTTCTACTGCCGTTCGCGCTCCTTATGGCAACCAAATTACGAAGTCAAAGCCGCGCTGCCGCGGCAAAACAAGCAAATCCTGCGCCAAATCGCAAATCCGCTGGCGCGTTGCGCGCATTGTCGCCAGCTCAGCGGCAGTGGGTGGACGGCACTTTGCGGAAGATGACGGTTGATGAAAAGGTTGGCCAACTGCTTTTCGTCACGTATCACGGAACATTTACTGTCACCAACTCGCCCGCCTACCTGCAAATGATGCATGACGTGAGCGATCTTCATGCTGGCGGATTTATTCTGGTTACGCGCATCACTCCCTTGGGAATTGAAAAAAGCCAAGTTTATCCGACCGCGGTCTTGAATAATCAACTGCAGTCCAAATCGACATTGCCGCTGCTGATTGGCGCGGACTTTGAACGCGGGTCGGCGATGCGGCTGGATGAAGGTACCTCGTTCCCAACCCAGATGGCGATCGCGGCGGGTGGAGATCCGCGCGATGCGTACACCATGGGTAAAATCACGGCGCTGGAAGCGCGCCAGGCCGGGGTGCACTGGATTTACGCTCCGGTGGCCGACGTAAACAACAATCCCGGGAACCCCATTATCAATACACGATCCTTTGGCGAGAATCCTGCGCGCGTTTCGGAATTTGTTTCTGCGTACGTGCGGGGAGTGGAAGAAAATGGCGCTTTGGCGACCGCGAAACATTTTCCCGGCCACGGGGACACCGCGGCCGATTCACACATTGATCTCCCGGTGATTCGCGCGGACCGTCAGCGGTTGGATTCTTTGGAGCTAGTTCCCTTCCGCGCGGCGATTGCCGCCGGAGCCGGCAGCGTGATGACTGGACACCTTAATGTTCCGGCGCTCGAGCCTGATCCCAACACGCCGGCAACTTTGTCTTCACACATTCTCACCGATGTTTTGCGCAATGAACTTGGATTCCAAGGCCTGGTGGTTACCGACGCGATGGATATGGGCGGCATCACGGTTCGTTTCGCGCCTGGAGAAGCCGCTGTACGCGCGGTACTGGCGGGCGCAGATTGTTTGCTGATGCCACCGGTTCCCGATGCCGCGTTCGAAGCGCTGCAGCATGCCGTCAAGTCCGGACGAATTTCGCGATTGCGCTTGGATGCTTCCGTGCAGCGCATATTGGAAGCGAAAGCGCGGCTGGGCCTCAACAAGAATCGGCTGGTGGATGTAAACGGAATGAATGCGCACTTCGCCGAGACGGCTTGGCAGAGGGAGGCGCAGGAGATTTCTGATCGTGGAATCACTTTGCTTCGCGATGCGCCGCACCGGCTGCCTCTTGATGGAACAAAGCCGTCGCGAGCGCTACTGCTGGCGTTTTATGCTGATCCTGAACCCACTCCCGGCGAAGATTTGGAGCGCGAACTGAAGAGCCGGTTCGATTCGGTGACGACAATCCGCGCGGATACGCGATTCCAGGATGCGGCGAATATCAAATTGCCTTCGCCTGATTCTTACGACGTGGCAATTCTGGCTTTGTTCGTGCGCGTCAGCGACCGCAAAGGAAACGTGGATGTGCCGGCGGAACAGGCCGCGCTTGCCGAACAGGTTTATAAATCCGCAAAACCGGTCGTGACGTTGGCATTCGGCAGTCCTTATTTAATCGAACGATTTCCGCAGGCACAAACGTGGCTCGGCGCCTTCGGTATCAGCGATGTGGCGCAGATTTCCATGGCTCGCGCGATGTTCGGCGAGATTCCCGTGCGTGGACACCTACCGGTGACCATTCCGGGCGTGCAGTTAAAAGCTGGCTTCGGAATCGAAGTGCCGCTGGACGCTATGAAATTGCAGCTCATGGATGAGCGCAGCGAGGCGCAGTTGCAACCAGCGTTTGATGTACTTGAGGCTGCGATTAAGGACAAAGCCTTTCCGGGCGCAACGCTGGCCATTGGATATCACGGCAAACTTTCGCTACACGCATTCGGGAAACAAACGTACGAAGCTAAATCTCCCGACATTGCGATGGACACGATGTACGACATCGCTTCGCTGACAAAAGTGGTGGTAACTACGACCATCGTCGCAAAACTAGCCGAAGGCAACTATCCTGTTCGCTTGGATCTCGACGCGAATGTGGAGCGTTATTTGCCGGAATGGGCGAGTGGCCCGCAACCTGAGTGGCGTCACCATGTCACGATTCGCCATTTGCTTACGCACACTTCCGGTCTGTCGCCGTTCAAGGAATACTGGCGCACCTCGAAAGGGAAACAAGACACTCTGGACAAGATTTTTGCAGAACCGCTCGACTACGAGCCGGGGACGAAAGAAGTTTACTCGGACCTCGGAATTATTTTGATGGCGGAAATTATCGAGCGCTTGACCGGACAGACGCTCGATACGCTTGCGCGCGAATATATTTTTTCCCCTCTCGCGATGTCCAACACCATGTACAAGCCGCCGAAGAAGCTTTGGCCGCGCATTGCTCCGACGGAAGTCGATAATCAATACCGACACCGCTTGATTCAAGGCGAAGTTCATGATGAAAATGCGGCAGCGATCGGCGGAGTTTCAGGGCACGCCGGCGTTTTCAGCACGGCGCCGGACCTGGCTACGTTCTGCCAGATGTTGTTGAACGGTGGCGTCTATGCGCATCAGAGAGTCTTGCGGCGCGCGACAATTTCGGAATTTACTGAACCACAGCAGCTTTCCGGCGGCACGCGAACGCTTGGCTGGGCAGTTCCAACCGAAGGCGGTTCGAGCGGCCATTTCATGGGAGCGCACACGTTCGGCCACACGGGTTTCACAGGCACATCGATTTGGATCGATCCCGATCGGCAACTCTTTGTGGTGTTGCTGACCAATCGGGTTTATCCCACCCGTGTAAATCAAAAGCT
>Ga0307474_10001564_pt1 | contig 16500 bp, 19 predicted proteins | sample atmos_gasesECM1C_2_FD_203312 | JGI IMG/M metagenome (GOLD analysis project Ga0307474, IMG submission 203312) | Hardwood forest soil microbial communities from Morgan-Monroe State Forest, Indiana, United States - atmos_gasesECM1C_05 | ecosystem: Environmental > Terrestrial > Soil > Temperate... | reverse complement strand
CGACTATGTCTGGGCTCACGTCAACTTTCTGAATCTGTTCAACGACGATCCGAATGATACCGGGATCGCCGGGGTCGACATCTACAGAATGGATGCCGACGGCAAGGCGGTCGAGCACTGGGATGTGCTGCAATTTGTTGGCGACCCGAAAAACTCGGCCCCTTGGGTCGCGCCGAATTTGCCCCGCGCCAATCCGAACGGAATGTTCTGACACAGAGTGTAGGGGGCCGGCTTTAGATCATGATGCGATTAATGGAATCGCATCATGATCTCACCTCTTTGTTTGAGCTTGATCTCCGCGCAAACGCGTTCCGCCTTGTTGGCAAGGGAAAACCGGTTCCCACTTGCGCTAACGCGGCCCTTCTCGGTCCGGATCATGCTTCAGCCGCCGGCATCCGAACCTGAAACTTTTCGGTCGGGGTCTTCATCGAACGGAGGAGGCCATACCTTGCAGTCGAAGCTGCGGCCCATGCCCGGGCAGACCGAACCTGATGGCCTCGCGACAGGCGCTTGACCGGCATACCAGGTGCCGCCCCACGCGCCGGCGAAGCCCGGCGCCCTTTGGACATGCACGTGCCTCTTGTGCTTCTTGCTGATGCTTGAAGCAGCCTTGGCTGGTTCGACCATAGGGACCATCACCAACGAGGTCGCACAAACGGCCAGTGTCAGAAGTCGGATCGCAGATTTGCTCATGCGTTCCTCCTGAAGAAGTCAGAGGGAGAGGCTGCTCTCGCTCAACGTGTTTGTCGCTTAAATTAAAGTTGAATATTGGCGGGACTGATGCCCGTGGTGGTGCGGTTGCCGAGGCTTTACCAGCCGCGAGATCAATGAGACGCCGACCGCGTCACTCTCTGGGATCCACGCCAGCGTTTTGCGGCCGCGGCAAAAAGTTTGTTCCGCCTGTTGCAGAAAAGGGCAGTTCATTTGTTGTGGACTGTTGCAGCATTGGCGCAGGCGCGCCGTGCCCGAGCTGCTAGAAAACGGTGGGGCTGGGGGGTCTCAACATGGACATGACTGACCTTGCGAAGGTCGTGCTTTACATCACGGCGTGTGCATCCCTGTTCGGCTTAGGGGTGTTTCTGTTTCGCGATCAAATCTTCAGTCAAACGGGAGCAGGTGGCGGAAGATCGTGAGACATTCGTCTCGTCAGACGAGCGATCAAAGCGTTCTGAAGAGACTCTGGAGTTGTTCGGTATAGGGGGATCAATCGCATGCTCTTGTTTTACTTACCGATGATCATCTTCGAGGCGATGTTCCTGCCTTCAAATCTCGCTCGAGGTTCATCGCCAAAGTTTTTGAGCGATCCGGGCTGAGCTCCCTGTACCTAACGGTATGTTGAACGCCCTTGCGCCCTGGGTAGACCTGCAAGGCCCGCGCCCTTGAGAAGTCCAGGCGTGTTCAAGAATTCGTGTGCTTGGTGTGCCCTGCAACCACTTGGGCAGGCGTAACAATTGGCTCCTCCGGCGCGAAGAAGGTGCACCGCTCCAAGGAGGATCGCCATGCTCTCGCGCTTTGCCATTTCACTCGCCTTGATCGCCGGTCTGTCGCCTGCAGCCAGCCTCGCCGCCGAGCGGCCGGTCGTGGTCGAATTGTTCACCTCGCAGGGATGCAACTCCTGTCCTCCGGCAAACGCCTTTTTGAACGAAATGTCGAAGCAGCGGCGCGATGTGCTGGCGCTCGCCTTCCATGTCACTTACTGGGACCGCCTGGGGTGGAAAGATCCGTTCTCGATGGAAGCCGCCACGCGCCGCCAGGACGTTTATGGCCGTCGGTTCGGCGATGGGTCCTATACGCCGGAAATGGTCGTCGACGGCGCTGCCAGCATGGTCGGCTCGGCGCGCAGCGAGGTCAACTCAGCCATCGAAAATGCCAAGCGCAACAGCCGCACCGCGGCCCCCGTCAGCGTGACGAAGAACGGCGAACAGATTTCGATCGAGGTCGGGGCCGGCAGCGGCAGTGGCAACATCTTGCTGATCGGCTTTGACCATGAACACACCACCGCGGTCGGCCGCGGCGAAAACTCAGGCCGGACGCTGGTCGAAGCCAATGTCGTCAGGTCGATCCGCTCGGTCGGACAATGGTCGGGCACGCCGATGCGCATCAGCGAGCGTTTCCCGGAAGGCCAGGACGTCGCGGTCGTGCTGGAAGCGCCCGATGGCCGGATCATCGGCGCGTCGCGGCTTAACGGCAGCGGTTCGACCTGATCGGTTGCACCTTCGCGATCGGCGAAACCCCGTGGCGGCCCGGACGCGTCGCGCCTCGCCGGCAAAAGTTGGCTAATAGCGTTTTCGAGCGAAGTGGATACCGGTTCGCGTGAAGAAAACGCGTCAAAACAAAAGATTAGAGCCTCGGTTCTGATTCAATCAGGACCGAAAAGGCTCTATGGCGCAACTGTCAGCGTCGCCTTCATGTTGGGATGGAAGCGGCAATAATATTCGAACGTGCCGGCTGTCGTCACAACGAGCGTGCCGGTCTTCTTCGGCGGCAACATCACGTCGAAGTCGCCGTTGCGCGCCGTGGCGGTATGGGCGAAAACGTCCTTGTTGATCCATTCGATGGTGTCGCCGACCTTTGCCGAAGCTTCCGCCGGCATGATTTCGAGGTTTTCCATCGAGAGTTGAATGGTGGCCGCTTGCGCCGAGACGGACACGCCCAGCATCAGCACGGCGATGATTGGGAGAATCCGTCCCGGCTTCATCCGATGCCTCCTCACTTCAGCTCGGCGGCGACATGTTCGGCGTGCTGCTCGTGACCCTGGAATATCTTCAACCCGGTCTGCAACAGGCTCTTCAGTTCAGCATTGTTCGCCGAGGGAATCAGCGTTTTCTCCAGCGCGGAGTCGACCGCCTTGTGATAGGCAACTTCGTTGGCGACATAGGCCTTGTCGAAAGCCGCGCCGTTCAGTTTCGCAAGTTCGGCGAGCTTGTCGGCGGCGTTCTTCGACAGCGTCTTGCTGGTGTCGTTGTCTTCCGGTGTCACGTTGAGTTTTTTCACCAGATCCAGCGCCTGCTTGTTCACCGCTTCATGGTCGCGCACCATGTCCTGTGCGAAGGTTTTGACATCCTTGTTGCTGGCTTTCGAAAGCGCCTGTTTGGCGGCGGCGATATCGATCAGGCCGGCGGTGTAGGCGATATGGGCAATCTGCGGGTCGGTCGGCTTGGCGTCTTGCGCCAAGGCGACACCGCTCAAGAGGCTGACGGCGGCAATGGCCGCGCTCAATCGAATGATCATGGCAAAATACTCCTGTACGCCGGGGCAAAGCCGCTCGGCATTGTTGAATGCACAGGCGTTGGATGGTGCGCGAAGCGAAAGGTTCCCGGAAATTAGCGCATGATCCGGAAAAGTGTGCAGCGGTTTTCCGAAAAGATCATGCGCAAACAGTAAACTAAAGCGCGATGGCAACTTAAAGCTGTCGCGCTTTAGGCTGGAACCCCAATCGTTTTAAAACTGCCTCTGTCAGGCGTTCGCATCGCCTGCCGGCGAACGGGAACGCCTCCATCACCACGGGTCCGATTCTCTTTTCCACATTGTCGCGCAGCACGGCGCGGGCGCGGTGCAGCCGCGTTTTCACGGTCTCGGGCTTCAATCCGAGAATCTCGGCGGTTTCCTCCACGTTCATGCCTTCGACCACCCGAGTCATGAAGACGATCCGGAACGGTTCGGGAAGCTCATCGATCGCCTGCTCGACGACGTGCTGAATTTGACGTTGTGCCATGGTCTTTTCCGGGTCGGACGCGGCCGGTACGGGGAACGGGATGATCTGGGCATCGAGGACTTCGCCTTCCAATGATGTCCATTCAACTTGCGCGCGGCGCCGCCGCAACCGCGCCAACGCCTCATTGATGGCGATGCGCCCGAGCCATGTTCCGAAACCGGAGTCGCCGCGAAAACTCTCAAGATGGGTAAACGCACGGACGTAGGTCTCCTGGACGACGTCCTCCGCCTCGCTGTCGTTGCGCAGGATTCCACGGGCAAGCCGATAAAGCCTGCGATTGTTCGATCGTATGATGGCACGGATCGCCGCCTCGTCGCGGTCGCGGGCACGCCGGACCAGTTCGGCGTCAGCGGTGCCATTGGGACCAGTTTGCGGTGCTTGTGCGTAGGCCATGGTGATCTCGAAGGTCCGATCATAGCGGATTGTCGAGACTTGGATGCAGCAAAGCCGGACTGGTTCCCGGAAAATTGCAGGATATTGCTTTTGGTTAATCGTCGAACCCGGAAGTCTGGAGGCGGCCTTGCCACGCGAAAACCGGGAAAGCCGTCAGGAATGTGCCTTCCAGCGAGCTCGCGCCGTTCTGCCTGCGGCGTCGGCTGTCGCCACTTACGGTTCGGGTCAACAATTCGCTGAGGCTGGCCTTCGGAGCTATCGCGCCGCGGTCACCATGATCTCGACATTGTATCTGGGCGCGGCGAGCTTGACCTCCACCGTCGCGCGCGCCGGCGTATTTCCTGGCGAAACCCAAGCGTCCCACACGCCGTTCATTTCGGCAAAGGTCTTCATGTCCGTCAGGTAGATCGTGGCGGAGAGTAACTTCGATTTGTCGCTTCCTGCTTTCTTGAGGTGGGCCTCGATGATCGAGAGCATCTCCTGCGTCTGCTTCGCCACGCTTTCTCCGGCCGTGGCATTGGCCACGATACCGGCGAGATAGACGGTGTCGCCATGGACGACGACCTGGCTCATGCGCGGTCCGGTCTCGAAGCGCTGAATGTTCATATTGTTCTCCGTACTCGAGGAAAGCCCGATTATCGCTGGATCGCGACGTTCTTAGAAAAACCGTTCCCACTTTTTTGGGAATCAGCTCTTAGCGCGCCCATGCGCTCGCCGCCACCATGTTCTCTGGCCGCCGAATCGTGATTCTGGAATTGGGCCTCACGCGACCGCTTTTGCCGCGGCGCGCCCAGCATTGCGGCCCGAAAACAGGCAGCCACCGAGAAACGTGCCTTCCAGCGAGCGATAGCCATGCATGCCGCCACCACCAAAACCCGCCGCTTCGCCCACGGCGTAAAGCCCCGGCATGATCCTGCCGTCATGACCGAACACCCGTGCATTGAGATCGGTCTCGAATCCGCCGAGCGTTTTGCGCGTCAGGATGTTGAGCTTCACCGCGATCAAAGGACCATGGGCGGGATCGAGTATCCGGTGCGGTGTGGCGGTGCGGATCAGGCGGTCGCCGATATAGCGGCGCGCGTTGTGGATGTTCAGCACCTGCGTGTCCTTGGCGTAGGCGTTGCCGATCTCGCGATCGCGTGCCTCGATCTGCGCCCGCAATATCTCGGTTCTCAGAAGGTTGTTGCCGACGAGCGCATTCATCGCGGCGACGAGCTCATCGAGCTTGTCGCGCACGATGAAATCTACGCCTTTGGTCTTGAAGGCTTCGACCGGCCCGGGTGCGCCTTTGTTGGTGGCGCGCCTGACCGTCATGCTCCAGCTCTTGCCGGTGAGATCGGGATTCTGTTCGGAGCCCGAGAGCGCGAACTCCTTCTTGATGATGCTTTGGGTCAGCACGAACCACGAATAATCATGGCCGGTCGACATGATGTATTCGAGCTGGCCGAGCGTGTCGGATCCCGGAAACAGCGGCGAGGGCAAGCGGCGACCGTTGGCGTCGAACCACATCGATGACGGTCCGGGCAGGATGCGAATGCCGTGGCGCGGCCAGATCGGTGACCAGTTCTGGATGCCCTCGACATAGTGCCACATGCGGTCGCGGTTGATCAGCCGCGCACCCGCAGTCTCAATGATGCCTATCATTCGGCCATCGACATGTTCGGGCACGCCGGAAATCATGTTGCGTGGTGCTTGCCCGAGCCGCTTCGGCCAGTTCTGCCGCACCAGATCGTGGTTGCCGCCGATGCCGCCAGAAGCGACGATCACGGCCTGTGCCTGCAGCGTGAAGTCGCCGACGATTTTGCGCGAACTGCTTTTTCCCCGCTCGACGATATCAGGCTCGAGGATCGACCCGCTGACGCCATTGACGGAGCCGTTCTTGCTCAAGAGCGCATCGACCCGGTGGCGGAATTTGAAGGTGAGCTGGCCGTTCCCAACAGCTTCGCGCGCCCGCCGCTCGAACGGCTCGACAATGCCAGGACCGGTGCCCCACGTGACGTGGAAGCGCGGCACCGAATTGCCATGACTCATGGCATCGTAACCGCCGCGCTCGGCCCAGCCGACCACCGGAAACAATCGGTGACCCATGGCTCGCAACCAGGCCCGTTTTTCGCCTGCCGCAAAGCCGACATAGGCTTCCGCCCAACGCCGCGGCCAGAGATCCTCATCACGGTCGAAGCCTGCCGATCCGATCCAGTCCTGGAGCGCCAGGTCGCAACTGTCCTTGATGCCGAGCCGGCGCTGTTCAGGGGAATCAACCAGAAAAAGCCCGCCAAACGACCAAAACGCCTGGCCACCGAGGCTCTGTTCGCCCTCCTGCTCGACAATGATGACGCGTTTGCCGGCATCGGCGATTTCGGTGGCGGCGACGAGACCCGAAAGGCCGGCGCCGACCACGATGACGTCAGCTTGCTCAGCCATCGTTTCCCCCATTTTAAGAGATGATTGAACGCGTGGCATCGGGCGCGGTCAACGGCAAATGGGCCTTTGGCCTAGTGTCCGGGGGGCACACTTGCGCGGGTCGCTGCCGCCAGAAGGCCATGTTCCAGCCTGGGAAACGGGCAGAGGGGTGCAGCCTGCCGGCAACACTTTTATTGAATTTGATTTGGGCTTCGCCGCACATCTGGACAAATTTGTCATCTAGCAACACGCTAACAACCGCGCATCACGCAAAACATTCGGATTCGGTTCTGACAGATTTTCGACTGGGGCTGGGGAATGAAGTTCATTACAAGTGTGCTCGCTGCGGTTCTGTTGCTGGCGGGCATGGGGGCAAGTCACGCGGTTGTACGTATTGGCGAGGACCGCGGCGGTAGGATCGGCACCTACGTTGACAGGTACCAGGAAGTACGCAGTTCGGGCGAGATGGTGATCATCGACGGGCTGTGTGCCTCGGCCTGCACCATCGTGCTCGGTGCGATACCGCGCGACAAGATCTGCGTCACTTCTCACGCTGCCCTCGGATTCCACGCCGCGTGGGATCTCGACGAAGACGGGCGCGCCATCACCAATCCCGAAGCAACCCACATGCTCTATTCGATGTACCCGCCGCAGGTAAAGAGATGGATCAATGCTCGCGGCGGGCTGACGTCGCGCATGATCTACCTGCGCGGCAAGGAATTGATGAGCATGTACCACCCGTGCTTTCTGGACGCCCGGGCCTCCACCCAGCGCTGAACAACCGTTCAAATCGGCATGAACTGACGGCGCTGGTTGTTCACTGGCGCTTGCCCGGCCGCGCGACTGGCCTTATCTGAACGGAACAGGCCGGCAGACGGTGGTCGACACCGCCTTTCGGCTCCTTCTGTCAGATGGTCGAGAGATGGCTCATCCCCTTGCCACCCCGCAGCCGATGCACGCAACCTCGCAACGGGCGCGCAAGCTTGCGCGGGGGATCGTGGTTGGGGCGGCGGGGCTCGGCTCGGCCATCCTGCTTGGCGCGCTGGTGTTGTGGTTTCATTATGGGACGGCGGTCTTTTTCGAAATGATCGCCTCAGGCATCTCCGCCTGCTTCTGACGAGCAACAGGGAATTTCATGATGGATCGGACTACCCGTCCGCTGGTCATTGTCGGAGCATTCGCGGCAAGCCTCATCGTTGGCCTCGTCTTGATGCTGTGGGCTCTCGGCGGCCTGCGGCATGTGGCGGCTCCGGCCGCGATCGGCGGCCCGTTCCAGCTCACCGATCAAAGCGGTCAGACCGTGACCGAGAAATCGATGCAGGGTCATCCCACGCTGATCTTTTTCGGCTTCACCCACTGTCCGGACACTTGTCCGACGACGCTGTTCGAGATTTCCGAGGTGCTGCGGGCGATGGGCAAGGACGCCGACCGCATCAATGCCTATTACATTTCGGTCGATCCCGAGCGCGACAGCGCGGCCGCGATGAAAGACTATTTGTCGAGCTTCGATCCGCGCCTCAAGGGCCTTACCGGCAATCCGGAAGAGATCGGGAAGGTGCTTTCGGAGTATCGGGTCTACGCCAAGAAGGTCCCGCTCAAGGACGGCGATTACACCATGGACCACACCGCGCTGATCTATCTGATGGATCGCGACGGCAAGTTCGTCTCACCATTCAATCTCAACCGCAAGCCCGAAGAGGCGGCAGCCGACCTCAGGCGCTATCTTTGAGAGGTGAGCAGAGAGCGGAGTCTTTGCGAGCCGAACGAGGTTCGCGTTGCCGGGTAGATGGTCTATAAGTCGCTAGTGTCTGATGATATTAACTTGAGCTGGTGCGGCATCGATGGAGCACCTCTCCCTTTGTGGGAGAGGTCGGATCGCTCTTGCGATCCGGGTGAGGGGTTTGTCTCCGCGAACGAATATGCCTCATTTGCGGAGAGTGACCCCTCATCCGGCGCGGACTTTCGTCCGCGCCACCTTCTCCCACAAGGGGAGAAGGAACGGAGTTCGCCGAAAGCCGGCGCGCTGGTGGCGGCCTGGTTTGCGCTTGCGCTGACCGGCGCTGCCGCCCATGCACAAGGCGTCGTTCCTAACCAGGGCACGCCCGCGAGGCCCGCCGTGGTGGCTGCGCCTCAGGCCGTACCGGGCTTCTGGGATCCGCGGCGGCGGCCCGACCGGCCCGATCTGTCGCGCATCACGGTGATCCGGTTTTTGACCGAGACCGATTATCCGCCGTTCAATTTCACCGGCCCCGACGGCAATCCTGCCGGGTTCAACGTCGATCTGGCGCGGATGATCTGCGACGAGATCAAGGTCACCTGCACGATCCAGATGCGGCGCTTCGAGACGCTGATCGATGCGCTCTCGAGCAACCGGGGCGATGCCATCATCGCCTCGCTCGCGGTGACGCCGCAATTGCGTGCCCGCGTCGATTTCAGCGATCCGTATTACCGGGCGCCGGCGCGCTTCGTGTCGCGCCGTGACTCCGTGATGCGGGAAATCCGCCCCGAATATCTCGAAGGCAGGAAGGTCGGCGTGATCGCCGGCACTTCGCATGAGGCCTATCTGAAGACGATGTTCACGGATGCCGAATTGCACGCCTTTCCGAACGACGACGCTTTGCGCGCAGGCCTGCGGCGCGGCGAGGTCGATTTCATTTTCGGCGACGCGATTTCGCTGGCGTTCTGGATCAACGGCACCGATTCTGCCGATTGCTGCGCCTTTTCGGGCGGGCCCTTCATCGAAAGCCGCTATTTCGGCGAAGGCATCGGGATTGCGGTGCGCAAGGGCAATGACTTGCTGCGCCAGGCGCTGAACTGGTCGCTGTTCCGGCTTTGGGAAAAGGGCCGCTACACTGATCTGTGGCTGCGCTATTTTTCGGTCAGCCCGTTTTAGGGCAGTCCTTCCAGGAGTGTCGCTGCGCTCAATTCCGTCATTGCGAGGAGCGAAGCGACGAAGCAATCCGGCATTTTTCCGCGTTCTCCTGGATTGCTTCGCTTCGCTCGCAATGACAGATATACGTTGAAGACAGGCCTATTCGATGGCCCGGAGCCCTTTTTTGATGTCTTTGCCCGAACCTGCCAACCCGAGCGACCTGCGCGCGCTTGCCGAACAATCCAGCGCCTGGCCGTTCGAACAGGCGAGGGCGATCGTGGCGCGGCTGAAAAAGAAGCCAAAGGACGAAGTATTGTTCGAAACCGGCTATGGCCCGTCCGGCCTGCCGCATATTGGCACCTTCGGCGAAGTCGCGCGCACCACCATGGTGCGACATGCTTTCCGCGTGCTCACCGAAGACAAGATCAAAACCCGCCTGATCGCGTTTTCCGACGACATGGACGGTTTGCGCAAGGTGCCCGACAACGTGCCGAACAAGGAGATGCTCACCGAGCATCTCGGCAAGCCGTTGACGCGAGTGCCGGACCCGTTCGGCACCCACGCCAGTTTCGGCGCCCACAACAACGCACGGCTGCGCGCCTTTCTCGACACCTTCGGCTTCGATTACGAATTTGCCAGCTCCACCGACTATTACACCTCGGGAAGGTTCGATGCGACGCTGCTCCTGATGCTGGAGCGGATCGAAAAGGTGATGGAGATCATGCTGCCCAGCTTGCGCGAAGAGCGCGCGGCGACTTACTCGCCGTTCCTGCCGATCGATCCGCGCACCGGCGAGGTGCTGTACGTGCCGATCGTCGCCCATGATGCGAAGAGCGGCACGATTTCCTATGACGATCCGCAGACGAAGGAGCGCGTCACGCTTCCGGTCACCGGCGGCCACTGCAAGCTGCAGTGGAAGCCGGACTGGGCGATGCGCTGGGCCTCGCTCGGGGTCGACTATGAAATGGCCGGCAAGGACCTGATCGATTCGGTCAAGCTGTCGGGCAAGATTTGCGCGGCGCTCGGCGCTGCGCCACCGGAAGGCTTCAACTACGAGCTGTTCCTCGACGAGAAGGGACAGAAGATTTCGAAGTCGAAGGGCAACGGGCTGACGATCGACGAGTGGTTGCGCTACGCCTCGCCGGAATCGCTGTCGCTGTTCATGTATCGCGAGCCGAAATCGGCCAAGCGGCTCTACTTCGACGTGATCCCGCGCAATGTTGACGACTACCAGCAGTTCCTCGAAGGCTTTCCGCGCCAGGATGGGAGGCAGCAGCTCGGCAATCCGGTCTGGCACATCCACGCCGGTTGTCCGCCGAAGGCCGATATGCCCGTCACCTTCCAGCTCTTGCTGACGCTGGTGTCGTCGTCGAACGCCGAGAATGCTTCGACGCTGTGGGGCTTCATCGGCCGCTATCGCCCGGGCGTGACGCCGCAAACCCATCCCAAACTCGACGCGATGGTCGGTTACGCCATCAACTATTATCGGGATTTCGTCGCACCCACCAAGAAATTCCGCGAGCCTTCCGAAAGCGAACGCGCCGCACTGTCGGACCTGCGCGATGCGCTCTCCAACATGGGCGAGGATTCGAGTGCCGAGGACATCCAGAACGTGGTCTATGAGATCGGACGGCGTGAGCCGTTCCTCGACGCCGTGAAGAAAGGCAAGGACGGCCGGCCGGGCGTTTCGCTCGACTGGTTCAACATGCTCTATCAGGTGCTGCTCGGCCAGGAGAAGGGCCCGCGCTTCGGCTCTTTCGTCGCGGTCTATGGGCTGGCGAACGCGGTGGCGATGATCGACGGCGCATTGGCAAGATCGGCGTAAGTGGGCGCGTTTCCCTCTCCCCTTGCGGGAGAGGGTGGTTTCGAGCGGAGCGAGAAACCGGGTGAGGGGTCATTCTCATCGCTGGACCGCGACCCCTCACCCGCCTTCGATGCTTCGCATCCATAGCCGATGCAAAGCATCGGCGTCCTCGGCTCTAAGAACGGCGTGCCGAAGGCCGCCTAGCCACCCTCTCACGCAAGGGGAGAGGGTCTGCGTGCTCCGATTTGGGATGGCTGCCCCACCGCAATTTCGGCCACCTCCGCCTCGAACTGCGCTACAATGCTCTCCAACAAGACAGACTATTAAAGGGAGAACGCTCATGCAGTTCAGGGTTTCGCCGCAGACGCTTGGCGAATGCAGCGCGGCCGAGTGGCAGGCGCGCGTCGACCTTGCGGCCGCGCATCGGCTCGCCGTCATGCACGGCTTCAACGAAGGCATCTTCAATCATTTGACCTTCGTGGTGCCGGGCCGCAGCGACCGCTACTACCAGATCCCGTTCGGCATGCACTGGTCGGAGGTGACGGCGTCCAGCTTCATGGAAGTCGGCATCGACGACGGCGAGGTCAAGCGGGGCGAGGGCGACGTCGAGCGATCCTGCTACTGCATCCACGCGCCGATCCACAAGGCGTTGCCGCAGGCCAAGGCCGTGTTCCATACGCACATGCCGTATGCGAGCGCGCTGACGCGGCTGGAAGACCCTCGGATCAAGGAGATCGGGCAGACCGAAGTCGGAATGTCCGCCAAGATCGCCTATGACGATCTCTATACCGGTCCGGCGCTCGATCCGGCCGAAGGCGCGCGCTTGGCGAGCGTCATCGGCGACAAGACCATCTTGTTCATGGCCAATCACGGCATCAGCACGGTCGGTGCGACCGTCGCCGAGGCCTACGACCGGCTCTATTACATCGAGCGTGCCGCGCAGGTTCAGATCTATGCGATGTGGACCGGCCAGCCGCTGAAAAAGCTTCCGAAAGAAGTGGTCGACAAGACCAAGCGGGATGTCAGCGGATCGCGTTTCTACGAGGGGCTCACGCCCGCGCAGCGGCATTTCGATGCGCTCAAACGTATCCTCGACCGCAACGAGCCGGACTACGCGAGCTAGACGGGGACGACGCCCTCTTCTTCCTTGCGGGACAAGATGCCTTGGCTCGTCGAAGGGATTTCAAGCGTGTGTGTTCCGGTCAAGGAACCGACACCCTCCGCGCCACCTGCCGGTTTCTGGCTGTTTCCGTTCCCAATGTTACAAATTTATCTTGGGCAATTCCCCATCGGTGTTAGGGTCCTTTGAACGACGAACGGCGTTTGTGAAGGGAGGCCTGCCGTGACCGAATTCGCGCCCTATGCAAAGGACATGATTGTTTTCTTTATCGCTATTGCTCAAGCACTGACGATACTTCTCACTATTCGTCGCGAAAGAGATGTCAAGGAACTGCGCGAGCTTGTCGATGCGCAGCGGCTACAAAATGTTGAGCTAAGAGCGTTGTTGGTTGGTCGAAGCACCGCTCGGCCGACGCGGCCGAAAAAGTCAAAACGCGAAACGAAGGCTGAGGCATCAACCCGCGACCCGATAGCCAACAACAATAAATCATCAGAGAAAACAATGTCACCGGTCGTGACCAGCCCATCGCTTACCACCGAGCATGAAGCTGCGCAGGCGGTGAAGGTCATAGATTGGCAACGCGAAATCATCGCTGGCCTGCGTGCCGGGCTGAAGGGAACGATACTAGAGGAGTCAGCGAAAACGCCGAACGGTTTAGATACCAGTCGACCGAACGCTTCCGAAAACGAACTTGAACGAACAGCCAAAGCTATCAATTGGCTGAAAGAGGAAGCCGACAAAGCGCGCGAAAACGTCACCAACCTTCACAGCCCGCCATCGGCGCAGAAGATCGGATGATGTTTGAATACCCGGTCGGCGCGGCCTCGGATGCACAGGCCGAAGCCGCCGGGGAATTTTCTTGGACTCAATAGGTAAAGAAGCGTTGCTGCGGGATAATTGCTGCAAACGGATTTAGGCTCTCAAGGAAAGACGGTGGCTCGGCATTTTGAACGGACTGGGTCTGCGCTCGTGCATCCTGCACGGGCCGGCGGGCCTGAACCCGTTCATTTTGCCGCCGGACATTTGCTCGGCGTTCCCGCACGTGCCGGATCATCTCTGCCCGCGCACTGCGCGTTGTCTGGGCCTTGCGGTGCCTTTGCATGGGCTCCGCACTTGCTGGGGCGTTTTTAGCAGCCGGTGCCGGGTAATTTTGTACTGGCTTAGCCAAATCCCGTGCATCTTGCTCGGCCTTCCAGGCCTGAAATTCCCTAAACAGGGTTTCGGATGATGCCTCGTCGCTTTCCTTCTGAATCTGGGTAGCGGGTTCAGGGGCACTAATTTCGCGGGTCGGGGCATCCTTCGCGGTCGGCGGCAAAGCCTCAACAACATCGCTTGATTGAATTGCAGCGAGCTGAATTGTCGGCGTCGGCTGATCGGCAGGCTGAGGCGCCGAGTCGACCAACGACGCTGTGACGCCCGCAAAGAGTGTCACTTGATTCGATAGGATCGCAATTCCGGCCGCTATCGCCGCCGCAACCAAAATACTTGCCATCAGACCGCGTAACGAGATGACAGCTTCGTCGTTCCCGATACTCTGCTCAGGTTCATCGGCGGAGAGAAAAAGCGGCAAAGAATCGACGGGTTCAAAACCGTCTTCCGTCGCCATCGCGTGATGCCTCATGCTGACGTTCCTGGTCGACATGCGCTGACCTCCGGTTTCCAATGCCACTTGTATCAACGACTGAAAACGGCCCCGGCCGCCCAGGGCAGAGCACCGGAGCCGTCAGTCTCCCCCCAGGGACGGGGGTAGGTTTGTTCCGGGGAGGAAGAACCAGCTTGATTGGGTGTGTTGTCGTGATTGCGTCTTCTCGAAAGAGCAAACGAACTAACCCAAATGCGCCGACCGCAACAAATGTTGGGTCGCCACAAAGCGGTTCGCCATGCTGAGTAATTCAGGGATTAGCAAGCAAATTGCGGCCCGCAAGCGTGATACGCCGCACCGCGTAAGCAGACTGTGTTGTTCGTGCAACGCAGCCTTGGGTTCCGCCCCGGAAACTCGGCTCTATGGCCTAAGTTTAATTAGTTCCCCGCCAGAATCGCATAGTCGATGAACTGGTGGAGGAAGTTCCCATGGCCCGCGGAACTTCCATGACCGACGCGCTGCAGATCAATTGCGCCCTGGGGTTTGTTGATCTGTGGTGAAGTCAAAGTAACGCAGTGGATAGGGTTATTGTTCTAGGCATAGACGCCCGATTAGCGGGAAGGAGACCGATCCGAGCGCTGTCGCCTTGCGATAGACTAGACCCCCATCAACCGTCACGAATGCGCTTCGCGCGCCCGCGCCACTTTCTCCCAAAAGGGGGAGAGCGAAAAAGCTACTGGCTCGTCCAGACGATCCGCGCGATCCATGCGACCTCGCCGACCGCAAGCGTGCGGTCGGCCTGGCTTTGGTTCAGCGATTGCAGTTCGAGCGTCTTCATCGTCCGGCGTCTCAGCTCCTGCACCATGATCTCGCCTTCCGTCGTTTTTACTACCACGCGGTCGCCACGTCGGATCGGGGTTGCGGGCGACACCACGATGACGTCGCCGTCGCGATAGATGGGCCGCATCTGGTCGCCCGAAATCTCCAGCGCGAAAATGTGCTCGTCACGCAAGCACGGAAGTTCAGTCTCGCCCCAGGCCTTGCCGGCGGGCAGACCGTTGCCGTCAAAATGGTTGCCGGCTCCGGCCTGCACGAAGCCGAGCAGGGGCACCATGCGCAAGGCTGTCGCGCTATCGCCGACGAGCTGCAGGAAGCTGTCGATGGAGCTGTCGGTGGCCGCAAGCGCCCTTGCCACCGACTCCGTCGAAGGCCATCGCTCGCGTCCGTCGGCGGTGACGCGCTTGGATTTGTTGAAGGTAGTGGGGTCAAGTCCGGATTTCTTTGCCAGTCCCGAAGCCGAGAGCCCGGCGCGCTCAGCAAGCCGATCCAGCGCGCTCCAGATCTGCTCGTGCGTGAGCGTTTGCGGCGCCTTTGGATTTCGGGCCATCCGGCGGCCTTGTCCCCGTTACGAATTATTCGCTCTATAAAGCCGATTTTCACAAACCTGGGCAAGGGCGCAAAATGCGGCCCTTGAAGTGGGCGGGTCGCGTCGATACGGTCGCCTCGCATCGAAATAAAATTGAGAAACCAAGCCCACTTGCACGCGATCTACAAAATCTGTCCGGCTTCGGCCTGGCGCGAGGCCGAGCGCCAAGGCGTGTTCCGGGGCAGTCCTGACGATATCCGCGACGGCTTCATCCATTTCTCGACCGCCTCACAGGTGGCGGAGACCGCGGACAAGCATTTCTTCGGCCAGAGGGGCCTGTTCCTGATTGCGGTCGACGCCGATGCGCTCGGAAAGGCGCTGCGGTGGGAGCGTTCGCGCAACGACGAGTTGTTTCCCCATCTTTACGGCGATCTCGATCTTGGCGCAGTGATCCGCATCCTCGACCTGCACACGCGTCCCGACGGATCCCACGATATCCCGGAGCTTGAGCCGTGATCCGCGCGTTCGATGCTTTTTCCCTGCCGCTGTTGCGCTGGTTCGATCCGGAGGATGCCCATCGCCTCGCGCTCCACGGCCTGAAATTCCTGCCGCCGCCGCGGCCGCAGGCAGACGATCAGAAACTGGCGGTTCGGGCCTTTGGCCTGAATTTTCGTAATCCGATCGGCATGGCCGCGGGCTTCGACAAGAATGCGGAAGTGCCCGATGCGCTGTTGCGTCTCGGCTTCGGTTTCGTCGAAGTCGGGACTGTGACGCCGAGGCCGCAACGCGGCAATCCGCGGCCGCGCCTGTTTCGGCTCGAGCGCGACGAGGCGGTCATCAACCGCTTCGGTTTCAATAGCGACGGCGCAGAGACGGTGTTGCGGCGGCTGGCCGGGCGCGCTCATCTCGGCGGCATCGTCGGCGTCAACGTCGGCGCCAACAAGGATTCTTCCGATCGCACCGCCGACTACGTGAAGCTGATCGAGACTTTCGCGCCGGTCGCGAGTTATTTCACCGTCAATGTGTCCTCGCCGAATACGCCGGGCTTGCGCAATCTTCAGCAGGCCGAGATGCTCGACGATCTCCTGGCGCGAGTGATCGATGCGCGCGAGCGGGTGCGCAAAAACGCCGGCGAGGCGCCGGTGCTTTTGAAGATCGCGCCGGATTTGAGTCTCGGCGAACTCGATGATGTGGTTCAGATCGCGCGCTCGCGCCGCGTCGACGGCATGATCGTGAGCAACACGACGC
>Ga0307474_10001563_pt1 | contig 16503 bp, 15 predicted proteins | sample atmos_gasesECM1C_2_FD_203312 | JGI IMG/M metagenome (GOLD analysis project Ga0307474, IMG submission 203312) | Hardwood forest soil microbial communities from Morgan-Monroe State Forest, Indiana, United States - atmos_gasesECM1C_05 | ecosystem: Environmental > Terrestrial > Soil > Temperate... | reverse complement strand
CGCCCTTGCACAATTTGAAACCCGGAACGAAGTATCCTCCCACCATGATCGCGACGGCGGATCACGACGACAGGGTCGTGCCCGGACATAGTTTCAAGTTTGCCGCCATGATGCAGGCCGACCAGGCAGGTCCGGCTCCGATATTGATTCGGATCGAGACTAAGGCCGGGCATGGAGCCGGCAAACCGATCTCGAAAATCATCGATCAAGCGGCGGATGAATGGGCGTTCGTAGCCCACAATCTGAAAATGAATGTGGAATTGCACTAGCTTAGGTAAGCTAACGGGGACGGGTCTGATGACAGCTCTTCTCCTGAGCCGCAGCACAACTTCCCGCATGAAGGCGACACCGGCTCCGGGTACAGTCACGGAGGTGCGAACGGTGGCCCACCGGCGGGCCATCACGCCGGTGATCCGATTAATTAAGAGGTTCCTGAATTAGAACAAGGAACGCCAGTCCGCAAACAGCGGCAGAGTTTCCCGGGCAGCAGCGTCTAAATGCCAGTTCTACCGTTCAGGACCAAACGCTCGGGCGAATGAGTGCAAGCATTCTCGCCGAAGCGGTCGTTGACTCGCTGACGGTACCATCACTGATACCCTCCTCGGAGACGGTATTACTGCCGCTGGTGATGTGCACAGGGCACACTCGTGTCCCGCTGCGAAGTAATGAAGGGCACTGCTCGTAAGCTCAGCTAGAAGCTCCAAGCTCTCTGAGGTCGTTGATCCACTCTCGCCGCATCGAGGCCGTGATCTGTCTGTTTGCAACTTTGGCTGGGGACGCAATTTGGCGTTTTGCAAGATGCCACGAGATCAGTGGCGCGATACACATCGCGAGGATGGCGATTATCAGCCAGTTGTGGCCCTCTGTTCGCAATGACACGATCCTTCGCTTGGGAGAATTTCGCTCCCTGGCCAAGGTCGAAATCCCGATCCAGCTTGATCGCCAAGGCGAAGTCTCCAGTCCCTCGCGACTCTGCTCTGACAACCTTGCCGCGACCGCTCAAAAAGGTGCCCGGTCGAGATCGCACAATTCCGACCGCTATCAATACGGAAGAGCCCTCGGGAATCAGAAAAGCACTGGAGAGCAAAATACCATTATTACTGATGTTCTCTGACTGACCATACAGTTCCTTGTTGGCAAGCTTGAGTGAGACGGGAAGGTGCAACTGGTGGCGAATACTGCTTCGTGGTGTACGTTGGGGAGAATCCATTGTGGTCATGGCTGTTTGAGAAGAGTACGCCGAGGGCCATGTTCTCAGGGAGGTAACCATGGTTCATCGGGGTCTGGAAAAAAGGACGTTGGTGTAACAGTAACCCAGTCGCCAGGTTCACAGTGGAAGCGACTTTTTCAAAGGACGAGACGCCAATACGTTACTAGACTGTGGTCAGAGTCCCTGCAACCATGGTTGAATTCTGGGGAGCGAGGTCGGGCGGCGCTGCTCCATGCAGCCTCGGCCGGCGCTCGGCAGCAGCAGCGCCTTGTCAGGCCGCAGAGAGCGCACTGATCGTAACGTAATACCCGTCCGGATCTCGGAGCGAGAACTCCTTGGTTTGAGTGTTCGGATTCATGTGGGGCTCCTCTTCGAGCCGGGTGACGAGAGCGCGTGCCCTTTGAAGCGCCAGGTCGAAATCATCGATACGGAAGAACAACAGGAGTCCGTTGCCGGGTGTCCCGTGATCGGGGCTCATCAATGAGGGATGCTCGTGGGTGCCCCACTCGTGGAGGCAGAGCAAGACAGTTCCATCTGAATCGAGGATTTGCCCAAAGTAATCATGGGCAGGAAGGGTGGCCGGCTGACCGAACAGCATCCGGTACCATTTGAAGCTGCCCGGCACGTCGCCTACTCCTATGATGGTCCAGGTGCGCTTCATCGGGTTCCTTTCTCCGGGCTAATCCTGTTTAGACCGACCTGGAGACAACCGGTCATGGAAGGCCTAAAACGAAGTCGTACAAACCATTGTGTTTACACTCGCTTCTAGCATATTCCCAGAACTTGCCGGACTGTTTCATGCCAACAGGCGGGGTCAGGCTAAACCTGCCATCGCCTAGCGATCCAATCACACTGGCGAATCGTCGGCAAGCCGAACCTGAACGCCCGGTACGGGTCACTTCCCAGTGGTGCGTGATCCAGGACGAATAAGGACGTGTCGGCGTGTTCACGTCAGCCTCGCCGTGCTGCCTCGATGGCGGCGATGTCGATCTTCTTCATCGTCATCATCGCCTCGAAGGCGCGCTTTGCCTCACCGCCACCAGCCGCAACCGCATCGGTTAGCGCGCGCGGGGTGATCTGCCAGGAGAGGCCCCAGCGGTCCTTGCACCAACCGCACTGGCTTTCCGTGCCGCCATTGCCGATGATCGCGTTCCAGTAACGGTCCGTCTCTTCCTGATTCTCCGTCGCGATCTGGAAGGAAAAGGCCTCGGTGTGCCTGAACGCAGGGCCGCCGTTGAGACCGAGACAGGGAATGCCCAGGACGGTGAACTCCACCGTCAGCACTTCGCCCTTCTTGCCCCCCGGATAGTCACCGGGAGCCTCGTGAACAGCGGTTACCTTACTATCCGGAAAGGTGACGGCGTAGAAGCGCGCCGCCTCGTGCGCGTCCATGTCGAACCACAGGCAGATCGTGTTCTTTGGCTTCATGTTCGTGTGCTCCTTGTGCTCGATCAGGGCGAACGCCGCGGTCTTTGCGTCGGTCCGTAACAAATGCCCCACCAGTTTATCTGCCTGATCTGCTACGGCCGACGTCTCAAATTGGTCGCTGCCCATCCTGCCCTTCTGAATCATATCGCTACCGGGGGATCGACTTCGAGATCCGAAACTATGACAGGCCAATTTTTTCGCAGAAAGGGCTTGCGTTGAACCGGATTGACCGGTAATTACCGGAACAATCCGCTCGAAGCCCGCAGGAAGCTGATTGACCCCGCAATGATGGGCTCTCTTGTCAGTACGCTCAGTGACCTGCTTTGAGAATCAGTTTTTGTATCCGCCAGTTCAGCAACTCGCTCACATAGAGTTCATTTTCCGACGGACATGCAATTTCGTGAATCCACCCAAACTGCTTGAGTTGTTTGCCGGATTCTCCCAACACTCCAAGCACCCTTCCGTCAAGACTTAGCTTGTAAATGCGGCCAGGGTAAGCGTCAGAACTAAACAACACCTGGTTCGGAGCTGGCGTGATGCAGAGCGCCCAGGGCGAGCCCGGCGCCATCGTTTGCGATCCCGTGATCGGTAAGACTGGCTTGTTCCCGATGGCGGGGCGGGCGTTCGGATCGAATGGCACATCGATGGTGATTTGCCGCAGAAACTTTCCTTCGCTGTCGAATACCTGGATGCGACGATTGCCGCGGTCGGCCACGTAGATGCGGTCCTCCGCATCGACAGCAATGCTGTGAGGAGTGCTGAACTGCCCCGGCTGGTCTCCAGGTTCTCCCCACGACTTAATCCAGGTGCCGTTTTTGTCGACCTTGGCGATGCGCGAATTGACATAGCCGTCGCTGATGTAGGTGTTACCGGCCTTGTCCCATGCCATGTCGGTTACCTGGCGGAACATCCCGTCTATCGGAGGCAGGGGCGGGTTCGGGTGCGGGATAGGCCCGGTTTTCTCGTCAGACGCTTCTTGCTTGCGCCCGAAGACCATGGCTACGCGGCCCTCGGGATTAAATTTGATGACCATGTCTGAGCCCTTGTCGGCCACCCAGATGTTGTCCTCCCGATCAACCCTGACGTAGTGCGCATAAGACCACGCGTAGAGGTTGTGGCCGATCTCCCGCAGGAATTTGCCTTCAGCGTCGAACTCCAGCAGTTGTGCTGCAGCCGCTCCGTACGCCGGGCCGGTCGTGTTGCCGCGCGATAACACGAAAATGTGTCCCTTGGAATTGACCGCCACTCCTGCCGTTTCACCGAGATACAAATCGGCTGGAAGTTTTAGGGCATCCGGGACCGATTGGAATCGGATTTCCGGCACTTGCGCTTGTTGCGCGCAGACGGAACTGGACATGAAGAGAAACAGTAGAAGGCGGATTCGTCTCATAACAATCTCCGAACCGACAAGAGCGCGTTGCGGCTACGATTGACAGGTTTTCGTCGAACACTATATCACCGGTTGGAAAACGATTTGGTATCCTCGCTCAGTTGCAATTCTTTGCGTGGAGCGAATGCCCGACCGAGCCTGGAACTCTGCGGCGCGGTCCATAGAATGTTACTCTTCCCCTAAACCGAGGCAACGCCTTCCACGCGCCACGATCTGAGTTGTTTTTTCCAAGAGATCGCACCCACGCGACCCGCCACGATGGTTCGTGCACACCGAACACGAGGTTTTGATTTTTCTGTACTGTTTTCGTCTATTGGCTGCTCTGGGGGCGTAGAGAAATTTCTGCATTGGTGGATTGGCGATTATTTGGGTGACAGACTCGCAGGGTGCCAAGTGCTTGAATATAGCTACTGCAGCTTCGCGTACTCGACTTTCGCTTCTTTCAGGATCGGGATGTCGGGGTCGGCATCTTTCCAAAGGGAGAGGAAATCCAGGTAAGCTTGGCGAGAATTTTGTAAGTCTCCGGTGGACCTGTAGGCGCGAGCCAGTCCTAGATGAGCCAGCGCTCCGAGCGGGTAATTCAAGACAAGGCCCGGCCGGTCAGTCAATTTTCTGAATTCCGTCGCTGCTCTTGGATCGTTGCCCATCGCCAAATAGGCTTGTGCTCGAACATAGGCTGGATAAAGAGTTGGGACCGCGGTTGATCCAGGATTGGCAAAATCAAGAGGAGTGGCGACTCCCAGATCATCAATGGCTTTCGAAGGTCGCGCTTGCCTCAGGTCGATCTCAGCACGAATCGCAGGCAGCCAGTATTTCTGAACAATTGTGCCCTCGGGCCACTGTTTGTCTAGCTCGTGGCAGAGGGCTTCGGCTTGATTGACGCTTCCGATTTGAACTAGAGCGACAGCGGTAAGTGTTGCGACATCCTGCCCGTGCGAGAGCTTCTGCGCCCGGGAAATATATTGTTGAGCTCGCGCGAACTCTCCGACTTCGCTCTCGCGAAGCGCTGCCTGGACCAGGTAGCTGGCAGCCAATTCTTTATTTGCATCGCGTTCCATCAAATTTTCGGCAGCACGCGAAAACTCTCGGGCCTTTTCGAAATGTCCGTGATAAGCCGCAGTGTTGGATTGCTCGGATAGAAGAATCGCCTGAGCTCCGGGCAGATCGGATGACTGCTGAACCAGGCGCTCCATTTCTTTTTCGTCGTTACGAAGAAAGGCTATCCAGTAGTGCGCTTGCAGTAGAGTATCGGTCTGCAAGCCTCGTTTGTCGACTTCCGCTAAAACCGCGGAGGCTTCTTCGACCTGGTTCAAAGCGAGCAGGCCTACTGCCAAATTTGTGTATGTCGAAGCTCTCGACGGATCGAGCAGCAGAGCCTTGCGAAAGTTTTGGACCGACTGCTCATAGCGGCCGAGTTCGCCTTCGTCGTTGGCAGGTGGTTGTAGGCGCCTGCAGAGTCGGGGTAGTTCTGAATTGCAACAGCGTAGACTTCTGCGGCCTTCTCTAAATCGCCGATTACATACGAGTAGTAGCGCGCCTCAATCGCCTCCCGTTCGGCTTCAGTCACGCGAAGCCTAAGTTCGTAGGCTTTGGTGGCATTCTCACGGGCAAGTTCGGAGTCTCCGAGATTGTGGTTGATTGTTGCCAGCGCGCTATAAGCCATGGCAAAGTTTGGATCCAGTTCGATGGCTTTCTTGAAAATCGGCAGCGAGTCGCGGTCGCCCTTTTTGTCCCAAGTGGATAGAGCCAATCCATAAGCGTTGAGCGCATCCAACGAAAACGTGGTGGCCTGTTCGAGCGGAGCATCGAACTTCTGCACGGTGGCCAGCGATTCGCCGAGTTCGGCACGCAGCTTGGCTGCCGCCCCGCCTAGACTGTCAAGCACCTTCTCCTTGGATGCCGCCGTAACCTGTTCTTCGGCGAGCGTATTTCCGTTCTTACAACTTACTGCTTTCAAGCCGACGACATACTCACTACCTAGACGGCCGATAGCTCCAGCAAGATAGGCCTTGCTGCCCGCACGCAGGCAAAGCTCGCGGGCCAACTCGGGCGTGAGCCTTGTGCGGGCCGGCTGAGTCATCTGCTGCAAAGTCTTCGCGACTTGGCTGTCGGTGAGTACATTCAGGAAAGGCGATTGCCGCAGGGAAACGCTGAGAGCCGTCTTCAACGTGTCATCGAAAACTGGATCGCCCGTGCTGTTGGCGAAGTCGGAGAGGACGATGGTGTCTTTATGAGACAGCAGCTTGTTTCGACGTGAACGGTAGTAAAACCCGCCCGCCACCAGCAAGGCCGACAACAGAACGTAAATCAAGATCTTCCGGCGCTTCGCAAGCCAAATTGCAGGGACCTGGGTCCCGCTCTCGGAGTCCCGCTTCAAACGCTGCAAATCGGTACGAATGTCTGAAGCGTGTTGGTAGCGGAGGTTACGATTCTTCTCCAGACACTTATTGATGATCCGTTCCAAATCGACTGGCAGATCCGGATTTAATCGCACGGGCGACACGGGTGCGCGGTTCAAGATGGACTCGAAGATTAGCCCCGTGCTTTCCCCGCGGAAGGGCAGCGTGCCCGTAGCCATCTCGTACAGCACTGCGCCAAAGGAGAACAAATCCGTGCGTGCGTCCAGTTCCTTGGCGCGCACTTGCTCTGGAGACATGTAGGCAATCGTTCCCAACGCTGTGCCAGGACTGGTAAGGTGCTCTTCGAGCGTCACAGTCGATTGCGCCGTGGCTGCTATTGCTTCGGCTTTGCTGAGTGCGGGCGTGACCTTCGCCAAGCCGAAGTCAAGCATCTTTGCGTGTCCGCGCTTGGTAAGGAAAATGTTTGCCGGCTTGACGTCGCGGTGGACAATGCCGGCGGAGTGGGCAGCATCGAGCGCCTCGGCAATCTCAATGCCCAGTGACATCACTATTTCAATCTCCAGCGGACGCCCCGCAATGCGGTGCTTCAGCGTTAGGCCGTCCAGAAACTCCATGGCGATGAAGGACTGGCTGTCCTCTTCGCCAATTTCGTAAATCGTGCATATGTTCGGATGATTCAGCGCAGAGGCTGCCTTCGCTTCGCGCTGAAAGCGGCTGAGAGCATGCGGATCTTTGGCTACGTCGTTGGGAAGGAACTTCAGGGCAACAAACCGTCCGAGCTTCACATCCTCTGCTTTGTAAACCACACCCATCCCACCACCGCCGAGTTTCTCAACGATGCTGTAATGCGAGATGGTTTGGCCGATCATGTCAGCTCATTCTGGCGTAGAGGGCGAGCATGGTAGGCCGCCGCTAGGAGCAGATCAACGCAGCCGGAGAGGCATGCCGGAGAGGCACAGGACAATGTGGATTCAGCAATTCGGCCATGAACAATGGCCGCGTCCAGGCTCTCGATTTATGTAATCCCGCAAATAGTTACGCCCCGCCCGCAATCAGATCATCCGCAACGTTTTACCTCGCCGCACCCGACCGCCTGTCCTCTTTATTCTGGCTTTCTCGTTCTGCGATGGAACGACCAGGCGTCACTTCATATTGAATGGTGCGTTTCGGGAGGCAATCGTTACATTGATAAACAGAGCGATGGCACTAGCGACTGACCTGAGGGGTCAACGGCCAAACCTCGGCGCACCCGCCCTATAGTTTACCCCTGCCTCTTTACGGCGGATTTCAAATTCAGATTCCGGATCAGCCGGTGCAAGTACTTGGGGTGAATGCCCAGGAGGCGAGCGGCCTCGATGTGACTGCCATTGGTTTCGTCCAGCGCCGCGAGAACGAGCTGTTTTTTCGTCTGGCTCAGAGTGTTGTGGTATCGCGCCGCGGTCAATCCCGCCGACTGTTCCTCCAGCAGCGTGTTGGGCAGGTCTTCAGCGAGAATCTCATCAGTCAGTCCCAGCACGATTGCATGTTCGATGGCGTTCTCTAATTCGCGAACATTGCCGGGCCAGCTGTATTGCATCAACAAAGCGCGTGCTTCCGCATCGATGCCTTTGAAGCTGCGATGGCACTTCGCCGCATATTTGTTGGCAAAATAAAGCGCGAGTAACGAAATGTCCTCACGGTGCTCGCGCAGTGGAGGCAGTGTTACGGAAACCACATTCAAGCGATAATACAAATCCTGTCTGAACTCACCCGTCTTGATCGCCTCTTCCACGTTCTTGTTTGTCGCAGCCAGGATGCGCGCGTTAAACGGCAGCAAGCGGTTTCCCCCGAGCCGTTCGAATTCACGCTGCTGCAAGACCCGCAAGAGCTTGGCCTGTAAGAGAGGAGCGAGCTCCCCGATTTCGTCGAGGAACAGGGTCCCCTCCCCGGCGATTTCGAACTTGCCCTTCTTGGTCCCGACTGCGCCAGTGAAAGCTCCCCTTTCGTGGCCGAACAGTTCGCTCTCCAGCAAAGCTTCCGGGATCGCGGCGCAATTAACGGCGACGAAGGGCTTGTCGAGCCGCTCGCTGTTGGCGTGAATGGCGAGGGCCACGAGTTCCTTGCCGGTTCCACTTTCGCCGCGAATGAGCACCGTCGAATCGCCCCTGGCCACTCGCCCGATGAACTCACTGACGCGTCGCATGGGCCTGCTCTCCCCGATGAGGGAGCGATCGCCTTTCGCCTCCGTCTGGAGGCGCTGGTTCTCTGCCTTCAGGGACTCCAGCTTCGACAAGTTCTCTAGCGTGACTGCGGCGATGCGGGAAACGGCGCTGACAAAGTAAGCGTGGTCCTCTCCAAATGCGGGTGAAGAGGCGGGTGAGCTCAAATAGATTACCCCGAGGATTCTTTCAACGGCCACCAAGGGCACACACAACACATGCTCGGCGGAAGTAGTTTTGGCGGCAGCTGCTGTCGCGATGGCGCAGTGTTCCCAGATTGCCTGCTGCACCAACTCGTCCCGGATGAGCATGTCGGGCTGAGCGCGGCCCTCTCTATTCCACATACAACGCGGACTGGGCTCTTCACTCGCGTTCGGCTGAAGCACGATTGCAGCTTGCGAGGCCGGGATCACTTCGCAAATAAGCTCCAGCAATTCACGGTGCAAGGATTGCATGTTGCGAGTGGAATTGATCACATTCGCGATCTTGAAAAAAGCAGTCAGATCGCGCGCCATTCGACCTATCCAAGAGTCACCCGTCGGCAGTCCCGAGCGATCGAGGGACATTGTTTTCAATTCCGATCCCGTAGCAGTGCTGCCGGAGCGCGATGACAGCGAGCCGGTCTCCTCATCAGGGCCAGTAAGGAATACAAACTCGCAGCTCCCGATACGAATCCGGTCTCCGTGCTGGACGGTCTGGCGGCTCACGCGTGCCCCGTTGACGAAAGTCCCGTTGTGACTGTCGAGATCGGCGATCTCAAAAACATCGGTAGAGACCTCGCTCACTGAGCAATGTTTTCGTGAGACCGCAGGGTCACCCACCTCCAATTGGTTGGAGGGATCCCTACCCAGAATCAGCGGGCCATCCTTCACGACCCGAACAATTTCCTTGGGGAATCCGGAAATCGACATCAGTCTCGGGTTGATCAACTCATTCTCCGGGTGTCCAGTGTAGTCGAAACCGCGGGAGAAGCATCGTCGAATCGATCCTGCTGCTGCGGAACCAAAAGGCTACTCGGCGGTAGCCGTTCAACTACCGCTTGGCCCACCCGCTGAGAATTGCGCGGAGGCAGGTCGGGCCCATGTTGTTGCAAAGCCAGCAGAATGAAACGGGGAGGAGTCTTGATTCGAGTTGGTACGACGCATGCACTAACTCGATGTGTCACAGCAAGCGTCAAGCGACAGCGCCGACGACCTTGAGTGACAAATTCAGTTTGGGTTCCGCTGCGAGGAGCCCCAAGGAGGATGTTATGAGACGCAACGTTATCGGGATCCTGTCGCTCGTGGTTATGTCGTTAATGCTTAACGCCGCGGCCCAAGCTCAGTCTGCCGTCAAAGCTAATGTGCCATTTGCCTTCAAAGTAGGCTCGGCGCAACTTCCCGCTGGCACCTACTTAATCCACACGGTTGGCGCGAGCGCAATCGAGATCCGGAATGGCCAGACAAGCGCGAGCGCGTTGTCGCTGGTCAGGCGCGAGTATCAAAACAGCTCGAGCGCCAAGCTGGTCTTCCATCATGTGGCTGATCAGTATTTCCTGGCGGAAATCTGGAAAGGTGCGGGCACCAACGGGATGGTGATCGCTCCATCCAAACAGGAGAAGAGCCTGGAGAGGGAGTTGCGGCTCGCCACTGGCGAATCGAAAAGCGAGGACGTCTTGATTGCTCTTAACTGAGGGGCAGCCTGGCGCTGTACGCATAAGGCTTAAAGAAATCCACAACGGGAGATTTCTGGGTGAAACCGAGATCTCCCGCTTTTCTTCTTTAGGCCGCTGATTTCCGAGTTGCTTGTCATCCTGGAAGAACTCAAGAAATCCTTGCTGCCAGAGGTGTTTTCAACAAATCGACGACTTATCGGTCAGTAGCGGACGGCGATGAGTTTTTGACCCTGCTTCTGTATGACAAGTGAAAGATCGAGGTCGATCCGTCGGCGTCGCTCGAACGGAGGTACGCAGGGAACGAGTTCGCCAGCAACGTCGAGGGTCATCGCCGCCAACTGCTGGTCCACAGTTACCGCATGCTCGGCTGTTTGCCGGACGCCGAGGACGCGGTGCCGGAAACTTTGCTTCGTGCCTGGCAGTATCGCGACAGCCTGAAGGAAGGCGCGCCGTTGCGTCCACGGCTCTACCGCGTGGCTACGAACGCCTGCCTCGAAAGTATGTCTGTGGTGTGGTTCCCAGCATCGTCCGAAACATTTCAATGAAGGCACTTACACTGTCGTAACCTACTGCGATCGCGACCTCGGTGACAGATTTCCTTTGTGCCAGCATCTCAAGGGCAGCAAACAACCGCGCCTGCTGTCGCCAACGGCCAAATGACATGCCTGCCTGAGCCAAAAACGCACGCATGAAAGTACGGCGCGCCATTCCGGCAACATCTGCCCAAGCGTCCAGCGTGCGGTCATCCGCAACATCATCGAGCAGAGCATCTGCAACTCTGGCTAGTCTTTCTTCTGTTGGTATGGTCAAACGCAAGGGCTGCTGGTCAGGCTGTCGAATCTCATCACAAAGCGTTGTGATCAAGTGCTTCTTCGCCGGGTTGAGCGGTTGGCGGAGGTCCCAACCGACCATACGATGAACTATGGCGAACAATAGCTCCGATGAGTTGAACATGCAGGGCGTCTTGGGTAGTCCGCGACAAATCTCCGGAGACAAGTCCACCATCGCGCCAGCAGCGCCCCCGACGGAACGCGCCGCGTGCTTACAATTTGGTGGCGTCCATGCGCAACGCCGGGAGGGAAACATCCATCGTTCGCTTGCTGTTTCCACGATGAGCAAGCCCTGGGTCAGTGCGACGAGTTGCCCCCGCGGGTGGCTGTGCTCTGGCGTCCAGCCCTCGACCGTCCGCCTCTTGAAGGCATATGCCAGTACTGGCGTATCGCTGTCGTAGAGACGGCGTAGCTCTTCCATATTCTTCAGGGCTACGAACATGGATTTGCGAGATTGACCCTTTTCCGACATATATAGCCACTTTCCCGTTAGCGGAACAACCGAAACCCAGCTAGAGTACGCGGCAGAACAACGAAAAGACAACAAGGGGGTAGTTCACATTCGAAAGGCGGAACGAAAATGAGCCCGAAGTTTTTGGAAAGGCAAAGTACACGGCGCGAAATGTTGGCCAATTCTGCGGCGTTCGCGGGAACCACCCTGCTGGCCCAACTGTTTCCAGCAAGTCTTCTAAGCGCCGGCGTTCCTGATCCTCGGCAGCAAGCGGCAACGGCTTCAACTGACCATCTGGCGGCGATGCGGGCGCAGATGGGTAGTGCGCCTATTCAATTGCAACCGCTGGTGGACAATCTAACGTTGCTTTCCGGGCCTGGAGGAAACGTTGTGGTGTTGAACGGGCCCGATGGCAAAATCGTGGTCGACACGTTTCTTATGCCGGCCTGGCCGAAGTTGAAAGAAACGCTCGATGGGCTGGGCAATGCGCCTCTGAAGACGGTGATCGACACGCACTGGCATTTCGACCACACGGACAATAACGCCAATCTGCACGCCGCGGGCGCCACAGAGCTGGCCCACGAAAACACCAAGACGCGCATGGCAGAGCCACACGACAGTGCGGTTTTGGGTTTGCACCTTCCGGCATCGCCTGCGGATGCTTTGCCACAGCAGACATTCAGCATCAGCGAAAAACTGCAGGCCAACGGTGAAATCGTGATGCTGCAATATTTCCAGCCGGCGCATACCGACACGGACATCTACATTCACTTCCAGAAGGCCAACGTGATTCACGTGGGCGATACTTTTTTTAACGGCTTTTACCCGGTCATCGACGCCAGCACCGGCGGAAAAATCGACGGGATGATTGTCGTCGCCGACAAAGTTCTGCCCTTGGCCGACAACAACACCAAGATCGTTCCGGGGCATGGCCCGCTGGGCAACAAAGCCGATCTGACCAGGTATCGGGACATGCTGGTTATGGCGCGCGATCGTGTGCAAAAACTGAAGACCGCCGGCAAATCGGCCGGCGAAATAGCGGCGAGCAAGCCGTTTGCGGACCTGGACGCCGCTTGGGGCAAGGGCTTTTTCAACGGCGATGTTTTTGCGCAGGTGGTGTATTCGGCGCTTTGAGTCGCGATGCTCAGCGAGGCAAAGGCGCGGCCGTTCTGCGGCGCGCCCCCTGTGGCTGATCCAAGTGAGCCGCTGGTCGCCATACTTTTTGAGCATCGTAAGTCAAACCCTCATGAGCGCGGGCGCGAGAGAGAGGTCAGGACAATTCAATGAGAAATGTAATCTACGCAATCAACCTTACCCTGGATGGCTGCTGCGACCATACCAAATTCAATCCCCCTCCCGATGACGAAGTACTTGAACATTACACGCAACTCTTAGGAGATTTTGACCTGCTCGTCTATGGGCGTAAAACCTATCAATTGATGGTTCCTTATTGGCCTGATATCGCAAAGAGCCAGTCCGAGACAAAAGCGGATATCGAATTTGCTCAGACCTTTGTCTCCAAGAAGAAGATTGTTTTTTCACGATCGTTGGCCAGCGCTGAAGATGAAAATACGAGAATTGTTCGTACGAACCTTGGCGACGAAATACTCAAACTGAAGCAAGAACAGGGCAACGATATTTTGGTCGGCGGTGTAGATGTTCCTTCCCAACTGATGGAGCTTGGCCTGATTGACGAATATCGCTTTGTCGTTATGCCGAACATTGTTGGAGAAGGCAGACGATTGATGGAGGGCGCCAGCCTGCCCGAGAAATTGCAATTAAAACTGGTTGATTCAAAGATTTTTAAATCAGGATGTGTTGCCCTTCGTTATTTGAAACAGTGACAGAAAAACAGCGCTGGTCTTGGAGACGAGCTTCAAATGGTCGTCTGTCCTACGGTCGTCGGCGCCGAAAAGCGTTCGTCCCGGATGGTGTAGGGTTGAAGCTGGAATTGGTCGACGAGCCCCGGTTCCGCAACGGCGTCGTCTTTCTGCGGTACGCTGTCCATGGCTGATACGCTCGCCGTTAAGGCGACATCGTAAGCTCGGATTGGGTCGCTAATGTTTCCGTCTTCGGTGTGGCTGTTTTCGTTCCGGAATCGATCTATCGCCATGCCAAGGAACTTCATTCCCGTACCCGGTGGCCCATGGATAACTCTGCATTGGTCCGCGAGGACAGCCGCTATCGCTCGCCGCCCCTTTGCGAAATCCATTGGAAGGGAGGTGGCGAAAGATGGTTGGGTCAAGAAGCCGTCCGAGCGGAAATAACAACGCCGCCATTATCCCGGGCTTTCTTGGGACGGGAATGTGGCTATAAACGGAGCAAGGCCAATATTCATCTGGCATTCACAAGCCGTTGACAAACTCGCGACATGAGGCTGATACGCTTCTGCGTGCTTTAACCCTTTCCATTGGAGGAAAATATGTCGACCTCTCCCACTCTAAAAGTATGGCATCCGCGCGCGCTGCTGAGCTTGTTTCTCGTGGCGTACATGTCGATCGCTAATTCTGCATTCAGCCTCAACGTGGGCGACAGCGCTGCTTCTGCTCCAACTACCGCTACTCCCATACATCACGTCATCGTTCTCATCGGTGAGAACCGCACGTTCGATCACATTTTCGCGACCTACGTGCCGCGGAGCGGGGATTCGGTCTCCAACCTGCGGACCAAAGGGATCATCAATGCCGACGGTACCCCCGGCCCGCGTTTCTCGAAGGCAGCCCAATTCCAGGCTGTCGCGCCCTACAACACGACATTCTTCATCAGCCTCGGATCGGCTGACAAAGTGCCCTATGATACGTTGCCCGAGCCTACTCTAAACTTTGCCCCCACCAAGCCGATCTTCCCGCCGGGTACGCCGACATCCTTGCTCGCGGCGGTGGAACCATCGCTGGAGACCAAGAGCCTAAGGCTGCTGACCACAGGCGCAGCGACACAGTTCAAGCAGACCTTTGTCCTGCCTGATCCAGACACGCGAATCCAGGATTTCAGCAGCTTGCCGAATGGTCCCTTTGCGCTGAGGGGGAAGAATCTCCCCTACGACCGCTATACCGGTGATACAACGCACAGGCTGTTCGAGATGTGGCAGCAATCGGATTGCAGCATGAACAACGCTACCCGCGAGAACCCCTCAGGCTGCCTCAGCGATCTGTATCCCTTCGTGATCACCACCTACACTGCGATCCTCGATCCCTTTGACACCCCTCCGGCGGTCGACGACAACGGTGCCAGCAATTCGATGGCGTTCTATAACGTGGTACTCGGAGATGTTCCCGTCCTGAAAAGCCTGGCCGATCAATACACGATGAGCGACAATTTTCATCAAGCGGTCATGGGTGGTACGGGCGCCAATCACATCATGCTCGGAAGCGGCGATTCGTTCTTCTGGAGTGACGGCGAGGGGCATCCCACCGTGCCACCTTCGCATATCGCCAACCCTAATCCGATCCCAGGAACAAACAACGTTTACACGGTTGACTTGGGTTTCGACGGCAACTTCACGGAGTGCGGTAATCGGTCCCAGCCCGGCATCGAACCGATCGTGGATTACCTGAAAACCCTTCCCTACGCTCCCAATTCGAGGTGCCAAGGCGGGCATTACTATTTGGTTAACAACGACAATCCAGGCTTTCTCCCTGACGGCGCCGTTGACACCGCTGGCATTGCCAAGGGCAGCTCCATCCCGCCGACCAATGTGCGCACTATCGGCGAGGCACTGAACGAAAAGAATATCTCTTGGGCCTATTATGGCGGCGCTTACGACGCCGCTATTAAACTGCAGCACGACCCAAAGAGCACCGATCCAGCTGTGTTAGTGGGCTCGGCCTACTGCAACATTTGCAACTTCGAGTCCTATACCAACGCGATTATGGGGGACTCGGCACAGCGTGCTGCTCACATCAAAGATGCGACGGATTTCTTCGCCGCAGTCGATAACGACACCTTGCCTGCAGTGTCCTTCGTCAAGCCCGACGGCCTGCTTGACGGCCATCCGGCATCTTCGAAGCTTGATCTCTTCGAGGGTATGGTCACGAAGATCATGAATCACCTTATAGCCAAACCCGACCTAATGGCGGATACGGCGCTGTTCATCACAATGGATGAAGGTGGCGGATACTATGACTCCGGCTACATTCAGCCGCTGGATTTCTTCGGCGACGGACCACGTATCCCCCTGATCATCGTCTCGCCTTACACCACAGGCGGCCACATCAACCACAACTACGCGGATCACGTCTCAATTCTGAAATTCATCGAGCGGAATTGGGGTTTGAAGCCGTTGACCGCACGGAGCCGGGACAATTTCCCGAACCCGGTTGCTGTCCCCGGCGATCCATACACACCGCTCAACAGCCCGGCCATAGACGATCTTTTTGACATGTTCAAGTTCCCCAAATAGAGATCACGACAACCTTCGACGGAGCGTGGGTAAGGTTTCAGGCCTTCCACGCTCCGGCTGGAGAGTTTGATCGGCGTGACACGCAGCCGGCGTATGTTTTGTCAATCACATGAAAAAGGAGATCGACCGTGGAGCCGGAGCCACCCCGCCGGGGTGGTTATGTGAGCCTGCTCGCGACGGCGGCGCAGGCTGAGTGAAAGATGTAACAGCGGACCGATTTAGCTTTCCGCAGCGTTTCTGCGGCAGGCTGGATACGCGCGTGAACGTTTTTGGCACCATGTAGCGAGGCAGCCTCGCTCTCAGAAATGATCGGAGCTCATGATCAGTAAGCTCCGAGGCTGGATCGCAAGCGATACAGGCTTCCAGCCGCGCCTTCGTGGGTTGGGCTGGACGGGGTCTGGCTATGGCAGCGGCTTGCCAAATAGAGGGATGCTCGAGTAACGCCGACTCGATCTCTGCGAGCTGAATCTTGTATCCGTTCACGACTTGCCAGTCTTCATTATTACCAACAAACTCAATGTCTCCGTCGGGAAGGAATCTTCCGAGATCGCGTGTGTTATAGAGGTCATCCTCATTCGCGCCG
>Ga0307474_10001562_pt1 | contig 16506 bp, 17 predicted proteins | sample atmos_gasesECM1C_2_FD_203312 | JGI IMG/M metagenome (GOLD analysis project Ga0307474, IMG submission 203312) | Hardwood forest soil microbial communities from Morgan-Monroe State Forest, Indiana, United States - atmos_gasesECM1C_05 | ecosystem: Environmental > Terrestrial > Soil > Temperate... | reverse complement strand
TGCGTCGCGCCCGCCTCCTGCATGTGATAGCCGGATATGGAAATGGAATTGAATTTCGGCATCTTGTGCGACGTGTAGGCAAAGATGTCGGAAATGATCCGCATCGAAGGCGCGGGCGGATAGATATAGGTGTTGCGCACCATGAACTCTTTCAGAATGTCATTCTGAATGGTGCCGGAGAGTTTTTCGGGTGGCACGCCTTGTTCTTCACCTGCCGCCACGAACAGGGCGAGGATTGGCAACACGGCGCCGTTCATGGTCATTGACACGCTCATGCGGTCGAGCGGAATGCCAGAAAACAGCGTGCGCATGTCGTAGATCGAATCGATCGCCACGCCCGCCATGCCGACGTCACCGGCAACGCGCGGGTGATCGGAATCGTAACCGCGATGGGTGGCAAGGTCGAAAGCGACTGAAAGGCCCTTTTGCCCGGCAGCAAGGTTACGGCGATAGAAGGCGTTTGAATCTTCGGCCGTGGAAAAACCGGCATATTGCCTGATGGTCCAGGGCTGGTTGACATACATCGTGGGGTAGGGGCCGCGCAGATAGGGCGCAATGCCGGGCCAGGTCTCGAGGCAATCGATGCCTTCAAGGTCAGCCTCGCCATAGGCGGGCTTCACCGGAATGCCTTCGGGCGTGAGCCAACTTTCCGCGCTGCCGGAGGGCTTGGCGGTAGCCACAGGCTCGAAAGCCACAGTACTGAAATCAGGAATGCCGGTCATTCCGCTCTTCCTCGAACTGACGATTTCGCTCGATCAGTCTCTGTACGTTCTTCTTGTAGACGGGATCGTCAAAGCCTTTAGTTTCCATGGTTCGCGCAAACAGCGATGCAAATAGTGACACCAGTCCGAAAATAAGCGCCGGTAGCAATTCCACGAGAAAAGTTATCGGTGCGAGAATCACGTCTACAATAATTATGATCCAAAACGCGACTTTGAATCTATCACGCCAGGAGCCCTTCGTAAGCTGCTGAAATCTTTCAATCATGGTCCGGATACTGGTGGCTGACGATGCTGCTGAGCTTTTCTGCACCATAATTTTGCAGCGTTGTCTGGCTCGGCAGGTTGGCGATCCCAACGACCCAGCCGAGCCGGGATTCCGAGCCGTACTGGATTGTCGGCGCCACCCGGTCCGGCCGGTCGAATGTGCCGGTCATGATTTCGATCCGCGGACCGTCGATGCGACGAAAGCTGAGCGGCGTGCCGCAATCCCTGCAATAGTCGCGTTCGGCAATTGAGGAGGAGCGGAACGAGGCGGGCTTGCCGCGGGTCCAGGCGAAATCGCTCTTTTCAATTTCGGCGAAGGAGGCGAAGGGGGCGCCGGAAGCCTTCTGGCACATCCGGCAATGGCAAATGCTGACCTTTCTGGGGGGTGCCGACAGTGCAAAGCGAATCGCGCCGCATTGACAGCCGCCGGTCAGAACGGGTTTCGTAGCCGTGGTCATGTGTGCTTCCGATGGGCCTCCTGCAGGATGGCCAGCGCATCGCTGCCGGCAAAGATGAAATCGTTAACGCCGGCCGCGCGTAAGGCAGATTCCTGCGCACCTGCACGTCCTGCCAGATAGATATGTCTGGCTTTGGCCGCTTGAAGGGCCTTCGCCGCGCCGGCTGCCCGTTCGGCATAGACCTTGTCGGAGGAACAAAGGCAGGCGAGCGCTGCGCCCGAGGCCGTAAAAGCCGTGGCAAGCGCCGCCGGATCGTTAAAACCCTCCGAGGCGACGGCCTCGATGCCGCCGGTCTCGAAAAAACTCCTGGCAAATGTTGCCCGCCCGGTGAACTCGGCAGGGGTGCCGAGATTGGCGAGGAAGACCCTGGGTCGCATCCCCTTGCTTTTGAGGATCTCGTCGGACCGGTCGCGCAAACGCTCGAAGGGCACCGCAAGCCGTATCGGCGCCAGCGCGTCGAACTTGAACGTGGCTTCGCTCTCAGGCGCAAGCTTGACGGGCTTGGTATCCAGCACGGCCACCTTTGTTTCAGCCAGGTCCGGAAACTCGCTCGCACCGGTGAACACGTCCTTGCGCCTGGCCACATTGGCTTCACGCCCGGCCCTCGTAGTCGCGACCTTGCTCTGGATCAGGTTTTTCGCGAGCGCAGCAAAGATGCCGCCGGCCCTTTCGATTTCCTGAAACAGTTGCCAGGCAGACTCGCAAAGCTGCCGGGTCAGGGCTTCGATCCCGCCGGAGCCGGCAGCGGGGTCGGACACTTTCGCGAGATTGGATTCCTCCAGCAGGATCAGCTGCGTGTTGCGCGCGACGCGCCGCGCAAACGGATCGGGCAGTCCCAGCGCAAGCGTATGCGGCAGCAAGGTGACGCTGTCGGCGCCGCCAAGTCCGGCCGAAAAGGTAGCCATCGTCGCACGCAGCATGTTCACATAGGGATCGCGCTGGGTGAGCATGCGCCAGGCAGTCTCGGCTGCGACGAAGACGGGCTTTGGCGCAAGCCCACAGGCCGCTTCGACCCGCGCCCATACTAGCCGCAGCGCGCGAAATTTCGCCATCGTCAAAAACTGATCGGCGTCGGCAGAGAGGCGGAACGAAATCGCTGCGCGGGCGCGCTCAAGCGCGATGCCGCCGGCCTCAAGCGCGCGAAGGTAGGCAACCGCGAGCGCGAGCGCAAACGCCAATTCCTGAGCTTCGGAGCCGCCAGCATCATGCACCGGACGGCCATCGGCGAGCGCAAATGGTCCCCTGAAACCGCGATCCATCAGATCGCCAATGATTTTGGCGAACGGCTTTTCCAACTCCGACCACGACGCCGCGCTCGTGCCCCGCACTGCCATGGTGGAGAGCGCCTGATAATTGAAGCGGATATCGAGCTTGGCGGGATCGAGGCGCTTCTCTTCAAGGAGATCGGCGAGATTTGCGCCCGCATTCTCGCGCCCCAACACGGGATTGAGCGCGATCGAAATCCCGGCATCGAATATGATGCCGTCGAACAGCCGCTTGAGTGTTTCGGGTGCCGCATTGACGACGCCAAAGCCACGCGCGCCGGGGCCGCCCGCAAATTCGATCTGAAGCCCGGTCGCGCCGCTCTGAAGATCCTCACGCGCTTGCGCGTTCGCCGCCGCGGCATCGGGATGATCGATGCGCTGCATGATTTGCCAGGGCGCGGCCGCAGGCCGTCCTGCAATCGGCGCTGCATCGCGTGCTCGCCGGTAGATCGGCTCGATCCGCAATCCGTCGTAGGTTTTGCCGACCAGCTTCTCGAACGGCGCACCCTTGAGCACGCCGTCGACCAGCTTCCGCCAATCGTCATAAGTCGCGGACGCGAAATCGGCTGCAAACGGCAGGTCGTCGGTCACAGTTGTCATTTGCGAGTGGCTTGCTCCGGTGAAAGCGCTATTCCTTGCCGAAATTGCCACGGGCGGGCCGCCAAGCCAAGAACCTCACTCTGGGGGCGTCAGCCGAGGTCCGGCAACCGTTCGATACCTTCGGTCGAAAGCCCCTCCAGCGCGGAAGCCACTTTGCGGCCGGCGATCACCCGTTCGGGCGCGATCTCCGCCAGCGGGACCAGAACGAAGGCGCGTTCGAACAAACGGGGATGCGGCAGGGTCAGTTCCGCCTTCTGCATCGAAACGTCGTCATAGGCGATCAGATCGAGGTCGAGCGCGCGCGGTCCCCAGCGCCGCTCGTGCGTGCGGTCGCGGCCGAATTTTGTTTCTATCTTCTGGAGCGTGAACAATAGAGCATGCGGATCGAGGTTGGTCTCGATTTCGATGCAGGCATTGACGAACTTCGCCTGTTGCGGCTCGCCCCAGGGCGGGGTCACATAGTCGGATGATCGCGCGATCAGGGCGCCCTGTGCCATGCCGCAGATGTTGGCGATCGCTTTCTTGAAGGTCGCGCGGACGTCGCCGACATTGCCGCCCAGCGCGATCAGGGCGCGGGCCATCAGGATTGCCGCGTGCGGGTCAGGACCACCCCGACATCGTCGAAAATCGCAGCGATCGGCGCGTGCGGCTTGTGGACCGTGACCTTCACGGCGCTAACCTTCGGAAAGGCGCCCAGGATGGCATCGGCCACCGCGCCTGCCGCGCGTTCCAGCAATTTGTAGTTGGCGTTCTTGAAGGCGGCGGTCGCTGTTGCGACCACGTTGGAATAGGACACCGTGTCGGCCAGACGATCGCTGCGCGAGGACTCCGACAGGTTGATGGAAAGTTCGAGGTCAATGACGAACCGCTGTCCGACCTCGGTCTCATGATCCATCACGCCATGGCGGGCATGGATCACGACGCCGGTAATGAAAATCGTGTCACTCATGCCTTTTCCCAGACCGCTTCTGCCACCCGCAATGCCTGTACGGTCTCGTACACATCGTGGGTCCGGATGATCCGGGCACCACCCTTTGCCGCTATCAGATGCGCTGCGATCGATCCGCCGAGCCTCTGATGCGGCTGCGACGGCGATACCGAACTGATGAAACGCTTGCGCGACGCGCCGACCAGAAGCGGAAGGCCGAAGGTGCGGAGCTGATCGAGCCGGGCGATCGCCGTCATACTTTGCCCGGGCGTCTTGCCGAAGCCGATGCCGGGGTCGAGCACGATATTTTCACGGGCGATTCCGGCCTTCGCGGCGATCTCGAGCGAGCGCGCGAAGAATTCGGAAATATCTCTCATGATGTCGATGCCGTCTTCGGCGTGGTCGCGATTGTGCATGATGACAAGCGGGCAACCGCGCCCCGCCAACAGCCTCGCCATGTCGGGGTCGCGCTGCAGACCCCAGACATCGTTGGCGATCTTTGCCCCCGCATCAAGGGCCCAGGCGACAACAGCAGATTTCATGCTGTCGATCGAGACGGGAACACCGAGAGAAGCGACATCGGTCAGGATCGGCTGCAAACGTTTCAGCTCTTCATCGGCTGAGACCGGCTGCGCGCCATATGGGCGGGTGGATTCGGCGCCGATGTCGATCATGTCGGCGCCATCCGCGATCATTCGGCGGGCCTGTGCCAGCGCGCGGTCCGGCGCTACGAACTGGCCGCCGTCCGAGAACGAATCCGGGGTGACGTTGAGGACGCCCATCACCGCTGGAAGCGGCTGTGATAACAGCGCCTGCCAGCCCGGTTGATTTGCCGGGGCAGAAGCGGTGACGTTTCTGGGCGAGATCGCGATCATGGGGTCGCTTTGCGCGGTCCCCGCAGCCAAGTCAAGACGCCGAAAACACCGTTTGGCCCCCTTTCGCGGCCTCGTCGGGAAAGCAGGTCAAGCCCTGAACGCCGATCAATATGTGATTTTGGGTTGAAGCTTGCGGGCCTTGTCGATCAACTGCTCGACCGACCTCTCGGAAGGCAGAACGCGGACGAGCTTGCGCCTGATGTTCACCTCTTTCATGTTTTGCGCCAGGCGAGCCGGATTGCGCAGCGCAAGTTCCCGCACCGTGGCGACGCCGGCCGCGCGGATCAATCCGACCTTTGCCTTGCCCATGCCGGGAATCCGCATGTAGTCCGAGAAGTTCGCCCATGCGAGAAGTTGCTGTTCGCTGATGCCGGTCTTTGCGGCCAGTACCTTGCGCCCTTTGACTGTCCGCGCCGCTTCAAGCAGCCTGTCCGTCGTGCGTATGCCCAGCGATTTCAACTTTGCCGCGGCAAAGGTCGGTAAACCGTCGATCTCGGAGAGTGGGTATGTCATGGTACTCGATTTGAAAGGTGCTTTAAGCGAACTGGCTGAGCCCCGGTGTGCCTGCGATGATCTCGCCCATTTGGTCCGGTCCGATCTTGTCCCGGCCAAACCTCAAGAGTTCACGCGCTACGTTCTGAATCTCGCCCATTCCAAGGCCTAACCCCATCAGCCTGGTGCCGACCGCCATCAGGCCGGTACCCATCAAGCTCGCAAGACCGCCTTCGTTGCCGGAAGCGATGATCGCGGCTTCTGCGCCCGGAATCCTGTCGATTAAGGCTTGAACCTTGTCGGAAGGTCCCTCGTTGCGGAGGAAACCCAAGATGATGCCGATCGTTTTTTCGGCGACAGCATCATCGATGCCGGCCTTGGTGGCCAGCCGCCCAATCAGTTCGTCCATTGTGCCCCGTCCCTCAGCCGATTTACGTGCCGGGTCCTTCCTCGCTCGTTATCTTGATCGTGCACGCGAAGAATTACAAGCGATGACCAGCTTCGGAGTCCTGATTCAAGCTCAATCCCGTAGCAAGTGTTGCAGTAATGCAAGAGCCGGGGCGGAATTCAGTCGAATTTCTCGCAACCAAGTTCAGTTTCGTTCCAATTCGTTACAACAAAGGAGAGAACGCCGGCCGATTGCGCCTCTACGAGATGGGTCTTCGCTTCACCAAGGACACGCTGATCACGACTTTGGCCGGTTCCAATCGGCTTGCAACATGCTGTATAATTTAACGACCGCGCTGCGAGGCGTGTGAAAAGGCGATGCAATGGCGACATCCGCAACTCGAACGATCGACACTGATGAGAAGATTTTCATCGGTAAGGGAGAACAGCCGGCCTGGCTGACGCTCGGACTTGCCAATCGTCACGGCCTCGTCACCGGTGCCACCGGAACCGGGAAGACCGTCTCGCTGCAGGTGATGGCCGAGGGATTTGCTCGCGCGGGCGTTCCGGTGTTCGCAGCCGACATCAAGGGAGATCTCTCGGGTATCTCCGAGATGGGTGAAGCCAAGGATTTCATCCTCAAACGCGCCGCGGAGATGAGCCTCAGCTTCCAGCCTGACCGCTTCTCGACCGTATTCTGGGACGTTTTTGGCGAGCAGGGACATCCGGTGCGCGCCACCGTTTCCGAGATGGGGCCGCTCCTTCTCTCACGCATGATGGATTTGAACGACGTTCAGGAAGGCGTGCTCAACATCGCTTTCCGTGTGGCGGACGAGCAAGGATTGCTGTTGCTGGACATGAAGGATCTGCGCGCGATCCTGTCCTTCATCGCCGATCATGCCGCCGAACTGACGACACACTATGGAAATGTCTCGAAACAGACGGTGGGGACCATCCAGCGCCAGCTCCTGGTGCTGGAAAACCAGGGTGGTGACAAGTTCTTCGGCGAGCCGGCGCTGGATTTGAAGGATTTCATGCGTACCGATCGTGACGGTCGCGGTATGGTGAACATGCTGGTCGCGGACAGGTTGATGCAGAGTCCGCGGCTATATGCGACTTTCCTGCTGTGGATGCTTTCAGAACTGTTCGAACAGCTGCCCGAGGTCGGCGATCCCTTAAAACCCAAGCTCGTGTTCTTCTTTGACGAAGCGCATCTGTTGTTCAATGACGCGCCGAAGCCGCTGATGGAAAAGATCGAGCAGGTGGTGCGTCTGATCCGCTCCAAGGGAGTTGGCGTCTATTTTGTCACCCAAAATCCAATCGACGTGCCAGACAAGGTGCTTGCCCAACTCGGCAACCGCATCCAGCACGCGCTTCGCGCCTTCACCCCGCGCGATCAGAAGGCGGTTGCGGCCGCCGCGCAGACCTTCCGGGCGAATCCGAAACTCGACACCGCGCAAGCGATCATGGAACTCGGCAAGGGCGAGGCGCTGGTCTCGTTCCTGGAAGGAAATGGCATTCCGGCGATGGTGGAACGTGTCATGATCCGGCCGCCGACGGCGCGGATCGGACCGATCACTCCCGAGGAGCGTAGGGCAATCATCGACACAAGTCCGGTAAAGGGGAAATATGACACCGCAATCGATTCCGAATCCGCCTACGAGGTGCTGCAGAAGCGGGTTTCGGGAACCGCGGCCGGCGGCACCGGAGGCGGAGGAATTCTCGGGCAGATAGCTGCCATTGTCGGGACGATTTTCGGAACCAACACGCGAGGCAGAATGTCGACCGGTCAAGTCATCGCGCGAAACGTGACGCGCTCGGTTACCAACAAGGTTGTCGGCGGGGTGGCTGCCGATCTCGGCAAGTCGGTCGGGGGTTCGATCGGCGGTTCCGTCGGTCGGGCGATCGTTCGTGGCGCCCTCGGCGGGCTCTTGCGACGATGAATTCGTGCCCTTTGCGAACGTGATCTGCCCACAATTTTCAGAAAGTGACGCGTGCTGAGATATCCGTCGTTGCGAGCGCCGCTCGATGTCCTCTTCCTGACCTGTTGCTTGCTGCTCAGCGCCGATGTTCTCGGCCCGGAGATCTTCGGTCACGGAAAGACAAAGGACTATCCGCTCTGGTTCTGGGCCGGGCAGCAGGTCCTGCATGGCGGAAATCTGTACCCGGCCGACCCCCAGGCCATTTTCGACTTTATCTATCCGCCGCTGCCGGCCGTTCTGCTGGCGATTCCCAGCTATTTCGGCAAAATCCCTCTTTATATCTGTCTTAGCCTGCTCAACGCCGCCGCGTGGTGGATAGCGGCGCAGCTTTCGAACGCGATGACGGGTTCGGGAAGGGATCCGGAGCCGTGGTTGGCAGCGCTTCCGGCCATTGTCACAGTGACCTTTGTCTTTGACATGTTCGATCTCGGCCAGCCCAATCTCGTTCTGCTTGCGATGATGCTGCTGGGGTTCTGGTGGCTGCAGCAGGGTCGCCCATGGGCGTCGGGAAGCATGTTCGCGCTGGCGACCGCGATCAAGGTTTTCCCGGTGGCCGTGCTTCCCTATCTCGTGTGGCGGAGGCATTGGGTGTCGGCCGCGAGCATGATCATGTTTCTCGGAATTTTCCTGTTCGTCGTCCCGGCTCCGATGCGCGGCTTTCAGCAAAATGTCGCCGAACTGAAGACCTGGTACCAGGGAATGGTCGGATCCAGTTCGGAGCAGGGGTTCGGACAGCGTGGCGAGCAGAACTGGTCGTGGGTCAATCAATCCATGATTGCGATGACGCATCGCCTCACGCGACAGGTCAACTACAACCAGGATAATCCGGCCAAGGCGCCTGCGTACATGAATCTGGTCGATCTTGATTTCAAGACGGCCAACTGGGTGGTGGTCGGGGTTTCCATCGCGATCGGTCTTGCTTTCATCGCCGTGATGCCGCCCCCTGGGCGCCGAACGCCCCGCTCCGATGCCGAAGAACTCGGCATCCTGTTTTGTCTGATGACGGTGGCATCGCCCTTGGCGCGGCAGTATTATTTCACGTGGCTGTTGTTCCCGTTGACTGTCCTGTTGCATCGGGCGGTCTACGATCCGCGAGTGCTTGTGCGAAAGGGGACGTGGGCGGTGCTTGCCGTCGCCGCCTTGTTGACCAGCCTGTCGCTGCCTTTCTTTCCGAATGATCTGCAGGCCTTCGGAAACAACTTTCTTGCCGCTGCGGTGATCGCCGGCGGATTGGCGTGGCACATTCTGCACCCGCCCGCAGACGGCAAGACCAGCTCTTTGTTTGCTTCGGGCAGCGCGCTAAAGACTTGAAGCATAAATCAGGCAACCCTTAAGGAAGATCGGAAATGGCCGACGTATTGCAACTTCAGAAGGTTCTCGATCGCATCGATGCCGATTTCGACAACAGCCTCGAGCGGTTGTTCGCGCTTTTGCGGATCAAGTCGATCTCGGCCGATCCAGCCTTTGCGTCGGATTGCAAGGCGGCGGCCGACCATCTTTGCAAGGATATAGCGACAGTCGGATTTGCAAGCGAGGTGAAGCCGACCGACGGTCATCCGGCTATCCTCGCCAAAAGCGGCAGCGCCGGTGGAGGCAAGCGGCCGCATATTCTCTTCTACGGTCACTATGACGTGCAGCCGGTCGATCCGCTCAATCTCTGGCACCGACCGCCCTTCGATCCGATCGTGACCAATCACGCCGACGGACGCAAGATCATCGTGGCGCGTGGCGCGGAGGACGACAAGGGCCAGCTCATGACGTTTGTCGAAGCCTGCCGCGCGTGGAAGACGGTGACGGGCTCGCTGCCCCTCGACGTCACCATGATCATCGAAGGTGAGGAAGAGGTCGGTTCGAAGAATTTTGTCCCGTTTCTCGAGAAGAACAAGCAGGACCTGAAAGCAGATTTCGCACTCGTCTGCGACACCGGCATGTGGGACCGCGATACGCCTGCGATCACGACCTCGCTGCGCGGGCTTGTTTACGACGAGGTCAAGATCAAGGCCGCCAATCGCGATCTGCATTCCGGCATTTTTGGCGGTGGAGCGCAAAACCCGATCCGGGTTTTGACACGGATCCTCGGCAGCATTTTTGATGAAGAGGGCCGCATCACCATCCCGGGCTTCTATGACGGGGTCAAGGATCTGCCGGCCGATATTCTCGCGCAATGGCAGAAGCTCAATCTGACACCCGAGACGTTTCTCAAGCCGATCGGATTGTCGATTCCCGCCGGCGAGAAGGACCGTCTCTTGATCGAGCAAATCTCCTCGCGCCCGACCTGCGACGTCAACGGCATTTTCGGTGGCTACACCGGAGAGGGGTCGAAGACGGTGATCCCTGCGGAAGCTTCCGCAAAGATATCGTTCCGCCTGGTCGAGGGGCAGGAACCCGACAGGATCCGCAAAGCGTTTCGTGATTTTGTCACCGCTCGGCTGCCCGGAGACTGCCGGGTCGAATTCACTGATCATTCCAACGCGCCGGCGGTCGCGCTCGACTGGAACATGAAGCCGCTCGCCGTGGCAAGGCGCGCCTTGACGGAGGAATGGGGCAAGGAAGCGGTCCTCATGGGTTCCGGCGCCTCGATCCCGATCGTTGCCGACTTCAAGCGGACCCTCGGCCTGGATACGGTGCTGGTGGGGTTCGGGCTCGACGACGACAACATCCATTCGCCGAATGAGAAATACGATCTCAGGAGTTTCCACAAAGGCATTCGTTCATGGGCGCGAATTCTCGCTGCCCTTTCGCAATCGCCGCGCTAGAAGCATGATCCGGAAAAGTGGAAACCGGTTTTCCCTTAGCTAACAAACGCGGAATGCGTTTGCGCGGAGATCATGCTCAAACAAGGAGATCAGATCATGGTGCGATTCCACTTAATCGCATCATGATCTGACGGCCTTGCCTCTTCGAAGTCCGCGCTGCAAGTAAAAACGCCGCCCGGGATTGGGCGGCGTTTGATTCATAGTGCAGAGGCAGTTGAGCTGGATATTACACCGAACCATCGGATTTTTCAATTCTTGTAACTTGGATCGAGACGATCGAGCTTGCGCAACAGCGCCGGCCATACCAGCGTGGTTGAGCGCAGTTCCTGCCGTTCGGGATTCGAAAGCAGCTCCGTATTCTTGTCGATGACTGCCGGATCGACCGGATAGGTCAAGGGAGCGAGCATTCGCGTGCGCACCTGCATGGTGCAGGCCCTCTCCAGATGGAACATGCGCTCGAATGCGGAAGCAACCGAGCGGCCGACCGTGAGCGTACCGTGGTTGCGCAACAGCATGTGGTTTTTGTTGCCGAGATCCCTTTGCAGGCGCGGGCGTTCGTCATGGTCGAGCGCGATGCCTTCGTAGTCGTGATAGGCAAGGTCGAAGGTGACAAGCTGCGCGGTCTGGTTCAACGGCAACAGACCCTCCGGGCAGCTCGCCACCGCCGTGCCGTCAGGCGTGTGCAGATGGATCACGCAGCCGGCATCCTCGCGAACCTCATGGATCGCCGAATGAATCGTGAAGCCTGCCGGGTTGATGCTGTAGGCGCTCTTGGTGAGCTGGTTGCCATCCAGATCGACCTTCACGAGGCTCGACGCGCTGATTTCGTCGAACATCAGCCCGTACGGGTTGATCAGGAAATGATGTTCGCCGCCCGGCACGCGGGCGGAGATATGGGTATCGACGAGATCGTCCCAGCCGTAATGGGCGATCAGGCGGTAACAGGCGGCGAGGTTGACCCGCTGGTTCCATTCAGCCTCGGTCATACCCGAGGGCCCTTGCTGCAGGCGAGCTTCCGCTGGTGACATGACCGGTTTTCTCCCAATCGATAATTGATGTCGAAGCCTATTCGCGCGGCTGCTTTGCAGCAAGGCAAAGGGCGTGCTTGGCAGTTATGCTGCGATGAAGACGGTGCTGTTTTAAGGTGGCGGGATCGACAGCAGGCCCGAGATGCTACGGCCGCGGATATCGTAGACGCGGGCAAACACCACGTCGTCGCGCTTGATCTCCACCAGGACCGGTGCGGCAAGTCCCTTGCAGTAGAACTCGCCCAGTGTCATGGCGAAATCGGCACCGTTGCTGTGCCAGTCGATCGAAAAATCCGGCCCGAGCGCGACCTGCGCCGGTCGCTGCGGGCCGCACACCGCGACCTTCCATTTGCGGCCCTTGGGCGGAGCCTCCTGCTTTTCGTCGAGCTGTTCGCGCAGTTCGTCGGAGGCCTGCTTGAACGCCAGGCCCCAGTAATCCAGCATGAAGCGGTCGTCGGCGCCGCGCACGGTGCCGGCCACGTAGTTGAAATGCGTATATTGATAGGGGTGCAGGCGGATCATTTCGCCCAGCGACAGCAAGAGGCCGAAGCAGAAGGCGGCAAGCACCGCAGGCTGCCAGCTCCGGTGGTTCCGGCCCAAGCGGGTCATCATCCAGGCAAAGGCAGTGCCTGCGAGCACCGCCATCGGCGGGATCACGAAGATGAAGTGCCGGATGCCATTATAGAGCGCCGGCCGCTTCACCATCGCGATCGCAATCGGCAGCGCGGCAGCGAGCATCAGCATCAGGAGAATGGTCTTGCGGCGGGCGGTCACGTCGCGGCGCGGCAGCACGACGAAAGTGCCGACGATGCCGGCGAACAAGAGCGCCAGCAGCACCTCGGGAAGCTGAAGTGCAAACAGCGTCGGCAGATACGACCAGGGCATATCCGGTACCGACACCAGGGCGCCGTCGAACATTTCCTTCCATGGCCGCTCGAAGAAATGCGAGAAGTAGGTCAGCGCCAGGAAGGGATTGCCGGGCTCGATGATCGACCACGGCCAGATCATACCCATGACGAGATAGCCGAGCACGAGGCCCGGCAACAACATATAGAGGACATGGGCGAACCGCCGTAGCGCACCCCGATTGCCCTTTGTACGGATCTCTTCCATGAACAGGGGCACGAATCCGATCAGCGCATAGACCAAGGCCAGGCCACCAAGGATCCGCGAACCGATCGAAAAACCTGCGCCGAGACCGATGATCAGGATCGTCCGCGGCGAGGGCTGCGGATATTCCTCGGCAAGCCGTACCAGGCCCATCATCAGGATGATCATCGCCACCGCGAAGGGCGCATCCTTCGGGTTCATGAACATGTGCCCGTAGAAAATCGGGCACAGCGCCAGCAGCAGCAAGCTCGCGAGCCCGGCAAGCGGGCCGCCAACCCGCCGGCCAAGTCGCCAGGTCACCGCCAAACCGATGATGCCGACGACCGCACCCAAAAGGCGGCGGGTTTCGAATAGCTCAAGCGGAATTACCTTGTGCAGCAATGCTGCGGCCATGTCGAAGCCGCCGCCGTACATATAAAGGTTGGCGAACGACAGCGCGGCGGTGTCCTTGAAGCCGGAGCCGTACATCCGCAGCAGCAGGTCGGCGTATTCGGCGTGGGTGTAATCGTCCCAGCCCAAGCCATAATCGCGGAAGGTGAGGCTCGCGACCACTCCAACCACAACCAGTACCAGGATCGCGAGATCGTCGCAGGTTCGCTCGATCGAGCGCCGTAAAGGCGTGTCGATAGCCGAGGTAGTGATCGAAGACATGGCGATTGGTAACCCGGTGTCCCCTCTGGCTCCAGTTGGCGCCTTTGGGCCTCATCCCCGGCTTCCATATAGCGCAGTTCCATTACCGAGTAATTGGGAATTGTGGCGCAATTTCCCCGGTGCAACGCAACATGGGTTAGTTTGTCGCTCCGAAGAATCAGGCCCTAGTCGGGTAGCGCTGCGCGATTGCGGTTGGCGAGGCGTGCAATATGACGGTATCGTGGCAATTGGTGAGGCTGGCAAATTTTGCCAATACGCCTCAGGGGTCAGTTTGATGATGATTTTGATGTTGATTGCCGGCGTCGGCTGCCTGTTGGCGGGCCTCCTGGCGATCGGTTTCGGAATCCCGGTCAAGGAATTCAGTTTTGGCAACACCCTTATTGTGACGGGTGTCGTCGGCGCTTGCGCGGGGCTGATTATCCTCGGCATGGCGGCCGTGGTGCGCGAACTGAAGGACATCGCCGGGCGACTTGGCTCCGGGCTCTCTTCCAACCTGCCCGAAATGGGGACCCAGCCGACGTCCGCGGAGGCCGGCGAAGGGAATGGATTTTTGTTGATCCGAGATCAGTCCGCCGGCGCTCATTCCGAGGGCACGGCAGCCGGCTTGCAGTCGACAGCGCCTTCGTCGGCGCCGTGGCTCGATGCCGCCACGGCTCGCGACCGCGCCCGTAGCGAGGCGTCGGCGGCGCCCGAGCCTGTCGGGGCCCCGCCTTCTCCCAAACCTCGCCGAAATCTGATGTTTTCCTCGAACTCGCGGAAGGAGCGCGAACGCGCGCCTGCGCGCGCGGCCGAGCAACCCGCAGCTGATCCGCGCGCCGCTCCAGCGACGCCCGTTTCGGAGCCGAGCGAGACCCCGCCGGCGACGTTCGAAGACGCTTGGCCGAAATCGGAGCGCGCCAGGTCTGCTGATGCGTTGCCGAGGCGCGGCGGCCGCGCGCCCTCGACCTTCGGTGAGGCGAGCACCGGCGCGCCGGGCCATGATCGAACTCAGCCGGCCGCCGGAAACGAGGCGAAGCCGCCCGTGACCGTGCTCAAGTCGGGCGTCGTCGACGGAATGGCCTATTCCCTCTATTCCGACGGTTCGATCGAGGCGCAGCTGCCGGAGGGAATGATGCGGTTTGCGTCGATCGACGAACTGCGCGCGCATCTCGATCAGCGCTCCTGACCGGGTTTGCTTCGGCGCACCTGATCGACGAAAAATTCCCGCGCCTCTTCTTGTCAGCCCTCAAGTAATCCGCTCATATTCCAAAGGTAGTTCGCTCATCCCAAAGAGTATTGGCGCGGCGGGTTATCGTGCGATATCCAGTTTTGCGATGAAGAATTTAAGGGTTCGGGCCAATGACCGACGCTGCCGGCAAGAGTTTCATCGACCTGACCGCAAATATCGTGTCGGCCTACCTCAGCAACAACCCGACCCCCGCTTCAGAAATTCCAGGCTTGATCAACCAGATTCACGCCGCCCTCGTGCGGGTGTCGACCGGCCGCGCCGAAACGCCCCTTGAACCCGCCAAGCCGGCGGTTTCGGTCAAGAAGTCGATGACGCCCGACTACCTGATATGTCTTGAGGACGGCAAGCGCTTCAAATCCCTGAAGCGGCACCTGCGCTCGCAATACAACATGACGCCGGAGCAATATCGGGAAAAATGGGGTCTTCCGCCCGACTACCCGATGGTTGCGCCGAATTATGCGGTGGCCCGTTCGCAACTCGCCAAGAAAATGGGCCTTGGCCAGCAGCGGCGACGGCGCAAATAAAGCATCGAGCGAAGCGGGCCGCCCGTTCGCACGACGAAGATTTCAAGAGAAGAGAATCTGAAAATCAGGTGGCCGCGGCCAGCGTCTCGCGCGCATCGGAGCGTATCCGCTCGACCATCGCACGCAGGCCGTTGGAGCGCTGCGGGGTGAGGTGTTCGCGGAATCCGAATTCGTCGAATATTGCGATGGCGTCGGTCGAAAGAATCTGCTTCGGCGTATGATCCGAATAAAGCGTCAGCAGAATTGCAATGAGTCCACGCACGATATGGGCGTCGCTATCGCCACGATATTTCAGCAACGGCTCGCCGGCCTGGCTGCGCGCAATATGTTTCGCGAGCCAGACCTGGCTCACGCAACCCTGAACCTTGTTGACCGCGGAATGATCGGCCTGCGGCATCGGCTCGAGCGAACGGCCGAGCTCGATGACGTACCGGTAGCGGTCGTCCCAATCGTCCAGCAGCGCAAAATTTTCCCGGATTTCGTCGATCGTGATCATGTTCCGAGCTCAAACCCTCAATCACCATATATAGGGTCGGGGCGCGCCGAAAGCGATACTGGGCATTGAAAATGCGCCATTGTTCCCGGCCCGATTTTTCGGGCCCGAAGCTTAAGGCGCTGGCGTGCCCCGCCACTCGATCTGCATGTCATCTGCGGTCAATGTGTCGCGCGGAAGGACTTCGGCGAGCGCAGGATCCGCTTTCCGGGAGGGGGCGCCGATCGAACCCGTATGATCGGGCGGACGCTTGTCGGTGATGATGTGGTACAATTTGCGCGCGCCGGCGTGCGCGCGCTGGCCGATCATGGTTGCGGCCTGGCCGCCGACTTCACAGGCTGCCGGCTGACGCTTGCAAAACTGACCCACGTCCGAGACCGCAGCGGTGGCGGCGGAGACGGCTTCGGACGCCTTGAGCTGTGGCGTCTTGTCGGATTCCGCCGTCTTGTCTCTCGGCAGGAGCACGAGCACGAGTCCTACCCAGAACGCCAGGCGAAGCAGAAAAAACATCTCGCGACCCCGAATCGCCCTTCTCGATCTTGCCTTGAACCCTGAAAAGTTCTCGTAACCACCCCTCGATAAAGCGCCAGTGTTTGCATTGAGGTTAAATCGCGGGGAGTTTGCCAAAAAACCGCGCGATTTGACCCGGTGTAAATGTTCGATAGATGCCGGTCACCGGGCGTGGATCGGGCGGTTTTGCTCGCGTCCACCATTTCGAAACCATAAGGTGCGATGCCCGGAAA
>Ga0307474_10001561_pt1 | contig 16507 bp, 15 predicted proteins | sample atmos_gasesECM1C_2_FD_203312 | JGI IMG/M metagenome (GOLD analysis project Ga0307474, IMG submission 203312) | Hardwood forest soil microbial communities from Morgan-Monroe State Forest, Indiana, United States - atmos_gasesECM1C_05 | ecosystem: Environmental > Terrestrial > Soil > Temperate... | reverse complement strand
GCTGCAGTGCAAAGGATCCCTGTCACAAAGGAGGTGGCGTGACCGCGCCCATACCCGTCCCCGACATCCTCACCCGCTGCCGGCAGTCGATCGACCCGGTCCTTGCCACGGCGGTCGAGACGTTGTCCCCCGAACTGAGCCAGATCGCCCGCTATCACCTCGGGTGGTCGGACGCCGAGGGTCACCCCGTCGCCGCACCAGGCGGAAAGGGCATTCGGCCGGCCCTTGCTCTGTTGGGAACCCAGGCGGTCGGCGCGGCCGCTGAGGTCGGCATCCCGGGTGGGGTCGCCGTCGAGCTCGTCCACAACTATTCGCTCATCATCGATGACGTCATCGACCTCGATACCGAGCGCCATCACAGGCCCACGGTCTGGACACTCTTCGGCGTCAGTCACGCCATCATCGCCGGCGAGGCGCTGCAGGTGCTGGCGCACCAGGTCCTTCTCGACACACCGTCCAAGATCGGAGCGGCAGCGTCCGCGTCTCTGGCCCAGGCAACCACGACCATGATCGCGGGCCAGTCCGACGACATCGCGTTCGAGCGCCGCCGCGACATCAGCATCGACCAATGCATCGCCATGTCATCTTCCAAGACGGGCGCGCTCCTCGGTTGCGCCGCCTCCATCGGGGCGATCCTCGCCGACGCGCCAGCCGAGGCGGTCGAGGCTCTGCGCGACTACGGCCTGCTGCTCGGCCTCGCGTTCCAGGCCGTCGACGACCTCCTCGGGATTTGGGGCGACCCGGCCCGGACGGGGAAGCCTCAGGGCAGCGACCTCCGGCAGCGCAAGAAGTCCATGCCGATCGTCTACGCCCTCGGTGCTGACGGTCCCGAGGCCGACGAGCTGCGGTCCATCATCCTCGGGCCCGCCGAGACTGCGGACTCTCGTCCAGCGCTGTCCGCGGGCGAGGTCGCCCGCGCCACCCGCCTCATCGAGGCAATCGGCGCGCGGGAGTGGACCGTGACGGAAGCCAAGTCGAACCTGGATGCCGCCCTCGGTGCGCTCGAGCGCGTGCCGTTGGCCGCGGACGCCCACCGGGAACTCGCTGACCTTGCCGTGTTCGTGGTCGAGCGCGAGGCGTGACCGCCGTCACCGACGCCGCTCCGACGCGGACCGCGTCCGACGCCCTCGATGCAGCGCGCCAACGGCTGCTTGCGCTGCAGACGCCGGACGGTTGGTGGAAGGGCGAGCTCCAGACCAACGTCACGATGGATGCCGAAGATCTCATGCTGCGGCACTTCCTCGGCAGGCTCGATCCGGATCTGGCCGCCGCGACGGCACGTTGGATCCGGCAGAATCAACGGCCCGACGGGACCTGGGCGACCTTCTTCGGCGGGCCACCCGACCTCTCGACCACGGTCGAGGCGTATGTCGCGCTGCGCCTTGCCGGGGACGCGATCGATGCCGCTCACATGGAGGCCGCCTCCGGCTGGGTGCGAGCGCACGGCGGCATCGCCGGGACGCGCGTCTTTACCCGGATCTGGCTGGCCATGCTCGGCCAGTGGGACTGGGAATCCCTGCCGGTGCTCCCGCCCGAGATCATGCTGCTGGGCCCGAAGGTCCCCCTCAACGTCTACGACTTCGCGTGCTGGGCCCGCCAGACGGTCGTCGCGTTGAGCGTCGTCATGGCCTTCCGGCCCCGGCATGCGTTGCCCTTCGGACTCGACGAGCTCCGCGCGCCCAACCCACCGGCGCTGCGACACTCTCTGCGCACGCGCGCTGGTCTCTTCGAAGGCCTGGACCGCCTCCTGCACCGCTACGAGCGCTTGCCGGCGTGGTTCAAGCCGCGCGCCGCGCTGCGTCGGGTGGCTCTCGGCAAGGCCGAGCGTTGGATCCTCCAGCGACAGGAGGCGGACGGCCTGTGGGGAGGCATCCAGCCGCCGGTCGTCTACTCCATCATCGCCCTCCATCTTCTCGGCTATCCGGACGACCATCCGGTGTTACGCGCCGCCTTCGACGGACTGGAGAAATTCAGCATCCATGACGACCACGGACGACGGCTCGAGGCATGCCAGTCGCCCGTGTGGGACACCGCCCTCTCCGTCGTCGCGCTGGCGGATGCCGGCATACCGCCCGACCACCCTGCCCTGTCCGCCGCCCGGGATTGGCTGGTGCAAGAGGAGATCCGGGTGCGCGGCGACTGGTCGGTGCGGCGCCCCGACGTGGCACCCAGCGGGTGGGCGTTCGAATTCGAAAACGACAACTACCCCGATATCGACGACACTGCCGAGGTCGTCCTGGCCCTCCGTCGCGCGGCGCCGTCACCGGCAGCCGACGATGCCTGCGACCGCGCCGTTCGCTGGACCCTGAGTCTGCAGTGCCGCGAGGGGGGATGGGGCGCCTTCGACGTCGACAACGACAGCGATTTGGTCGCGGCACTGCCGTTCTGTGACTTCGGCGAAGTCACCGACCCCCCTTCCGCCGACGTCACGGCCCACGTCGTCGAGATGCTCGCCGAGGGGTCGACGGATGCGGCCGCCCTCTCCCGTGCGGTGGGCTGGCTCTGGGCGCAGCAAGAAGCCGACGGCTCGTGGTTCGGGCGCTGGGGCGTCAACTACGTGTACGGGACCGGGGCCGCCGTGCCGGCGTTGCTGGCGGCAGGTGTGAGCCAAGACGACCCGCGGATCCTGCGCGCCGTCGCCTGGCTCGAGGATCACCAGAACGAGGACGGGGGTTGGGGCGAGGACCTCCGTTCGTACGTCGATCCCGAGTGGGCGGGGCGTGGCGAGTCGACGGCGTCCCAGACGGCCTGGGCCCTCCTGGCCTTGCTGGCGGCGGGCCGCAGTGACACCGACGCCGTGATCCGCGGAATCGACTGGCTCGTGCGGAACCAGACCGACGACGGAACCTGGGACGAGCCATGGTTTACGGGCACCGGTTTTCCCTGGGACTTCTCGATCAACTACCACCTCTACCGGCTGGTCTGGCCGATCATGGCAATCGGCCGGTACGTGGCGTCGTGACTCACGCCCCAGAAGTTCGGGCAGACGGCCCGCGTGTGTTGCTCGCCGGGCCACGCTCGTTCTGTGCTGGGGTCGAGCGTGCCATCCAGACGGTCGAGCGTGCCATCGACCGCTTCGGAGCCCCCGTGTACGTCCGACGCCAGATCGTCCACAACCGCCACGTGGTCTCGGACCTCGAGGAGCGCGGCGCAGTGTTCGTCCATGAGCTCGATGAGGTACCAGACGGAGCGACCGTCGTGTTCTCGGCGCACGGGGTGGCGCCGGCCGTGCACGACGTCGCACGATCGCGGGGCATGCAGGTCGTGGACGCGACCTGTCCGCTCGTGGCCAAGGTCCACCATGAGGTGCACCGCTTCACAAGACAGGGCTATCAGGTCCTGTTGATCGGGCGGCACGGCCACGACGAAACCGAAGGGACGATGGGCGAGGTCGATGGGATGACTTTGGTCGAAACCCCCCAAGACGTGGCCTCGTTGGAGGTCGACGACCCTGGGAAGGTTGCCTACATCACCCAAACCACCCTTTCACCCCGAGACGTCGCCGACGTCGTCGACGCGCTGTCGGCGCGTTTCCCCTCTCTCGTCGGGCCGCACGCGGCCGATATCTGCTACGCCACCCAGAACCGACAGGAAGCTGTCGTCGCCATGGCCGGCGAATGCGACGTCATCATCGTCGTCGGCTCCGAGAATTCGTCCAATGCCGCCCGACTCGTCGAGGTGTCGTCCCGCGCCGGTTGTGCCGCCGTGCTCGTTGAAGACGAGACACAGCTCGATGCTGCTCCCATGCTTGTGGACGCCCACACCGTGGGGGTGACCGCCGCAGCGTCGACCCCGCCGGCCGTGGTGGCACGAGTGGTCGATGCCCTCAACCCGTCTTCGGTCGAGGAGCGGGTGCTCCGCACCGAGCGAGTCAATTTCCCCCTACCTTCGGAGGTCCGTTGAATGCCAATCCCATTGCGTCAGAGCCTCAAGATCGGGTCCTACCTCGCGAGACAGAAGCTGGCGGGCCGCAAGCAGTTTCCCTTGATCGTCGAGCTCGAACCACTGTTCGCCTGCAATCTTGAATGCAACGGCTGCGGGAAAATCCAGTTCCCGACCGAGATATTGCGCAAGCGCCTCAGCGTTGAGCAGGCCGTGGGAGCTATCGAAGAGTGCCGCGCCCCGATGGTCTCCATCGCCGGAGGGGAGCCCCTACTGCATCCCCAGATCGACGTGATGACGTCGGAGCTGTTGGACCGAGGCCGGTACGTGTACCTCTGCACGAACGCCCTGTTGCTCGAGCGCAGGCTCGATCGGTTCAAACCCCATCGGAGATTCAGCTGGGTCGTCCACATCGACGGCTTGCGTGAACGTCACGACGACTCGGTGAGCCGGTCGGGCACCTTCGACAAGGCGGTCGCGGCGATCAAAGCCGCGCAGGCCAAGGGATTCCGGGTCACGACCAACACAACGTTCTTCAACACCGACTCGCCGCACACGGTCCGCGAGGTGCTCGACTTCCTCAACGACGAACTGAAGGTGGACCAGATGATGATCTCCCCCGGTTACGCCTATGAGAAAGCCCCGGACCAGGTGCACTTCTTGAATACGAAGTCCTCGACCAACCTCTTCGCGGAGGCGTTCTCGGACGGGCGCCGGAAGCGTTGGCGTCTCAACCACAGCCCCTTGTTCCTCGACTTCCTGGAGGGCAAGGTGGACTACCAGTGCACGCCCTGGGGAATCCCGAGCTACTCGGTGTTCGGCTGGCAACGGCCCTGTTATCTCATGGCCGACGGCTACACGGAGACGTACAAAGAACTGATCGAGACCACTGACTGGGAACAGTACGGGAGGGGACGCGACAAGCGCTGCGCCAACTGCATGGCCCACTGCGGCTACGAACCCACCGCAGTACTGGCCACCACCAAGTCGTTGCGCCAGTCGTTGCGGGCCGCCCTGAGCAACTGACAAGGTTCTGAGCCGGCCGGGCCCCTGCGGGGCCCTGACCCCGATGCCCGGAGCCTGCGGTGGAAAATGGGGCCGTGCACGCGGTTGCCGTCGTCATCCTCGTCCTCTGGCTCGCCTTCTGGGTCTACTGGTTTGTCGCCGCGTCCACCGGGGTCAAGGCCGGCCGGAGTCGTTGGGGCCGTTTCGTCGGGGTCCGGGTCGTCGTGCTCCTGCTCGCCCTCTTGTTGATCCGCACCCGGGCCTTCAAAGGTGGGCAGACGATCACGAAGGACCCCTGGCTCCAGGCGATCGGGCTCGTCGTGTTCTTGTCGGGCCTGGGGCTGGCCATCTGGGCGCGTCGGTACCTCGGCCGGAACTGGGGCATGCCGATGACGGAGAAGGTTGACCCCGAACTGGTGACCACCGGCCCTTACCGCCGGGTCCGGCACCCGATCTACTCAGGGATCATCCTCGCCATGGTCGGCACGGCCATCGCCGTGAGCTGGTACTGGCTGCTCGCTGTCATCCTGCTCGGCGGCTATTTCGTCTACAGCGCCGTCATGGAGGAGCGGTACATGGCCGGTCTCTTCCCCGACACCTACCCCGCCTACAAACGCTCGACCAAGATGCTTGTGCCGTTCCTCTTCTGACGGCCCCCGTCCGCCCCAGGCCAAACCTCTACGCTCTCCGCGGTCCGGGTGCACCGGGCCGACGCGAGCGGGGGACGGATGCCGACAGAAACCGAAGAGGCTTTCACCGAGTTGCTCGATGCCGTGACCGAGACCCACGCCCGCATGGTCGAACAGCTGCGCGACGACGAGACAACGCTGCTCGAATCGCACAAGTGGCTCCTCTCGATCCTGCAGGTGGCGGGCGATGTGCAGCTGTGGGCCGACACCGCCCGTCCGCGTTTCGTCGACATCGTCGGCCGCTACAAGAAGTGGGGTGGCGACAACGCGGACGCCTTCTACTGTTACGCGCCGATCGACCCGACGCGGACCTATCGCGTCACATGGGAACCGGGCGATGCCGTCTACATGTCGCTCACCGTGTACGGCGGGCCCAACGACGGCCGCTATTCCGAACGGATCGTCGGTGCCGTCAACAGCCGTGACGCGGGTCGCCAGCCCGACGGCACCATCCGCATCGTCCTCTCCCCCGACGAGCCGCACGGGCCGGAGGAGCCCGGCGCGGCCCACATCCGGCTCGAACCGGACGCCGTGGCCGCCATCACCCGCGACTACCTCGAGGACCCGGTCCATGGGCGACGCGCGGTCTGGCACATCGAGGCCGATGACCCGCCCTCCGTCTTCAACCAGGACGACGCCGACCTGGCCCGGCGTTTGCGCGCTATGACGACATGGGTACGGGACCAGGCCGCCATCGTGCCGCTCCCACCCGCCACACCCAACACGATCGACCCGCCCTATCCGGTCCCCACGACGACGTTCGGGTGGGCCGCCGGCGACGCCGCCTACGCCATGGGCGCGTTCGAGCTCGCTCCCGATCAGGCGCTCGTGATCCGGGGCCGTTCGCCCGAATGCGTGTTCTGGAACATGTGCCTGTGGAACCGGCTGCTGCACACGTACAACTACGACTACGAGCGCGTCACCATCAACGGGACGCAGGTCGAGTACGAGCCCGACGGCTCCTGGACCATCGTGTTAGCGGGGCAGCAACCCCGCCACCCCAACTGGGTGTCGACCGCCGGCCACACGAGCGGCCGCATCTGGTTCCGCTGGTTTCTCCCCTCCGAGACACCCGAACAGCCTGAGGTCCAGGTGGTCCCGGTGGCTTCCTTGTGAGCGACCGGCCGCCCGCGGTCAGTATCGACGACCTCGCCGAACCGCGCTTCTCCGACGAGGCGCGCGCCGTCCTCGACTTCATGCGCGACGCCGGGTCACAGCTCACCCTCGACCCGGCGGCGCTAATGGCCGCAGCTAAGAGCGAGACCGGGTTGGACGACTTCGGGGCCGCGGACTTCGAGCCGCGCCTCGACCTGCTCTGCCGCTCCATGACCGACGAGGGCGGCTTCAATAGCGCCGGCATCCTGCAACAGCACAGGCTGATCGTCGGCCTGTTGAAGAACCGCCTGCTGGTCGAGGATCTGATCGCCCGTCACCCCGAGATCCTCGAAGAGGAGATCACGGCACCGATCATCATCTGCGGGCTGCCGCGCACGGGCACCACCCATCTGCACAACCTGATCTCGGCCGACCCCGCTCTGCGTTCACTCCCCTATTGGGAGAGCCTCGAGCCGGTGCTCGCCGACCGCGAGCGGCCCGTGGGCGACGAGCCCGACCCACGCCGGGAGCGGACGGCCATGGCACTGTCGTTCCTCGATGTCGCCATGCCCTACTTCAACCGTATGCACGAGATGACGGTCGACCACGCCCACGAGGAGATCCAACTCCTCGCGATCGACTTCTCGACCATGCTGTTCGAAACCACGGCACCCATGCCGACGTGGCGCGACGCCTATCGCGCCCGGGACCAGCGGCCGAGCTACGGCTATCTGCGGCGCGTCCTCCAGGTGCTCCAGTGGCTGCGCGGCGGCACCCGTTGGGTGCTCAAGTCCCCGCAGCACCTCGAGCAGTTCCCCGCCTTGTGCGACACCTTTCCCGACGCCACCTTCGCCGTGACCCACCGGGACCCCGTCTCGGTGACGACCTCGATGGCCACCATGCTCGCCTATACGGCACGCATGTCCCGCGACCGGGTGGACGTCGAGGGCATCGGCCGCTATTGGGCTGACCGCCTCGAGCGCATGCTGCGCCGCTGCGCGGAGGAGCGAGAGGTCCTGCCGGCCGGGCAGACCATCGACGTCCACTTCGACACGTTCATGGCCGACGACCTGGCCATGGTCGCCCGGGTCTACGAGCTCGCCGGGCAACCACTCGACGACGCCTCCCGCGCGGCGATGACCCGGTTCATGGCGGACCACCCGCGCGGCAAATTCGGCGCCGTCGCGTACGACCTGGCTCCTTTCGGTCTCGACCCCCGCGCCCTGCGCGAGCAGATGGACTTCTACACCGAGCGTTTCGGTGTGACCCGGGAATCCTGACCCGGCGGTCCCGAGCTCAACGGATCACGGAGCGGCGAATGCGGCCCCAGCGGCGCACCACGTGCACCACGAGGTAAGCCGTCAATAGCAGCGCTGCGGAAACGTGCCAGCCGATGTCGCGGAACGGGATGCCCCAGTCACGGGGTTGGAGGATCACCTGGTTGCCCGTCGCGAGGTCGTAGCTCCCTGATGCCAGCACGTTGAGCGTCAACAAGGCCAGGATCAGGTCCGACCACGCGAGCCGACCGCGGCGCCGCAGCCAGGTGGCTGGCCGAGTGAGATTCCCCATCAGCCGCACCACGGTGTGGCGACGTTGCGCCGCGTGGACGACCACCAGGGCGACGAAGGCCGATCCGATGACCAGATGCGGCCACCCCTCCGTCATCGCCGTCACCGTGGCCAGGGAGGCGGCAAAGGTCGCGAGCAGGACCAGGTGGACGAGGAACCGAGCCCCCATCTGGTGCCCTCTTTGTCCCGACCGGGAAACCCCGGGCGGGACCTGTGACGGCGAGGGGGTGTCTTCTTCCTTCACAGGCCCAGCGGGGCTCCGGATGGTCATGCTCCTATTCCATCGGGCGGGTGGCGATGCTCCGCGGTTCGCGTCCCGCGAGTACCCATCCGATAAGGACGGCTGCGGCGGGCATGGCGATCAAGATAAAGAACAAGTTGCCCCACGGCACGTTGTTGGTCAGATCCGACACCCCGCCCTCGAGCGAATTCGAACGGAACCAGCCGAAGAGGCCGACGTACGCTGCCACGCACCCGAGCAGAGCGCCGAGGAAGGCGAGGCCGCCAGCAGTGACCGCCGTCAGGGCGCGACGGGTACGAGAGCTCGCTCCGGTTGCGCTGAGCGTGCGCAGGTCGCTCGCCGTCTCACTGCGGATCAGGCCCACGCTCATGGCGAGCACACCCAGGGCGAGGGCGATGCCGAAGACGGTGGCCCAGTCCACGATCTCGGACGCCGCGGGTGCGTCGTTCTTCGACTCGATCGTCAGGTCGCCCGACGCCGCCAGCGAGTTTGCGCTCGTCAGCTGTGGCTGCGTGATCGCGCTGTTGGACAGGAGCACCCAACCGCCGAGGCTGTTCTGGCTCGTGAGACCCAGCCGGTGCAGCGCGCTCTCGGTGATCACCGTGTTCGGCGCCGAGGTGCCGTTGGGCAACTGGCCCTCCTCTTGCACCACCGGGTGCGCCAGGCAAGAGCCGGGCGAGCACGAATTGCCACCAACGCCTGGGCCGCCCGGGCCAGGACCGCCCAGGTTGACCGGTTCGGGCTGGCCGCCGCCCTTCCCGGTGCCGGAGCTGTAAGTCAATTGCACACCCGAGCCGGCGAGTCCCGACCGCGAGCTGAGGATGTCGACGTTGGAAGGGATCGACGACGGGTTGATGCCGTACGCCCTGAGAAGCTGCGGCGTCGCCACGTAGATCGGGCCGTTCCATTGCCGGCCGTCCCCACTCGGGTTCTGCAGATTGACGGCCGGCTGCTCGAGGGCGACGACATCCTTCGCGCCGACAGCGGAGGCGATCGCGTTCACCGTGGTCTCCTGCGCCGCGAGGCTCGGCGCCGGCGGCGCCTGCTGGCACACGGGTGCTGCTCCCGGTGACGTCTGCTCACAGGTGGGTCCGGTCGGCGGGTTGTACACGTTGATCGCGTTCGACGCCATGTTCGGCCCGACATAGTCGAAGACGTTGGAGTAGCGGGCCGTTGCGACGGCAACCACGATCACCGCGATCATGATGCCGAGGCTGATTGCCGACAGCGCAGAGCCCGAGCGTGCGCGGTAGCGCGCCATGTCGCGGAGCGGAAGCCGCACCGCGATAGGGGCCTTTCCCCCGATCTTGGCCAAAAGAACCAGGAAGAAGGGCGACACCAGGATGATCCCGACGACCAGCGCGATCAGCCCAGGGATCAGCCAGATGACCGCGCCACCGTGCTTCGAGCCACCCGAGATGGAGAAGAAGACGAACCCGATCGCGAGGGCCACCACGCCCGGGACGAAGGAGCGGTGGATCTGGCGCGGCGGCGCGGGCCGCCCCGCCAGCGCGCCGACCACGGGCAGGCGCGTGATGGCTCGGGCCGGATAGCTGGCGGCGAAGAACGTCGCGAGTACTGCGAGGACCATGGCGGGCACGATCACGTTCCAGGGCAGCGCGAACATCCCGATCAGGTGGTGCGCGTCCTGCTCATTGGTCGGCCGGTACAACAACCACGCCACCAACCCCAGAGCGAATCCCACGACGGCCCCGACGAGCCCGACGATGAACCCGTTGGACTCCAGGACCAGGCGCACGTTGCGGTCGGTCGCCCCCATGGACTCGAGCATCCCGAGCGAGCGCATACGACGCTGCGCCAGCACGGTGAAGCCGCCGATCGACACGAGGGCGATCAGCAGCATGCCCACCGTCGCCAGCGCCAGGATGATCGTCGACGGGTTCACGATGTTGCCGTTGTTGACCGCGCCAGCCGTCGTGACGTAGGACGGAACGTCCTTCGCATTTGCAGGCGTCGCGTCGAAGAGCACCTGCACTTCTGTCGGGTTCGAGACCTGACCCGGCGAGACGAGGGCGAACTCGTCGAGGAGGCTCTGGGGGTTCTGCACGATACCGACGACGGTCTTCCCACCCTGCGACCACGTGTCGCCGACGTGCAGGTTGAGCGCCGAGGCCAGCCCGGGAGTGATGGCGATCTCGTGCGATCCCGTCGGGTAATGACCGGACAGCAGTTGGAGCATCGGTCCGGCGTACGGACCGTGCGGGTCCTGCGCCCGCAGATCGTAGGTCTGGGTCGAACCGGGGACCGACAGGTTTTGGTTCTCGATGACCTGCACCGTGCCGAATTGCCGCTCCAGACGGGCGATCTGCGACTCCGCGTACGCCAGAGTGTTCGTGCTCGACTTGTGCGTGTTGCCGCTCACGGGCGACAAGTTGAAGGTCGCGAGGTCGTGCGCCGTGCCGAAGCCGGCGTTGGCCGGCGGCGGCGTGTTGACCGCGACCGCCGAGCCGACGACGACGGCCGCCACCGCCATGATGATGAGGAGCAGGATCAGCAGCTGCTGTCGCCATTCGCGCCGGAACAGGCGCCAGGCCCAGCGCACCATGGCGCGGCGGGCCGCAACCCCGCCGCTGCTCGGTGCAGGGGCCGCCGACGATGTCGCCGGCCGTTCGAGGAGGCCGACGCTCATGACTTCGGGAGCTCGGCGAGGAACTTCTCGGGGCTCTCGGTCGGCAGCGTCTGGTCGACGATCCGGCCGTCGCGCAGGAAGATGACGCGGTCGGCCCATGAGGCCAGCTGTGCGTCGTGTGTCACCACCACGGCGGCCAGACCGCGGTGGCATGCCGCGAGGATGAGGCGCATGACCGACTCGGCGTTCGTCGAGTCGAGCGCGCCAGACGGCTCGTCGGCCAGCAGGAGCTGGCGGCCGCCGACTACGGCGCGAGCTATGGCGACACGCTGGCGCTCGCCACCCGAGAGCTGGTCGGGATAATGCGTCGCCCGCTCGTCCAAGCCGAAGTCCTCGAGCGCCTCGAGCGCCGACTTCTGCGCCTTGCGCGCCGACACCCCGTCGAGCTCCAACGGCAACGAGACGTTCTCCACCGCGCTCAGCCCGGCCAACAGGTTGTAGTCCTGGAAGACGTACCCGATCGACTGACGCCGCAGTTGGGCCTTGCCGTTGCGCGACATCGACGACAGCGGCCGGCCGCCGACATAGACCTCACCGCTCGTCGGGTCCTCGAGGCTGCCGGCGATGGTCAGCAGCGTGCTCTTGCCCGAGCCGCTGGCGCCCATCACGGCCACCAGCGACCCGGCTTCGACGGAAAGGTCGACGTTCGAGAGCGCGTGCACCTCGGTCGGACCGTCGCCATAGATCTTCGTGATGCCGCGTAATTCGAGATAGCTCATTGCGGATTACCCACCTTGCGCCGGGCCTTTGGGAGGGGGAACGACTGCGGGGCCGGCGCGTCCACGCTCGCAGCTGCTCGCTTCAAACGGCCGTCGACCGTGTCCAGCCACCTGATCAGCGAGTCGAGCCGGAAGAGCTCGGCGTCGACGACCAGGGCGAAGTTGAGATCGAGGCGGGACTCGTCCTCCTTGAGTCGGGTCCACTGCTGCATCAACTCGACCAAATACCTGCGGTGCACCTGCACCAGTTCGTGGACGTCCACGCCCGGCAGCTCCAATGCCACAAGCACCTTGATCACGAGCTCGTCCCTCGGTGGAGACGAGAAGTCGGGCGGGGTGCGCAGCCACTCGTCCAGTTCGGTGGCGCCCTCCTCGGTGATGTGGAAGCCCTTCTGCGGTCCCTCGTCGGCGCTGTCGTCGGACTCGACCAGCCCGTCCCGCTCGAGGCGTTGCAGTGTCGTGTACACCTGCCCGACGTTCAGCGGCCACACTTCGCCCGTCCGCGCCTCGAACTCCTGGCGCAGCTGCAATCCGTACTTCGGCCCCTCGCTGAGCAGGGCCAGCAGGGCATGCCGGATGCTCATTCGCCCTCTTTCCTAGGTAGCATACTCGGTATCCTAACCCGAAAGCCCTGGTGAAAGCAAGGGGGGCCATCCCCCAATTTCACGCTGGTGCCAACCCCAATTCGGCCCGCTCCGGTGCTTCTTGGCGGGGAATACGTCAGCTCAGCTCGTCGGCTGCCACACCCGGACCCAGTCGATCTGTGTGGTCGCCGGCAGCGGTGTGGCCGCCGTCACGGCGTTGGCGCCAACGCCGAGCGCCTGCGTCAACGAGATGAAGAACGGCTCGTTGAACGGGGCCGGGCCACCGATCGGCCGGTCGACAAGGCAGACCTGGCCGTTGGCCAGGATCGTGATCGATTTCGGCGTCCAGTCCACCGCATAGGTGTTGAAGGCCCGCTCGTTCACGCTGCAGCCGTACGCCGTGGCATTGACGTCGCTCGACGAGTTGGCGTAGTGGATGTACGGCACGTCGTGGCCGGCGTCGTTGCTGTAGAACTCGGCGAAGTCGATCTCGCCCGAGGCCGGCCACGGTCCGTGGGTGAGGCTCTGCGGATACAGCCACAGCGTCTCCTGCAGCCCAGGGACTGTCGCCGCCGGAACCTTGGCCCGCACTTCGAAGACCCCGTAGGTCTGGCTGAACAGCTTGCTACTGCTCACCATCCCCACCTGATAGCTCGAGTCATACCCGGCAGCACACGGGAACGGTGGCATCCGCAGGGCAGAGAGGTTGAGGTGGCCGCCTGAGACGCTGATGGTGTCGGGGTTGTCGACGTAACAGTCCGGCCCTCCGGTCACGTAACCGCTGTTCGCCGTCAGCTGCGGCTGCCAGTTGGCGGTGTTGAGCGAGCTGCCGCCGAACTCGTCGTCGAACGAGCACTTCCAGCGACCGGCGACACCCAGTGGATTCCCACCGCAGGCTGACGATGAGGAGGCCGGGGTGGCGAGGGACGCGGCCGGTGCGGTGGCAGTTCGGTGTGCGGCGTCGGGGGTGTGTTTCGAAGGGCCCAGGATCGCGATGAGCAAGAGTGCGACGGCGACCACGGCGAGCAGCAGGCTGAACCAGGGACCGCGAAACAATCGACGTCGCGTGTGACTCGGCCCCGCGGAGTCCGACATGCCGTTCTCCATCCTCTGCCCCGACGCCGCGGATCCCCGCCTCGGTCCGGCATGGCAACTGACAGCCGCCCGCCGGCTGCTCCGCGTCGACACCGCCGATCGCTCTTCACGCCGGTGGCAGGGTCATCGTAAACGACGCTGCCCTGGGAATTCGGTCAGAGTCCGGCGGGAGGGAGTGACCCCGCCGTCAGGACGAGGGCATGGGGGACCCGGTCTCGACCAGAGTCTTCAGCGCCGAGATGACGGCCGGCCACCCGCCGCTGACGCCCTGGAGCACGGCGCTGCCGGGCTCGAATCCGTCGTGCACGACGGTCAACTTCACGACGCCGTTGCCGCCGTCTTCGATGTCGAATGCGACCTTCGAGCGGGGCTCTGCGCCCCACTCGGCGGCAAGGTCCTCGTCGACGCCGTGCGCAGCGGCCCACTCGGGCGTGAAGGTGTGCCACGTGTAGGCGAGGCGGCGGTAGGGGTCCGACTCGAGGATGACTTGCTCGGGGTCGCTGACGACGAGCGCGGACTCCTCGTAGGTGATGTCGTAGGTGGAGCCCTTCTTCCAGTCGGTCCGCATCTCGACGCCGCCGGCGCTGGGGTGGCGCCAGTACTGCTTGGTGAACGACCGGTCCGTCAGCCCCTGCCACACCTGCTCGGGCGTTGCGTGGATGTAGGTCGTGTAGACGAACGTCGTCTCCTTCGTCGAGTTGGTCGTGTCCATAGTGTTGGCCTCCAGTGCCGTCTTGAGGTCGGACAGGGCTTCGGCCCGCGCCCGGTCGTAGTTGCGGATCCAGCGGTCGGCGATGTCGTTGATGGGGGCGGCGTTGAGGTAGTGGCGCTTCTCCCGGCCTTGCCGGAGGGTCGTGACGACTCCGGCGCTCTCCAGGATGTCGAGATGCTTGGAGACCGACTGCCTCGTCATGCCCATGTCGGCGCAGAGCTCGGTGAGGGTGAGCCCGTTGTGCTCGTTGAGCCGATCGAGGAGCCTTCTCCTCGCCGGGTCGCTGAGGGCCCGGAACACGGCGTCCGCGTCTAGGTGGGCCCCGGGTACTGCCTGCGTTTCCGCTCCCGTGTCTGACATCGAATGGTCCGCTTCGTACCAGCTTCTTGCTTATGCAACCGTTTGGTTGCGTAACTCAGTTAAGCAGCCATTCGGTTGCATGTCAAGGGATCCTGTGCCTGGGCGGGCGCGTACTTTTGCAAGCACCTCTCGCGCGAAGATAGCTTGTGAACGCACGCACAAGCGGGCGATTAGGCACCTCTGGAAAGGACGACGGAACGATGGTGACGATTGGCAACAAGGGCTGGATGCTGATGTGGGCTGGAGTCGCCGCCTTCGCCGTCCTCTGTGTCTACGCGGCGATTTGGAACTGAGACTCAACGCGGTCGATACGGGGCCGTGCCGACTGCGGCTCACCGCTGAGCCGCAAAGTTTGTAGTCAAGGCCGAGCCGCGGTCCGCGATATGAGCCCGCGGACTATGGCGTCAGGTCACAGACCCTTCTTGACGGTTCGTTCCAAGATTCCGAGCGTGGCGCGCAGGGCCGACTCCGGCACGATCGGGAAACGGTCCTTGTATTCGTCGCCCATCTTGGACCAGTCGTAGTAGGACGTCACGTTGGTGACACCGTCCTCGCCGGCCTCGAGGCGGTACCCGTAGAAATGCGGAAACGGGATATCGGGTCCGAGATTCCACGCGATCTCTTTGTCGCGCTCAAAGAGGATGATGTGGACCGTTACGTCGTACTTGCCAAGCGGAACGTCGTTGAGCGACTCCCGATCCATATGGATGACGAACGTGTCGCCTACCTTCTCCGCCGGCTCTCCGGTGAAGTCCTGGAGCATTCCAGAGGCGTCAATAGCCACATGTCCCGCCGGACTTCGCACGATGTCGAATATCGCGGCAGGTGGTGCCGGGATGGGCCGGGTCACCTCGAGCCGGTCGGGTAGGTAGACGGTATCGGGCATGTGAACTCCTCATGGGTGCGGACTGGCTAGTGGCCAACTTCGACCTGTGCGATCCCGACAGCATCGCGCGCCCGGAATCGGGCCGGTCGGGACAGGGGGCTGTTGTGACCTCGGACTGCGCCATACCACCCGGTACGGAGTACTCAATCATCGATTTTGCCCGCAGGGTTGCCGTATGGTTCCGCCATGGCGAGGGAGTGGCAGTGAAGCTCTACTTCGATCACGAAGGATTCGATGGGCAGCTACAACGCAGTATTGGCAAGGCGGACTCGGGCATGGCAAATGTCGGAGAGTGCCTGGCTGTCGCTGAGAAGGTCGTCCCCGGTGACCGAGACAGTTGGTACACCGCATGGTCTGGGTTCGCGGAACGTCTCGTAGAGCAGGCGAGGGAAGCCTCCAAAGGTGGCCATCGCGTCACCGCGAGAGGTTCGTACTTGCGGGCCGCCGAATATTTTCGACAGGCCTTCTTCTTTCACCGAGAAGACCTAAGGGCTCAGAGGCTCCAGAGCGCTTACAGAGCCAGCGTCGAGGCATTCCGCTCGGCATTGGGGCTGCTCGACGAAGGAGTCCGTGTTCTCTCTGGAGATCTTTCGGGCTATCTGTTCTCGCCAGCAGGCATCCCAGGGCCCTACCCCACCATCCTCCACATCGGGGGATACGACGGGACGGCCGAAGAGCTGTACGCATCTGCCTATCCCGCTGTCTCTCGTGGCTATGCCTTCGCGGCTATTGACGGGCCCGGCCAGGGCGGGGTTCTCTACGACCATTCCGTTCCAATGCGACCAGATTGGGAGAACGTCCTTCCCGGCATGTTCGATGCCCTCACCGAGTTGCCTGAAGTGGACGCGGCACGAGTCGTCTTGGTCGGGCGGTCATTCGGCGGCTTCTTGGCACCACGAGCGGCGTCGGGTGAGCCTCGACTCGCAGCCATGATCGTCGACCCGGGGCAATTCGACATGGGTGCGGCGGTTGCCAGACGTCTGGGACCGCTCGCAGAACAGATCGATGATCCTTCGAGCGA
>Ga0307474_10001560_pt1 | contig 16515 bp, 18 predicted proteins | sample atmos_gasesECM1C_2_FD_203312 | JGI IMG/M metagenome (GOLD analysis project Ga0307474, IMG submission 203312) | Hardwood forest soil microbial communities from Morgan-Monroe State Forest, Indiana, United States - atmos_gasesECM1C_05 | ecosystem: Environmental > Terrestrial > Soil > Temperate... | reverse complement strand
GACGTGCTGTGTCGGACCCCCGATGGTGAACACCGATGGGACAGTGTATTTGGAATACGAAGTTCGCAACACCAACAACAACGTCATCACCTCTGACGTGTTGTATCTCTACAGTTCGGTCGCCAATGCTATCGTGCTTAGCACCACAACGCAGGACGAGGCGCTTTCTTCCGGGCGGGAGTTGTCCAAATCCAAAGCAATAAGTCGGCGAGCAAAGGAAAATTCATGTGTGGCAAGATATGCCCAAGTATGCAGCGACTACTTGCAATCTTTTTAGTCTTCGCTTGCGGTTCGGTGGCTGCCCAGGTTTCAACCAAAAAAGACTGCGACGGCCCGAAAGAAATCGTCGAGCAGGTATGGAAGCTGGCAACACAAGGCGACCTTTTAACCGAAGAAGGATGGGACAAACTGGCGCGCGGATTTTTTGTCTACCCGCCCCCAGCCATTGCCAGTAAAGTCAGACCATTGCGTCCGCAAGGAGGAAGGGCCATCCATGTGGTCTCGAATGACTGGGGCGTTGTCGGATGCACGATGGGAAACAACACAGCCAAAGTTGCTGTCGAATATTACGATGCTGGCCTTATCGACGAAACGCTGCGCTACACGCCAGGTGTAGAGCCTCCACCGATGGGCAAGTCCGGAATGTTGTTTACGCTGGTGTTTGCTCCCGGCCATTGGGAAACCTACAAGACTGTAGGCGACACATTAGAGGTTGCGGAGGTCAAGACAGCCTCTCCGGCATGGCGAATCGAAAGTCCGCAAGGCCCGGTGTGGGCCACTGTCAATGCAGCCTTAAGGTACGTGCTAGAAATTCAAGAGAGCACCGAAAATATTGAAACGAAGAAAAAAACAAATGCGATTATCTCAAAGCTGTTGCATTTTCACTCGAAATAACGGGGCAACCGCATGACCTCGTCCAATTCGTGGGTGCATTGTCGCGAGTGGGCCGGGTTAATCGCAGCTGTAGCGCTGGGCCCTGTTTTCATTACGCTCGGTTACCGAGGGGGCTGGCCCACCTTCTTACAATCTATACCGCCACCGTTCCCACTGGGGTGCCCCATCCTTGCGTTTTTTGCAAGGGTGGGTGGCGAAGCTACCGACGCAACTTGTGTCCGTTCTGCACAGACCCGGTTGCTTATGAGTTCGTGGTTCCCGCCCTTCGCAAAGTACGCGAAGGACGGGGCACCCTCTTCATATCTTCTGCCAGCGATCAAGGCTGGGCCACCCGCCGCGGGAAAAAAGCGTATATGCAGTATGAAGCGCAGCTCACTGTTGCGATCGGACGACTCGGGACTTTGCGCGAAGATTTGAAAGCCGCGCAGGCGGCGATCACAGGCGCGCTCGCCAATGTGGAGATCAATCTAACTTCGTTGAAGGACGAAGCGTTTGCTGCCGACGTTCGGCGAAGGATTTCCTTTCGACCTCCCGCTACAACAAAATGAAAGTGAACGCATAGCCTGCCGCGTCACTGCTTTTGTCGGCATAGAAAATGTAGTAAGTGCCGTCGGCGGGAGTTGTTTTCTTGAAGAAAGTCAGCTTGATGGTGACGCTCTCGGCTGTGCCCGTCACCGGATTGTTCCAACTCCCCGTAACTTTGCCATCATTCAAGTTGACCTTGAACTGAACAGGGAACTGGTGCGGAACTCGGCCGCCGGAGTCGAGCATGTAGGCGTTTGAAAGCTGGCTGGTGATGTTAGAAGATCGCACCTGAAGAGTGATTCAGCGTGAGATTTCCAGAGTCTTGGTCCTCAACCTCTCTGGCGAAAACCAACGGTGTGAAAACGCCGCAGGAAAAGTTTGTGCTTGACACCGCTTCGTTCTATCGAGGGACACCCGCGCTAACGGAGGGCTTAAGTGGGCCACCTGCCCGTCGCAGCCGTAGAAGCTCGGCGTCCAAGTGCCTCCGACGAGTTGGTTTACTTGGCAGGAGGCGTCCAGAGAAAGCCCCACTGACCAGAGGGATCGCCATAAGCGCCCACGACTGCTCCTGCCGAGTTAATGCCATACGCGATGGTTCCTGTCGAGCCGGGGACGCGTATCTTCTGGAAAATCTGGTTTTGATACAGAAACCCTATCTGGGAGTTCGCTCCAACCCTCTGCGATCCGACAAATGCGGTTCCCGCCGGGTTGACGCCCCACACGAGTTTGTATGCAGGTATCTTTATGTGAGAATACCTTCCATCGTGAAAACTGAAGTTTCCGCTTTTCCTCAGGAAGCTTGCCCAATTGCCAACACATGCTCCTCTGCTATCAACTCCATTGAGAAAAGCGAGGAACGCGCCAGGTGGGAGGATCTCCGTATAAGTTGAGCCATCGAACTCGAACCCTGCACTATATGAGACGGGACCGAAACTCCCACAGACCAGGCCCGCATTGTTGATGGCGGCTGGGATAGTCGCGGAGGCGCCCGGATAGGTAAGTTCGGTAAATGACTGAGTGGAGGACTGGTAGACGAATCCAACATCCGAATTCGCGCTGAACCCGACCACATCATCGGAGTCATTCAAGCCGTACACGATGGTGGACGTGGATCCTGGGTAATCGATCGAGGTGTATTTGCCAGATCGAAGCAGGAAGCCGTGAAAGTTGTTATTTGTGTCCGTGTAATATCCCGAAACATCTCCCTTGCTATTTATCCCATAGGCAACAGTCGAAGTTGATGCAGGGAATGCAATCCTAGCGTAAGTACCTTGTGCGATAAGCAGCGAAGTGGCTGTGGCGAAGAACCAGCAGAGCATGAACTTATAGCGATTCATAAGCTTACACCAAACTCGGGTGGCAAATTTACCTTGTTCAGGCGTCCCTGTCAAGGCATTGCACTCGTTTGTCATACCACAATAGAAATGTCCCCGTGTTGCGCACAATAGAAATGTCCCCTGGTAGCGGTTTCACCATGCCGAGGAAAAGCTCGGCGTTTTCATGTGTTGGTAGCGATTTGTTCTCCAGGGATGATCGGCAGCGGGGACGCAGGACTTAGGTTTCGGGGATGGGGGCGGCCAGTGTCCGATAACAGGTATTATGTAAAGTAATCAAAGGATTACGAAATCAGTTCCACCGCCCCTGCCGGTCCAAGTTGCGCGACCCCCCGGTCCAGCGTAGCCAACTTCCCCCGATTATGCAGGGCCAGAGCGATCAGGTAGGCATCGGTAATCTGTTGGTGGCCGGTCAGCGGCGTCGGTATCCGCTCCAAAGCCTCACCCAGTTGAAGCGAATCGTTCCAGAAGTGATGGCTCGGAAGTTCCACATTGCGCTTCAACACGAGTAACGCCCCTGACGGGGTTAGTGAATGTGGCGAAAATGCGGGATTCGATAAGATCCTCACGAGCGCCGTCTGAGTCATTAGACAAGTAGCCCAAGCCTGGCGCGCATGACGCCCAAACCACAGGCTGGTTCGCTCATGCGCGGCATGTTCCGGCCACGCCAGCGCGATGAACACGTTGGCGTCGAGCAGATACGTCGGCACTAAATCTCATCCTCCAGCAATCGCTTGACTTGTTCGCTGGTAGTCTTCTTGCCGCCCATGGGCAACACCACAGTGCAAAAACCATTTACCATCTGCGTCTGGACCGGCGCATTTGCGCCTCTGCGCACCAACTCCGACGCAGCCTTGCCCAGCGCCAGCGACCGTGTTTCAGAATATTCCCGCAGGATTTTCAGAGCGTCATCATCGAGATTCAACGTGGTGCGCATGATGACACTATGATGTCACAAACTGCAATATGATGTCAATCGTAATTGCGTAGCATCACATGTGGAACTTGATGCTAATTCCCTGCTGAGATATGTAACCGTAAAGTTACATCTTGTATTTACCCAGATCTTCGTCGTTCAGGCCTTCGAGATATTTGCGCAATTCCTCGGCGGTGACGCGGTCCGACATGCTGCCGGCTTGCTTCGAGTTCTTCAGCACAATCTCATCCACAAAGATCGGACAATCCACCCGCAACGCCAGTGCCAGCGCATCCGACGGACGCGAGTCGATACTCACCACCTCGCCCCCACGCTCCAGCCAGATGACGGCATAAAAAGTATCCTCGCGCAGCTCGGTGACCACGACCTTATGCACCTGCGTCTCCAGGCCGGTCAGGACATTCTTAATCAAATCATGCGTCATCGGACGCGGCGTGGCCACTTTCTCCATCTCCAGCGCAATCGCATTGGCCTCATAAACTCCCACCCAGATCGGCAGCACCGACTCCCCAGCCACGTCCTTCAAAATCACAATCGGCATATTCGACACCGGATCCATTAAAAGGCCGCGGATTGTCATCTCTACTTCCATATGGGGACTCCTTTGCTGCGTGCGTCGTGCTGCCCTGGAAACTCGCTCCCTCTGATTTCGATGCTTCGCGGGCTGGCCTTCGCTTTATATCACCAACTTTTCGCTTTATACCACCAATTCACCCAGAAGGCTGTTGGGAAAACTGGTGGTGGCTCTCACCTGGACGTACGATCCTGTTTTGGGCGCGGATGTTTCGGGCGCCGTGAAATTTAACGTCTTATTTTGGCTGGTGCGGCCGATCCACTGGTGGCGAGATTCGTTCTTGCCTTCAACCATTACTTCCTGAATTGTTCCTATGTATTTCTTGTAGCTGATGCTTTGTATATCACGTTGCCTCGCCATCAGGACTTCGAGGCGGCGCGATTTTTCGGAATCCGGAATTGCGTCATCCAGGGAGAGCGATGGAGTATTCGGCCTCGGAGAATACTTGAATGTGAAGACGGCGTCGTACCCGACTTCATCCACCAGGTTTAACGTTTCCTCGAAGTCTTGGTCGGTCTCTCCGGGGAAGCCGACAATCATGTCGCTGGTGATGCTGATGTCGCGCTTTGCCGACTTCATCCAGGCGATGCGCTCGAGGTATTGGTCGCGGGTGTAGAGGCGCTGCATGGCATTGAGCACGCGGTCCGATCCGCTCTGCACAGGCAGGTGTACGTGATCGCAGAGGGTGGGGACGGCGTCGATGGCGTCGATGATGTCGCGTCCGAAATCGCGCGGGTGCGAAGTGGTGAAGCGCACCCGCTTTATGCCCGGCAGTTCGCCCACTGCAGACAGCAATTCCGCGAAGGTTTTCCTGCCACCCGGCTTCTCTGTTGAGTCCTTGTAGGAATTCACGTTCTGGCCAAGCAATTGAATTTCAGTGTAACCAAGATCGGCCATCTGGCGGGCTTCGGCGAGCACGGATTCCGACTTGCGGCTGCGCTCTTTTCCGCGCGTATAGGGGACAACGCAGTAGGCGCAGAATTTGTCGCAGCCTTCAACGATCGTGATGTATCCGCGATGCGGATTGGTGCGGGCGGTGAATTCGGTCTCGAAGCATTCGTCGGTCTCGCGATCGTCCAGGCCGGTGATGCGAACGAGTTGCGAGTCGCGAGTTGCGAGTCTCGAGTCCTGAGAATTCCCAGCAGCTGCGCTCGGATTTTCCGGTTGCAGTGTCTCCAGTTGCACATCTTCCAGTTGAGTCAGCATTTGCGGCAGGTTGCGGTAGGAGGCTGATCCACAGACGAGCGACACCCAGGGGGCACGCTCGAAAATCTTTTCGCCTTCCTGCTGGGCCACGCAGCCGAGCACGCCGAACTTCTTGCCTTGCTTGAGGAGCTTCTTGTAATCGTTGAGACGGTGGAAGACTTTCTGCTCCGCCTTATCGCGGATGGAACAGGTGTTGTAAAGAATCAGGTCGGCCTGCTCGACGGTTTCCACCTGCTGGTATCCCTCGTGGACGAGCGTGCCAATGACCTTTTCGGAGTCATGCACGTTCATCTGGCAGCCGAAGGTTTCGAGGTAGAAGGTCTTGTGTGGGGCGGCGGACATATGCCCTCAGTATATGCGATGCTCGTGTGGGTCGGACACTCTTGTCCGACGCTCTTGGGGTTGGGGTTGACGGTGGACGACGAGGTGGATTATAGCGAAGTGGCGGGCGGTCTGGTTCTCGTGGAGGGGTCAACTTCAGCTCCAACGTGAAAAGCGTCGGACAGGAGTGTTCGACCCCACACTTGTCGCTTCAACATCAACGGCTAGTTCAGCCCCAATATCAAAAACAATGACAAAAGCGTCGGACCGGTGTGTCCGACCCACATGGGCAACACCAACACCAAGAGCAACGGCAACACCAACGTCAAAAGCGTCGGACAAGAGTGTCCGACCCACACGGGTTGTTTACTTCCCTGCTGTTTGCTCGATCCAAAGCCATCTGTAGTCTTCTGGTCTTTCTACCAATCCTCTTCGGACTGGATTCTGCCGAATGTATTCCAGTTTTTGGTCGGAGCTTTCCTGTGAGCGCAGGACGTGGTCGAAGGATTCTTCCTGCCAGACCGGGCCGTGGCCGTTCAGGAGCTTGTTGACGCTTCTGGCTGACGCTCCCTTGAGTAGTTTCAGAATTGTGGGTAGAGAATGTGGCCAGCCTTGTTCATCCCGCAGCTGCAACAGCAGCACGTGTACGTGATCTGGCATGACTACTGCTGCGTGAAGGTCGTAGCGTTTGCCGTTGTCATGCAGGCAGTGTTGGAGGATGGCATCTCTAGCTTCTGGGGTGAATGCGATTTGATTGGCCTTGCAGAATGTGATGAATAGAGGCCTCCCTGCTTTCTGATAATGAGGGAGCATGCGGTGGTATTCGTATTTTCTTTCCAGGGTTTGTTTGGGCATATGGCCTCCACAGGAGCCACATCAAAAGCAAGGGCAAAGCCAAAGTCAAAGTCAAAGGCGTCGGACAGGAGTGTCCGACCCACACGAGCCTTGCCATCCACACCAGCATTGCAGATCCGCTGGGCCTTGTCTGTGATGGTTGAACATCTCTCTGTCCGCAGGTGGATCAGCCGCGCTGGGGGCCGAGGGCGCAGCGGAGGTCCAGATTGTTGCTGCGGAATGGACTGGATGGGAATGATGTACCAGATGTTTTCGGGGACCACATAGCCGACGAAGAAGTCGATTTCTTTGCTGGTATAGACTTTGCCGTTGGCTCCGGTGGTTTTGACGCGGTAGCGGGTTTCGGCGTAGAGCGTGGCGGATTTTACTTGGACGCGGAGGAGTCCATGGTTGAGTTCGACGACGGAATCGTAGCGGTTGCTGTCTCCCCAGGGGATGAGAACGCTGAAGCCGAGGGCGGTGGCGCGGGCGAGGAAGGCGGCTTCGGCAGCTTCTCCGCGACGCTTGCGGGTGGGCTCGGCGGCGGCGTGGAGGGTGAGTGGGCTGGGCTGGCTGGTTATCGGCCGGAGCAGGAGTGGCGTGAACTGAGAGGTCGAATTTTCTTCTGTTTTGAGCATAATGTTTCGAGTCAAAAGAAGGAAAGGCGCAGCCACTGGCTGCGCCTTTTTTGTCCTATACCTCTATTATAACGAGTGTCGATAGGTGATTGGGACAGGGACGGCGGAATTATATCCGGTGCGGAATCATAAGGTTAGTACGATAAGTTCAATTGCAGGGTATTGACAAGGTTCGGAGCGGATCCCACGCCTAAGAGTTCGCTGAAAGGCGACTTCGGCAGCAGGAGAGCAAAACCTCAGAGCAAAACCTCAGGCGCTGAAGCGCGGCTGCTAATTTCCCAAACCTGCGCGAAACAGGGTTTCTAACAAACTAGACGACGTTTTAACAAAGCAGCCTACCAGATCCTGACTCGATCTTCGGGCTTTAGGTAGAGCTTGTCGCCGGGCTGGACTTTGAATGCCTGGTACCAGGCGTCGACGTTGCGGACGGTGTCGCTGCGATATTCGCCCGGAGGATGGGTGTCGGAGGCGATCTGGTTGCGCAACGCGGCTTCGGTCTGAATCTTTCGCCATCGTTGGGCGAATGCGATGAAGAAGCGCTGTTCGCCGGTGAGGCCTCCGATCACGGCGTCGGACTTGCCTTGCAGCGAGAGGATGTAGGCGTCGTGCGCCACGAGCAGGCCTGCGAGGTCGGCGATGCTTTCGGTCTGGACGCGTTTGCCGCTGAGGCACAGATCGGCGAATGGGCAGTAGGCGTCGAATTGTGCGACCAGCCTGGCGGCCGACGCCTCGAATTCGGCGTGGTCTGGCGCGGTCCACCAATCGCCGAGGCGACCGTGGGCGTCGTAAATGTTGCCCAATTCGTCGAAGCTGTGGCTGATTTCGTGAGCCATTCCTGCGCCGGCGGAGCCGTAGTTGGAAGCTGCATCGCCGAGGGCGTCAAAATACGGCGGCTGCAAAATGGCGGCCGAGAAGAACTCGGCGTTGGGGCTGAACATGATGACCGCCCCGGGAGTTTGTGGATTGAGCGGCCACTCGATGGGATCGACCGGCTGTCTTAGTTGGGCGAGGTTGCGCGTACGAAAGAAAGCTTCCGCCCGGCGCATATTGCCGAAGGCATCGCCGCGCACGATATCAAGCGCGGAGTATTCGATCCATGAGTCGGGATAGGCGATGAGCATCTCAAATGCGGCGAGCTTGGCCAGGGCCTTTTTCTTGGTCTCCGGCGACATCCAGGTGAGATTTGAAATGCGGGCGCGGAAGGCGATGAGGAGGTTGGCGGCCATCGCTTGGGCTTTCGCCTTCGCTTCAGGCGGAAAATATTTTTGCGTATAGAGTTGGGCCACGGCTTGGCCGAGGGCTGCGTTGGTGGCCTCGATGGCTAGCTTGGCGCGGTCTGGCGGTGTCTGCGCTCCTGCAACGATGTTCCCGTAGAAGGCGAAGTGTTCGGCGCGCACGGCCCTGGGCAGGACGCTGGCGTAGTGTTCGATCAAGTGGAATCTGAGATAGTCCTTCCACGTGTCGTGGCTCTCAGTGGCTATGAGTGTGGATACGCCGGCGACCGCCGACGGCTGCCAGACGATGAAATCTGATTGCTGAGCGAGTCCGGCGGATTGGAAGTAGGCGTCCCAGTCCATGCCGGGGGCTTTGATGGCGAAGTCGGCGCGCTTCCACGGATTGTTTTGCTTGTTGACGTCGGCAGCATCGGCGTCGGGTGCGAAGGCTTGGGCGATTCGAACTTCGAGGGACAGGACGCGTGCCGCTTTGGTCTCGGAGTCCGCGATGCCAGCAAGTCTTAAGACTGACGCGATGTGGGCCTGATACTGGGCGCGCAGCGTGGCCATTTTGGGCGATGGGTCGAGGTAGCTATCGCGGTCCGGCATACCGAGGCCGCCCTGCCAGAAATGGACGACATTGTGATCGGAGTCGGTGAAGCCCTGGTTAATCCACAAACCGAAAATGTGGTCTGAGTTCGCGGTGAGTCCATCGATCTCGCTATTCATAGTGGTGCCGAGATAGGCCGAGAGCGATGCCTTATTCGTTATAGCTGCAATTCGAGCCATTTCGCCGGCTAGAGATTTCAGCCCCCTGGACTCGATGGTCTCTTCATCTATGAAGCTGGCGTAGTAGTCGCCAATCTTCTGCGCACCACTGCCCTTGGCAGGATGGGATGCGGCCGCGTTCTGGATGAGATCGCGCACGCGCTCGCCCTCTCTCTTGTTAACGATTGCGCGCGTGTCGTAACTGGCCTGGCCGGAGGGGATGGTCGCGGTCTTGAGCCAGGCTCCATTGGCGTACCGGTAGAAGTCGTCGCCGGGGTTGATGGAGCGATCGATATTGTCAGTTCGAGTGTAATCAGTTCGTTCGTCGTCGATTCGATTTTGCGCGACGGATGGGCGGGCCGCAGTGAATACAGTGGCCAATGCGAAGAAAGCAACAAGCGTCGTCATGGATAGCATGGTGACGACCATATCGAAATCGATCCGGGTGCGTTGGACATTTGCGGACCTCGTTCCTCACCTTCGACGATCGTCGGAGATCTGCGACTCCTTTGTCCGAGAATTGATGCGAAAACGACGATGTCCGAAAACGTCCATCAACGCGAAGAGGTTGGCTTATCATGAGAAGGTTGGCCGGCAGCGGTGATCGTGCCGGAGTGGAAAGATCATCCCTGGAACAATGACGATGCTCGATATTCGGATATGCGCCCGAGCGAGAATGTCGCGGGATCCCCGCTTCGACGGCAAGTTTTTCATTGGCGTGCGCAGCACCAGGATTTACTGCCGATCGATCTGCCCTGTGCCTACGGTGAAAGAGAAAAACGTTCGCTACTTTCCGACGGCTGCAGCAGCGGCGGAATCTGGATTTCGTCCTTGCCTGCGATGCCGCCCGGAGTGTTCACCGGGAACTCCGGCTTGGTTTGGTACTTCAAGCACGGTTTCGAGGGCTTTGCGCCTGATTGGAGAATACGGCCTGGAAGACGGTGGAATGGAGGGCCTTGCAGACCGGGTAGGGGTTGGGTCGCGCCATCTGCGACGGCTATTTATCCAGCACTTGGGTGCGCCGCCGCGCGTGGTGGCACAGACTCGACGGCTGCACTTCTGCAAGAACCTTATCGATGAAACGCAGTTGCCGATGCACGATGTCGCCATTGCGTCGGGATTTGGTTGCGTGCGCAGGTTCAATGCCGCAATTCTAAAAACGTACAACCGCACGCCGACGCAGATACGGCGGCTGGCGCGGCAAAAGGAAGTCCTTCCGAAGAATCAGTATTTGTTCCAGCTCCGGTTTCGCCCACCGTATCAGTGGGAACAGATGTTGGCGTTTCTTGCAGCGCGAGCCATTCCGGGCGTCGAAGCCGTCGACTCCGGCGTTTATCGCCGCACAATCTCGCTGCAGGGGTCGCGTGGTTATTTTGAGGTTTCGAAGCATAGCGAAAGCGATGCTCTTGCCGTGCGAGTGCAGATTGCCGATTCGCAGTCGCTATACACGATCGTCGAGCGGATCCGGAGCCTGTTTGATTTGAATGCGGACTGGAGTGCTATTGCGCAGGTTTTGAGTAATGATCCAGAGTTGCGCGAACGAATTCGGGCTCAACCTGGCGTGCGGGTGCCCGGTTGTTGGAATGGTTTCGAACTCGCCGCGCGAGCGATTCTGGGCCAGCAGATTTCCGTCAAGGGCGCCAGCACACTTGCGGGGCGGATGGCGAATGCTTTCGGTGAACCGTTTGCCGGGCACGCAGAGCTTAGATACATCTTTCCGACGCCCGAGGTGCTGGCGGACGCCGACCTGGGCAAGATCGGCCTGACTAGGAAACGCGCGGAGACGATTCGCGCCCTGGCTCGTGCGGTTTGCGATGGACGGATTCGCTTCGATGGAATCTACGACTCCGATGCTTTTCTGGCTGGACTGGTTGAGATTCCGGGCATTGGGCCATGGACCGCTCAGTATGTAGCGATGCGAGCCATGGGAGAACCGGATGCATTTCCCACCGGCGACCTTGGGCTGCTGCGGGCGCTGGGGTTGCGTAGCGCTCGCGAGATGGATCGACGCGCTGAAGCCTGGCGACCCTGGCGATCCTACGCCAGCATGTATCTGTGGAGCGTCGCGAAGTGCCCGGCCTGACCCCTTAACGGCGGCGAAACACCATCTCAGGGCCAGCTTTTGTATTTCTAGCTGCGGTATCCTCGTTGCAAGAGCGCGGTAATCGCGCGCGAGGGGAACGGAGGAAACTCATGAGTATTTTTGGATTTATTGAGTATAAAGACGCCAGTCCGGAGGTGCGCGCGGTATACGACGACATCATGTCCACGCGCAAGACGGATTGGATCAATAATTTCTGGAAGGCGATTGCACACGATCCGGTAATGCTGAAGCGGACCTGGGAGGACATCAAACAGATTATGGCGCCGGGGGCGCTCGATCCGTTGATGAAGGAGATGATCTACATCGCGGTGAGCGTGACCAACCAGTGCGGCTACTGCATCGCTTCGCATACGGCTGCGGCGCAGAAAAAAGGGATGACCGACGCCATGTTCAAGGAACTGATGTCGGTGGTGGGAATGGCGAATGAGACGAATAAAGTGGTGACGGGATATCAGGTGGAGGTGGATGAGCAGTTCAAGGGCGGGCGGTAATTATTTGATCTTCTTGGAGGCGCGGCTGCGGGGAAATTCGAACTCGCACTGCTTCATGTCGACTTTTTTTCCGTGGAAGCGGACACCTTCGGATTCGAGGCGGAAGCGCTGTTCGATGGCGGAGTCGCCGCGAAGCTTGATTTCTCCGCCGGCGCCCAGGACGCGTTGCCATGGAAGTTCGAAGCCGCGATGGAGGACTTGCGCTACCTGGCGGGCCATTCCTGGGAAGCCGGCTGCGCTTGCGATGGCTCCGTAGGTGGAAACTTTGCCTTTTGGTATGCGGCGAATCGTGGCCTCGATGCGCTGCCGGGTGTTCGGGGGCTGCTTGTCGAGCGATGGATGCGGGCCGGGCTTCCCTGCTTGTTTTTTCACCGCTCGTTTATGCAATCTGCGACCGGGCGGGTTCCGGCTTCCCTTCTTCACAATAGCTTTCTTCACGATACCTTCTTCACGATATCCGCTCTACAGCGCGATCCATCCGATGCGAATCAGCCAGAGCGATCCGGCCAGCACCAGCAGCCATAGGATAATCCCTTGCAGCAGGGGGCGGGGGCCGACGCGCTTTAAAGTCGCGACGGAAATTCCGCTGCCGATCAGGAACAAAGTAGCGGTCAGGCCGACCTTCGCAACTTTCACGGCGATTGTGTATGCGTGCGCGCCGGTGGGGAAGTATGTGTTACAGACGGCGGCAAGGCAGAAGAGCCCGATGAACCACGGCCACTGGATTTTTGCCTTGGCGCCGCGCGCGACCGCCGTTCCGAGTGACACGGGGACGATCCACAAGGCACGGGCCAGTTTCACCGTAGTAGCGACGGCCAGAGCTTCCGCTCCGTACTTTGCGGCTGCGCCTACAACGGAGCTGGTGTCATGAATGGCCAGCGCGGACCACAGTCCAAATTGCGATTGCGTGAGCTTGAGCGCCGTGCCGATTGGAGGGAAGGTCAGCAGCGCGACGGAGTTCAGAACAAAGACGGTTCCCAGAGCGATGGCCATTTCTTCGTCGGTAGCCTGGGTGATGGGGCCGACGGCGGCGATGGCGCTGCCACCGCAGATTGCGGTACCCGTAGAGATGAGAAATGCGGGCACTCGCCGTACCCCGAGGACCTTGCCCAGACCCATGCCGGCGAGCAAGGCGAAGCTGATGCCGAGCATGGTGTAGACGAAGCCACTGCGTCCGGCGTGTACGACCTGGTGCAGATTCATGCCGAAGCCCAGTCCTACAACCGAGGCCTGCAGGAGAAATTTGGAGAATTGTTTGGTTTCATTGCCGTAGGGGTGAGGAAGGGCGAGGCCGAAGGCGAGGCCGATGCTCAAAGCGATTGGCGGGGAGACGAAGCCGCTGGCGCTTAGTAGCAGGCAGAGAATGAAGATGATGCGTGGAAGCATTCGAGGAAGCGGCGACTTGATCATTCAATCGTGCGGGCACAAGGGCGATTTGGCATCATCATCGTAGGGTCAATATTGTAGGGTAAGAGACCAGGGGCTGAAGAGTTTGCTGAAAAAACTACTCTGGCAGCCGGACGGCACACCTCAGGCGCTAAAGCGCAGCTGATTCTAGAGAGCTTAACGGCACGGCTAAAAGTCGTGCCCTTCCCTTCCCCATCCTAGGCGGCCTGGCGGAACGATTCGATGGCTTCCGCCTCGGAGTTGAAGACTTCGAAGACGGTGAGCAGCTTTGTGATTTGCATCAGATCATCGACGCGCTGGGTTAAGTTCGCCAACTTGACGGAGCCACCGGCGTTTTGGGCCGTAGTGTGTAACGCTACGATGGTTCCGAGACCGCCAGAATCGAGATAGCTCACCTCGGCCAGGTTCAGAACGATGCGGTTGTTTTCTGACACGGCTTTCTTGATGGTGTCGCGAAGCAATGTGGTTTCATCGCCAAACACAATGCGGCCGATGCACTCGACGACGAGGACTCCGTCCTTCGTGCGGGTTGCCAGCTTTAGTTGCATGATGAGCTCCTTGATGGTGTGACGGACTAGCCTATCGCTTGGGCGCTGGTTCTAGCAAGGGGCGGGTCCAGGGAGTGCGGCGCTACACGATTCGCTGTATTCGAGGACCGGAAACGCTTTATTCCGCTTCTTGTTCCTCCCAGTACACGCACCTACGGCAACCACCCTCGCCAAGCCCTCATCGAAGCTTGGGTTTCAAACGTTTAAATTCTCAGTTCCCTGTCGTCCGAGGAGCAACACTGCCATGAATTTGCGATACAGATTTGGGTTGGTGAGCCTGTGTGCGTCGTTGGCGGTGATCGCGACGGGATGCGCCGGGGTGGGCCGCCCACAGCCGATAACGAGCGCGACTACTTTCCAGCTGACCGTGACAGCTCCTACGACGGGTGCGGGGACGATCACCAGCAGTCCGGCGGGAATCAATTGTCCGGGCACGTGCACCGCCAGTTTCGCGCAGGGGACGCAGGTGACGCTGACGGCAGTGCCTGGGAAAAATTATTTCTTTGGCGGGTGGAGCGGCGGTTGCACCGGAACAGGCGTTTGCACAGTAACGATCAACGCGGCGATGAGTGTTACGGCATCGTTCACGCAGGGGACCGGCATTACAGTCACGTTGGCTGGAAAGGGCACGGGAACGGTGACGAGCAGTCCAGCGGGCATTAACTGTTCGACGGCGGCGGGTGCAATCTGCTCAGCAACGTTTCAGCAGGGGGCATCGGTTACGCTAAGCGAAAGCCCCAGCGGGACGAATACTTTCGGCGGATGGTCGGGCGCCTGCACAGGGACAACCACAACCTGCAAGGTAACGGTGGGCGCGAACAATAACGTAACTGCCACGTTCAACAGCGCCGTGACGGGCCTGCAAAACATCAATCACATTATTTTCTTTGCGCAGGAGAATCGGTCGCTGGATCATTATTTCGGCGCTATGCTGCCTTACTGGGCAAAGCAGGGACTTCATCAAACAGACGGCGTGACCTTTGACGGCTTGCCCCAGTTCAATCCGGGAGGAGTTGCACCGTCCATACCGGGCTGCCAACTTACCAGCGATGTTGCCAGTTGTACGCCAGACCCCACGAACCTCATTACGTCATTTTCGTTTCACACGCTGGTACTGCCTTCGGGTAAGACTGGCACGGTGTGCGAGGAGAATCAGAGCCCGTTCTGGAATGAGGCGCACAACGACTGGGACTACACCAATCCAACGGATCAACCCGCCGAGAATCCTCCTCCGCTGAACGGTTTCGTTTACACCGCCGCTTATGACGGCCGATCCAACGCTTTCATGGATGTGAACGGCGTTCGCGCGATGGGATATTTCGAGGATACGGATTTGAATCTCGATTATGCGCTGGCCAGCACCTTTGGAACTTCGGACCGTTGGTTTTCTCCGGTCATGGATCGCACGCAAATCAATCGCGCCTATATGTACGCTGCTACTTCGCAGGGATATGCTTATCCGCCTGGCCAGGGCGTCGGCGACAATGCGCCATTCACGGCGAAAACGATCGTGGAGGCTCTGCAGGATGCAGGCATCACCTGGAAGGTGTATGTCGATCCCACGAACGCCTCCTATAACGGCGTAAACTGTGCCACCGCGGCGGCTGGACAGGCTCAGGATATGTGTCTGGCGAGCGTCTCCTATATCAGCGAGTTCGCGTATGAGACGCAGATTCAAAACGCGTCTACAGGCCTATGGCAGCATTTCGCCCCGGTTTCGCAATTCGCAGTCGACCTGGCGGATGATGCGACGTTCCCGCAGTTCGCCATGATTGAGCCGGCGTCGAATGCGGGGCTTGATGAGCATCCTTCCGATTCCGACCTCTTCCCTGTCGACGTACAGCTGGGGGCGCAGTACTTGCAGAACACGATCCTTAATCCATTCATGCAAAGCCCTACCTGGACGGATTCCGTTCTGATTCTCACCTACGATGAAGCCGGCGGGCTTTATGACCATGTGGCGCCCCAACCGGCAACACCGCCTGGGGATTTCTTGTCTCCCTTCGATTTGAACCCGGCGCTGAACGATATATGTACTGGACCCGGTCAGCTGGGTAACGGCACGTGCACTTTTGGATGGACCGGCTACCGCGTTCCCGTGGTCGTGATTTCGCCTTTTTCGGTGCCTCATTTCGTTTCCCACACGGTACGCGACACCACAGCGGTACTGAAATTGGTGGAAACCCGCTTCGGTTTGAGCCAGCTCACGAATCGAGATGGCACTGAGGCGCCGATGGACGAATTCTTTGACTTTGTGAACAAGCCGTATGCCACGCCACCAACGCTTCCTACCCAGAGCACGAGTGGAATTTGTGATCAGACTCCAGCAGCCAGCTGGAATGAACCGCCAGAAGTGACGGTCACCATAAAGGGATCCGGTACTGTTTCTGGTAGCCCCGCTTCGAGTCTGGACGCCTGCGCCACTGAATGTACTGGAGTATTTGCTTCCGGGACTGCAGTTACGCTGACTGCTACGCCGAATACCGGTTCGACATTCACGGGATGGACCGGCGGAGGATGCAGCGGTACGGGAACTTGTTCGGTCACCGTGACATCGCACGATTTTGTCACTGCGACGTTTAATCCTTAGAGGCTGCGGCTAAAGCCGGGTCGACTAGAAGCGACTTACGTCGCGGCTGGAAGCCGCGCCCTTTTCAAAGTTTGTCGATCTCTTTGCGGCGCTGAAGCGCCTATCTTCTACGCGCATTACGCGTTTGATC
>Ga0307474_10001559_pt1 | contig 16519 bp, 12 predicted proteins | sample atmos_gasesECM1C_2_FD_203312 | JGI IMG/M metagenome (GOLD analysis project Ga0307474, IMG submission 203312) | Hardwood forest soil microbial communities from Morgan-Monroe State Forest, Indiana, United States - atmos_gasesECM1C_05 | ecosystem: Environmental > Terrestrial > Soil > Temperate... | reverse complement strand
TGTCTTGGCGCGCCGGGAGACGGCTTTCCTCGACGTGCGGGCCTTACGCTCCGGAGCGGACAGGAGATAGGCCGCCACGACGCCGGCGAGCGCACCACACAGATGGCCCTGCCAGGACACGCCACCACATTGGTGGAGCACCGGCATCGCGCCGAGCAGGACGCCGCCGTACAGGAACAAGACCACCAACCCGATGATGATGTCCCACACCCGGCGGACAAACAGCCCGAACACGAGCAGGAAAGTCAGCCAGCCGAAGATCAAGCCGGAGGCTCCGATGTGGTCGGTCGGACCGCAACTGCTCCCCATGTTGCCGACAAGCCAGGTGCCGAAGCCACCCAGGATCCACACGATCACGGTGGCCCAGACGAAGCGGGAAATTCCGGCCAGCGTCATCAGGAATCCGAGCACCAGCAGCGGGACTGTATTGGCCATCAGGTGCTGCCAGTTCGCATGCAGAATCGGTGCGAAGATGATGCCCCAGAGGCCGTCGCTCGTCAGCGGCCTGATGCCGTTGGAATCCAGCTTGCCGCCCATCAACTGGTCGATCAGCTCGGCGAGATATAGCAGGGCCACAAAGGTGAGGATGGTGGCCCCGCCGACCATCCACCGGGGTCGTTTGTTCGGCTTTGTCGCTGGCGCCCGCGGATGTCCCTGGGTCAAGCGCCGCTCCTCCTCATCGCTTCGCTCTGCATCGTCGCCGACGCGGGGTCATGCCCATAGCTGCCCTTCCAGAGCGTTCTCGGCATCCTCCAGGCTACCGGCATAGGCGCCGGTGGACAGGTACTTCCAGCCGGCATCGGCAACCACGAAGGCGATGTCGGCGCGCTCACCGGCCGTGCACGCTTTCTTGCCCATTCCCAGGGCGGCGTGCAGCACCGCGCCGGTCGAGATGCCGGCAAAGATGCCTTCGGCGTCCACCAGCTCGCGGGTGCGGCGCACGGCGTCGGCGGCGCCGACCGAGTAGCGAGTGGTCAGTACGTCCGGGTCATACAGCTCGGGCACGAATCCCTCATCGATGTTGCGCAGCGCATAAACCCCCTCGCCGTAGCGGGGTTCGGCGGCCACGATCTTGACGTCGGGAACCTGCTCACGCAGAAACCGACCGGTGCCCATCAGGGTGCCGGTGGTGCCCAGGCCGGCGACGAAGTGGGTGATCTCGGGTAGGTCGGCGAGCAGCTCGGGGCCGGTGCCGCGGTAGTGCGAGTCGGTGTTGGCCGGGTTGCCGTACTGATACAGCATCACCCACGACGGGTTGGCCGCGGCCAGCTCTTTAGCGGTTGCCACCGCGGTGTTGGACCCGCCCTCGGCCGGCGAGAAGATGATCTGCGCGCCGTAGAGCTCCAGCAGCTGACGCCGCTCTATCGAGGTGTTCTCGGGCATCACGCAGATCAGCCGGTAACCCTTCAACCGGGCCGCCATCGCCAACGAGATCCCGGTGTTGCCGCTAGTGGGCTCGAGGATCGTCGCGCCCGGCGCCAGTAATCCGTCCTCCTCGGCCTGCTCGATCATCCGTAGCGCCGGCCGGTCCTTGATCGACCCGGTCGGGTTCCGGTCCTCGAGCTTGGCCCACAGCCGCACGTGCGGCCCGTCCGACCCGTCGCTCCACCGCGGCGAAAGCCGGGGCAGACCAACCAGCGGCGTGTTGCCCAGGGCCTGCAGCAGCGAGTCGTAGCGCGTCATCTGCTCCGCTCACCCACCGGCTAACCACCCGCCACGGCGGGCAGTATGGTCACCGAGTCGCCGTCGGCGATCGCGGTGTCCAGACCGCCGGAGAATCGCACGTCCTCGTCGTTGACGTAGATGTTCACGAAGCGGTGCAGCTTGCCGTTATCGATCAGGCGCTCGGAAATACCGCAGTAGTTGGCCTCGAGGTCGCCGATGACCGCGCCCAGTGTGTCACCGCTCGCAGAGACGCGCTTCTCGCCGCCGGTGTGCGGCCTGAGGATGGTCGGGATGGACACCGTGACGCTCATGCGTGCCTTTCTGGGACTCTGTGTTCAGTACAGCTCGACGATATGGACAGGCTCTTCGGTGACGGCACCGTCGACGATGCGATAGCTGCGCAGTTCGTGGCGGTCGGGGTCGCGGGTGGAGACCAAAACGTAGTGCGCGTCCGGCTCGGCGGCCAGGTTCACGTCGGTGCGGCTCGGATAAGCCTCGGTCGCGGTGTGCGAGTGATAGACAACGACAGGCACCTCATCGGCGTCGTCCATTGCCCGCCACACCTTGAGCTGCTCCTGCGCGTCGAAACGGTAAAACGTCGGCGAGCGCTCGGCATTGACCATCGGAATGTGCCGCTCCGGGCGATCGGAGCCTTCCGGGCCGGCCAGAACCCCGCACGCTTCGTCGGGGTGGTCGCGACGCGCGTGGGCAACCATGGCCTGCACCAGGTCGGCACGAATCACCAGCACGTCAGCCGTTCCCTCTCCCGCCAGGTCGGGACCCGAATGCTCCCGGCAACATGCCGCGGTAGGTGGGTATTCCGGCCACCGACTCGGCGGCCAGCACACCGACCAGCACCGCACGGGCCAGGCAATCGGCCGCGGCCATGCCCACCTCGGTGACCAGCCCCGTCTCCGGAGAGAATGCGGCAGGCTCTGGTTTCGAACCGACCGCCGGCGCCACCTCGACAGCGCCGGTAGCCAGCGCGAACACGGTATCGCCGTCCAACGGCGTATGCGCGGGCTGGATGGTGCGGGCCAGGCCGTCGTGTGCGGCGATCGCGACGCGTCGGCATCCCGCCGGGGTCAGCGCAGCGTCGGTCGCTACCACCGCTATCGTGGTATTCAGCGGGCTCAAGGCCGACGGCAGCTGCGCGAACGCGTCGATCTCCTCGCCCGGCGGTGGCCTGAGCGCGAACTCGTCGATCGAGGCCGCCATCCACGGCAGGCCGGTGGCCCGGTCGGCGACGTCACCCGCGGAGTTCACCGCGACCAGCGCGCCGACCGTCACCCCGGACGGCAGTGTCGTCGAGGCGGTTCCGATGCCGCCCTTGAGTACGCCGGCCCGCGCCCCCACCCCGGCGCCGACCGTGCCAACGGGTACGCGATCCCCGGTGGCCGAGCTTGCGGCGGCGTAACCGAATTCCGCCGTCGGCCGGCAGTCCCAGCCACCGACCGGCAGATCGAAAATCACCGCGGCCGGCACGATGGGCACCACTCCGCCATCCATCGCCACACCACGGTCGTGTTCCTCCAGCCAGCGCATGACGCCGTCGGCGGCCGCCAGACCGTAGGCGCTGCCGCCGGCGAGCAACACCGCGTCGACGAATCGCACCGTGTTGGCCGGATCCAGCAGATCGGTCTCGCGGGTGCCGGGCGCGCCGCCCCGGCAATCGACCGCGCCGACCGTTCCGGGCGGGGTCAGCACGACAGTGACGCCGCAGGCCCAACCGGCGCCCAGTGACGCGTCCGGGTCCAGTCTCTGGTAGTGACCGACGCGGATACCCGCGACATCGGTGATGGAGTTCATCCGGCCACCATCAAGATGATCGGTGCCCCATCAGCACCAGGACCAGGTATTCCTGCAACACGGTCAGCCACTGGTAGACGTCGAAATGCGCGGCCAGCGGATGGTCGGCCGGCAGGCGATCCGGGCCCTTTGGCCCGATCTCGAGCATGACCCCCAGCGTCAGTCGAATGTCGTTGACCGCCGCAACCCAGGCGTTGGCGCCCTTCTCGGTCAGTTCGAACCGGCCGCCGTTGTCCGGAAGGGTGTCCAACAACTCCTGTGCGGCAACGCGTTTGGCGTTGATGATCTCCGGTTCGTGCAGACTGCGGAGCACGGCGTTGAGGCCTTCGGAAGTATCGGCCGGGGAGTTGTCGTCCTCGTCGGATTTGTAGAAATCCGGCAGCAGTCGACGCAGCGTCGGCTCGCGTGGCGGTTCGGAGTTTCCGGTCTTGATGCCGGTGATCTCCTCGAGTTCGTCTGCCGGCGAGGAAGATTCGCGCTCGTCGAGCAAGCCGATCATCGCGGTGACGAGGTTCTTGAGCAGGGCCGCCTCGTGTGGAGCCAAGGCGGACCGAAAACGGGGACCGTTTGCGGTCTCGACGCGCTTCCACTTGCGCACGCGGAATCCCGGGTGCCCTCGAATCTCAGCGGTCCTGCTGCATCGTCGCCCATAAACCGGCGGCGTGCAGTTTGGACACGTCGACTTCCATTGACTCTCGGCTGCCCGCCGACACCACCGCCCTACCTTCGTTGTGCACCTGCAGCATCAATCTGGTGGCATGCGGCTCGCTGTAGCCGAACAACTTCTGGAACACATACGTCACGTATGTCATCAGGTTGACGGGATCGTCCCACACGATGGTGACCCATGGACTGGCCGCGACGTCTACCGGAGCAGCCTCGCGTTGTCCGGTAGTGCCGGGCTTGGTAGGCGCTGACGCAACAACCATGGCCTCTACGATACCGAGAGACAAGCCCCCCGCCGTCAGCCGTTACCTTTACGGGATGAACGACCCGGTCTCAGCTGGGCTGCTAACCGACAAATACGAGTTGACCATGCTGGCAGCGGCGCTGCGCGACGGCATGGCCAATCGCCGGACCACGTTCGAACTTTTCGCCCGCCGCCTCCCCGAGGGCCGCCGTTACGGTGTGGTCGCCGGAACCGGGCGACTGCTGGAAACGTTGCCGCAGTTCAGGTTTGACGACGACGCGTGCCAGTTACTGGCGCAGTTCCTCGACGCCGACACGCTGCGCTACCTCCGCGATTTCCGGTTCGGCGGCGATATCGACGGCTATGCGGAAGGCGAGCTGTACTTCCCCGGTTCCCCGGTGCTGTCGGTGACCGGCAGCTTCGCCGAATGCGTGGTGCTCGAAACGCTGGCGCTGTCGATCTTCAACCACGACACGGCGATCGCGTCCGCGGCGGCACGAATGGTCAGCGCCGCAGAGGAACGCCCACTGATTGAGATGGGATCACGGCGCACCCACGAACGCGCCGCCGTGGCGGCAGCCCGCGCCGCCTATATCGCCGGCTTTACCGCGACATCCAACCTGGAAGCCCAGCGGCGATACGGGATACCCACGGAGGGCACCGCCGCGCATGCGTTCACCATGCTGCACGCGCAGCGAGACGGTTCCCCTGAAATGACTGAACTGGCGGCATTTCGCGCCCAGGTCGACGCGCTGGGCACACAAACCACGCTGCTGGTGGACACGTATGACGTCACGACCGGCGTGGCCAACGCCGTCGCGGCCGCCGGGGCGACGCTCGGTGCGGTGCGCATCGACTCCGGCGAGCTGGGAGTGCTGGCCCACCAAGTGCGCGAGCAGCTCGACCAGCTGGGCGCCACCCAGACCCGCATCGTCGTGTCCGGCGATCTTGACGAGTTTTCCATCGCCGCGCTGCGTGCCGCGCCGGTGGACAGCTACGGCGTCGGCACGTCGCTGGTCACCGGCTCGGGCGCCCCCACCGCGAACATGGTCTACAAACTGGTCGAGGTGGACGGCATGCCGGTACAGAAGCGCAGCAGCCACAAGGAATCCGACGGCGGCTACAAAGAGGCGCTGCGTTCGTCGCGCCCGACCGGGACCATCACCGAAGAGGTGGTGTATCCGGCGGACCACCCGCCCCGCACCACCGAACCGTTCCGGGTGTTGACCGTCCCGCTGGTCCGCGGTGGAGAGGTGGTGGCCGAGACGGGTCGGGGAGCGCTGGCCGCCGCCCGAGACCTGGTGGCATCCGGGCTGCACAGCCTGCCGTGGGAGGGACTGAAATTGGCGCACGGCGACCCGGCGATCCCGACGGTGCAGATCCGCCTCTAAGCCATACCGTCGACGTGCCGGGGAGCCCCACAACCAAGGGAGTAATCACGCCAGAGGTGTCAGCATCCGTGCCCGAGCTGCTGGCCATCGCCGTGGCCGCGCTCGGTGGCAGCGAACGCAGCGGTCAACAAGAGATGACCGCCGCCGTTTCGCAGGCCTTCGAAACCGGTGAGCACCTCGTCGTGCAGGCAGGCACCGGCACCGGCAAGTCGCTGGCGTATCTGATTCCCGCGATCGTCCGCGCGGTCGGGGACGAGGCACCGGTCGTGGTTTCGACGGCGACCATTGCCTTGCAGCGCCAGCTCGTCGATCGTGATCTGCCCCGGCTGGCAGATTCGCTCGCCGACACATTGCCCCGCCGGCCGCAGTTCGCGTTGCTCAAAGGGCGACGGAATTACCTGTGTCTCAACAAGATTCACAACGGCAGCGCCACCGGCGCCGATGAGGAGAATTCCGCCGAACGGCCGCAGGAAGAACTCTTCGACGCGATGGCGGTCACCGCGCTGGGTCGTGACGTGCAACGGCTCACCGCCTGGGCGTCAACGACCGACTCCGGTGACCGCGATGACCTCAAGCCCGGTGTGCCAGACCGATCCTGGTCCCAGGTCAGCGTTTCCGCCCGGGAATGTCTCGGCGTGGCCCGCTGCCCGTTTGGCTCCGAGTGCTTCTCCGAACGGGCAAGAGGAGCTGCCGGCCGGGCCGACATTGTGGTCACCAATCACGCGCTGCTGGCCATCGATGCCGTCGCCGAATCGGCGGTGCTGCCAGAACACGCGCTGCTGGTGGTCGACGAAGCGCACGAGTTGGTCGACCGGGTGACGTCGGTGGCCACCGCGGAGCTCACGTCGGCGACGCTCGGCGTGGCATCCCGGCGGATCACCCGCCTGGTGGATCCAGAACTGACCCGCCGGCTGGAGGCGACGTCGGCCAACTTCGCGGCGGCGATTCACGACGCAACACCGGGCCGCATCGATCATCTCGACGAGGAGATGGCGACATATCTGGCCGCGCTGCGCGACACCGCCAGTGCGGCCCGGTCGGCGATCGACACCACCAGCGACGCCAAGGCGGCGTCGGCGCGGGCCGAAGCGGTCGCGGCGCTGAGCGAGATATCCGATTCCGCTTCGCGGATCCTCACCTCGTTCACCCCCGCTGTCACCGATCGCACCGACGTGGTCTGGCTGGATCACGAGGACAATCGGGGTTCGCCGCGCCCGGTGCTGCGAGTGGCGCCCATGTCGGTCGCTCCGTTGCTGCGCGACCAGGTGTTCGCGCGGTCGACGACGGTGTTGACGTCAGCGACGCTGACGGTCGGCGGGTCCTTCGACGCGATGGCCACATCGTGGGGCCTGACCGGACCCGACTCGGGTGAGTACCCACCTTGGCGTGGTCTCGACGTCGGATCGCCGTTCCACCACGCCAAATCGGGCATCCTCTACGTCGCGGCCCATCTTCCGCCGCCGGGCCGTGACGGCACCGGCTCGGCAGAGCAGCTGACCGAGATCGCCGAACTCATCACCGCCGCCGGCGGGCGCACGCTGGGGCTGTTCTCGTCGATGCGGGCCGCCCGGGCCGCCGCCGACGCCATGCGCGAACGGCTGTCCACCCCGGTGTTGTGTCAGGGCGACGACAGCACCTCCGCGCTGGTCGAGCAGTTCAGCGCTGAGGCGGAAACCTCGCTGTTCGGCACCTTGTCGCTGTGGCAGGGCGTCGACGTGCCGGGACCGTCGCTGTCGCTGGTGCTGATCGACCGCATCCCGTTCCCCCGGCCCGACGACCCACTGCTGGGCGCTCGACAGCGCGCGGTGGCCGCGCGCGGCGGCAATGGCTTCATGGCCGTTGCCGCCAGCCACGCGGCGCTACTGCTGGCGCAGGGGTCGGGACGGCTGTTGCGCCGCGTCACCGACCGCGGGGTTGTCGCGGTCCTCGACTCGCGGATGGCCACCGCAAGCTACGGCACTTACCTGCGCACGTCGCTGCCACCGTTTTGGCAGACGACCGACGCCGCGCAGGTCCGCGGGGCGCTGGAGCGCCTGCGCGCCGCCTCAGAGCCTTAAGCCAGGGTGACCAGGCCGAGCTCGTTGCCGGCAGCAAGCATCGGATGGTTGGGCAGCACGCGCACCGTGTATCCGACCGCTCCGGCCAGTGGCAGTGGCATGGTGGTCGAGAAGACCTGGTTGCCGCCTTCGGCGGTGCCGGTGTACGACATTTCGACGGTCACCGGGTCCAGCAGTGCATCGCTGGCGTCGACCCTGCCCACTAGCGCTTGGACCGTGACCTCGTCGGGCGCCAGCCCGGCCAGTTGCACGGTCGCGGTCAAAGTCAGCTTCGAGCCCAGCACCGGAGTATCCGGCAGGCCGGTGCTGTCGACGTCGGTGATGTCGATCTTGGGCCAGGCTGCTGCGGCACGCCTGCGGTAGGCGGCCAGCTCGCGGGCGGCGCCGAACTCGCCGCCGCCTTCGTCGCCCTCAACCGGCGCGATCGTCCTGCGCAACGACTGTGCCGCCGGTGTGTAGTAATGCTCGACGTAGTCGCGCACCATCCGGGAGGCCAGCACTTTCGGGCCGAGGGTCTGCAAGGTGTGTCGCACCATTTCGATCCACCGCGGCGGCACCCCATGCTCGTCGCGTTCGTAGAACTTCGGTGCCACCGCTTGTTCCAGGAGCTTGTAGAGCGCGCTGGATTCCAGGTCGTCGCGACGGGACTCGTCGGCCAGCCCGTCGGCAGACGGTATCTCCCAACCGTTTTCACCGTCGTACCATTCATCCCACCAGCCGTCGCAGATGGACAGGTTCAACCCGCCATTGAGAGCGCTCTTCATGCCCGAGGTGCCGCAGGCTTCCAGGGGCCGCAGCGGGTTGTTCAACCAGACGTCGCATCCCCAATACAACAGCCGGGCCATCGACATGTCGTAGTCGGGCAGGAAAGCGATGCGGTGGCGCACCTCGGGCCGGTCGGCGAACCGCACCACCTGCTGGATCAGCGCCTTGCCCCCGTCGTCGGCTGGGTGCGACTTGCCGGCAACGATCAGCTGAAGTGGCCTTTTTTTGTTGAGCAGCAGCTGTTCGAGCCGGTCCGGATCGCGCAGCATCAGCGTCAGCCGTTTGTACGTCGGCACCCGCCGGGCGAACCCGACGGTGAGCACGTCTGGATCGAATGCCGTTGCAATCCAGCCCAGTTCGGCGTCCGAGGCACCCCGCTCCTGCCACGAGCGGCGCAGTCGCGTCCGGACATCCTCGACCAGCAGCGCCCGCAGTTGCGAGCGGATCCACCACAGATGACCGGGGTCGACCTCCTTCAGTCGCAGCCAGACGCCGGGGTCACTGAACGAGTCGGACCCGGCCAGTTCGCGGCCCAGCTGCAACCACTGCGGCGCCGCCCAGGTGCGCGCATGAACGCCGTTGGTGATCGACCCGATCGGTACCTCGCCGGGGTCGAATCCGGGCCACAGCTCGTTGAACATGGCCCGACTCACCCGGCCGTGCAGCAGTGAGACACCGTTCGCGCGTTGGGCCAGCCGCAGACCCATGTGGGCCATGTTGAACTTCTCCGGGTCGTCTTCGGCGCCGAGCGCGAGGATCCGGGCGGTCGGCACGCCCGGCAGCAACATGGGCACACTGGCGCCGGGATTCTCGTCGGGATCGTCATCGAGGTGGTCGTCGAAGTAGAGCCGGACCATTTCGACCGGGAAGCGGTCGATGCCGGCGGGCACCGGGGTGTGCGTGGTGAACACGGTGCTGGACCGCACGACCGTCAATGCGGTGTCGAAATCCAGGCCCGACTCGGTGATCAGCTCGCGGATACGTTCGGCTCCGAGGAATCCGGCGTGCCCTTCGTTCATGTGAAATACCTCGGGCGCGGGCAGCCCCTCAATGGCGGTGAACGCGCGGATCGCCCGGACCCCGCCGACGCCGGCCAGGATCTCTTGCGTCATCCGGTGCTCCTGATCGCCACCGTACAGGCGATCGGTGACGCTGCGCAGCTCGTGCTCGTTTTCGGGGACGTCGGAATCCAGCAACAGCAGCGGAACACGGCCCACCTGCGCGACCCACACTCGGGCCCGCAGCTGCGCCGCGTCAGGCAGGCTCAGCTCGACCAGCACGGGATCACCGGTGGCATCGGTCAGCAGCCGCAACGGGAGCCCCTGTGGGTCCAGCGACGGGTAGGTCTCGTTCTGCCAGCCGTCCGCTGTCAGCGACTGCCGGAAGTAGCCGGAGCGGTAGTAGAGGCCGACAGCGATCAGCGGCACGCCGAGATCCGAGGCCGATTTCAGGTGATCACCGGCGAGGATGCCCAGGCCGCCCGAGTAATTCGGCAGCACCTCGGCGACGCCGAACTCCATCGAGAAGTACGCGATGGCGGTCGGCGTCGCTCGGCTATTTTCCAAGCCGGCCTGCTGCTGTTGCTGATACCACAGTGGACGGCTGAGGTAGTCGTTCAGGTCGGCCGCCAGTGCGTCGAGCCGGCGCAGAAACCCTTCGTCGAGTGCCAACTCGTCGAGGCGTGCCGGTTTCACCGCGCCCAGCAGCGCCACCGGATCGCTGCCGCACCGCTCCCACAGTGTCGGATCGATGTTCGCGAAGAGATCCTGTGTCGGCCTGTCCCACGACCACCGCAGATTGGTCGACAGCTGGTCCAGCGCGGCGAGACGCTCGGGTAGGTGGGCGCGCACGGTAAAGCGGCGGAGGGCTTTCACGCGTCTCTACCTTACTGGGGATTTCACCGCGCGCACGGCGACGCCGGCGACCGCTTTCAGCCCAGGTGTGTGACCGGACACTAGGGTGGGTATCGGGTAGTTATCGGGGCGCAAAGATGCTGCCCCGCCAGAGAAAGTTCCCACGAGAGGAAGTTTCGGAGTCGATAGGCATTCCGCGACGCAGCACTCCGCGGTTTGGCCGAACACAATCGGAACGGAGTGGTGGTGCCCGGTCGTGTCGAGATCGATAACGTCCAGCCCGTCGTTTCATGCGGTGCGTACCCCGCCAAAGCCGTGGTCGGTGAGATGGTCCCGGTCAGTGCCGCGGTGTGGCGCGAAGGTCACGAGGCCGTCGCAGCGACCCTGGTGGTGCGCTACCTGGGGCCGCGCTATCCGCAGGTAACGGAAACCCGCCGGATCAAGGCGGTCCAGGCCCCGGAAAGACCGGCGCCGGCGCTCGATGCCAAGGCGCCCGAGCGGGTCAAGCCGCTATTGCTTCCCATGACGATGAGCCAGGAACCGTACGTTTTCCACGGTCAATTCACTCCCGACCGGGTCGGGCTGTGGACCTTCCGGGTCGACGGGTGGGGGGACTCGATCCACACCTGGCGGCACGGGCTGATTGCCAAGCTGGACGCCGGCCAGGGCGAGACGGAACTGTCCAACGACCTGTTGATCGGCGCCGCGCTGTTCGAGCGCGCCGCGACCGGCGTGCCGCGCGCGGGTCGCGATCCGCTGCTGGCGGCGGCCAAGGCGCTGCGGACCCCCGGGGACCCGGTGACGCGGACCGCGCTGGCGCTGGCGCCCGAGATCGATGAACTTCTGACCGACTATCCGTTGCGCGATATCGTCACCCGGGGCGAGCAGTTCGGGATCTGGGTAGACCGGCCGCTGGCGCGCTTCGGCTCGTGGTACGAGATGTTTCCGCGCTCGACGGGCGGGTGGGACACCGACGGCAAACCGGTGCACGGCACTTTCGCCACGGCGGCCGCGGAGCTTCCGCGTATCGCCGAGATGGGGTTCGACGTCGTCTACCTGCCGCCGATCCACCCGATCGGCAAGGTACACCGCAAGGGCCGCAACAACTCTCCCGCCGCCGCGCCCGGGGATGTGGGATCTCCGTGGGCGATTGGTAGCGATGAGGGCGGCCACGATGCCATCCATCCCCTGCTGGGCACCATCGACGACTTCGACGATTTCGTCGCCGCCGCGCGGGATCTGGGCATGGAGGTGGCCCTGGACCTGGCGCTGCAATGCGCACCCGATCACCCATGGGCCCGCGAACACCGGCGGTGGTTCACCGAATTGCCGGACGGCACCATCGCGTACGCAGAAAATCCTCCGAAGAAATACCAGGACATCTATCCGCTCAACTTCGACAACGATCCTGCGGGTCTCTACGACGAAGTGCTGCGCGTGGTCCGGCACTGGATCGACCACGGCATCAAGTTCTTTCGAGTCGACAACCCGCATACCAAGCCGCCCGACTTCTGGGCCTGGCTGATCGGTCAGGTCAAGGACACCGATCCCGACGTGCTGTTCCTATCGGAGGCTTTCACGCCGCCGGCCCGTCAGTACGGGCTGGCCAAGCTCGGCTTCACACAGTCCTACAGCTACTTCACCTGGCGCACTGCCAAATGGGAGCTCACCGAATTCGGCAACGACATCGACGCGCTAGCCGACTTCCGCCGGCCGAACCTGTTCGTCAACACCCCCGACATCCTGCACGCCGTACTGCAGCACAACGGCCCCGGCATGTTCGCCATTCGTGCGGTGCTGGCGTCGACCATGAGTCCGGCCTGGGGCGTGTACTCCGGTTATGAGCTGTTCGAGCACCGCGCGGTGCGGGAAGGCAGCGAGGAATATCTGGACTCGGAGAAGTACGAATTACGTCCCCGCGACTACGCGGGCGCACTCGCCGAAGGCAGATCACTCGAACCGTTTATCAAGCAGCTCAACGCAATCCGCCGAATACATCCCGCACTGCAGCAACTGCGCACCATCCATTTCCATGGCGTGGACAACGACGCGCTGATGGCCTACAGCAAGTTCGACCCTGCCACCGGAGACTGCGTTTTGGTAGTCGTGACGCTCAACGCATTCGGGCCTGAGGAGGCGACGCTGTGGTTAGACATGGCCGCATTGGGTATGGAACCCTACGAACGGTTCTGGGTTCGCGATGAGATAACCGGCCAGGAATTTCAATGGGGGCAAGTGAATTACGTACGCATTGACCCCGCGCAGGCGGTCGCGCACATCATCAACATGCCTCTCATCCCGTACGAATCCCGAATCACGTTGCTACGCAGGAGGTGAGCAGACGTGAGCCGAGCTGACCAACTCGCCGGGGCGCACCTGGCGCCTGACCCTGGCGATCTGGCGCGCCTGCTGGCAGGCGCGCACCACAACCCGCACGGGATCCTGGGTGCCCACGAGTATGGCGACCACACCGTCATCCGGGCGTTGCGCCCGCACGCGGCCGAAGTCGTCGCGCTCGTCGGCGACGACCGGTTCCCGTTGCAGCACATCAAGGCCGGTCTGTTCGCCGTGGCGCTGCCGTTCGTCAACCTGATCGACTACCGACTCGAGGTGACCTACGAGGGTTCCGGCCCGCAGATCATCGCCGATGCCTACCGATTCCTGCCCACGTTGGGCGAAGTCGACCTACATCTGTTTGCCGAGGGCCGCCACGAGCGACTCTGGGAAGTGCTTGGCGCCCACCTCCGCTCGTTCACCACGGCCGACGGCGTCGTCAATGGGGTGTCGTTCGCCGTGTGGGCGCCCAACGCCAAGGGCGTCAGCCTGATCGGTAAGTTCAACGGCTGGACCGGCAACGAGGCCCCGATGCGGGTGCTGGGCTCCTCCGGAGTGTGGGAGTTGTTCTGGCCCGGGTTCGAGCCCGACGGCCTGTACAAGTTCCGCGTGCACGGCGCCGACGGCGTCGTCACCGAGCGGGCCGACCCGTTCGCTTTCGCCACCGAAGTGCCGCCGCACACCGCATCGCGGGTGACATCCAGTGAGTACCGCTGGGATGACGGCGACTGGCTGGCGCGGCGGGCACGGCGCAACCCGGTGTTCGAGCCGATGAGCACTTACGAGGTGCATCTCGGCTCGTGGCGCCCCGGACTCAGCTACCGCCAGCTTGCGCGCGAGCTGACGGATTATGTGGTGGAGCACGGGTTTACCCACGTGGAATTGCTGCCAGTAGCCGAGCACCCGTTCGCCGGATCATGGGGATACCAGGTCACGTCTTACTACGCGCCGACATCGCGGTTCGGAACACCCGACGATTTTCGGGCGCTGGTCGACGCGCTGCACCAGGCCGGTATCGGTGTCATCGTGGACTGGGTACCGGCGCACTTTCCCAAAGACGCATGGGCCCTGGGGCGGTTTGACGGCACCGCGCTGTACGAGCATTCCGATCCCAAACGTGGAGAGCAACTCGACTGGGGCACTTACGTATTCGACTTCGGCCGTCGGGAGGTACGTAACTTCCTGGTGGCCAATGCGTTGTATTGGCTCGAGGAATTCCACGTTGACGGCCTACGCGTGGACGCGGTCGCGTCGATGCTGTACCTGGACTACTCGCGCCCGGAGGGCGGCTGGACCCCGAACGTCTACGGCGGGCGGGAGAACCTGGAAGCCGTGCAGTTCCTGCAGGAGATGAACGCGACGGCGCATAAAGCCGCGCCGGGCATCGTCACCATCGCCGAGGAATCGACGTCGTGGCCGGGCGTTACGCGGCCGACCAACCTTGGCGGCCTGGGCTTTTCGATGAAATGGAACATGGGCTGGATGCACGACACGCTGGACTACATTAGCCGCGATCCGATTTACCGTAGCTACCACCACCACGAGATGACCTTCTCGATGCTGTACGCGTTCAGCGAGAATTACGTGTTGCCGCTCAGCCACGATGAGGTGGTGCACGGCAAGGGCACGTTGTGGGGGCGGATGCCCGGCAGCAACCACGTCAAAGCCGCCGGGCTGCGCAGCCTGCTCGCCTACCAGTGGGCGCATCCGGGCAAGCAGCTTTTGTTCATGGGCCAGGAATTCGGCCAGCGTGCCGAGTGGTCCGAGCAGCGCGGGTTGGACTGGTGGCAGCTGGACGAGATGGGTTTCTCCAATGGGATTCTGCGTCTGGTGCGCGACATCAACGAGATTTACCGCAGCCATCCGGCGCTGTGGAGTCACGACACCACCCCCGAAGGCTATTCCTGGATCGACGCGAACGATTCAGCCAACAACGTTTTGAGCTTCCTGCGTTACGGCAATGATGGTTCCGTCATGGCCTGCGTGTTCAATTTCGCGGGTTCCGAGCACGGCGGCTACCGGCTGGGGTTGCCGGGCGCGGGCCGCTGGCGCGAGGTGCTCAACACCGACGCCACGGACTATAACGGCACGGGGATTGGCAACATGGGCGGTGTGGATGCCACCGAGGACCCGTGGCATGGTCGCCCGGCGTCGGCGGTGCTGGTGTTGCCACCCACGTCGGCGTTGTGGCTAGAACCCGCTTAGAACGCGCAGGGCCCCAACGGGTCTCAGTAAAGCGCGTTGGCGAGGTTGCGCCGACCGACGACCACTTCGGGATCAGCCGGATCGAAGAGTTCGAACAGCTCGATCAGCCGGGTACGTACCGAAGTGCGCTCATCACCAGATGTGCTGCGCACCAAAGCGATCAGCCGCTCGAACGCCGCACTCACATCCTGATTGAGGATCTGCACGTCGGCGGCCGCGAACGCGGCGTCAATGTTCCCCGGCGCGGCATCGGCGACGGCGACGGCGTCCGGGCGTTGCGCCGTTGCGCGAGTTAGGAAGTCGATCTGGCGGATCGCGCCCTTCGCCTCGACGCTGCCGGGGTTGGCATCCAGTATCGCTTGATACGACTTCTTCGCGTCCTCGAAGTCGCCGGCCTCAAGATGCTGTCGGGCCTGCGCCAACTCCGGATCGACTTGCGCGAGTTGTTCGGAACCAATTGGGCCCTTGAGCTTGCCGGCTGTCGCCGAAAGTAATGAGTCCAGCCAGTGGCGCAATTGATCGGCGGGCTGCATGCCCTGGAAGCTGGAGATCGGCTGTCCGGCGGCCAAAGCCACCACGGTGGGGACCGCTTCGACACCGAATATCTGGGCCACCCGGGGGGCCGCGTCGACGTTGACCGTCGCAAGCGACCACTTGCCGTCGTCCTGGGAGGCCAGGCCGGACAGCGTCTCAAGCAGCTGGACGCAGGCGTCGCTGCGGGGCGACCACAGCAGCACGACAACGGGAACTCCGTCAGACCGGATCAGGACTTCGTTTTCGAAGTTGGCCTCGGTGATCTCCGTGGCGCCTGGCGCCGCCGAAGTAGCCTGCTCACCAGGCCCGCTCGCCGGGGCGTTCTGTTGAGCTCGCTGCTTGAGGCCGGAGAGATCGACTGCACCGGTCAAAGCGGGTCCGATCGAGGATCGCGGACGAGTCACGCCGTCAAGTCTGTCATGCGCATCGACGACCGATCCACCCGGTGGCGCCGGCGCTCATATGAGAGCAAAACCGGCCGATATCCGGCCTCAAAGGGCCCCGGACCGGCCCATATGACGAAAATCACAAAGCACCCGATCCATCGCGCCCCAGCAACGCCGTCGGGGTTGCGCTAACCGGCCCGCAGAATCAGCGCGTCGCCCTGGCCGCCGCCCCCACAGAGGGCTGCGACGCCGTAGCCGGAGCCGCGCCGCGCCAATTCCAGTGCCACGTGCAGGGTGATCCGGGCCCCCGACATGCCGATCGGGTGCCCGACGGCGATCGCGCCGCCGTTGACGTTGACGATCTCGGGATCCACGCCGAGTTCGCGCGTCGAGGCCAGCGCCACCGCCGCGAACGCCTCATTGATCTCCACCACGTCGAGCTGGTCAACGGAGATGCCCTCGCGGGCGATGGCTTTCTTGATCGCGTTGGCCGGCTGAGACTGCAGCGTCGAATCGGGTCCGGCTACCACGCCGTGGGCACCGATTTCGACCAGCCACGTCAGCCCCAGCTCCTGCGCTTTGTCCTTGTTCATCACCACGACCGCGGCCG
>Ga0307474_10001558_pt1 | contig 16522 bp, 12 predicted proteins | sample atmos_gasesECM1C_2_FD_203312 | JGI IMG/M metagenome (GOLD analysis project Ga0307474, IMG submission 203312) | Hardwood forest soil microbial communities from Morgan-Monroe State Forest, Indiana, United States - atmos_gasesECM1C_05 | ecosystem: Environmental > Terrestrial > Soil > Temperate... | reverse complement strand
CAGAAGCTGACTGACGGCGAAATCAAGAAGATGGAAGAGATGAGCAAGGCGAAGGAAAAGGAAGTGCTCGAACTCAAGTAGCCCTGCGAGGGTGGATTTCGGAATTCTACGATCGAAAAGCACCTGGCCTGCGGCCAGGGGACACCCGAAGGCGGCTGTCGCTGCGTGTTTCCCATATAATCGAGAGTCTATGAAGCAGGTTGTCAATGCCGCTTGTCCGCACGATTGTCCGGATGCTTGCGGTGTGCTGATTACTGTCGAGAATGGGCGGGCAACGAAGATTCAGGGAGATCCGGAGCATCCGGTGACGCGGGGATTTTTGTGCGCCAAGGTGGCGAAATATCTGGATCGGGTGTATTCGCCGGATCGGGTGCTGTATCCGATGCGGCGGGTTGCGGCGAAGGGGCCGGTGTCAGTGGCCGCGGGCGGGGCCGCCCGCGGCACACAAACCTGGGAGCGGATTTCCTGGGATGAGGCTTTAGACGAGATTGCTCTGCGCTTTCGGGCGATTACGGCGGAGTTTGGCAGTGAGGCCATTCTGCCCTACTCCTATGGCGGAACTTTGGGTGCGCTGAATGGCGCGTCCATGGATCGGAGATTTTTTCATCGGCTGGGGGCTTCGCAGCTGGATCGCACGATCTGTTCGGCGGCGGGAGAGGCGGGGCTGAAGTCCGTTCTCGGTGTGAAACTTGGCACTGAGCCGGAGCAGTTCCGGCATTCCAAATACATCATCGCGTGGGCTTCGAATATTCACGGGAACAACGTTCATTTGTGGCCGTTCATTGCCGAGGCTCGGCGCAAGGGCGCGAAGCTGGTGGTGATCGATCCTTACCGCACGCGGACAGCGGAGTGTGCCGACTGGTATCTGCCGATTAATCCGGGGACCGATGCGGCGCTGGCGCTGGGCATAATGCACGTGATCATCGGCGAAAATCTGCACGATGCGGACTATGTTGCGAAGTACACATTGGGTTTCGAGGAACTGCGAGAGAAGGTGAAAGAGTATCCACCGGAGCGGGTGACGCAATGGACGGGCATCGCTGCCGAAGACATTCGCAAGTTGGCGCGCGAGTATGCCACCGTTCGACCTTCGGTGATCCGGCTAAATTATGGCGTGCAGCGTTCAGAGGGCGGCGGGATGGCGACACGCGCCATCGCGATGCTGCCTTGTGTCACCGGGTCGTGGAAAGAAATCGGTGGCGGGTTGCAGATGTCGGTCAGCGGCGCGGTTGACTTTAATACTAGAGTCTTGAAGCGCGCCGATTTGATGAAAAGCGCCCTGGGACGCGAAGCCCGCACCATCAACATGGTCGAACTGGGTCGTGTGCTCAATACGGTGAATGACCCGCCGGTCAAGGCATTGTTTGTTTACAGCTCCAATCCGGCAGCGGTTTGTCCGGAGCACAATGAAGTGGTTCGCGGTCTGTTGCGGCCGGATCTTTTTACTGTCGTGCACGAGCAATTTTTTACCGACACGACGGACTACGCTGACATTGTGCTGCCGGCGACTACATTTTTTGAGCACAAAGACCTGCAGAAGGCGTACGGGCATTACTATTTGCAGGTTTCGAATCAAGCGATAGCGCCGCTCGGGGAGTGCCGCTCGAATGTGGAAGTGTTTCGCGCGTTGGCGGAACGGATGGGGTTTAACGAGGACTGCTTCCGCGAGAGCGTGGACGAGATGATCGATGCGGCGCTGGAGTCGGAAGATCCGTGGATGCAGGAGATCAATCGGGAGCGGTTGGAGCGGGGGGCGGTTCGGTTGAACTTTGCGGGGCAAAAAGACGCGGGCGGGGGCGCCCGCGCCACACAACCGGAACCCTTTCTTCCGTTTGCTCACGGCGGCTTCAGAACGCCTTCGGGGAAGGCGGAACTTTGTAGCGAGTCGGTCAAAGCCATGGGACTCGATCCGGTCGCCGACTTTACGCCTCCGACGGAATCGCGGCACGGGAAGAAGGACGACTCACTTCCACTGGAACTCCTGGCGCGCAAGGCTGACAATTTCCTGAACTCAACGTTTTCGAACATAGCCTCGGTTCAGGTGATGGAAGAGACGGGTCTTCTGGAAATCTCGGTCGCCGACGCGCGGGCGCGTGGCATTGCCGATGGCGACCCGGTTCGCGTCTTCAACCATCGGGGAGACATTCTGCTGAAGGCGCGAGTCGATGGCAAAGTGCAGCCGGGAGTCGTCTCCGCGAGCCTCAATTGGGCGAAGATGACTTCAGGTTTTCAGAGCATCAATGCCCTTACCTCAGAAAAACTTACCGACATGGGCAACTCGGCCACGTTTTATTCCGTCTTGGTTGAGGTAGAGTTATCCAAGCCATCCCCATGAAGCAACCGCAGGTCTTGCCGGTCGGGTCGGAACTGCAAGATTAGATTCAGAAAGAGTTGCAGCTTGGACGCTTTCCAACGCTCTACCGTATAATGACAGTTTTCTCACATCCCAGAGGCTGAGGTCGTAGCGATTCCTTTTCGCTTGCATTCGGAGAACCTTGTTGTGCCCAAGCGACCCTGCGTTCTCGGGGCCGGGTTGGTGCCATCTTCTTCATTTCAACGGCCTTGGCCAAGGGTGCGACGGCGTCTGTCTGCGCTCTGCTGGATGCTGGCAACGCTCTTGCTTGCGAGCGCGAGCCCGACTTGGGCGCAGACGGATGTTGTGTCGGAAATTATCGTCACCGGCAACCGTCGGATTCCCGGCGATACAATCAAAGCCCGCATCTTCACTAAGGCAGGAGATATTTACGATGCCGCGGCCCTCGAACGCGACTTCAACTCTGTGTGGAACACGGGCTACTTCGAAGACATCAAGATTCTCCGCGAGCAAACCCCCAAGGGCTGGCGCATCATCGTCCAAGTAAAGGAAAAGCCAACGATTCGCGAAATTAATTACCTGGGCCTGAGTTCGGTTTCTAACAGCGATGTGCTCGACCGCTTCAAGCAGGATAAAGTCGGGCTGGTGGTTGAAAGTCAGTATGATCCCACCCGCATCAAGAAGGCAGAAGTTTCCATCAGGAACCTGCTCTCTGAGCACGGACGGCAATTCGCCACGATCCGCACGGAAGTGCGGCAGATTCCGCCCGCTGCGGTCGGTCTCACGTTTGTGGTCAAAGAAGGCCCGAAGGTAAAGGTCGGCAAGATCAAGTTCCAGGGCAACAAGGCCATCAAGTCGCGAGTTCTTCGGGCAGCAATGAAGAACTTGAAGCCGATTGGCGTTCCGCACTCGATCTTTCTGGAGAATCTCTTCGCCAAGACCTATGACGCCACTAAGCTGGAAGAAGACACCGAACGGGTGCGCGCCGAGTACCAGAACCGCGGCTACTTCAAAGTGGGGGTGAGCGACCCGAAGACGGAAATCCACGACACCGGGCACAAAGGCTTCCACATTCCATTGCTGCAGTCGGGGCCCGGCAAGGCCGTCGATATTACGATGCCCATTGAAGAAGGAGACCAGTACCGGCTGGGCAAGATTACTTTTAAGAACAACAAGGCGATCTCCAACACCGCCGCGCTACGGTCGTTGTTCCCGCTCAAGGACGGAGATGTTTTCAGCCGCGCGAAAATTGCCAAAGGCCTGGACGCTCTGCGCAAGGCTTACGGCGAGTACGGGTACATCAACTACACAGGCGTGCCTTCCACGACTTTTGACGATGAGAAAAAACTCGCAAATCTGGAGATCGACGTCGACGAAGGCAAGCAGTTCTATGTGCGCCGTATCGAGTTTGTGGGCAACACCACGACGCGCGACAAGGTGATTCGGCGCGAACTGGCGCTCGAAGAGGGCGGCGTCTACAACTCCCGTCTGTGGGAACTGAGCCTGCTCCGGTTGAATCAGCTTTCTTATTTCGACCAGCTGAAGCCCGACGACCCGAACGTCACGGACAAAAAGCTGGACGAGAAAAATGGCCAGGTGGATTTGACGCTGAAGGTACATGAAAAGGGCAAGAACAGCATCGGACTCAATGGCGGCGTCAGCGGCCTGGAAGGCGCGTTCGTGGGATTGAATTATTCCACGAACAACTTCCTGGGGCGCGGCGAGACCCTGCAATTGCAGCTCAACCTGGGGAACCTGGCGCGGAGCGTGATGTTCGGCTTCACCCAGCCTTATATGTTTGATCGTCCCTTGCAGTTCGGGTTTACCGTGTTCGGCAACAAAGTCAGCTTCAACCAGGCGCGACAGCTGTCCATCTTGGGCGGCCAGAATCTGAATCTGCCGAGCGCCGTGTTGCAGAATTTGCAGAACTATTCGCAGTCCAGCGTTGGTTTTACCACCTCCGCCAGCTATCCGTTGCGCAATAAACGTTCGTTCAAGCGCGTAGGCGTGACCTATTCGCTGGACCGCTCGACCCTGATACCTCTCAGTACGGCTTCCAAGAGTCTTTTCGATTTCATCGCCTTTCGAGGTATTTCTGGACCGAATGCGGTGAATGGGATCATCACCAGCAAGATATTCCCCAACTTCTCGTTTAATACGCTGGACAGCGGAATCTCGCCGCACTCGGGGCACCAGATGACGCTGGGCGTGGAGCTTGCCGGGCTTGGCGGAACCGTGCGGTCGATTCGGCCGATCATTCAGTACAAGAGGTTCATCCCGGTACAGAACCGGCGCAATGCAATCGGCTTTAATGTTCAGGGATCGTTCATCAGCGGGTTTGCTGGTCTGGTCGCCCCGCCGTTCCAGCGCTTCTTCATGGGTGGTGAAAACGACATTCGTGGTTTCGACGTTCGGTCGGTCTCGCCGGTAGCATTTCTACCCAGCGCCAGCCAAATTACGCTGACCAATCCGGATGGAACCCCTGTTCCCAAGAATCCCGCCAACCCGCGATTGGGAAACTGGACCGTGCCCATCCCGGTGGATCAGATCGTGTTTCCCGGCGGCGACCTGAGTGTATTCACGAACCTGGAGTACCGCATTACGATCGCCGGGCCGGTGGCGATCGTTCCCTTCGTGGACACGGGCATCGACCCGGTCCTCCGGCCTTCTCAGTTGCAGATTGCCCAGGTGCAATTCGACCAGGTTATCGGTACAACTTTCGGATGTCCGACGCTTGACGCCGGCTATAACTGCCAAGGCGGAAATCTTCTGAACCCGAAACCGCCGCAAAATCTGCAGATATTGGGCTCGACGAACTGGAAGCCACGCATGTCCACCGGGCTTGAGTTGCAAATGTTCCTGCCGGTGGTCAACGCTCCGTTTCGCATCTACTGGGCCTACAATCCTCTGCGGTTGAGTGAGCAGGCCAGCCCTCCGATTCCAATTACGCGCGGCATGTTCCCCGCGGGCGCGGCGGGCGACTACAGTTATCATCTGGCAGTGAACACCTTCGCTCCCAGTTTCTTGTTAAGGGAGCCGCGGAAGACTTTCCGGTTCACGGTGGCGACCACGTTCTAAGACTGCGATCGGTGGCTATGCGGTAGCAACCAGCTGGAGTAACTTGGTTTGACGGCCTGAGCGTGAGGCCCCTATAATGCTAGTGATCTGCGCCATGGAGTGAGCGAAGAGGGGTGACGACACGCTCCCACAGGCTCGGCGTATGATGCGGCAGGCGAGTACCGCCTTTTCTGATGGCGGCCGCCAGTGCGGCGAAGGCCTCTTTCAGTTTTCAGTGCGACCCAGCGTTGACTGACAAGAACGATCTGAAAAACGATATTGCAGTTCATTCCCGAAACAGATTCCGGAACCCAGGTTCCAAGGAGTACAACCGATCCAATGAAAAGTAATTTTCTGCGAGTTCTTCTGGCCATAGCGGCTACGTTCACGTTTTCCGCATTGGCCCAAACCGGCAGCGCCGCCACCCCGTCCTCCCCGGCTACCACGCCTGCCACTCCGGGTGCTTCGGCGCCTCCTACTACGACTGGCCCAAGCACGGGTACGAAAGTCGGGACCATCAACATTACGGAAGCGATTTTCGGCAGCAACGAAGGCCGCCGCGATCTCGAGGCTTTGCAAAAGAAATTCGATCCCAAGCAGAACGAATTGAAGAGCCAGAACGACGAACTCGAAGGTTTAAAGAAGCAGATGACCACGCAGGAAGGCAAGCTGAATGAGGATGCGCTTGCCAACCTGAAGAAGCAGATCGAAAGTAAACAGAAACTTTTTGATCGCTCGGTTCAGGATGCCCAGGAAGAATTCGGCAACCAGCAGCAGGAGATCGCGAGCCGCGTGCTGCAGAAGATGGCCCCAATGATTGTGAAGTATTCGGAGGAGAATGGCTTCGGCATGATCGTTGACACCTCGAAGCCCTGGCCTCAGAGCAATGTGCTGTGGTGGGGCCAGGCTGTCGACATCACCAAGGCCGTCGTCGACGCGTATAACGTGCAGTCGGGTGTGCCTGCGCCACCTGCGGCAGGGGCAACCAAGGCGCCTGCACCGAAGCCGCCTACCGGCACCGGAGCTACGAAGCCCGCGCCCAAGCCGAGTGAGCCTCCAAAACAGTAGAAGGGGACACCTCTGGTGTCGAGAAAGTTCCAGCAGGCCGCGTGAAAACGCGGCCTTTTATTTTTCTGACGGCATGGTCTGCGGCAATATTCGTGGTGTCCATACCAGCAAACAGATTTCACGCTGGAGGATGTCATGTTCAAGCACACCATGTTCAAACATACGATGTTCGAACCCACCATGTTTGCCGAGAGCATGCTGGAGACTTCATGGGCTCAACGAACTCGCCGGAGCTGGATGACAGTAACTTCGTTCGGACTGCAGGCGTTGGTGATTGGTCCACTGCTACTGTTGCCGCTGTGGAAGACGGTCGGAGTGCCGACCTCTCGCACGTTGTCGACGCCAATCAGTCTGGGAAGAACTGCAGCCGAGCCGCCGGAGACTACGCAGGCTTCACCGGCTTCCGCTAGACAAAGTAATTTTCAAGCTGGCCGGTTCATGCAGCCGTCACGCATCCCGCCTTTGATCTCGATGACAGCCGAAGAAACCTCGCCGTCGGCGGCGGTCGGAGACGGCACTGGTGTCGCAGGACTTGGAATCCCGGGTTCCTCCATCGGTTTGCCCGCAGCGTTGTTCAACGGAAGCAGGCCGGTACTACCGGCTGCTCCTGCGCCGGTGATCCGCACATTCCGAACCTCGAATATGCTGGAGGGGAGCCTGATTCGGCGGGTGCAGCCCGTCTATCCTTCGTTGGCGAGAAGTGCTCGGATTCAGGGATCGGTGGTGCTGTTCGCAGTGATCAGTAAGGCTGGCGCCATCGACAACCTGCGAGTTCTGTCCGGACATCCTATGCTCGTGCCTGCGGCGATCGAGGCGGTCCGACAGTGGCGCTACCGTCCTTACATTCTGAACAGTGAGCCCATCGAGGTGGAGACCCAGATTACGGTGAATTTCCTTTTATCAGGGAGCTAGCCGGCAGGAGTTACGCCCGTCTCGGGCTGTTGTGAGCGAGGACGCCCCTTCGGCAAGCTCAGGGCAGGGTCCCGCGACAGCTGGCGGGATGCCGGCGCTACGCGGGAGTAGCCCCAGCGTAACGTGGGCGCGCAGGCCGCTGCCGCTATAATCGCGAAAGTGGCGAGCACAGCAGAAATCCTGAGCCGTGTAGCGACGCGCCCTACCTGGGCGGAAGTCTCCCTAAGCACGTTACGGCAAAACTTTCGTACGGTGCAGAAGCACGTGGGCGCGAACGTGACAGTGTGCGCCGTGGTGAAGGCCGACGCTTACGGTCACGGCGCAGTCGAGTGCTCGCGTGCGTTGGAGGCCGAAGGCGCGAAGTGGTTGGGAGTGACATCGCTCGATGAGGCTATCCCGCTGCGCGAGGCGGGCGTTCGCGCCAACATTCTTTTGATGACCGGCTTCTGGCGAGGCGAGGAAAGCGAGATTATCCGGCTGCATCTCACTCCCACAGTTTGGGAACCTTGGCACATCGAGTCCTTGGACAAGGCAGCGGCTGCTCTGGGCGTGGCGCGGCATCCGGCGCATTTGAAAGTCGATACTGGGATGGGGCGGCTCGGCGTCGGCATCGACCACCTTCCTGGAATCCTCACCGCACTGAAAGCTGCAAATCATCTTGTGCTCGAGGGCCTTTCGACCCACCTAGCGTCTTCGGAAATCATGGATGCGCCTTCTGTCGCTGAGCAGGAACGCAACTTCGACGCTGCCCGGCGCATGGTGCGCGAGGCGGGGATGGAGCCGGTATTCGTGCACATGGCCAATACCGGAGCGGTGATTTCGCGGCGGGAGACGTGGAACAGCATGGTGCGCCCCGGAGTTGCGCTCTACGGGTATTACCTCCCTTTTCAGCGGGCGGGACGTGAGGTGAGCGGGGGGACATTGCGGCTACCGGTGAAGCCGGTTCTGACCTGGAAGACTCGCATCTTATCGCTGCGCGACTTTGGGGCGAATCAGCCGCTGGGCTATGGCGCGACCTATGTGACGAAGGCGCCCGCGCACGTGGCCGTGCTGCCCGTGGGATACGCGGACGGCTACAATCGCCAGCTCTCGAATCGCGGCCGCGTGATTGTCCGCGAGCACTACGCTCCGATCGTGGGGCGGATCTCGATGGACCTTACGCTGGTGGATGTCACCGGCATTCCGGGCATAGCTGTGGGCGACGAAGTCATTTTGCTGGGCGCCGGGGAAGGCCTGAGTGTAGATGCTCTGGAGCACGCCGAGCTGGCGAATAGTACTCCGTACGAAGTTCTCTGCAATATTTCCAAGCGGGTTCCGAGAAGGTACAGCAGTTAGGTTCACGCGGAGTCCGGGTTTATGAGGGGACAGCCGCCGACGGCTGCCGGGGCGAGCGAAGCTCGGCTTGCTTTCTCTCTCTGGCGAGTAAATTCCAACCCAGAGCACTTCCTTTTCGAAGGGCTGGAGAATTCAAAACCCTGGATGTGAATGGGCGATAGAATCAAAAGCGCGGAGCTGCGCTCCGCGGATAGCCGGGGCGGCTGTCCCCACATAGATCTCTCCTGCCGCGGGTTCCCTATGGGCGGCAGTATTCCATTCAGAGGCGAAATACGGAGTGCCGACCGCTTATAGCGACCGTTCGGTGAGTGCCTCCAAAACAGTGCAATGGCGCTTGCTACACTAGAAGGTTGACCATGCCTTCGCGCTACGCACAGTGGATGTACGACTGGGAACACCGGCTCACGTCGGTGGACGACAACCGAGTGGTGCGTCCCCTGGAATGGGGTATGGAATGGACGCGGGACTGGCCTTGCCGCAACGGCTATCGCCTGGGGCACACGCCGGACAATCCTGAAAAATTCATTCTCGATTACAACCGACGCATCGTTGCAGCTAGCGACGAATTCTATTCCTACGCGCGGCCGAGCGATTTCAGGCTAGAGACTCGCGAAGTTCAGGTTTTCTCCACGCGGGCGGTCCCCGATCCGAAGCTAGAGGCCAAGGTCAAAGGGACGTTCGGAGAATTTCTGCGATTCACTTCGCCGGTACAGACCCCTTATCCCGAGAATAATCTGGTGAATGCCCGGTGGTTTCCGGCGCGGGGACGGCGCGCCATTGTTCTTCTGCCGCACTGGAATGCTGACGCGATTGCCTACAGTAGTCTGTGCCGCGTGATGAACATGATGGGAATCGCGGTGTTGCGGTTGACTATGCCGTATCACGATATTCGCATGCCTGCCGAGATCATCCGCGCCGACTACGCGGTATCGGCCAATATAGGTCGCACACTCGATGCCGTGCGTCAGGGAGTGACCGATATTCGGAGTTGTTTCGACTGGCTCGAAGAGCAGGGCTACAGCCAACTTGGCATTGTGGGCACGAGCCTGGGCTCGTGCTACGCCTTTATTGCGGTGGCGCACGAGCCGCGCGTTCGCGTGGCCGCATTCAATCACGCGTCCACGTACGTGGCCGATGTGGTGTGGCATGGGCAGTCAACCCGGCACATCCGGCAGGGGATTGAGCAGCAAATCGATCTTGATCGCCTACGGCAGGCGTGGCTGGCGGTGAGCCCGATGTCCTATTTCAAACAATTCGCGCGCTGGCCGCGGAAGTCGCTCATCGTTTATGCGAAGTACGATCTGACTTTTCTGCCGGTGCTTTCGCATCAGGTGGTCGAGGAATTTGAACGGCATGGACTGGACCACAAGGTCGCAGTACTCCCTTGCGGACACTACACGACTGGCGAGACGCCCTACAAATATATGGACGGGTGGCACCTGGCTTCGTTTTTGCGTACGGCGTTTTGAAAAACGCTATCAGCTGCCAGCTCTCAGCCTATCCGTCGGCGACCAAGAAGGGCACGAGTTCCACTCGTGCCACCGGAGGCAATCAGAGATAGCATCTTTGAGCCGCTGAGGTGTGACTCCGAAGCGAAAGCCCAGTGCCTAAAGCCGCACTCACCAGCGGTTTTGCCCTTCCCGGTTTCCCGACGCGTCCGGTGAATGCTGAGTGCCAGGTGCGAAAGCTGTCCACCGAGTCACAGTTTAGAATAGATCGATGCAATCTGCTCAGGTTGTTAGTCCCGAGGCGATCGTTGAGGCTCGACGCGGCCAGTTCCTGATTAGCACCGATCGCGCTCGTCTCGATCTGGACGTGATTCACGGGTTCCTGACGAACTGTTACTGGGCGAAGGGAATTCCGCGGGAAGTTGTGGCTCGATCTGTTGAGCATTCGCTGTGCTTTGGCGTTTATGATGAATCGCGGGAAGAATCGCCACGTCTCGCAAAGGAGGCGAGACATGGGGCGCCCGCAAGAGATGGGCCATCCGCGCAGGTGGGCTTTGCGCGGGTCATCAGCGATTTCGCTACCATCGCATATGTCGGCGACGTGTTTGTGCTCGACACGCACCGAGGTCGCGGGTTGGGCAGGTGGCTGATGGAGTCGATTACGCAGCATCCTGCGCTGCAGAATTTGCGGCGCTGGATTCTTACCACGCGCGACGCACACGGGCTTTATGCGCGGGTCGGCTTTACCCCGGTGAAATCGCCGGAGCGTTTTATGGAACTGCACCGGCCCGATATTTACGAGATCAGGGAAACGACATGAAAAATTCAGCAGCGAAAATGTATCGTCCGCTCTCCGAAAGCGATCCGCAGATTGCCGCTGCCATCGACAACGAAACCCGCCGCCAGCACGAAGGCCTGGAACTGATTGCCTCGGAAAACTTCGTCAGCGAGGCCGTGCTCGAAGCGGCAGGATCAGTGTTCACCAATAAATATGCCGAGGGATATCCGGGCAAACGTTATTACGGCGGCTGCGAGTTTGCCGATGTCGTCGAGAACCTGGCGCGGGACCGGGCGAAGCAATTGTTCGGCGCTGAACACGCCAATGTCCAGCCCCATGCCGGATCGCAGGCGAACATGGAAGCATATGCCGCCGTGTTACAACCGGGAGACACGATTCTGGGGCTGAACCTGGCGCATGGCGGGCATCTTACGCACGGGCATCACCTGAATTTTTCCGGCAAGACGTACAAGATTGTTCCCTACGGCGTCACCAAAGAAACCGAAACTATCGATTATGACGCGTTGGAAAGAGTCGCAGAGCAGGAACGCCCGAAGCTGATCATCGGCGGTGGCAGCGCCTATCCGCGCATCATTGATTTTGCCCGCATGCGGCAGATTGCCGACAAGGTTGGCGCGCTTTATCTGGTCGACATGGCGCACTTTGCCGGACTTGTGGCCGGCGGCGCGCATCCCTCGCCGGTGCCGCACGCACACATCGTCACTTCAACTACGCATAAAACTCTGCGCGGGCCGCGATCGGGGATGATTCTTTCGAAGGCCGATTTTGCCCAGGCTATCGACAAGGTTGTATTTCCGGGAATGCAAGGTGGCCCACTGGTGCACATCATCGCGGCCAAGGCAGCCTGTTTTCAGGAAGCGATGCAGCCCGAGTTCCGGGAGTATGCGCGCCAAGTGGTCGCGAACGCTAAAGTGCTGGCACAATCGCTAGCCGACGAAGGCTTTCGCATTATTTCGGGCGGCACCGATACGCACCTCATGCTGGTCGACGTGTTCTCGAAGGGAATGCTGGGCAGCGACGCCGAAAAGGCGCTGGGAGAAGCCGGAATCACGGTTAACAAGAATGCGATCCCGTTCGACACTAATCCGCCCATGAAGCCGAGCGGCATCCGCATTGGCACTCCGGCATTGACAACGCGCGGCATGAGAGAGAATGAGATGAGCCAGATTGGCCGCTGGATCGCCGAGGTGCTTCTCCATCAGACCGACACGGCAGTGTTGAGCAAGGTTCGCAAGCAGGTGTTGGAGTTGTGCGAAGCCTTTCCGCTATATGCCGAGCGCCGGGCTAGAGCCCAGGCAGAAGTAAGAGCATAAATTCCCGTGTGTTGCTTAGTGCGCTCTATGGTTAAATGCCAGCGGTGAAGATCGCCATCGATATCCGGCGGATGACCGAGTTCGGCGTGGGCACTTACATCCGCAACGTAGTACGTACGCTGGTCCGGCTCGACCACGAGAGCGACTATCTGCTGATGGGCCCTCCGGCGAAGGTCGAAGAAATCGGCGCTCTTCCGCCGAACTTTCACACCATCCCGCTGCTCGCGCCCGAGCGCTCCCTTCAAGGATACCGGGAGTTTCGGGCGGCGCTGAAGGGGCTGGACTGCGACCTGGTGCATATTCCCAATCTTTTCTCCGTGCCGCGAGCGCTTCCATGTCCCTACGTCATGACGGTGCACGACATGCTTGAGCACATGGCGCGCGCTCGCGAGCAGGGCAGTTTCTGGCGTTCGATTTACTTTCAGACAACCAAGCGGGTTCTCGCCGGGGCGGCGCGAATTTTTGCCGTGTCGAACTTTACGCGGAACGAAATTGAAAAGTTATTTGAGATTCCATCCGAGCGCATCGAGGTGGTTTACAACGCAATTGACGAACGCTTTCTGCACGGCCACGCCACTGAGGCCGATCGCGATTTAATCGCTCGCCGCTATCAGGTGACTTATCCCTTCCTGCTCTATGCCGGCAGAATCAGTCCGCACAAAAACGTGGTGCGCATGATCGAGGCATTCTCCGCGCTGAAAACGGAACTGGAACGGGTTCAGGCCTATCCCGATCTCAAGTTGATCATCATCGGAGACGATCTTTCCGGCAATCCGGACTTGCGGCGAACCGTGGTGCGCAGCGGAGTGCAAAACGACGTGCGCTTTCTGGGATTCATTCCGATCGAAGTGTTACGGATTTTCTATGACGAGGCGAAGGTCTTCGTCTTCCCGTCGCTGTACGAAGGCTTTGGTCTGCCGCCGCTGGAAGCCATGGCGCACGGAACGCCGGTCGTTACCTCCAACGTTTCGTCCTTGCCCGAGGTAGTGGGGAATGCGGCGGTGCTGGTCAACCCGGAAAACGTGTTCGAGATCATGCGCGCGCTGCACCGCGTTCTCACGGACCAATCTCTGCGCGCCCGCATGAAGGAGCGTGGATACCAGCAGGCTGCGAAGTTCTCCTGGAATACCTCGGTGCGGCGAATTCTGCAGGCGTATGGCCAAATCGCCGATAGAGGGCGACCCGGTCCGATAGCACAGCCCGCCGCCGACTGAAGAGCGCGGTGGCTGTAAGCCGTGATCGAAGTCTGACGCGTTACTTCACTAAAGGCTGGCCGGGCGACAGAATTGCAAGCTTATGCAGCTTCGCAGTGATGCGGGTTTTGTCGGCATCGGTCTTGGCGGTGGCCAGGCGCTTGCGCAACTGGACGATTTTCTCTTTGCGAGTACGTCGCCTGCGAATTTCCGGCCGGCGGCTGGGTGCTGACATGGGCGCTCCTGAAAATGAATTTCGAAAATCTGTTGGCAGCCAGACCTGTAAGCCGAATTCTTCCGGGCTGCTTCCGCAAATTATAGCAGTGACGGAAGTTAACGCGGAAAGTCTTCTGTGAAAGCGGGTTACACCGACTCGATAGAAATACTGAGATTCTGTTCAGTCTGCCTCGACCCTGTCAGACTGGACGCTAAATGCACGCTAAAACTCGATGCGTCGATCGAGCGCCACCGCGCCTCCACGACAAAGACTGAAGATCACTCGTAGGCGTTGTGTCTCACTGCTTTGGTTGCGTAAGCAAACGGCGATAGCTCGTCCAGCTGTTGTTCGGCTCCCATGTTCATCTACCTTGTGCGATGAAACCAGTGACGCCTTTTCACCACTTCATTGAGTCTTTGCCGGGGGGCGACATAAGACCACAATCGATCTTGGAGCCAGCAGGTATTTCGTCTGCCGTAAAGGGACTCCGTCGTCCGAGAAATCGTCTGGACTGGGCAAAGCGGTGTCCACGATTCTCTTCCACTCCTGTACTGTTCCCTCCTGCACATTGAACTCCAACTCTTCCCAGTACGCATTGATCATCACGTAGATGTCGTCATCAGCTTGAGAAGCACCATGGAGGCAGAATGCCAGGCTGTGCGAGTCGTTGGACAAATCAACCGTGGGGCCGACGCCGTACCAGGAAACGTCTTCCCGCCAGAATCTGCTCCGGCTCAGCGAGGGATGATTTTTCCGGAACGCAATCATCTTCTTGAAGAACTGGAAAATGTCCCCGTTGGATCGGAGTTGACTCCAATCTAACCATCCAATTTCGTTGTCCTGGTTATAGGGATTGTTGTTGCCAAACTGGGTATTCAGGAACTCGTCCCCAGCCCGAAACATCGGTGTCCCATTAGACAAGAAGAGGAGACAGCAGAAATTCTTTACTTGCTTGCGGCGCAACGCGCGGACAGCCGGGGAGACAGCCTCATCCCCTTCCTGTCCACAATTCCAACTGTAGTTCGCGTCGGTACCGTCCTGATTATTATTTCCGTTTTCCCAATTGTGCTTGCCGTCATAAGAGACAAGATCGTAGAGCGTGAAGCCGTCGTGGGACGTCACATAATTCACACTCTGGAACGCGTGATAAGCGTCGGCGCGGCTGTCTGGAAACAAATCATCGCTGCCATAGATACGTCGCATCACCTCAGGAACCATCCCTGCATCGCCTTTAACAAAACGGCGGATGTCATCGCGAAACCGTCCGTTCCACTGGAACCAGGTCTGACCTGGGAATCCGCGTCCGAGCTGATAAGCGGCTGTGTCCCAGGGTTCTGCGATCAAACGCACCCGCCCTAATTCCGGGTCCGCGGCAATTTCACTGAAGATGGGAGCTTCGCCCCAGTTGAGAGATCCGTCTGCATTGCGGCTGAATACCGACGCCAGATCAAAGCGGAATCCGTCGATATGCATCCCTCGCTTCCAATAACGCAGACTATCAATCACCATTTTGCGCACATGCGCCTGGCCGAAATTCAAGGTATTGCCCGTGCCGGAGTAATTGGCGTAAGGGTTTGCCGGATCGGAGGACATCATGTAATAGCCGGCGCTGTCGAGACCCTTGAAGCTGTAGATCGGCCCTTTGTAGTCGCCCTCGCAAGTATGGTTGTATACGACGTCCAGCACCACGCCGATATCAGCCTCATGAAAGGCTTTCACCATATTCTTGAATTCAAGATGCTGCTCATCAGCACTGTGTGTGCTCGCATACTGAGCATGCGGCGCGAAGAAATTCAAAGGCATGTAGCCCCAGTAGTCGCCTTCTTGTGGATCACGCTGAAAAACTGGCATCAGTTCTACAACCGTCACCCCGAGTTCCTTTAGATAGGGGATCTTTTCCACGAGACCGGCGTAGGTGCCGGCACGCGATGGGTCGACGCCTGAGGTTGAGTTTTTCGTGAAACCTTTCACGTGAAGTTCGTAGATGACTGCGTCCGATTCATGATACGGAGGCCGAACCCCCGACCAGTCAAATGTCGATCGGTGATCAGTCAGCACTCCCAACGGCGCGCTGCCTGCGTTGGATCCTTCTCGCATGGCCAAGTTGCGATCAAAAGCGGCTGGGAAAAAAATGCACTTTGCGTACGGATCGAGCAGGACTTTCTGCGGATCGAAACTGTGCAGTTGAGGAATCGTCTCTCCTGATACGGAATACGCGTAATAACGAGCGGCACCAAGCTTCGTAACCGGGACGCGGCAGTGCCAAATCTGCCCCGACTTGTTGCGCAAAAAATCCAATTGAAGCCTCAGAAGAGGATTCACTAGATCGGCTGGAGAATAAAGCAAGAGAGTGACGCTCTCCGCATGTTCCGAGTGGACGGCAAAATTGAACGCTTGCTCCTCTTCGATCCACTTGACACCAAGCGGCAATGGGTTGCCCTCAGCTTCCTCCCATGTCGGACGCCTGGCAGGTGGCGCCGCCACGGAATGGGCAGGGTCGGCTGAGTTGGCGTGCACTTCGAGGGTTGAGTTGTTCACTGGTGTCTCTTTTTTCATCCACATCCACTTGGCCTGTCATATATCCGCCTGCGCATGATCAGCGGAAGATCGTCGCACCTTCGCGGTCCACTTGCGCCCTGACGGGTGTTGCAGGACTGACCGAGCGCTTGGAACTCTCCGTCAAATCCCGCAGCCATTGAAAAGCCTGAGAAGACATCATGTCTTCTCGGACGCGCCAGCGCCAGTTCCCTTCGGCACGACCAGGCACGTTCATGCGAGCTTCGCTTCCCAGGTTGAGTAGATCTTGCAACGGAGCAATAGCGAGCGCGGCTGGTGACGACCATGCCAGCTGCATCAACTCCGGAGC
>Ga0307474_10001556_pt1 | contig 16528 bp, 13 predicted proteins | sample atmos_gasesECM1C_2_FD_203312 | JGI IMG/M metagenome (GOLD analysis project Ga0307474, IMG submission 203312) | Hardwood forest soil microbial communities from Morgan-Monroe State Forest, Indiana, United States - atmos_gasesECM1C_05 | ecosystem: Environmental > Terrestrial > Soil > Temperate... | reverse complement strand
GCGATCTATGACGGACGCACAGCCTTGCATTCTATTCACCGTGATCCTATCAATGCGCTCGCTTGGCAGCGCTGCTCGATTAAATAAAAGGAGCCGCAATGGTAGCTGGCGACCGGTCACGAGAAGGCGACGACGCAAGTCCAGAGCATCTTTTCCTGTTGCGGGACAAGGAGCTGATGGACGCTCCGGTCGAGCTCATTCCCGTCGAGTCGCTGGTAGCTTCGTACTCACCCCGAGTCACCGGCGAGGATCGTGAGTACGCTCGTGCGCTGGCTGAATCAGAGACACCGCTTCCGCCAATTGTCGTGCATCAGCAGACGATGCGAGTGGTCGATGGGATGCATCGTCTGTGTGCCGCCCGCCTGCGGGGGATGGACCATATCGAGGCCCGGTTCGTCAGTGGTTCGGAGAGTGATGCGTTCGCGCTAGCCGTGGCCATCAACGTCATACACGGGAAGCCGTTGTCGCTGGCCGACCGCGTCGCCGCCGCTGAACGCATATTCGCGCTGCGCCCGCATTGGTCGGACCGGGCGGTAGCCGAGGTCGTGGGGATGTCCGCGACGAAGGTCTCTGACATTCGCCGCACCATGGCCGGGGGCCTGCTGCAGGCTGAGTGCCGGCTGGGACGCGACGGGCGGGTCAGACCGCTCAACTCGGCGCGACGGCGAACGCTGGCCAGCGAGCTTTTACGAGAGAACCCGCAGGCCTCGGTCCGGCAGATCGCCATGCGGGCCGGCATCTCCCCGGCGACCGTCGCCGACGTACGTGACCGGATGCGCCGGGGCGACAGCCCGGTACCGCGCAAACTTCGCGACGCGGCGGCGGCCGAGGACGAGAAAGGACTGAACGAGCTGGCCTCGCGGCATGCCCGGAGGGTCAAGTCAGCAGCCGAACTGCTGTCCGCCATCGAAGTGCTGCGCAAGGACCCTTCCATGAAGTACAGCGACGCGGGACGCATTCTGCTGAGGATGTTCGACGCCTCCGCCATCGTCGCTCAGGACGGGCTGTCAATTGTCACGCGCGTTCCTCCGCACTGCAAGCGATCAGTGCTCGATCTCATGCGCGGTTACGCCGAGATATGGCTGGGCCTGGCGAAGGCGTTGCAGGAAGATGCCCCGCCGGTCGGCCGGGCGCTGTGACCGTCAGGACGGCGCCGCGCCCGATGGCCCCGCGCTTTCCCGGCACGATCCGGTCAACTGCACGCCGCGAGCAGTTGAGCGGTCCAAGGCAGCAAAGGCCGCGATGCTCGTGTTATCGTGCACGCGTGGTAACCATCCGCGTTTCCTAGCCCGGACGTCCGGCCCAGGGTCGAGTTATGTCCGGATGCTATGGCGGAGGGTTGCCGAGTGATTACTGTTAGCGACGTCGAGGTGCGCGCTGGCGAGCGTTTGCTGATCCGAGACGTGAGCTTCAATGTCGGGAAAGGCGACAAGATCGGCCTGGTCGGCCGCAACGGCGGCGGCAAGACGACCCTGTTGAAGATCCTCGCCGGCGTCGAGCAGCCGGCCGCCGGCACGATAAGCAGGGTCGGCTCGATCTCGTACCTCCCCCAGGAGTCCCGGGCGGCGAATCTGGACGGCACCACGGCCGAACGGATCCTGTCCGGCCGGGGCCTCGACCGGACGGTTCGCTCGCTGCGGGCGGCCGAACTCGCCATGGTAACCGGGGACGGGTCGGCTCGTCAGCAGGCGATGGATGCCTACGCGCGTGCCGAGACGGGCTTCCTGGCCGCCGGAGGATACTCGGCCGAAGCGGAGGCAGCCCGCGTCGCGGCCAGCCTCGGCCTGCCGGAGCGGGTCCTGGAGCAGCCGTTGCGCACCTTGTCCGGAGGCCAGCGTCGCCGCGTGGAACTGGCTCGCGTCCTGTTCGCGGGCAGCCAGACACTGCTGCTCGATGAGCCCACGAACCACCTGGACGCCGACTCGGTGAGCTGGCTGCGTGCCTTCCTCGCGGACTTCAAAGGCGGCGTCATCGTGATCAGCCATGATCTGCGGCTGATCGAGAGCACCGTCAACCGGGTCCTCTACCTGGACGCCAACCGGACCGAGCTGGATATCTACAACGTCGGCTGGACCGAGTACCTGGCGCAGCGAGATGCCGCCGACCGGCGCCGCAGGCGCGAGCGGGTCAACACCGAGCGCAAGGCACAATCCCTGCTCGCGCAGGCGGACAAGCAGCGGGCCAACGCGAATACGGCGATGGCGGCCAAAAACATGGCCCGGCGCGCGCACCGCATGATGGCCGCCCTCGAGCCCGAACGCCGGGCCGACCGCGTCGCCAGGATCGCGCTGCCGCAGCCGGCGCCGAGCGGGAAGACGCCGCTCTCGGCGACCTGCCTGCACAAGACCTACGGCTCGCTCGAGGTCTTCAGCGGGATCGACCTGGCCATAGACCGGGGCAGCCGCGTCGTCGTCCTCGGCCTCAACGGCGCCGGCAAGACGACCTTGCTTCGGATACTGGCCGGCCACGAGCGCCCCGATACCGGGGAGGTGGTCGCCGGACACGGCCTGCGGCTGGGCTATTTCGCCCAGGAGCATGAGACGCTCGATGCCGGTCACACAGTCTGGCAGGCGATGCGGCAGGCAGCGCCGGACCTGAGCGACGCCCAGGTCCGCGCCATGCTGGGGTCCTTCCTGTTCTCCGGCGACGACGCGGACAAGAGGGTCGGCGTCCTCTCCGGCGGTGAGAAGACCCGGCTGGCGCTCGCCACGCTGGTGTGCTCGAGCGCCAACGTCCTGCTGCTGGACGAGCCGACCAACAACCTGGACCCGGTGTCACGGCAGGAGGTGCTGGGCGCGATCCGGGCGTATCGCGGCGCGATCGTGCTCGTCACGCACGACGAGAGCGCGGTCGGGGCACTGCAGCCGGAGCGGGTCCTGCTCCTGCCCGAGGGCGTCGAGGACCTGTGGCGGCCAGGCTACGCCGATCTTGTCGCGCTGGCCTGACCAGGGCCGAACACGCTCAGAACTGGTGCATCACGTGCTTGATCCGGGTGTACTCCTCGAACCCGTAGCGGGACAGGTCCTTGCCGTAACCGGAGCCCTTGAAGCCGCCGTGCGGCATCTCGGTCGGGAAATGAAGGCCGGTGTTGACCCAGACGCAGCCGCAGTCGAGCAGGCGGCTCAGCCGCATGGCACGCGCGTGGTCAGCCGTCCAGACCGAGGCGGCCAGTCCTTGCGGCACCCCGTTCGCGAACGACACGGCCTCGTTCTCGGTGCTGAACCGCTGAAGCGAGATGACCGGGCCGAACACCTCGCTGCGGGAGATCTCGTCCTCCTGCTCCACGTCGGCGATGACCGTAGGCGCGAAGAAAAACCCGACACTGCCGGTCCGGTGGCCGCCGGTCAGCACCCGGGCCCGGGAGGCCAGGCGGCTCAGGTAGCCGGTGACGCGGTCCAGCTGGTGCCGGTTGTTCAGCGGGCCGAAGAAGGCGCCAGGGTCCGACGGCGGACCCGGCCGGCAGGCCCAGGCCGCGGTGGTGAGCCGGCTGACGAGTTCCTCGTAGATGTCGTCGGCGGCCAGCACGCGGCTGGTCGCCGTGCAGTCCTGCCCCGCATTGGTGAACGCGCCGGCGATGATGCCCGCCGTCGCGGCGTCAAGGTCGGCGTCCGAGCAGACGATGACGGGCGTCTTGCCGCCAAGTTCCAGCTGAACGCGCTTGAGGCCGGAGGCGGCGGTCCTGGCGACCTCGACTCCGGTCTCGGCCGAGCCGGTGAGCGCGACCATGGCCGGCACCGGGTGCTCCACCATCAGCCGGCCCGTCTGGTCATCGCCGCAGACGACGTTCAGGACCCCGGGCGGCAGGAACTCCGCGGCTAGCTCGGCGAACATGACCGCCGTGGCCGGCGTGGTCTGCGCCGGCTTGAGCACCACGGTGTTGCCGGCCGCGATGGCCGGGGCGCTCTTGAGCACCGCCATCAGCAGCGGGAAGTTCCACGGCAGGAGCTGGGCGCAGACGCCGAGCGGCTCCCGGCGGACATAGGAGGTATGGCCCTCGATGTACTCGCCGGCCGATGACGCGTCGAGCAGTCGCGCGGCGCCCGCGAAGAACCGTAGCTGGTCCACCAGCAGCGGCACCTCGGCGGCGGCGGCCCCGTTGCCGGTGGCGCGGGTCTCGGCGGCCGCGAAGTCGTTCGCGCGCTCTTTGAGCGCGCCGGCCACCCCCAGCAGGCATTCCTGCCGCTGCGCAGGCGTGCGGTACCGCCAGCTCGCGAAGGCAGCGGCGGCGGCCCGCATGGCCCCGTCGACCTCATCGGGTCCGGACACCGGCGCCGTCCCGTACTCCGACTCGGTACAGGGGTCGATCAGCGCGGAGTGCGGCGTGGTGCCCGGCTCGGCCGGCTTGCCGTCAACGAAGTTGCGGAGCGCCTGGTTAGTCACGCGGACCTCCTGTGCCCGGCCGGCCGCCTCGGGCGCCGGCCGCATGCGCGACGCGCAGCGCCGTGAAGCCGTGGAAGCCGAGGTTGTTGTTCCAGTTCAGCGATTGCTCGGTGACCCGCAGTCCGGGCATCCGCCGGTAGAGGGCGCCGAGCGCCAGGCGGGTGGTCTGGCGTACCAGCGGGTCACCAAAGCAGAGATGGCGCCCGGCGCCAAAGGTGAGATGACGATTGGGCGCGGGCCGGGTCAAGACCAGTTCGGCGGCGCGGTCGAACCGGGCGTCGTCCCGGTTAGCGGAGGCCACATACAGCAGGACCGGCTGCCCGGCCCGGATCTGGGCGGCCGCCCCGCCCTCGGTGACATAGTCGAAGTCCTGCTGGGCCACCCGGCCAACGAACTGCACCGGAGTGCAGTAGCGGAGCAGTTCCTCGACGGCCGGGCCGGCGGTATCCCGGCTGAGCAGCAGCGCGCGCTCGCGGGCCGGCCGGTGATCCAGCGCGTAGACGCTATTGCCGATCAGGTACCGGATCGAGGCGACCCCGGCGAACAGCAGCAGCGCGGCCTGGGCCACGACATCCTCTTGGCAGAAGCGGTGCCCGTGCACCTGCGTCGCGCCAAGCTGGTACAGCAGGCCCCCCTGGCGCTCGGAACTGGCGACACATTCCGGGGAGGCCAGAAACGCGGCCAGCTCCCTGGTGCTCACCTGGGTGCGCCTCAGGTGCTCGACGGATACCTGGGTCGAGCCGAACAAGTGGGCGATGTCGTCGGTCCACCGGGTCAGGTCGGGGTGGGCCTCGACCGGGACGCCCAGCACGTCGGCGATGACGATCGCCGGGAGCGGGAAGGCGAAATCTGACATCAGGTCGAATCCGGCCGGGTCAGCCTGGTCGAGCAGTTCGTCGACGAACGACTGGATGCGAGGCTCCAGCGCTTCCTCGGTAAATGGCATGTAGCTGTGGTTCGCGCTCCGGCGGTTTCTGCTGTGCTCCGCGCCGTCGTGAAAGGCAAGCCACCGCTCGAACAGGCTGATCATGTCGCCGAAATCTTCGCGCTGGCCGGGCGGCAAGAACCACAGCGGCACGGCGGCCCGGCTGTTGGACAGCCGGTCATCCTTCATAAGTTGCAGGCAGTCGGCGTAGCTGAAGAATAGCCAGGCGCCACCGAAAATGCGGGTGGAAAGATACGCCGGCTGCTCGGCCCGCATCATATCGTAGAAAGGGAAAGGGTCGGGAATGTAGTCGAACTCGTTGTGCGAGAATTCTGCCGGCGAGAGATGCTGTGTTGTCAAGGCAGGGCCTCCGTAGATAATCATTGGAAGCGGCTGAGGCTTTGCTCTTCCGGCAATTGACCGCTGCGGCGCTCTCACTAGATCAAACACTGGCCGTAAGCACAAGATATTTGCCCGCGACAGCATCGGCGCCAGGCCAGCGTTCGGGAACGAGCCGGCCGGCGCGCGCCGCCTTAACTCTGGCTATTGCGCCGTCGGGATAGTCAACTTGAAGTGAGGCATTGTCACGCAGCTGGCCAGGGCCGACTGGTCGCGGCCGCCCGGGCCAGGAGGGGCTCTGGAAGGAGCACCATGATCACGCATGTGCGGAACATCGGATTCGGCGTCACCGACCTTGAAAAGACCGCCGAATTTTACGAGGAGCGCTGGCAGCTCGAGCACGTCCGGTCCGATGACGAGCGGATTTACCTAGGCGCCGGGTGCATGGAAAGCCATGTGCTCAGGCTGCGCGCGGCCGCCGAGCCCAGGGTGGACATGATTTCCCTGGCCGCGGACGGCCGTGACGAAGTAGACAAGGTGGCGGAGCGTGTCATCAGGAACCCGCAGGCGAAACTGCTGGGTGATCCGGGTTTACGCCAGGATCTCGGCGACGGATACGCGGTGCGGTTCCTTGATTGTGACGGGCGCACGGTCGAGGTCGCGGCCGACGTCACCGGCCGGATATTCAGGCCGGTTGCCGAGGCGGAAAGCCGTCCTATCGGCATTAGCCACATTGTGCTGAACACGCCTGACCTGCAGCGGGCCAGGAGGTTCTATGTCTCGGTGCTGGGATTCAAGGTCTCGGACTGGGTGGAAGACATCATGTGTTTCATGCGCACCGGCCGGGCCCATCACATCATCGCCTTCACCCGCGCGCCGCATACCTCGCTGAATCACGTCGCGTTCGAGCTGAGGGGCATCGACGAGTTCATGCGGGCAACCGGCACGATGATCCGCGCCGGATTCCCGCCGGTGTGGGGGCCGGGGCGTCACGGAGTCGGGAACAATACCTTTTCGTATTTCCAGGAGCCGTACTCGAAATTCATTCTGGAGTACACGACGGCCGCGCAGGTGATCGACGACGAGCACGGGTGGCAGCCGAAGGTGTACCCGGCCGAGGCCCAGACTAGCGACCAGTGGGGCACCGCGAACCCGCGCGACGAGCTGGTCTCCGCGGCCCTGTGCGGATGGCCGGACCCCGGGTGCTGGACTCCGCCGCCGGTGTGACGCAGTCAGGCGGGATCGTCGCCGGCCGGGCGGGCGCCGGCATGGCCGCAGGCTCCGAGGCGGGAAGGGGCGATCATGATGCCGGACGCGGAGCGCCGCGTGGTGCTGGTGACGGGAGGGTCGTCCGGGATCGGGCGGGCGGTGGTCGAGGACTTCTCCCGGCACGGATGCCCGGTGGTCGTGCTGGACCGCCAGGAGCCTGACCCACCGTTCCCGCCCGGCGTGCTGCTGGTCACCGGCGACGTCACCGCGGCGGACGACAACCAGCGAGCGGTGGATGCCGCGCTGGACCGCCACGGCGAGCTGAACGTACTCGTGGGCAACGCGGGGATTCACGACGGCGGGGTGGGCGTGGCTGACCTGCCCGGCTGTGACCTCGCGACGCTCGCTCGCCGGGTGCTTGACGTCGATGTCGTCGGCTACCTGCTGGGCGCGAATGCCGCCGCGGGCGCGCTCGCTCGGTGCGGCGGGTCGATGATCTTTACCCTCTCCGACGCGTCGTTCATGGTCCGCGGCAACGGTGCCGGAGTCGTGTACGCGGCGGCCAAGCATGCGGCGCTGGGCATCGTGCGCCATCTGGCCGCCAGCCTGGCGCCGCGGGTCCGCGTCAACGCGGTGGCGCCGGGCGGCGTGGTCACCGATTTGCGGGCCGCGGTCGGTGAGCGGGACGAGTACCCCGTTTTCACCAGGCCCGCCGAGATGGCCGAGACGATCCGCGAGCTGAACCCGCTCGGCACGGTGCTGACCGCGGCCCAGCTGGCACCGTTCTACCGCTTCCTGGCGTCCGACGCGGCGCTCGGCCTCACCGGCGAGGTCATCCGCCCCGACGGCGGACTGGCGGTGCGGTAGGGCAGGCCACCCGCGGCCGGAGCCCCGGCGCCCGGCGCCTGGCTGGTCAGCCGGTGACCGGCACCTCGACCAGGAACGGCGCTGGATGGGACAGGGCGCGGCTGAGCAAGGCCGCGAGCTGGTCGGGACGCTCCGCGCGCGCGGCCGCACAGCCCTGGGCCCGGGCCAGCAGCGTGAAGTCGATGCCGTTGAGCACGGTGCCGGGCGGCTTGCTCATGCCGTAGCGTTCGGCGAACCGGTCCACGGTCGCGTAGCCATGGTTGTTGACGATGATCACGGTGAGCGGCAGGTTCAGCTCGGCCGCCGACCAGAGGGCCTGGATCGAGTACATGGCGGAGCCGTCCCCGAGCACCGCGATCACCCGCTCCCCGGGGCGGGCGAGCGCCTGGCCTACCGCGGCGGGCAAGCCGTGGCCGATGGCACCGCTGGCGCAGGTGTAGAAGCTCTCCGGCCGCTCGTTCGGCAGGTAGTCACACATGACGGGCCGACTGGTCGGCGCCTCCTCGACGATCACGCTGGACCGCGGACGGACGTCGGCCAGCGTCGCCATGAGGTAGGCGACCGTGATCGTCTCGCCCGCGCTGACCCCGGGAGCCGCCTCGCGGGGCGGCGGCGCGGGCCGTGCGGCGGTCGGCCGGTGGCCGAGCAGGGCCCGCACGGCGGGCCGGATACTGGTCAGCACGGCCGTGCCCAGCGGAGTCCAGGCCGCGGTACCAGGGTCGTCGGTCAGCTGGAACAGCTCGGCATCAGGCGGCAGGTAGGGACCGGCGCCGGGGACGTGATAGGTGAACACCGGCGCGCCGAGCGAGAGGATCACGTCGTGCCCGGCGAGCAGCGTGACGATGTCTTCGCGCGCTGCGGGAAGAAAGCCCGCGAACAGCGGGTGCGTCTCAGGGAACCCGCACCGGTGGGACATGGGCGGTGCCCACACCCGGGCCTGGTGGGCCTCGGCCAGGGCGACCACATCCCCGAAGGCGCCTTCCCGGTCCACCGCCGACCCGGCGATGAAGGCAGGGGAGCGGGCCTGCGCCAGGGCCTGGCCGATGCGGGAAAGCAATTCGGGATCCGCGCACAACGTTGTGCTCACGGTGCGCGGCTCGATCAGGCCGGCCGGGCGGTCCCAGTCGTCGGTCGGGACGGAGACCAGGGTTGGACCGGTCGGCGCGGCCATGGCCAGGTAATACGCGCGGGCGATGGCCGCGGGGACATCCTCGGCGCGGGCGGGTTCACGGCTCCATTTCACGTAGGGCCGGGGGAGCTCGGCGGCCTGGTCGTTGAGCAGGTACGGCTCTCCAGGCAGCAGCGAGCGGGCCTGCTGTCCGGACAGGATGACCAGGGGAGTGCGGTTCTTGAACGCCGTGACGAGGCTGCCCATCGCATGCCCGACGCCGCCGGCCGAGTGCAGGCTCACCGCGGCCGCCCGGTGCGTGGCTTGGGCGTAGCCGTCGGCCATGGCCAGCACCACCGATTCCTGCAGGCCCAGGACATAGCGGAAGTCGGGCGGCATATCGCGGAAGAGCAGCAGCTCCGTGGAGCCAGGGTTGCCGAAGATCGAGGTCATTCCGAACGATCGCAGCAGCGCGAAGGTCGCCTCGCGGACGGTGACGCCGGCCGCCCCGGCGGTGGTGATCTCACTCATCGAGGCGCATCCCCGGCCGCGTGCTCGCGGCCGGCCTGCCGGCCCGGGCGCGCCGCGGCGTCCAGGGCGGCCCAGATGCGGGCCGGGGTCATCGGCGTCGAGGTGAGCGAGTGCGCGATCTGCGGAATGGCGTCTGCGATGGCGCCTGCGATGGTGGCCGGCGGCGGGATGGCGCCGCCTTCGCCGAGCCCGCGGAAACCGCCGGGGATGTGGGCGCTGGGCGTGCATCGGTGCTCGATCGTGACCGGCGGGACGTCCCGCTCGGTCGGCAGCACGTAGTCCCGGTAGGCCGTGGCCAGCGGCGCGGCCGTGTCCGCGTCATATCGTGCCTCCTCCAGCAGGGCAATGCCGATCCCCTGGGCGATGCCGCCGGTGATCTGCCCCTCGGCGATGAGGGGGTTGACCAGGATGCCGCTGTCATTGACCGACCAGTAGCCGGTGACGGCCACTTTCCCTGTCTCGCGGTCGACGGCCACCGCCGCGCCGTGCGAGCTGTAAGAGAAGGTGATGGCGGGCGGGTCGAACTCCACCGTCTCCTCGAGCTGGATCTGGTCAGACCCGCTGCGGCCCCACCCCTTCCAGCCCCGGTGGGCAACATCGCGCCAGGTGACGGTCTGCTCGGTCCCGGCGGCGCGGAACACCGCCTTGTCGGGGGAGGCGTCCGTCCCGGCCACAGAGTCCAGGCTGACGTCGGCCGGATCGGCGCCCAGGAACCGCGAGGCCAGGGCGTGCATGCGGTCGCGCATCCGGTCGGCGGCCTGGACCAGGGCACCGCCGGCGAGGGTCAGCGACCGGCTGGCCTGTGAGGAGAGGTCAGAGTACGGGGTGACGTCGGTGTCCCCGAGCTGGATCGCGACCCAGCCGATCGGGATCCGCAGCCGGTCGGCGACGATCTGGGCGAGGGTGGTCTCGATTCCCTGCCCCACGGGGATCACGCCCGCGAACGCGGTCACCGTGCCGTCCTGGTTGACGCGGAGCCGGCCCGCCTCCCAGCCGCTCCAGTCGATGTGGAACATCTCAAGCAGCGCGGACGGAGCGAAGCCGGTGATCTCGACGCAGGCGGTGGCCGCCGCGCCCCGGCTTACCTGGCCGGCCGACGCGCCACAGTGCTCCCTGGCCAGCGCCGCGGCGCGGCGCAGCGCGGCGGCATAGTCACCGCCGTCGTAGGTGAGCTGCGTATGGGTGGTGTAGGGCATGTCGCCGGGCCCGACGATGTTGCGCAGCCGCAGATCCAGTCCGTCCATGCCGAGCTCGCGGGCGGCTTCGTCGATCAGCCGCTCGCGGATCCAGGACGCTTCCTGCATGCCGTAGCCGCGATATGCCCCGGTGGGCACCATGTTGGTGTAGACCGCCCGAACGGTGGCGCCGGCCCGGTCGTACCGGTAGGGCCCTTCCAGGGCCAGGCCGGTCACCTGGAACGGGCCGGATCCAGCCTGGATGGCGAAGGCGCCGAGGTCGCCGGTGATGTCCGCGTGGAGTGCGAGGAACCGGCCCCCGGAGCCCAGGGCGAGGCGGGCGCGCGCCTGCTGGCCGCGGCCCTGGTACGCGGCGGTCAGGTTCTCGAACCGGTCCTCGATCCATTTGACCTGCCGCCCCAGGATCGTGGCCGCCAGGCAGACCAGGGCCTCGTCGACCTGCAGCGTGACCTTGCCGCCGAACGAACCACCGATGTCGGGGGCGACCACGCGGATCTGGTCAACTCGCAGCCGCAGCACGGCCGCGAGTTCCTGCCGCACGACGTGCGGCGACTGGGTGCTGCTCCACACGGTCAGCTGCTCGGTGGCCGCGGTCCAGTCGGCCAGGATGCCCCGCGGTTCCATGGGGCTGTGATTGATCCGCTGCACGCCCAGGGTGCGCTCGACGACGTGCGGAGCTGTGGCCATGATCTGCTCGAGATCGTCGACCGGATCGCCGAAATGGATCTGCCCGGCGATATTGCTGCCGCACTCGGGATAGAGCAGCGGGCCGCCGTCCGCGAGCGCCGCGGGCACGGAGGTGACGGCGGGCAGCGGGTCGATGTCCACGACGACGAGTTCGGCCGCGTCCTCGGCGGCGGCGCGGCTGTCGGCCACGATTAGTCCGATCGGCTGGCCGATGTAGCGTACCGTCTGGACGGCCAGGCTCACCTGGCTCAGGTGCTGGCCGGGCAGCTGCCAGGTGACCGGGATGGGCTCGGTGAGCCGGGCGATCTCGGCCGGGTCCAGCACCAGGTGCACCCGGCCGTCGGCGACCGCGGCGCTCGCGTCGAACGACACGATGTGGCCGTGTGCGACCGGGCTGCGCAGGACCGTCGCGTGCAGGGCGGCGGGCGCCTTGATGTCGTCCACGTACCGGCCCCGGCCCTGCAGCAGCCGGCGGTCCTGGCGGCCAGGTAGCCGGCGGCCGATCAGCCCGCCCGCCGTTCCGGGTGCGCCGTGCGGCTGGTCGCTCATTCGGTGACCTCCCGGTCCCGCCAGAGCCGCGCGATCGCGGCGCGGATACCGCCGTATCCGGTGCAGCGGCACAGATGGCCACCGAGCAGTGAGGTGGCCTCCTGCTCGGTCAGCCCCTCGCGCTGGGCATGCGTCAGGCTCATCAGCACGCCGGGCGTGCAGAACCCGCATTGCAGGCCGTGCTCCTCGAGCATGGCCTGCTGCAGCGGCGATAGCTGCGCGCCGTCGGCGAGACCTTCCACGGTCTCGATCTCGTGGCCGTCCGCCTGTACGGCCAGCAGCAGGCAGGAACGTACCGGGGCGCCGTCGAGCAGGACCGTGCAAGAGCCGCACATGCCCTGCTCACAGCCCACGTGCGTGCCCGTCAGGCCGACCGTGTGCCGCAGGTAGTCGCTGAGCACGGTGCGGGCCTCGGCGGGCGCTTGGCGGACCGCCCCGTTCACGGTGATAGTGATGTCGGTGATCGTCACACGGGACTCCTCATGTTCGCCGCGTGGCTCGCGGCGCGGTGGATGAGCACGCGCAGCAGGGCCTGCCGGTATCGCACGTCGCCGTGCAGGTCGGCGACCGGATCGGTGTCCGCGACCGCCGCCTCAGCCACGTCGGTGAGATCGTCGTATATGCGCCGGCCGGTCAGCCGGGCCTCGGCGGCGGACAGCCGGAGCGGCCAGGGTGCCACGCCGGCGGCGGCCAGCCTGGCGCCAGTGACCACCGGGCCGTGCAATGCGATGCCCAGGCACAGTCCCACGACCGCAAACCCGGCCTCACCCCGCTGTGTCACCTCCTCGAACCAGAACCTGAAGCCGGGCAGCAGCCGGAACTCGATCTCGGTGAGCAGCTCGCCCGGCTGGCGGGCGGTCGCGTGCGGGCCGGTAAAGAAGCGCGCGGCGGCCTCCGTGCGCTCGGCCTCGCGCGAGCGCAGGCGAAGGCCGGCCTCCAGGGCCACCGCGAGCGCGGGCAGCTCGGCGGTCGGGTCCGCGTGGCACAAGGAGCCGCCCAGGGTGGCCCGGTGCCTGATCTGTGGCTGCCCGACCAGCGCCGCCGCCTGCGGGAGCACCGGCAGGGCCTGACGAAGGCCGACGTGACGCTCCAGGGTCCGCAGCCGCGTCATCGCGCCCACGTGGACGGTATCGCGGCTGATGCTGACTCCGTCAAGGCCCGGCAGCCGGTTCAAGTCGATCACCGTGGCGGGACGGCACCGGCGCGTGCTGAGCAGCGGCACCAGGCTCTGGCCGCCCGCCAGCGGCATGGCGCTTTCCCCTGCGGACGCCAGCAGCGACAGGGCCTCAGGCAGGGTTTCCGGCGCCTTGTAGTCGAAGGCGGCGGGCTTCATGCCGGCCCCCCCGGCTCCGGCCCTCGCCGGTCGTCGGCTTCGGTCGCCTCCCGGACGAGCCGTACCGCTTGCTCCGTCGTCAGCGTGCACAGCGCATCGAGGACCGTGGCGTCCAGCAGCACCGAGTTGCCTGAGCGTTCCGAGATGAGCCGTAGCCGCAGGCCGTTGCCCGTCGGATGGGCCGCCACGGTCACGGCGGCTGACTCGCAGACGATCCGGCACAGCGCCGTCTCCCGGCGCTGGGTGCCCTTCCAGGCCAACCCGTCCATTAAGCGGCTCCTCACGCCGAGGTCAGAGGATGATGGAAAGAGGTCAGAAGATGATGGAGAGCTGAGCGTGCGTGGGGACCTCGATGTCCAGCAGCACCCGCCGCCTGACCAGCCGGTACCTGGCCGTCCCGTCCGTCCCGTCCGTCCCGTCCGCCCGGACGATGTCCTGCCGGGCGGCCGTGGCCAGCGCCGACTCCTCGCGGCCGCGGTTGAACGTGGCCAGCACGTTGCTGTCGGCGCGCAGCGAGCCTGGCTGGTCCAGGCCGAACACCCGGGTGCCGCTGACGAAATGACGCATCACCCCACCGGGCCGGTCGGACCAGGCATGACGCAGCCCCACTCGGCCGAGCTTCAGTTCCAGCACCTTCTTGGTCGCCTCGAACAGCACGGCGCCGTCGCTGTGCCGGGACAGCGCCGGGTCCTCGCGCAGCAGCGGCACGGGAACCTGGTAGATGAATTCATCGGCCAGCCAGCCGAGCCAGTCCTGGTAGCGCCCTTCGTCCAGGGCGGCCGCCTCTTCGATCATGAACTGCGACAGCGGTGCGTCGAGTTCGGGCCGGCGTGGTCCGCGATCAGGGAACGGCAGCAACTCAGGCGGCGGGCCGGTGATCGTTGCCGGGACCGCGGCCGCACGGAGGGTCGCCGTCTCGTTCATGATCCGGACTCCATCAGCTCAGACCAGCGGCGGTAGAAGGCGCGCTGGTTGTGCTCGGACAGGGTGATGTACTCGGCGCTCGCGGGCCCGGGGAAGTCGGTCGCCGCTTCCCCCAGGCCCAGCCCGAGCGTGAAGTCGGTGTGCGCGGCGTGGCCGATGACGCCTCTGATGCCGCCGTCGATACGGGCGAAGTTCTCAAAGTCATCCATTTCAAAGAGGATTCCGCCGGCCGACTGCGAGCGCGCCTGGAAGCCATAGGAGCGGCGCTTCCACTCCTCGCTCATCATCCGCGGGACCAGCGTCCAGTACGTGCATTCCGTGTGCCGCGCGTCCAGTGGGGTGTGCACCCGCCAGACGACGTACTTGGTCAGCGGATCGGACTCGCGACCGATGACACGGTCATGGGAGACGCTCAAGAACGCGGCGTTCGGGAAGACCATGCCGTGGACAACCTCGCAGTGGGAGTTGAAGCGAACCTGCTCCTCGGTCTGGAACGAGGTGAACTGGGGCCACACCTCGCGGGGATAGCCGATATACGCGGGCTCGCTCAGATCCCGGTCGAGCGTTCGCCTCCCCTTCGGCACGACATAGCCGGCGCGCACCGTGTGACCCTCGCGGGTACCGATATTGACGGCGATCAGGTCCAGTTCGTCGCGGCCAAGAGTGCCTCCGGCCAGAGTTTCGCCATAGATTCCCTGGTCGAATGCCGCCTGATGGGTCGTCTGCATGTGATAACCGTCACCGGAAAAGTTGTCGGTTACGATCTTCCAGTTTCCGGTCATGACCGAGCGTTGCGGCGGCCCGTACACCTCCCATTCGCCACCGGCGAGATCGAGCATCGCGTCCAGGTACCAGCGAAAATCGCCGAGGTATTCCTCGAGCGCGGGCGCCCGCTGACTCCAGGTGGCGAAGATGAAGTCCCTGTAGTTGGTGACGCGGGCGGACGGCAGGTTGAAGTATTCCTTGTTGAAATTGCCGGGATAATGCGTCCGCAAGCCCGGGACTCCGACCAGCCCGCCGTCGTTGGAGTAGGTCCAGCCGTGGTAACTGCACCGGAAATGGGCCGCGTTGCCGAACGTCGCGCGGCACAGCTGAGTTCCGCGGTGGCTGCATGAATTGAGCAGGACGCGGACGTCATGCCGCTCATCGCGCGCGACGATCACGCTGTCATTTCCCATGCGGCGCACCACGTAGTCGCCCGCCTCGGGCAGCTCAGATGCGAAGCCAAGCAACTGCCAGGACTCGGCGAAGACCTGCTTGAACTCCCGGTCCAGTACCGCGTCGTCGAAGAAAGCGCGCCGGTCTACACGGTGTTCTTGCTGCGTCGTGGCCCAGCTTTCAGCCTCTCCCATCTGCTTGCGTGCCCCTTCCCTGGTAGCGGTCTTCTCCGCGGTCGCCACGATGACGGGCAGGAGCAGGCTAAAGACGGTGCCACCCGCGCGCCCAGACGTTCCCGCTGGCAATCTCACGATCGGCTCCAGGAGCCGGCCGGCCTGCCTGGCCGATCGCCGCCGGCCCCCGATAACTCGTGCATCATTTGCGATTGCCCGGTGCAGCAGGCCGCATTAGCATGCAAATCACTATGACCGCTGATCGGCGGAAGGTGAGTCCGCCCGTGATCGATGAGATGATTCGCGGAACGGTGGCCGAGAATGCCTCGCGGATAGCGATCGTCTTTGGCTCTGAGACCATCACCTATGGTGACCTTGACGCGCAGATAAAGGGTTTCCGTAAAGGGCTGAGCGGCCTGGGGGCTCGGGCCGGGGACTGTGTCCTCATTGCCCTGCCGAACTGCCCGGAATTCGTGATTACCTACTTTGCGACCGCCGGCCTGGGCGCGACCGCGCAGGCCGTCGACCCCCAGCTGACGCAGGACGAGCTTGCCGAGCGCGTCCGGGATTGCCGGCCGGCCGTCATCGTCACCCTCGCCGATCACGTGCCGGTGTTCGGCCGCGTTGCCAAGATCGTCGGCACAACCATGCATGTCATCGTGGCCAGGGGCGGTGGCGGCCCGGTGGAGCCCGGCTCCGTCGAGCCAGGCCCGGCGGAGGCCGGGCCGCGGTGCCGCGCCTTCGCCGATCTCATAGTGCCCGGCGGCCCGGATGCCGCCGGGCCGGGCCGCGCCGACGACGACAGCTGGGTCTACGCCTATTCGTCCGGCTCAACGGGGGAACCGCGGCGAGTCTGCCGCAGCCAGGCCAATCAGGTCGCCGAGGCCGACCACATCGCGGCCAGCGCGAAGATCAGCAACGAGGACGTCATCTTGTGCCCCGTGCCGCTGTTCCACGCGCTCGGTCAGTTTTGCTGCATGATCGTGGCCGTGCGGGCCGGCGCGACGCTGGTGCTGTTCGAGTCCGGCGACGGGCAGCGCGGGCCCGGTGACTACCCCTGGTACGTGGGGCGCCTGGTCGAGGTCGTTCGCGATCGCGCGGTAACGATCTTCCCGGCCGTTCCCTATATCTTCGCCGCCCTCGCGGACC
>Ga0307474_10001555_pt1 | contig 16542 bp, 13 predicted proteins | sample atmos_gasesECM1C_2_FD_203312 | JGI IMG/M metagenome (GOLD analysis project Ga0307474, IMG submission 203312) | Hardwood forest soil microbial communities from Morgan-Monroe State Forest, Indiana, United States - atmos_gasesECM1C_05 | ecosystem: Environmental > Terrestrial > Soil > Temperate... | reverse complement strand
CTGATCGAGAGGAAGAGAGGCGCTCTCCGGGATCGATATCTTGAAGACTTGTCCCCTCTGGCGCACATCGCCCGGCATCTGGAACTCGGGCGGCATGGCATCAGTCATCGGCAGCATGTCCTCGACGAGTCCAACGATGGACTGGCTGTAAGAGCGCACGTAGACGCGCTCCCCGACCTTGAGATCGAACAGATAGCTGTCGGGGAGGTAGGCGAGGATGAAGCTCGGGCCCGTGTAGATAGTGGCGATGTCATTGCCGCCCGGGCCGAGCACCGCTCCGGCGCTCATGACCTTGCTGCCCACATATCCGGTGACCGGCGCATACAAGGCGCCGCCGGCATAGGCCTGCTGCAGGGAGTCGTTCGTGCCCGACACCTGCTTGAGGGCATTGCGATTGGCGGCCAGCTCCCCCGCAAGCGAGGCCAACTCGGTTTTCAAAGACTCGTGCTTCTCGGCGGCGGCGAAGGCCGCGCTGGTCATGTCGGTCAGGAGCTTGTCCACCGCAAGGCCGTTTCTGCTCGCGCCGGACACCTTGTCGAGATAATCCTGAGCCTGCTTGGCGTTGACCTCGGCCGCCGGCAGCAACACGCCGACCGCGGCTTGCCGCGCCTCAATCGCCGCAATCCTGGTATCAAGTCTGGCTTTTTCTACGGCGAGTTCCGCGAGCGTGCGGGAAATGGATGTCGACTCGACGACGGCGATCTTCTGCCCGGTCTCCACCCTGTCTCCCGGGTGAACGAAGACCTGCTTGACGCGCGTCTCCAGATAGGGAGCCCCGACGGCGATATGCTCGCGCGTGACCAGCCCTGAGGCCTTCAACAACACAACCCCGCCGGAAGTCAGATGGATGGCGATCGCGCCGGTGAGGACCAGACCGATGGCGATGAGGACGAGGTTCCTCAACCGCCTCCAGCGCACCTGGCTGACGTTGAGCGGCACGCTCCCCGCGTATTGTTCCACGACTGCCATCTTCTACTCCGCCGCTTGCTGCAACTGCCCAAGGCCAATCATTCGCTCCGTCATGCGGCGCGATGCTTCGCCGTCCCCGAACGGATTGCGGGCAGCCAGACGCTGCGGCGCATCGGAGCTGGTGAGGCGCCTCACCCCGGCGGTAATCGCATCGCGGTTGGACCCCACCAGCGTTCCGAACCCGGCCTCGACGACTTCGGGCCGCTCAGTGCTCTCGCGCGTGATGAGGATGTGGAGACCGAATGTCGGCGCTTCCTCCTGGACGCCGCCCGAATCAGTCACGACCGTCCATGACCGGCTGAGCAGGTAGACGAAGTCGGTATATCGGAGAGGCTTCAGCAGCCGGATGTTGGGCTGATCGCCGAGCGCCCGCACGACCTGCGCCCGGATATCCGGGTTGGGGTGAACGGGAAGGAGGATCAGCTTGTCGCCGTCATTTCCGAGCTCGCGCAGGCTCTCGAGAATTTCGTTCAGTGGCGTCCCGATGTTCTCGCGCCGGTGCAATGTCGCCAACACCAGCTTCCTGTCGCGCGGCAGGTTTGCGATCTCCCGGTCGATTGGGACATAACCTCCAGCAAGCCTGGAGCGAGCATAAAGCAGCGCGTCGACCGCGGTATTGCCCACCACGCTGATATGATCGCTCCGCACACCCTCGCGAAGCAGGTTGTCGCGCGACTGCTTGGTCGGTGCGAAATGCAGTGTGGAGGCTAGCGTGATGAGCCGCCGGTTGAATTCCTCCGGCCAGGGCGAATGAATCGTCCCGGTCCGCAGCCCGGCCTCGACATGCGCAACCGGGACATGATTCAGAAAGGCGGTCAGCGCGCCGGCTGCAGCGGTCATCGTGTCGCCTTGCACCACAACCCAATCATACTGCCCCGACCCGAGCAGGGATTGCATCTGCTGCGTGATCAGCGCGAACTTGCCGGCGAGACTCGCCTCCTGCATGACCCCGACGCCGCGATGGGCAGGCTGGATTTCGAACAGATCCAGCAGCCCGTCCGCCAGATCGATATGCTGCCCCGACCAGAATACGTCCACATGCGCCCCGGCCTCACGCAGGGCGCGATAGACAGGACCGAGCTTGATGATCTCTGGCCGTGTGCCAAAGGCGATGAGGATGCGCATATCTATTCTTTGGAATCGGAGATCAGCGTGTGGCGGCGAGGAAATCGTCGGGGACATCGTGAGCCGTTTTCGACCACACGATGGGCGAGGTGGCGAACTGGGATTCGCCCAGATAGATTTTCCAGGCGCGGAACGTGGCGACCATGTTGATGTACAGCGATACTGGCCACCTTATCGCGATGCCGAGCCAGTCGAGCCTGCCATAGACCCGGTAGGTGGCGCTCAGGCGCGCGACATAGCGGAACACCGTCGCGAGAAGATTGAATGAAAGAGACCATTGTAGGAGCCTGTACATCTCGCGCGGCACGGTCTCGGGATCGATGAGGCCTGCGAGCGCCAAGACCATCAGGATGATGGACGCAGGGGCAAGGAAGTTCGTAATCATTCCCTTGCGATCGCGCAGAAAGAAATAAATGTCCCAGGGTTGGCCTCGCCAGCCGAGCGTGTGCATCGCTTCGAAAGCGATGCCATAGACCCAGCGCGTCTTTTGCCTGATGGAGGCTTCCAGATGTTGGGGGAAGAACTCGCGGGTCGCGACGTAGTCGGCCCCGTCTTCGGCCCGCGCGGACAGCGCGGCGAATATCGATCTGAAGCCCGAGCGCTTGGCCTCGATGCCGAGAATGTAGTCCTCGGTCACCGTCCCGGACATCAGGACTTGCCCCCGCGTCTTCAGAAAGTGTCTGATAAGCGCCTGCGTCAGGCAGGTGCCGACCCCGGCGGAAGGGATGGCGGCTCCGAGCGCGTTGCGCACGATCAATTCGCGCGTGTGGCGCTCGGCGAACTCCTCCATATATGTTGAAGCTACGTAGGCCCCTCGGCGGCGGGTGAGCGAGAAGACGGGAACCTGGATGAAATCGTATTCGTCCGCATACCTCGCGTAGACCTCGAAGCTGCGTGGATCGATGACATCCTCGCTGTCGTGGAGAACTACCAGGTCTGGAGCCTGCTCCGCCGCGAAGCTCTGGGCGAACATCTCGTTGAGCATCTGCCCTTTGGACGTGGGGCCGGGCAAGCTGTTTACGATGACGCGAACGCGATCGGGATGGGCGGCGGCTAGGGCTTCAGCGACGCTCCGTGTAGCCGTGTCATTCGGATAGACGCCGAGGAAGAGCGAAACCTGCGGGATATCTATCCGGGCGAGGTTGCCCTCCACCATTTTGCCGATGACATCCTCCTCGCGCCAATTGGCGACGAAGATCGCAATGTTCGGGAGGGTAGCCGGCTTTGCGGCGGCGCGCCGAAACGGAAAATGCGCGATCCCGAACGAGAGCAGATCGATGAAGATATCGTCGAGCGACGACAGATTTATCAGCAGGCTGACGAGCAGCAAAAGCGAGGCCAGTATTTCGTTCATGATTCACAATGAGCTAGCTTCGTATTGCTGGCGCCAGCGATACAATGTTTCGGGGAGCACAAGTTCGGCCGCTGCCGTCGCGGCGACAAAAATGGCTACTAATGTTTGGCGGATTGGCCTCGGACCAATGAGCTCACTTAGAGCATATCCGGGCGGGCATCCATTCCGGATGACTACGGCCTCGCGCCGATCAATCGCCGCGTCTTCTCGCTGACGTATAGAGCGCCTCATTGATGCGCGTGCCGATTGCAAGGCGTCAGCCAAATCGCATTCGGCCGCGACGTCACAATCCTGAACAATTGCTGAATGTGAAGCGGAAAATGCCGATGGTTTTCTTCCGCGGCTTCTCATTTTTTGTCCCTAGAACGCGATCAGGTGAAGGAATAGGGGCGATCGGTGTCCATCCTGGCAACGGCGTTGCGGTTCGTGGGAACGGTTTGGCTGTGGGCGGCGGGCCTGCTTATCGTGTGCGGTCACCTCGTCGTTCTGCACCTCGACGGCTTCTGGGCTCTGGTGAGCCTCCTCGACCCCTGGAACATCGCCAACATGCTGACGCTGGATCTCACAGCGGCTCCCGGATTGCTGTTGCACATGGCGGCTGATCAGCTGGCAACGTCTGCTACGTCGTCTCAGAACATGTCGGCGATTATTCCATCTCATCCATTGGGCATCGATCCATCGCGCGCGCCTGCGGTCGCACTGGTCCATGGTATGCGCGCTGAGGGTGACGCGGCGGCTGAGTTTGGATAGAGCCCCTCACCGTAGCCGATGCTTTAGCATCGGCGTTCTTAGAAGAGTAGGATCGGCGGCCAAGGGCCGCCGTTGCCTCTCCCACAAAAGGACGGGGAGAGGTAGACAGCGGGCGCCCGTCTCACCCTGCCGTCACGAGATCGCTGATCCGGATCGGAAACCGTCGCGGCCGCACGCCGGTCGCATGCCACACCGCATTGGCGACGGCGCCGGCGCTGCCGGTGATACCAATCTCGCCGACGCCCTTGATGCCGAGCACGTTCACATGCGGATCGTGCTCGTCCACCGTCAGCACGTCCATCGACGGGACGTCGGCATTCACGGGCACATGGTACTCCGCGAGATTCGCATTCATGACGCGGCCCGAGCGGGGATCCGTCACCGCCTCCTCATGCAGTGCGAAGGACATGCCCCAGATCATGCCGCCGAGAAGCTGGCTGCGCACCAGCTTTGGATTGATGATGCGGCCCGCCGCGAAGGCGCCGACCATGCGGCTCACACGGATCTGGCCGAGATCGGGATCGACCTTCACCTCCGCAAACACCGCGCCATGCGCGTGCATCGCATACTCGGCTTGTGCTGCCGGGTCGGCGACACCGTTCCCCGATGCCTCGATCTCGGCAAGCCCGGCACGCGTCAGGATATCTGCGTAAGCCTCGCTTCGCGTCTCGTCGTCGCGGCGGTGCAGCCGGCCATCGCGAGCCACCACGCCGGCATTGCCCGCGCCGAACAGCGGCGAGCGCTCGTCGCGCATGGCGAGGTCAGCGAGCTTTGCGATCACCGCCGCCCCCGCGTTATGAATGGCGGAGCCCGCCGTCGCCGTATGCGCCGAGCCGCCTGCGATGCCGGCATCGGGCAAATCGGAGGTGCCCGACTTGAACTCGACGCGGTCGAGATCGAGGCCGAGTCCGTCGGCTGCGACCTGCGCGAGCGCGGTCCAGGCCCCCTGCCCCATATCATGGGCGCCGATCTCCATTGCGCCCCTACCATCCGCACGCAACACCGCGCGTGCATTGCCGGCGAACATCAAAGCGGGGAAGGTTGCCGTGCCCATGCCCCAGCCGACCAGGAAGCCGGCATCGTCGCGCATCTGGCGCGGCTTGAGCGGACGGGTGGCCCAGCCGAACCGCGCAGCGCCTTGCGCATAACATTCGCGCAGCGCCTTCGACGAAAACGGCTTGCCGGTGATCGGCTCGACCGGCGCATCGTTGTTGATGCGGAACTCGAGCGGATCCACGCCGCAGGCAAACGCCATCTCGTCGATCGCAGCATCCAGCGCAATCGATCCCGTCGCCTCGCCCGGCGCACGCATGAACAGCGGCGTGCCGCTGTCGACCCGCACCGCCTCATGCGCGGTCCTGATCGCGGGACTGGCAAACAGCGTGTGCGAGGCATCCGCCGCGGGTTCGTAGAAATCGTCGAACGAGCTGGTCGCGATCTTGGCCTGATGCTCGATCGCGGTCAGGCGGAAGGCCGCGTCGGTGCCGAGGCGCAGCCGCTGCCGGCTTGCCGAGCGATGGCCGACCGCGCCATACATCTGGTCGCGGCGAAGCACGAGCTTGACGGGTCTGCCGACCAGGCGCGAGGCCATGATGCCGAGGATCTGCGGGCCCGAAATCAGCCCCTTGCAGCCAAAGCCGCCGCCGAGGAACGGGCTGCGGATGTGGATGTTTTCAGGCGGAATGCCGAACAGGCCACCGACGCGCATCTGCGCCATTGCCATGCCCTGACTCGGAGTGTCCAAGGAAAGCTTGTCGCCGTCCCACGCGGCGACGATGGCGTGCGGCTCCATCGGATTGTGATACTGCGCCGGCGTCTCGTAGGTCGCATCGATTGCGTAAGCCGCGTTGGCGAGCCCCGCCTCCACATCGCCGTGCTCGACGATGGCGGGATTGCCGATGCCGACCGCGGGCGGCACGAAACTCTCATCGCCATCGAGGCCGATGCGCGCCGGCAGCGTCTCATATTGTGGCGCGAGCAATACCGCGCCCTCGGTCGCCGCCTCCAGCGTCTCGGCAATCACGACCGCAATCGCCTGGTTGGCGTAGCGGACGGTGTCGTTCTGCAAGAGCTCCATGCGGAACATGAAGGGATTGGTCTTGGCATCCTGGTCTTCGGCGAGCTTGGGCCTGTGCGCCGGCGTCATCACGTCGACGACGCCCGGATGGCGCTTGGCCGCGGCGACATCGAGGAAAGTGACGCGGCCGCGCGCGATGTGGCTTGCCGCGATCACGGCATAGAGCATGCCCTTCGGATGCTGATCGGCGGCAAAGGGCGCCTTGCCGGTCACTTTCAAAATGCCATCGCGGCGGGTGAGCGGCTGACCGATATTCGAGCCGTGCCGCTGATGGGCGGGAGCTTGATTGAGGCGGATATCAGGCGTCATGCAACGCTCCGGAATGAATCGAGAAAGGGGAAGCGGGCAAAGCGGCAACGCGCTCGGGCGTGCCGGCGGCTGCGAGGTTGAGCGCACGCACGATGATGCGCTGCGCAAGCTCGATCTTGAACACGTTGTCGCCGGACGGTTTTGCGGCGGCAAGCGCTACTTCCGCCGCGAGACGGAAGTTTTGCGTCGTCGCATCAGTGCCGGCGAGCAGGGCCTCTGCTTCGCGTGCACGCCAGGGCTTGGCGGCGACGCCGCCGAGCGCGACGCGCGCCTGCCGGATCCTGCCGCCCGCGAGTGTAAGATGCGCCGCGGCGGACACGACGGCGAAGGCGTAAGACGTACGCTCACGCACCTTCAGATAACGCGCATGGGAAGCGAAGTTGCGCGCCTCGGCGGGCAACTTCAGCGCTACGATGAGATCACCTGTTTCGAGCACCGTCTCCTGTTCCGGTGTTGTGCCGGGCAGCCGATGCAGATCCTCCAGCCGCGTCTCGCGTCGGCCGCCATGGCCTTCGATCTCGACCGTCGCATCGAGCGCGACCAGCGGCACACAGAAGTCGGACGGATGGGTGGCGATGCAGCCATCGCTCCAGCCGAGCACGGCATGCATGTCGTTGTCGCCACCGCGAGCGTCACAGCCGGAACCGGGGGCGCGCTTGTTACAGGCGCTTGCGACGTCGTAGAAATAGGCACAGCGCGTACGCTGCAGGAGATTGCCGCCCACGGTCGCAGCATTGCGCAGCTGCGCGGACCCGCCCGACAGCAACGCTTCCGCCACCGCCGGATAGGCTTTTGCGAAGGCCGCATCGTGTGCGAGATCGGCGTTGCGCACCAGCGCTCCGATCCGCAGACCGCCATCCGGAAGCTTTTCGATCGTATCGAGCCCGGGGAGATGCGTGACGTCGATCAGACGTTCGGGCCGGCTCACGCCACTTTTCATCAGGTCGAGCAGATTGGTGCCGGCGGCAAGATAGGCAGCACCCGGCGCACGCGCGGCGGCGACAGCCTCGGGGATGCTGGCAGGCTTCACATAATCGAAGCTCTTCATGCGACGCGCCTTTCCTTCTCGGCCTCGAGCTTCTGCTGCACCTCCAGCACGGCTTCGGTGATGCCCGCATAGGCGCCGCACCGGCAGAGATTGCCGCTCATGCCTTCGCGGATGCGCTCGGCATCGCAGCCCGCCTGCCCCTCATTGATGAGGCCAAGCGCACTCATGATCTGGCCCGGCGTGCAGAAGCCGCATTGAAAGCCATCATGAGCGATGAAGGCGGCCTGCAGCGGATGCAACTCATCCCCGCGCGCCACGCCTTCGATGGTCGTGATGTCACGGCCGTCATGGCTGATGGCAAGGGCAAGACACGAATTGATGCGCCGGCCGTCGACCAGGATGGTGCAGGCGCCGCATTGGCCGCGGTCGCATCCCTTCTTGGTTCCGGTCAGGTCCAACTGCTCACGCAGGAGATCGAGGAGCGTCACGCGCGGGTCAGTCAACGCGATTTCGCGCCGCACCCCGTTCACGGTGAGGCTGATGGAGTGGTTCATGCAAGGCTCCGATCAGTGCTATGGTCGCGGCATCGCGCACCCCACTCGCGGTGGGAGCTGACGATGACCACCAGGTTGCGTCGGCGAATATACGGAGGCATCCTCCGCTTTACAAGGCTGGGAAAGTGGGAACGAGAGGGTTTAGTGCCGGTTCCTTCCGAAAAGTTCACGCTCGAACAAGAGGATAGAAGCGGATGATTTTTTCTGAGACACGTCATTCCGCACCAGACACGAAGAGTTGAGATGAGCGTCGAGACCGAGGCCGAAGCCATGCCACGAAAACCCCGCGCGGATGCGGTGCGCAACCGTGAGCGCGTGCTGGAAGCGGCCAAGGCCGTGTTCAGTTCCGGTGGCGCGGAGGCGAGCCTGGAAGCTGTGGCCAGACGCGCCGGCGTCGGCATTGGCACGCTCTATCGCCACTTCCCGACCCGCGAGGCGCTGTATGAAGCCGTGTACCGGCGCGAGGTGGAGCAGCTCGGCGAGCTCGCGGACACCCTCAAGGACGAGGCAAAACCGGTCGAGGCGCTGCGCCGCTGGATCTCCTCCAACATCGAATTCGTCGCCACCAAGAAGGGCATGGCAGCAGCGCTCGCGGTTGCCGCGCACGCCTCCCCGGAATTGCACAGCTTTTCCTTCGAGCGGCTCACTCAATCGATCGGCGTGCTGCTGGAGCGCGCGGTCAAGGCCGGCGAGATCCGCACCGATGTGAGCCCAGAGGACCTTTTCCGTGCACTGGTCGGCATGTGCTATCTGCACGACCAGCCGGGCTGGCAATCCACCGTCGTGCGGCTGATGGACGTGTTCGTCGACGGCCTGCGCGTGCAGCCGGAGACGCCGCGCAAAGCCGCGCCGCGGCGAACCAGCGGCGCTAAAAAGGTCGCCGCGCGCGCAAAGAAGAGGCGCTAGTCGCGATATTCGCGTCATGCGTTTGATCGGCTTCGCTGCTGCATAAGCGATCTTTTGCTGGTACGATGGGTCGAAAGCGTGAGCGACCAGCGGAGCTGCCCATGCGCCTGGCCTTGCTTCTCACCCTGCTTTTGGTCTTCGCCACGCCTGCGCGCGCCGACGACATTGCGGCTGCAAAAAGCGTCATCAGCGCACAGGAGCAGGCCTTCGGCCGCGACGATGCGGCTGCTGCCTATTCCTACGCCGCGCCGGCGATCAGAGAGCGATTTCCTGGTGCCGACATTTTCATGTCCATGGTGCGAAACGCCTATACGCCGGTCTACCGCCACAGGAGTTTTGAATTCGGCGAGGCAACGGTCGAGGGCGACTGGATCGCCCAACGCGTGCACATCACGGACGCCAACGGCGAGATATGGGAAGCGCTCTACACGCTGGAACGCGAGCCGGACGGCAGTTTGAAGATCACCGGCTGCACGCTGCTCAAGGCCGGGCAGGCGGTGTAGCGTTACGCCACAGCCAACCGGGCCCGCGCGCGCAACAACAGCCCCAGCATGATCGCGATGTTGAGCCCGTTCCACGCAAGCCCGTTGGCGAAGGCGGCGGCATAGGAGCCGGTGGCGTCGAAGATCACGCCGGACACCCAGCCGCCAAACGACATACCGAACACGGAGGCGAGGATCACGATGCCCACGCGCGTTGCGGCCTCGCGCGCCGGCATCGCCTCGCGCACGATGATGGCATAGCTCGGCACGATGCCGCCCTGGAACAGGCCGAACATGGCCGAGATCATGTAGAGCGACGTCAAGCTGTCGAAGAACAGGTAGAACAGCAGCGCAAAGGCCTGCGCGACCGCCCCGATCAAGAGCGTGCGGATGCCGCCAATCCTGTCGGCGAGGAAGCCCGAGCCGATGCGGCTTAGGATGCCGAAGCCCATCATCAGCGACAGCATCTCCGCGCCGCGCGCCACGCCATAGCCGAGATCGCCGCAATAGGCGACGATGTGGACCTGCGGCATGGCCATGGCGACACAACAGGAGACGCTGGCAATGGAGAGCAGCGCCGTCAGCGTGTTGGTCGAGAGGTTAAGATCAAGCCGCGGCGGTTGCGCGTTCACGTGGTCCCGCACCGCATTCCTGCCGATCTGCGCCCGCAGCATGAGGAGAAGCAGCGCCATGGTGGCGGCACAAAAGATTCCGATAGCTATATAGGTGGCGCGCCAGCCGATGCTTTCACTGCCCCAACTGACCAGCGGCGGCCACACCGTGCCCGCGATGTAGTTGCCGCTCGCGACGATGGTCACCGCAAGGCCGCGATAACGCTCGAACCAGTGCGACACCTCGGCCATCAGCGGCGCAAACATCGCCGAGGCGCCGAGCCCGATCAGCAGATGCGCGACGACGAATTGCCAGAGCGAGGCGGATGCGCCCGCCAGGCAGTAAGCGAGGCCGAGCAGGACGATGGTGATGGCGATCGCCCGCACAATGCCGAAACGATCGGTGATTCGCCCGACGACGATGCCACCCACCCCAAACCCCGACATCATCATGGTGTAGGCCAGTGACGCCGCGCCGCGACTGGCGGAAAATTCCGCCTGCACGAACGGCAACACGACGACGACCGACCACAAGCCGACCGAGCCGATGGAACCGATCAGAAGCGCGAGAACGAGCCGCCGCCACGCCTGACGGGAGTCGGGCGCAAACGCGGACGTTTCCTGATCCTTGTTGGCAGGCGCGTGCATCGGCTCGCGCAACTTCCTCGCTGGCAGCCTATCGGTCAATCGTCATGACGCGATACTAGACATGCAATGCAACACCACGGATTGGCCTGACGCGCCCTTGACGCTAATGCTTGCGTGGTTGGGCGAGATGGACGGCGTAGCCGCGCGGCATGTGCTGCGCATCACGAGATCGATTCGAATGTGGACGGGGTGGCTGATTGCGCTCGGCTATCTCGCTTGGTTCTACATTTTGCAGAGCATCCGGTCCTTCAATCCGTCATCCTTCAGGATGAGGGTCGAGCGTGTTCATGACACAGTAGAACTAACAGTCATTCCGGGGCGCGCCCGCGAGTGCGCGAACCCCGAATCTCGCGCCGCAGCCTCTGGATTCTCAGATTTGCAACAGCACATCAGGGTTGGCCGCTTTCGCGGCGCCCCGGAATGACGGAGCAAGCTCTCGCTCATTCCTGAAATCCCCCGCCGTTAACCGTTTCCTAACCATACACCGGGCAAAAATTGCCGGGTGAAGTCGAGTGTCGTCGGCTGCGTAAAACGGGGGGCTCTCCGTGGACGCCAGTGCTGTGCCTCACTTTCGAAACGGTGGTCCGGTGGCCGCCGCGCAAGGCTTTGGGGCGCGCGAACGGCATTCGCGAGGGGAAGCGGCAAGCATGGTCGATGTCACGGCAGGCCAGGGCGCGCAGGCGCCGAGCGGGTTCTCGCTGAGCGAGATCGCCAACATGTTGAAGCGCGGCGACATCGCGCTCGCGCTCGGGATCATGACCATCCTGGTGGTCCTGATCCTGCCGCTGCCCTCGATGGTGCTCGACCTGTTTTTCGCGATCTCGATCACCTTCTCGATCCTGATCCTGATGACCTCGCTGTTCATCCAGGCGCCGCTGGAGTTCTCCTCCTTCCCGACCATCCTCCTGATCTCGACCATGCTGCGGCTGTCGCTGGGCCTGGCCTCGACCCGCCTCATCTTGTCCCATGGCCATGAGGGCACCGATGCCGCAGGCCACGTCATCCAGGCCTTCGGCAATTTCGTGATGGGCGGCAATTTCGTGATCGGGATCATCGTCTTCGCGATCCTGGTCACCGTGAACTTCGTCGTCATCACCAAGGGTTCGGGCCGCATCGCCGAAGTCGCAGCACGTTTCCATCTCGACGGCATGCCGGGCAAGCAGATGGCGATCGACGCCGATCTCTCGGCCGGCTTGATCGACGAGAAGGCGGCGCGCGAGCGGCGCAAGGCGCTCGAAGACGAGAGCGGCTTCTTCGGCGCCATGGACGGTGCCTCGAAATTCGTCCGTGGTGACGCCATCGCCGGCCTCCTCGTCGTCTTCATCAACATCATCGGCGGCATCATCATCGGCGTCGCCCAACAAGGGCTTTCGTTCACCGAAGCCGCCCAGACCTACACGCTGCTGACCGTCGGCGACGGTCTCGTGACGCAAGTGCCGGCGCTGATCGTCTCGACCGCGGCGGGCCTGCTCGTCTCCAAGGCCGGCGTCTCGGGTGCTGCCGACAAGGCGCTGATCCGCCAGTTTTCCGGCTATCCGCAGGCGCTCGGCATGGCCTCGGCTGTGATGTTCGTGCTGGCGATGCTGCCGGGCATTCCGGCCATCCCCTTCCTCGCGCTCTCGGGTGGCGCCGGCGCGCTGGCCTGGCAGGCCCGCAACCAGAAGCGCGCCAAGGCGGCCGCCGATGCCAAGGCCGCCGAGCCGGTCGCCAAGTCCGCTACCGCCGCAGAGGAGCCGATCTCGGCAGCGCTCAAGATCGACGACCTCAAGATCGAGCTCGGCTATGCGCTCCTGCCGCTCGTCAACGGCCCCGACGGTACCGACCGCCTGACCGAGCAGATCAAGGCGTTGCGGCGGTCGCTGGCGATCGAGATGGGCTTTGTCATGCCCTCGGTGCGCATTCTCGACAATGTCCAGCTCGACGCCAATACCTATGTCATCAAGATCAAGGAGGTCGATGCCGGCACCGGCAAGATCTGGCCGAACCAGTTCATGGTCATGGACCCCGCCGGTAACCAGGTCTCGATCCCCGGCATCCATACGACAGAGCCGACCTTCGGCCTGCCGGCCACCTGGGTCGACGCCAGCCTCAAGGAAGAGGCCTCGCTCAAGGGCTACACCGTGGTCGATGCCGCAACCGTGCTGTCGACCCATCTGACCGAGCTCCTGAAGAGCAACATGAGCGACCTGCTCTCCTATGGCGAGGTGCAGAAGCTGCTCAAGGAGCTGCCGAAGGAGCAGGCCGAGCTCGTCAAGGACATCTCGCCGAGCCAGATCACGGTCTCCGGCATCCAGCGCGTGCTGCAGCTCCTGCTCGCCGAACGCATCTCGATCCGCGACCTCTCGACCATCCTGGAAGGCATCGCCGACGCGCTGTCGGTATCGCGCAACCCGACCACCATGGTCGAGCATGTCCGCGCCCGCCTCGCCCGCCAGATCTGCGCCCAGAATACCTCTCACAACGGCTATCTGCCGCTGATCGCGCTGTCGGCGAAGTGGGAGCAGGCCTTTGCGGAATCGCTGGTCGGCCAGGGCGACGAGCGGACTCTGGCGATGCAGCCCACCAAACTCTCGGAGTTCATGACCGCGGTGCGCGACGCCTTCGAGCGCGCCGCTCGCGAGGGCGAATCGCCCGTGCTCGTGACATCAGCCGGAATCCGGCCCTATGTCCGCTCGCTGGTCGAGCGCTTCCGCGCCCAGACCACGGTGCTGTCGCAGGCCGAAATCCATCCTCGCGCCCGGCTGAAGACGGTTGGCAGCGTCTGAAGCGCGAAAGCTGCGCTTTCCGCTTCTTTGGTTTGAGCATGATCCTTTCGGAAAACCGGGTGCCACTTTTCCGGGATCAGGCTCTAAGGACCTGACGGCGAAGCAGTTTTTTCATTTGTGCTTTTTCGCAACAGGCAACTGATTTCTGCCTTTTTGGCAGGCAACTCGCCTGACGCGCCACGGCACAGATGAAAATCTGTTAATGCACTGAATAAATTTACCTTTTTCATCGCGTCGTACGCCTCGCCAATCGCGACCATTCACGTCTTATCACCGCCTTGTGATCGGATATTGGGAACTGGAAGCCGATTTCCTACGTTTGTCACGTGCGAAGCGTTGAACCTTCTGGTTGAAGTGTTCGACGTAACACTGGGCAGAGAATCCCGACAAGCACAGAGCAGGAAGGCGGCAGGAGACTCCATGAACCATTCGATCTACAGCGCCGATCGGGCGACCCATCTGAAGATCGTGGTCGTGGCTCTCGTTGCCGCCGTGGTGGTCACGGGGCTCTCGATTTCCGCCCGCCTGTCCAGTTCCGATGACGGCTACGCGCAGACCGCGCACGTCATCAAGGCCGGCAAGCCGGTCACGGTCACGAGTTCAAACACCTCGATGGTTCGCTAAGGAGGAGTCAAAGAGGAGTTTAAAGGAATTCACGCGGCTCTTTACCAGCCCCCCAAAGTCGCCACGTGGATATGTAGAAGACCCAACTACCCCCAAGTCGACTACGGAAAACGCCCGCTCCCCACGGGCGTTTTCTTTTTGGGGGTGATTGAATCGCGGCGAGAGCGCATTCGCTTCAGCTTCACCTCACCGCCCTGGTCAAGGCGATCCGAGCTCGCGGCGGCTACGTGCGCAAAGATCCAGATTCAGTTTCACACAGCCCACACACTCCGCTGTCATCGACCATGTTCCCGGATTCGTGCAGCAAGGAACTCATGTCATCTCGCGCTGCTGTGATCTTCCGAAACCGTTGACACCGGAGGCAGCAGGCGGTTTATTCAATGCACGGGGGTTTGCGATCCCCCCGCGAGGCGACATGCCCAAGAATCGCGTCCCCTTCTCAGGAAAGGACGCAGCATGTCGTCATATACGTCTATTTCTCCCGACAAACTGTCTCGACTGATCGGCACCGCCCACGCGCCGACACTTATAGACGTCCGCCTCGATGAAGACTTCGCCGCCGATCCACGCCTCGTACCGGGCGCGCGGCGACGCTCACATCTTGACGTCCAGGACTGGGCATCAAGCCTCACCGGCAATTCAGTCGTCGTCATCTGCCAGAAAGGGCAGAAGCTCAGCGAAGGCACGGCAGCCTGGCTTCGCCATGACAATATTGCCGCCGAGATCCTCGAAGGCGGCCACGCCGCCTGGCAGCAGGCGGCATTGCCGACCGTTCCCGCCGACAGGATTCCGAAGCGGGACGCGCGCGGCCGCACCGTCTGGGTTACTCGCGAGCGGCCAAAGATCGATCGCATCGCCTGTCCCTGGCTGATCCGCCGTTTCGTCGATCCAGCCGCTGTCATCCTCTTTGTCGCGTCGCCCGAGGTCGAGGCGGTCGCCGAGCGCTTCAATGCCGCCCCGTTCGACATCGAGAACGTGTTCTGGAGTCATCGCGGCGAGCTCTGCACCTTCGACGTGATGGTGAAGGAATTTGGACTCTCGACGCCGGCGCTGGAACGGCTCGCGACCATGGTGCGCGCAGCAGATACCGCTCGGCTTGATCTTTCGCCAGAAGCTCCAGGCCTGCTTGCAGCGTCGCTTGGACTATCGCGGATGTACGACGACGACCTCGAGCAACTGAACGCCGGCCTCCTGCTCTACGACGCGTTCTATCGCTGGTGCCGCGACGCGACCAAGGAGACCCACAACTGGCCAACCAACAAGGTGAAGCCATAGCAATCTGGGGGCAGCTTTCGCATCCGGGGGCGAAAGAAGTGGAGAAGCCCAAGTGGAGAAGCCCAAGTGGAGAAGCCAATGACTGCGAACACCGAGCGCCGGGATTTCATCAAGAGCTTTGGCGCGGTCGCTGCGTCGACTGCAATGCTGGCGGGGACGTCGGCGCTCGCTCAAAACAATTCACAGATCGGAGGCAAGGTGATGCCTTATCAGCCCAAGCCGATATCGTTCGATCCGAAATCCATCACCGGCATCTCGGAGAAGGTGCTCGTCAGCCATTATGAAAACAACTACGTCGGCGCGGTGAAGCGGCTCAACGCGATCGGCACGCAACTCGCCGAGCTCGATTTCGCCAAGGCGCCGAATTTCGTGATCAACGGCCTGAAGCGCGAAGAGCTGATCGCCGCGAATTCGATGATCCTGCATGAAATCTATTTCGACGGCCTCGGCGGCGGCACCAAGGCGAGCGGGCCGCTGGCGGACGCCATCGCACGCGATTTCGGCAGCATGGAACGGTGGCATGCCGAGTTCGTGGCGATGGGCAAGGCCGAAGGCGGAGGTTCGGGCTGGGTGATCCTCGCCTACTCACCGCGCGACAAGCGGCTGGTCAACCAATGGGCCGCCGACCACACCACGACACTCGCCGGCGGCCGTCCCGTGCTGGTGCTCGATATGTACGAGCACGCCTATCACATGGACTACGGTGCGGCGGCCGCGCGCTATGTCGATGTCTACATGGAAGCGATTCGATGGGACAACGCCGCCAAGCTCTACGAGCAATATAGCCGGGAAGCCTAGGCAACAGAGCCTGGATCAGACACGCGACACAGGTAGTGCATCATGACGGTAACGACGGCAATTCCAAGCGGTCGGATCGCTGAATTGGTGCGCTATTTCCTGCGGCTCGGCTTTCTCGGTTTCGGCGGTCCGGTCGCGCTGGTCGGACAGATGGAGCGCGAGCTTGTCGACGGCAAGAAATGGCTCAGCAAGGAGCAGATGCGTGAGGCAATCGCCATCTGCCAGTCGCTGCCGGGACCGCTCGCGATCCAGGTCGGCATCTATATTTGCTATCTGCGCGGCGGATTCTGGGGCGCGTGGGCAGGCG